>ENA-OWPN01000955-OWPN01000955.1-human-gut-metagenome-genome-assembly--contig:-NODE-955-length-31414-cov-8.091585_pt1 | contig 31414 bp, 30 predicted proteins | sample MGYA00248266_ERZ651850 | MGnify/ENA primary metagenome ERZ651850 (study PRJEB26924, sample SAMEA4378296) | human gut metagenome | biome: human gut; feature: human-associated habitat; material: faeces... | reverse complement strand
GCTGATATCTGTTAGCGGCGTTAATTTATAGGTAAGCGCAGGATTTGACGCTTACACTCTATCAATTCTTGGACCAAGAAAAATGGCATTCCTACAATAGAATGCCATAAAGCGGTTTTGATAAACCAATCTGTTTTACTGATTCACTGGCACACCTAAAATTTCAGTACTGGAGCATCTTGTACAAACTTATTTTCCTTCTTCATTTTATAATCCGGAATAATATTGTGATAACGTTTCAGTTGATACTTTAGCACTTTCATCCCCCTGGAATCAGGTTCATTCTCTAAGATTGATTTCAATTTTCGATAATCAATCCTTAATCCAATTCCTGCCTCATAAGCCTGCATCTCTAAACTTGCCGAAAATGGCTGGCCATATACTTTTTCAAGATTATCTTCCATTGTTTCTTCGTCGAAACGGTCCCAGTCACTTAGAAGCGAATTTCCATTATCAAAAATAGGCGCAACCTTATAAACTCCTGTCGATGCATCCACAATTAGTCCTAGATTATTAAAATGCCTATCTGTATTTAAAGTAAGCATATCCAGGGTCAGTATTTGTGATAAATATGTCGAACAATCCCACCCTGTATTTTCTAATACAAACTCTCTTACAAATCCAATTCGGTCTGCCACCTCTGAAATTAAACGAATTCTTTCCTGTAGACTTTCTCCAGTAATCAAATCATATAGTCTCTGAAAACTTAGAAATGATTCGTTCTCTCCAATAAAACTTTTAGAACGGCATCCTGCTCTACCATTAATCACGCATTGTTCATATTGGACATAACTATCAACATTGGAGCACTCAAGTAACCTTGAAACGAGGTATTCCGAGTATCCTTCATATCCCAAATTATTTACTTTATACCAATATCCACTCTCATAATACTTGGGCTGCGTTCCTTTTGAACTCCCCTGTACCATCACCAATGCCTGTGGACTCAACTTGTATTCTTTTACACTCATCTCACTTTCACATCCTTCCATGTTATCGTCTCGCCAGGAAACCGAATCCAAAACAAATCTTCGTATGTTACTCCGTGTGTAATTTTCATCCATTTCCATGGATTATTATAAGCAAGACCCGCCTGATTGAGTATCTCCTTAAGGTCACTACGTCCATCCTCATAGCATCTGTCCTTCAAGAAATTATAAACCCGCTCTAAATCTAATTTGTTACCACAAAATGGTTGCCTAATACAATCCGGAATCAATTTTTGGATTTCCACCTTCTTCTTATCTTCCGACAATCTTACAACTGCTACTGGTTCATCCTTATACATGACTGTAAATTCCATGGTTCACCCATTCTCCCTATATGGCCTCAGTTTAGCAAGCAAATACCACAACTCTATATTAATATTATATCCAAATTCTGTCGGATGTTCCTCAATCTACATTTTCAACTCTGAATTTATTCTTGGGGCTTCATTAAGTTTTTCGATTTTAATACTTCCAATTTTTCTGCTTTTTCTATTCATATGACCTATATTATTAACTACTCTTACTCAGAAATAATTTAAAACTTATCCTTTCTTCTAGTCTTCCTCACGCTCCATGTAATTCTGATAAATATTCTCTAACTGTTCAACCAGCCAAGATACTTGCATTTTCATTATTAAATCTTTTTGTGCACAAAATTTAATTTTCTGAATTATTTCCTTAATAACTGGCATATCATCCTTTCGATAAACCCAATACACATTATCTGGATATAACACGCTCAAACATTCTCTAAAACGTTGTATGTTTTTAGGATTAGAATGTATTATACTATCCTCCCATCTTTTTACATCTACTTTGTTGAAAAATGTCGTTTGATTCTGTTTCTCATATTCCACAGACTCTATATATCTTTTTAATTTTTCTCCCCATTCTTCTTTATCATCTAATATTTTTTCAATAGTCTGCCGCATAGTTTTTTCTCTAGCCCCTTCTAACGAACTATTAATTCTAAAAACAATTTCCTTGCATTTGACTATGATTTTTTTATCCTCTATCATAAATTCAGTAGAAATATGGCTTTGATTTTCTTTGTCCTTCACATTATTTATCATTAAATCGGTCGCCCTTTTTACAATTGCTGAATCAAATCCTATTTCCACCATTGAAATTAATTGAATTAATATTTTACCATAAATACTGACCTGATACATGTCAAGCTCTAATTTATCCAGGATTTCATTAATCTTTTCCTGTACCCAACTTTGCGGCTGTATATAATATTGATTATACAGTAGGCTATAGGGGTCGTCATCATCCAATTTATTTTTTACTTCAATATCAATGTACTGTTTAAGCTCTTTTCTAAATTCATCCTCTGCAAAAACGCTATTTCTTACATAATTATCCACGGAATGTAAAATAAGCCTTCTTCTATACATAATTTTACCCAGCTCATCCTCTGGCTCTTGAATATTTCCTTTATACGCGATGCAGAGTATAAAACAATTTTCTATTAAAAAATCCAGAATTCTGTCCCAGTATTTCGACTCTATATCTTTATATCTATTAAATTCACTATAAATATAATCCATCTTCGAAAGAAAAAACTGAAATGTTCTTAAATTATAGTGATGTTTATCTTTTAGCTCATCAACAAAAGACTTAACATTCTCATCAAGTTTCTTCTTTAATTCTATATCCAAATTACTTCTATTTATTAACTTATGCATAATCTCAGAAAAATCCGGCTCATAATGGATTGTAATACCAATTAGTTTTTCTCTGATTCGCTTATAATTACCATCAAATGCAATATCTGAAAAAATCTTTTTTCTTCTTCTTTCCACCTCTTCAATATTAAACTTATCTTCTTTTTCTTTATCCGTTTTCGCTACTTTGTTGAAAATACTTTCCATCGGAATTTGAATTTTAGCATCAGATGCGACTAAATATTGTAATTCTTTAAATTCATTACGTTCATATCTCCCTATTTCCTTTTCATTTGCGACTAAAATAACCTTAACGTTCTCATGCTCAACCAGCCCATTGATGTAACCCATCAAATCATTAATTTGACATTCACTTCTCTCTACATCATCAAATATAAATATGTATCTATCTAAGCGGATAAAATCTTGAATATATTCATAAGATTTGTATCCTAATTCTAACTTTTGAATCGCTGTTCCAATGATTTTCTTTGTAGTAGTTAAAACCGGATTTACTTTACTTGTCTTTTCTCTATTTGCCATAGATGAAGATATCTTACCCTCTATTTTATCCTTAAATTTAAATATATTTTCATCAAGTATCGACCAGAAAATACTCTCCTCCATCTCATCGGTTGATTTTATACCATATAACGAAATATATTTAAAAGTCCTATTTTCACCTTCTTGTTCATGATTTTCTATAACACTTTTTATGTCATGTGTAATAAAATATGTCTTTCCACTTCCCCACTCACCATCAATTAGTAATGCATAATTGTAGTTTTTATCATCAATATATCGAATAACCTCTTCTTTTATTTCGCGCTCTCTCATAAAAATCTCCTTTATGTATGAATAAAGCCCCTACAAAACAGGAGCTTTATCTATACTTTCTTCTATCTCTTAAATAATATTTTCCTATATGGCAAGCAAATCCAATACCTTGACAATTCCATTATAAAATCTTTAATATTTTACACTGTCAAACTCTATCATACCTTCATCACTGCCAAGGTCCACTTCTGCCTCCATTGGTTCAGTTTATATATTATCAACCACCTATCTACTTTTTTACCATCTATACTCATTATATAACAGACCACAAACAAAATCCATATCCCATTTTCTATCAAATTCTGCTAAGAGATTACTTTCATTATAAAATAGCTTTTTCACCCAAAAATTATAAATCTAATGAAAATCTATGTGACATTCTAGAATTTACTATAGTAATGTTATATTTATACTAAAGCCCTTTAATAAACTCCACCTCAAAAAACACTAACTTATCTTATGGACCTCCTGCATAACCCAGTATCCTATTTCAGGATACCGGCCATTCGCATCCTTGGGAACTTCTCTTATGTACTTTCACATTGAAATTTCCATTACCTGACCGGAATTCAAAATCACAATGCCGAATCCCATCACCAATATCTAGTGTTTTATTATATATCTTCATACATTATTTGTTGTTTGATATAGATATCAAATACCCATCTATTGTCAAATATAATATGCTAGTTCAGTTCCTTCAAAAAGGTCGTAAACCCATTAAGCTTAGTGAACGGACTTCTGATGAGAATAGATGCCCACAACTTTCTAAAGGAACCTTCATATGGCATGAAATAGGACAAATCCTTTTCCACTGGTACGACATATGCCATTTAGAGAAGATTATCGGCATAGCCATATCAATTAAGCCAGTACTAAACCTTGCTCTTGCCTCTCCTCTAAATATTTCCTCTCAAATTTCCATTCCACATCCAGACTAATTCTTAATGAGACATCAACTGCCCTCATATCTCTATAATCCAGATGTCCTATGTACTCCAACAGCCTAGTTTTATCAATCGTACGAATTTGTTCCAACATAATGATTGAATTCTTCTGTAAACCATATATTCTGCTGATAAACGCATGGGTCGGCAATGGATGTTTCTCCATCCGGCTTGTGACTGTCGCCACAATTACCGTTGGACTATAGCGGTCCTCAACATTGTTCTGGATAATGAGCACCGGCCGCACTCCCCCTTGTTCGCAACCTACTATGGGGCTTAAATCTGCATAGTAAATATCTCCCCTGCATAACATACATATCTCCTCCTCTTTCTTTCACATTAACAGCCCCTCACGTTCCCTTGCTTCCATATAATCATATATTTCATCTGCATCAATAGCCTGGATCTCCCCGACACAACAATTCAAAGTCTGTAACGGGCGTAATATAGGCAGCAGCTGGTCCAACAACTGCTTGTCCACACACTGATTGATAAATCCGCCCATGGTATCCAGAATGAACTGGTCCGCCATTGTAGTGAACGTCATATTTCTGGCGCTGAACTGATGTGATGCGATAAATCTGGCAATATTCTCTGGCGTATTGATTAACCAATATTCTTTGTTATTCTCTTTTGTATTGAGATAGACCTTGACACCCTCTCCTTGAATCAGACGTTCCATCAACTCTTCGTTCATATACTCATTCCTTTCATACATGTCATTTCAATACCACACCCACACAGCCGTCCAAAAACAGACGGCTGCGTAATCTGACATTGAAATCACCTTCTTTGCAATCTATTGATTCGCTTCTATTCGACACTACTCCCCGAAGCTTGTCCACTATTACATCTGGACAGGGCAGCCAACCCGCCTGCCTGCAGCTAACAGGCATCATAGGAATCCCACCTCCGCCAGGTTCTCCGGCGGCCGCCCTCATTGCGTGGTCCCCGGTCAAGGGGGCTGTGACTGGACGGAAGTATCATTATGAGCTATCCGGGTTCATGGTGATTCAATCCGCTGTGGATTGATTTTGAGACAGGAATTTGCCGCTCTTGCCTTAAACCGCAAAAAACACATCACAGGTCATCTGACAGAATATAATTCCGCAGGCAGTCATTGCGCTCCCCTCATGTCGCTTCCGCTCCTCGCGTCCGGGTAGCCAACGTAACTGATTGGCTGGATATGAAATTTTCAATGTACAGACTTCCTGCGGAATATTTATTTTCGTGGTAATATGCGTTCAGAATACTGATGAAAAAAATACCCCTCTATATATAAGAGCCAAAAAACAGGGCCAGTGATAACCAGTTTCTCAGAAAGAATTTTAAATTTTATTGATTCTTGGATTATTATTTGATTTCGTGAAATTATAATGGTATAATTAAACCATATTTAGGCCAGGAGGTGAGTTAATGCCACAGATTATACCAATTAAAGATTTAAAAAACACCTCAGATATTTCCGATTTATGCCATGTATCCGAAGAACCCATCTTCATCACCAAGAATGGTTATGGGGACATGGTAATCATGAGCATGGAGACATATGAGAAAACTATTTGGAAAACCAGCCTTTACCGCAATCTGGAACAATCCGAAGGCCAGATAAAAGCAGGGCGGACACAGGATGCCAGGGCGTCTCTTGATGAGCTGAAGGGGAACTATGGATTATAAACTTCAAATAACGGACCGGGCGGTTGAACTGTTAGGTCGTATCATTGACTATCTGGTGTCCAGGTTGAAGAATCCAACTGCAGCCAGGAAACTCTTAACAGAAATTGAGGCCATCTACAGTCATCTGGAATCGGAGGAGTCTTTTATAGCGGACAATAGTCATCTTTCCTCATCCTTGTATATCAAGTATGCTTTCTACTCTGCCATACTGTTAAAATGGGTACTTCCTGCCAGCCCATCACGGACCAGGGGATGGCCCACATAATAGACAGACTTCTCCCCTGGCGTAACATTCATATTTATTTTAATAGCCAATACAGATTCGAACTTCTCCCTCCATTGTCCCGTAATCTTGTTTCCTTTTGTATGAATCCGGCTTTTATTAAATCATCAATCCCTCGTTTTACCGTATTCCGCGATAAAGCAAGTTCTTTTGCTATGGTTCCTATTGAGGGATAACAGGTCCCATTCTTATCGGTCCGGTCCTTTAGATACATATAAACGCTGATAGCACGGTGTGGTAATCCCGACTGATATAATTTCCGGAAATATCCCATTCCTCACCCCCATCCCTAATCTACACGGACAGGCATTTTCCCTCCAATGATGCCTGGCCTTGCATGTTCTCTTTTAACAGGCATGTCGACTAAACCTTTTTCGTCTAATCCAGTCATATCCTCTGGCATAAGTAAATCAACCGATAACTGCCGGTTAACGATTTCCCTCTCCAACTCCTGTTTGTCTGCATAGCTCACTTTCCGAGCAGCCCGCTCCTGCAATTCATACGGCTCTTCAAATGTAATTCCCCATTTTAGAAACAGCTTCAAGGTTGCCTGCATTGGATGCGCCCCTGTCTTTGTCACAATGAATGTTCCTTTTTTCAGAGTCTTGATTTCATCCGATGTCATGAGCGGACGTGAAATCATCTGAAGGCTTTGGGACGGGTCATTCCTTCCTCGGCTTATATATCCGGACAGGACAGTCCTGTTGCCCATATGCTTTGATAACAATTCCGCGGATTCTGAGTTGGGTGCAAACCCGCCAAAAACACTGTCCTGGCAATTATCAATGATGATTTCACTCCCTTCTTTTCCATAGTTTTTTTGGAGCTGCGCGAAACTCTGTATGATGGCCACAATGGAACACCGTCTGGACCTAACAGCACTGAAGGCCATCTCCAGCGATTCAATTTTGGGGATGGTCCCTATCTCATCCAGGTAAAACATGACACGGTTCCTTAGCTTTCCTCCCTGTTCATCCGCTACCGCCAGAAGCTCCCGGTATAGCTGCTGCACAATCAGAGAGGCCATGAAATACTTGGTTGTATCCTCTTCCGGCAGGACAATAAATATGGCTGATTTTGTGTTGCAGAACCGTTCAGCATCAATGGCTGTATCAAAACACAGAATCTGCTCCAGCTCTGAATCCAGAAACGCATTGAGGCGGGATAACGCCGTGGACATGACGGATGCCATGGCCTGGTCCGCCGTATTAAGGGCGGAACCCGCAAACCATCTCGCCTTATGGTCTGACTGCAGCTTTTCCATCAGCAGTTGGAACTGATTCTTTCCTTTCACGCCGCTTGGTGCCAGCAGGTCCTGAATCAGTTTGAATACCGATATGATGTGGCGCTTTTCAGGAGGACAATATTCTGCTATCAAAAGGATGACTGCTGTCAGGAGTCCTTCTGCGGCATCATAGAAGAAGGCATTCTGTCCATAGGAAGCAGAATCCCCTCCGCTGGAATTGATAATGGTCTTTGAGGTAATCTTGGCATATTTCTCTGCCTTGGCCTTGGCTGCCAGGTTACCACTATCCTTCTGGTACATATCCATATACTGGTTGACCAGATGCAGCAGGTTATTACCATCGCTCCTGGTTGGGTTCCTTAGGTCAATCACCGCAACTTCATATCCATAATATTTTCTGGCAATGCCTGCATAATTGCGAAACAAATCACCTTTCGTGTCCGTTGTCAAAAATGACATCCCCGATGCACATGCATATTCGATGTTCGGATAAAGGAAATACGCGGTTTTTCCTACCCCGGCTGAACCAATCATGAGCGTATGGACATCGTCCGCATCAACCAGTGCCTTCACCCTGTTTCCTTTGAATACTCCTCCCACAATCAGCCCCTGAGCTTCCGGCAATCCGATTCCCCTACGCCACTCCTTTGGAAGGTATTCCACGTGGGTGAATGTCCTACGTATCTCCTGCTTTGTAGCAAAACGGGCAGTCCCGTGCTGCCCATCCCCTACTGTCCTGCTTTTTATCCCATCCAATGTATAATGGCACGATATCATCGCAATCCCGCCAATCACCACAAACATGAAAAGCCCTGTGAGGATAAGCAATGTCACACCAGAACCATTCATCCTGTTACACCTCCTGTGCCTTAGTACATATGCATGTCTCTGACAACTTCCTATCAATCTCCAGCCTCTGTTCTTCTGCTGTCACGGTAATCTGGATGTGCAGCTTCAGACAGGCCAGGATTAGTTCTCTGTAACAATCCTTAACTGTTTCCATGCGTTCAAAGCATACGGACTGTATTTCAGATTGCTTGAGAGTACTGATAATCATCTCCAGTTCCTTCCATTTGGCCCGCATCTTTCCTCGGTCCCGGTGTGGCTGATAGGAAATAAAAAGCTGGTTAGCAAGCTGTTCCCTGGTATAGGATGACTGTTCCTTCCTATGCATTTCCATTAAAATCCGGAATCCGGCAGCAGACATATCCTCCAGACACATGTGTATTTCTTCTCCATGGTCTTCCTTATATGTCTCCTGCCGTTTTATGGCCATACTCAGGTGATGGTAAGAATCGTAAATCTGCTTTATGGCTTCCTCACTGGTACATGTTTGATTCTCAAGTTTCTTCAGCCATACACACAGTTTCATGCAATGTACCAGCCGTGGATGTTCCCTGGCTGGAACGGGCTTAATCCCATGCATCTCCATCAGGTCTTCATTCCAGTCCTTATTCCTGGATGCCAGACGGGATACCTTATTATATCCTAATCCTGCCAGGATTTCTTTCAGCCTATAACACCCCTCTATTCCCGCCGGGTCATGGTCCATACAAAGAATGACCTCCTGTAAGTGTGCGTGGCTGTAAAGCATCTGAAGTAATGCATGTTCGGACAGCCCATCAAGACAGATATAACTTTGCTGCTGCCACTTAAGCGGATAAAGAGTCAAAAACGACAGAAGGTCAATGGCGGCTTCAAACACATACAGCCTTGGCCCTTCCCCGCAATGACCGAATCCATACGCGGGGTCTGAACCTTCCACATTAAGGCGGAAACTTTCGCCGTTTGTATAGGTTCCTTTCATGTGGGCATGACATGCATTTCCCTGATTGTCAAAGCCCACGAACACTACGTTATGCCGTCTTTGTTCTTCATAAATGGCTCCCTTCTCAACAAAGGACACAAGTGTCCCATAATCAATGAAACGTGTCCTGGAAAGATAGGCCAGGGCACGTTTCTCATTCTGATTTCGTTCCGGTAATTGAAATTTTTTCCTGCTTCTTGCCTGTGGGCCAGTGGCTCCAACTCCACGGATAACCGCCGGGTGATTTCCCTCCAGCAGGCATTTCATCGCCTCAACATACGTCATGTCATAAAATTCCTGCAGGAACTGGACAGGTGCCCCCCCCATACTTACAACTATGCCGATACCATGTATTATCACGCATGGTCACACTGTCATGCCGTTTCCAGCGCCATTCGCTTCCGGATGGTTCCAGTTCCTCTCCCTGGCGTTTTAGGAATTCCACCAGGTTCACAGCTCCCGCCCGTTCTTTTTCTTCTTCCGTGAAAGCAACATACTCCAATCGTATCGCCTCCTGCTATCCATGGATTCCCTGGGCCATCTTCTTTTCCTTAAGTCTCCGTCTTCTCTTGCGGTCAATCCATTCCTGTGTCTTGTCATGATTCTTTTTTTCCTGAACTTCAAATATCGTGGACAGATGATGGAACAGGCGGATGATTCCTGATTGGAGTTGTAACCTTCCCCGCACATCTTTATGTTCCAAAAGATACACTGCATATGGATTGCCCTGAGCTGCACTTTTTTGCAGCCAGAAGATACCGCTTTCCTCATCTCTGACTGCCTGTTCGTAAAGGTATGTCTTCCCCATTAGATACTGCGCATACTGGTTCCCATGGCCCGCACTAAGGTTCAGCCAATAAACAGACGCCCCCAGGTTCTTTTCTATATACAGTTCCTCCTGATACATCTTCCCCAACCTGTACTCTGCATTGGAACTGCCGAGTGACGCACTTCGCTCTAACAATTGGATTCCCCGCTGAATTTCTTCCGGTGTTCCTGACTGTATATAGATATCCGCTAATGCACACATTGCATGGGTATGCCCGAATTCAATGGCCTTCCGGAGGTACTGGACTGCCTTTCCCTTGTCCTTACTGGTCCCGATTCCATCCTGATACATCTTCCCAATACAGTACATAAGGTTATCATCCATTTGGTTTTGTGCAAGTAACTGAAAACCGGAAAATGCCTTCTGAAAAATCCGGTTCGCCTCCTCCTCATTTTTCTCTGTCCCGATTCCGTCCCGTAGCATCCTGCCATATTCCCAGGCCGCATATGGATTTCCATTCATCATGGATTTCTTCAAGAGAATGGCTGCCTTTTCAAAGTCCTGGCCCATGCCCTGCCCCCGTTGATACAGCATTCCCAGAGAATATAATGCGTAATGGTTTCCTTTCATAGCAGACTGATGATACCATTCGGCGGCCTCCGCATAATTCTGCCTAATCCCCTGCCCGTTCTCATACATATATCCAATCCGGTATTCTATATAATCAGATTCCCTCACCTCCTCAACACTCATAAAAATGTGGAGAGCCTGCGCATACCATGACCATGATATTTCTGGGTCCGGTTCGCATCCTCTTCCATGGTACTGCATCTGTCCAAGGTCGCACATTGCAAATGCATTTCCCTTTTTGGCTTCCACTAACATGGCCTGATAGGCCGTCTCAAAATCCGGCTGCCCACCATACGTTTCATATAGAACAGACCTGGCCCGTTGGTATCCATCTGTCCACTCAGCATAGCCATCCCCTTTGTGTTCCATCCCATAGACCATTTCTCCTGCTGTCATGTAACTTTCCGGATATACAGGCTCATTCAGATTGCTTTCCTTATGTTCCACAATCAACTGCGCCGTCTCGTCCATCGGTTCTTCCGCAGTCCATGCTCTGTCCTGCTCTAATTGCATGGTTTCCCGTATGATTATATTTTTGATTTGTTTAAATTCCTTCTGTGCTGAAAGCGGTGGCAGTACTGGTGTCTGGTCTGTATAAGTGTGCAGGATTTCCGACCTGGAACGATACCATTTCTCATAGCATTCAGCTACCACAGGATTCAAGGATAACGCATCGGCAATCTGGTCTACCTGATGTTTCACCCTCGGCGGCAGATAACCATACACCTTTCTGCCTTTTGTCTGCTTCAGGCTCCCTGCTAACTGTACCATCAGCTGTTCCAGTCCTGTGTTCCCGTCCCATGCATCTTTTACCTGCCCATACAACGACTTTAGTGAAACCTCACTGGCATTTACCAATGCTTTCCTCTGTAGAGTCTGTTCCTGATACAGCTCGTACATATCCTGCTGAAAAAAATCTCTGGCATACATAGCTCTCATCTGTTCAATCCCCTTCTCCGTCAGGAAGCCTTTTCTGGGGTCCGCAGAGTATGCAATGATATGGGCATGTGGGTGATGCCCCTCGTTATGAAAGGCCGCATACCATACCAATTCATCTGGAGGTATTTTCATGGCCTCCGCCATCTGCATCCGTTTACTGCGCAGGAGTGCTTCCCAGCTCTTTACGTCATCATATCCCAAACGTCCGGCATCCTCTCTCCGCATGGAAAGGATGAAGGTCCAGACATTGCCTTCATGGCCTGCGACCTCTTCCTGTACCCTTGATAGCACGACTGGTATGCCCGCATCCGTAAACAGACCATGCATCCCCACCTTCTCCACTCCCGGACGGTTTGCGATATAGTCCACATAGTTTTCTTTCTTCGCAATCAGGTCCATGTTCTGTTCGATGGAAGTCGAAATGAATTCAGATGCATATCCCCTTGTTGGCGACTGCAGGAAGTCCTGATATTCATAAGACCCGGCTGCTTCCGGTGCTGCTTCCAGAATCTCTTTTATCAACTGCTTCTGTCTCACTGTTGCTGGTAAATGTTCATGGGTATCCCTGACTGGTTCCACGCCCTCCCGTGTGGCAATGTAACGGACCAGATGCCCCAGATGAGCCTTCTCATTTTTTAAATACTGGCATTTCAATATGATTTTTGGCATAGATATGAATCACCCCGGGTTGTTATTGCCCTTTCTGGTACTCCACAATAGACTCCAGATTGAGAGAACCATTTGTCCTCTTTACATCCTGGATGCATTTTCCCCGTAGTTTGGTTAGAACAGCTTCCCCCACGTCATTCTGCGCTGCATACAGATTCATAAGCATAGAAAGTTCCACTGCCAACTTAAACAGCAGTCTTGACATCCTGTTTTCGGATGTTTCCACGATACCAGACATGGCAGATGTAAGGATAACTGGCAGGTATGGGCTGGCCTCCTTCGACAGCAGGTATCCGTTATAAAACAGAAGAGCCTTCTCTATATATTCACTCCGGCTTTTGCAGTTTCCTTTTGTCAGGCACTGGTCCATCTGTCCAAGGGTCTCCGGGTATAACCAAACCGGTATCCGTTTCTTAATCCGGTCTTCCAAGTACTCACCTCCTCATGAAAAAAGCCGTCATATAACATGACGGCAAATGAATTAATATCAACGTTTGTTCTTTTTGCATTTTAGATAAATTAAAAACTGTGAATCATCTTCATCAACCGGATTCCATCCTTCACCCCTTCCTCATATAAATACATTTGTACTGCCCAGTTTTCTTCCAACATGTCATCGATACATTCTTCAATGCCGTCCCTTTGCTCCTGGTCAAGTTGCTTTAACCATGCATCCATACGCTCATTTAGCTTATGCTCCTTTGCTATCTCCTGTTGGTTTTTGCTCTCCTGCCACTTACTATCCAATGTCTCTACTCTGAATGCTATGATTTCATCACATGACTTAAGTTCCATCCGTTTCATCGGTATCCTCCCTTTCCTGTGACACTACAATACCGATTACCCTTGCGAAAGTCCATATCCATATCTCATGAAATAATCGGATGAAATCTGGCAGAACCACCTAAAAGGTGTACCTAAAAACTGGCAGGAAACTTTGTATTTCCGCAATTTTGCATGTATTCCGACCACCTGGCAGGTGACCAAGGCACCAAACAGGTGCACCTTCGTGGAAAAGAAAAAACGTCCGCATTGCGGGCGTTTGTGGCCGGGAGGGGCGCCCTTAGGTGCACCTCCCTTTAACCTGCACACAAATCGAACGGGAGAGATTGTTTGATTTAATGTCTTAGATATTACCCAAATTATCCTTCTCACATTTGGCCAAATTCATCGTATTATTCAAGATATGTCCAACTCCTCATACTCCTTTTAAAAAGCCCGCATTGTGGCTTACAATGTGTTATAAGGCCTAGTAATCTGTCGGCCTAAAACAAAAGCCTAAAATTACCCCCTCTGACTTATACTGATATCAGCGCTCCATATATGACTTCGCTAGATTGTCAAAGAATCCCCCCTGTCTATTACGCCTCATTATGAAGAGAGCAGGTATACCATAAACTTACCAAACCGAAAGATTTGTAAATTCAATGATATTCCTGCTCTCCAGGTCACTTTCTACTCATATATGGATTGATAAATATCCAATATCAGAGCTTCATTCAATGGAACAAAACTATTCACCATCAGCCGTTGCTGGCCTTCAATAACACTTCGTGACCATTGTCTCAACATTTCCTGTGTAGCCCCGTACTCCTTCATAGTCTTTTTTGAAATAATCTGGTCCAGTAATATCTCCAATTCTTCATAGACATGTTCTGCACCGCATCCCAACAATCCCGCCATGAAACGATTAAGTTTTTCTATCTTACCATCTTTCTTTAGTTCCATATATTTTTTCATGACACCAATAAACACAGCATAATTCGCCTCACCATGGGCCACATGGAACGTTCCGCCCAGTGGATAACTCATAGCATGAACCGTTCCACATCCTGCTGTCCCAAAAGCCAATCCAGCATAATTACTTGCTGTCAGGAAAGAATCTAACAAATCATACCTTGCATTTGCCCCTCTGGCTGCGATTTCCTGATATCCCCGGATAATTTCCGCGATAGCGCGGTATCCAAAGAGCTCTGTGCAATCGGTAGACTTTGGCGACAGACTGGATTCAATCGCATGAATCAATGCATCAATGGAACTTGTTGCAAAGAATCTGAACGGAAGTCCCTTAAGCAGTTCAGGTACCAAAACAGCCTGGTCCGCATACATCTCATCTAATGCCAAACCAATTTTCATATTTCTTGACAAGAAAGCCAGTATAGATATATTAGTGACTTCAGAACCCGTGCCGCAAGTGGTTGGAACCAGTACCAATTCCTTTTCCTTCACAATATCCAACTTCCTGTCAAATAAATCTGCTACGGTATAACAGTTTTTCAATGACAGAAGTTTAGATATATCCAATACCGTACCTCCTCCGATTCCTATTATACGTTTATGCGGCCCCCTCTTAATAGCATCAAGATACATCGCCTCAAACATTTCATCTGAGGGCTCACCTGCACCGTATTCTTCCTGAAAGAGAATATCCGCGGCCAGATTGAGACTTCCGAAATAAGGTTCATAGATAAACCGATTAGTTAGTATCAAATCCCCCTCACCTAAATCAAAGTTCTCTGCGAACTCTTTTGAAGTATTAAATTTATGAATTTCCGGTTTAAATATAATCTGTTTCATTGTATTTCCTCTTTAGAAAATTCCGAACCTGGACAACTCATGCACTGATTTCCATCCGTCGCTTAAAGGTTCCTTTAGGCATGCTTCTATTTCATCTCTGTCTCTGAAAGTAAAACCGTCTAAAGGCACCTTGCCCGCAGGATAGTCCGCCAAAATATCATCAATCATCTTGACTATATAACGACAGATTGCCAGGATAGGACGCTTAGCTTTATATGCATCGCCTCTGGAAGGATATCCGACTACCCCTTCCGGAGTACCAAAGCGCTCAATTACATTCTGACCCTCACCCTCTGACCATGTGTGGGGTCTTCCATAGCTGTCCACAGACGTATCGTAATGCCCCATCAATGTCAATGATTTAGGCTGTGCATCCACACATACACTCATATCCACCATCTCCGGAAACAGAAGATTGGCCACTGCTGTTTCCGCCTCATCCGCATGTACAAAATGAGTGGTAAGAGAATCCTTCCTGTCAATAGGAATCCAAAATTCCCGGATAGCCCGATGCCATTCCAATTCAGATACAATGGCCGGAAGATTAAATCTTTTGAAAAATTCTTGTACAGCAGCTTCCAACATCCATTTATGGCCATGATTGTTCACAAGTATGAACTTTCGAAATCCGTCATCCCATAAACCGGCCAATGTGTAGATAAGGGTTTCACGCACCACGTTTTCACTCATGATTACAGTTCCCGGCATTCCCACATGATGATAGGGATGACCGCCGTAATTAAGAGGTGGAAGAGCAACCGAAACCTCATACCCCAGGGCAGAGGTACGACGACGTACAGCTTCACAGATACAGGTACACATATACGTATCAAGACCGCTGGGATTATGGATACCATGATTCTCTGTACAGCCTATGGGAATCAGTACAATATCATTCTTTCTTCTTTTTTCAATCACTTTATGCCGCGGGGTATTCTGTATGTAACACCCCGCCTTGCCAATCTCACTGTTATGCTGGCTCGGAAGCTGGAATTCCTCTTCCAGCGCCTTTTCCACGTTCTCGAATGTCATATCAAATACTTCTTTTTTCAACCTCCCAATAGGACTGTCCTCAAATACAATCTGCGGATAATCTGTTGTCAACCATTTGTCTGTCATAAGTTCTCTCTCCTTTTCTTTTAGACATAAAATTTATAAATTATAAAACTCTTTTATAAAGCATGTTCTGTTAATGTAATCCTGCCTTTTTCCGTGATATTGCAATAACGTTTAATCAGCCCATTGGATGTAATGTAACCGTCTTCATCCAGTCTGGCCACCAGAGGTATTGCTTTTCCGGTATCCCCATGCACAGCCTCCACTACCATATAATAATCTGTCTTACGCCCTCCCATACCATCATTCAGGTCACGTATGGCCTTTAGATATTCCAGTTCCTCCTGGTTCAATTCAAACATCTGTTACTCCTCCTTTACTACGAAATATTCCATATGATATAAAAGGCTAGAATGCAAACCGCCACAACAATAATCATTTGTATATCTCTGGCAGTAGAAGCATCCTTAGTATAAGACTCCCCTGGAGAACAGAATTCAGAACGCTTATACGTCATATAATCCACCTCACTAATCTTCCCTTCCATGGTCAGCTCACTTACCGCCAGTCTGAGTTCCACTGCATTATAACCAAAACGGTCAATGAAATCTGTCATACTGGCTTTTCTGTTAGCAAGAAATTCCATGATATCCTGTTTTATTCCAGCACGTACTGGCTTCGGTCTTGCCCCCCACCATGGACCCGTCTTGGATACGATGAAACTGATTCCCACCATCAGTATCATACTAATTAAAAGAGACCACCAAGCTGCTTCAAATCTTACACTGCCGCCTGACACATTCCATATAATTGCAAATATACCTGCCGACAATATGGAAATAAGCGCCCCTTCTTTAGATGCCTTTTTCCAGAACAATGCCGCAATCAAAGCGCCGAAATTTCCTGTATTAAATACAATCATAAAATTCAGGGCTGATACGACCGAACTGAACATAGTTGCCATGGTCAGAATAATCAATAATACTATGATTGTAATAATTCTGGATGCACGGTTCATCTTCTCTGCCGACATATCAGTATGACCTAAAGCACGCTGGTAGAAATCCCTTACTATAACTGTCACCGCACCCATAGCACATCCGTCTACGGTTGACATACCCGCTGCGAAGATGCCTGTCATGGCTAATCCCCCCAACACAATAGGCGCCTGGGCCACAATAAGGCTCAAAGATTGTTCCGTATTCACAAGGTCAGGATACATGGCTCTTGCCATAAGGCCAATCACAAGACCTGGTATCATTGCCATGACAGCCAGTGCAATACCGGTTGCCATGAATCCCATTTTTGCATGTTTCACATTTCTGGCTGAAGACGCCTTTTGAAAATACCATTGTGAGCCCCAGTTATTAATCCACATCCATTGCAGGACCCATGTAAGAATCAGCTTTACGGATGGTCCCAGTAGAGAAAAATAATTTTCAGGCAGATTCTGCATCGCAGTAATAACCGCCATGCCTCCATTTTTAAAATAACTCCAGGCAGCCACCAACGGAAATGCGATAAGACAACACAGAAGCTGTGGAATAATGGTGTAATTGGCAGCCGCAGCACCTCCAAGAATCATATAAAATGCGGTGATACACCAGGCAATCACAATTCCCATATTCTGAGGCAGTCCGAACATGGAAGAAAAAATCAGACCGATTGCCTTAAACTGGGCAGCTGCAGCCGCTATACCTGAAAGCATGATAAAGAATCCTGCTACCAGACGTACATTAAGCCCATATCTGATTTCAAATAACTCCGATATCGTAAACGCTCCGCTAAGACGGACCCTTTTTGCATAAATCATTGCACATATAAGAAAACCAATGATTGTGAACAGCTCATACAGCGAACCTCCCAAACCATACATATAGGAAAAATTTGACATTGTTGTGATAGCTGCCCCGGAAAAATGAGTTCCCACAAGACATCCGGCCACAATAAGCCAGCTCATCTGTCTGCCAGATAAAAGGTAATCTGTATTGGACTTCACTTGTCCTGCCGCCTTTTTGCCTACAACCACCAGTACAATCAGGTAAACTGCCAATATTGTCATCTGAACTATTTGCCCTGTTGTCATAACTATGTACCCCCTTGTATTAATCTCCTGCTTTTATTATCTTTAAAAGTAGTCATTTTCGTAACAACACCTTTTCTGCCATACTTACAATACCATCGGCATCCATTCCATACTTCTCAATCAAATAATCCACCTTACCCACTTCACTAAAGGAATCTTTCATTCCTATATATTCAAGAGGTACAGGATATTCGGCTGCCAGTATTTCGGCTATTGCGCTCCCCAATCCGCCGATGATATTATGATTTTCACAAGTAACTGCACAACCTGTTTTTTTCACAGATTGAACAACCGTGTCCTTATCAACAGGTTTGATTGTATGTACATTAATCACTTCCGCGGATACCCCTTTTTGTTCTAGTATCTGGGATGCAAGCATTGCTTCCCTCACCTCTATACCGCTGGCAAATAAGGTTACATCCTTCCCCTCTTTCATGACATCCGCTTTGAACAGATTAAATTCATAGCTGCTATCAGAAAAAAACGTAGACTTTGGGACTTTTCTGAACAATCTGATATAAACAGGCCCTTCATAAGCTTTAATCTGCGGCATTGCCTTGAACAACTGATCCCCGTCCACCGGTTCATATATCACGATTCCTGGAATAGAACGAAGTACACCTACATCTTCAAGTGTCATATGGGTTCCCCCATTAAATGCAGCTGATAATCCCGGGTCCGTACCTATTATTTTTACGTTCTGCCCTGCATACACAATGGATATCGTAATCTGGTCGCAAATTCTTCTGGTGGCAAATGGACAGAAGGTGAAAATATAGGGCAAGAATCCATAACTTGCCAGACCTGCGCCAATGGAGGCCATATTGGATTCTGCCACCCCCACATCAAATGTACGGTCCGGATACTTTGTGTACAGGTTTAAAGTTCCGTTGGCTCTTGCCAAATCTGCATCCAGCAAAACAGTTCTCTGATCAGTCTTTAATTCCTGCTCTAACCACTGTGCAAGCACTGTCCTCATCTCTGTGTCTTCATACATGGTTCATCCCCCTCCTTTAGCTCTTCTAAAGCCGACCGCCTCTCTTCCGGAGATATTGTCACGTTATGGTTATTCTTCCATTTAGCTTCCAGAAAAGATACTCCTTTTCCCTTTAATGTATGGAGTATAATCATGGAGGGCTTTTCTTTTGATTCCTTTGCTTTCGTGATGGCTTCGTCAATTGCCTCTACATCATGCCCATCCACACTTTGAACATAAAAGCCAAAGGCTCTCCATTTGTCGGTCAAGGGCTCCAGTCCACTGACTTCCTCTACGGGACCATCCAGCTGCATTTTGTTGTAATCTGTAAAAACAATCAGGTGATTTAACTTTCTGTGAGATGCAAACTGTGCCGCTTCCCAAATCTGGCCTTCGTTGGTTTCCCCATCCCCAATAATTGCATAGATGTAAGCACCGTCTCTCTTCAGTCTCGAGCCCAGCGCAATACCGGCAGCACATGAAAGCCCCTGTCCCAGCGAGCCTGCCGTCATATCCACCCCTGGTGTCCGCATCATATCCACATGACTTGGAAGTGATGTTCCCGGCTTATTTAATGTCTTCAGCATTTCAATTGGAAAGTATCCTTTATCTGCCAAAACCGCATATAATGCAGGTCCCGAGTGCGCCTTAGAAAGAACCAACCGGTCTCTCCCTTCCTGATGCGGTTTTTCAGGATTCAGTCGGTTCATATGTCTGTAATACAGTACCACCAGTACTTCCACAATTGACATACTTCCACCTGCATGACCAACCCCCAGTTCCCCTATTTCATCAATAGTAAGATAACGGATTCGCTTACATATGCGATTGAGATTTTTTTTCTCTTCGTCTTTCATTCATCCCCCTCATTTCTTTTACTGTGCTCTTGGTTTTATTTTGGTATTTATCTGGCTCTTCTTATGTACTTTATATTAGCACTATTGGTATACCATGTAAATACCCATATTTGTTTTTTCTGTTTTTACCAGTTTTTTAACTTTTTTTTAGCAATTATGCACAATTAAATTCATATGAATGACATTAAAGCAAAAAAACAGGCAGTACAAGGTTTATAATTCCTTACACTGCCTGAAACGAGTTTTTATTTGCTACTATAGTAAATAATATTTATCAATATGGTATTGTTTTACAGACGCAATATGACAACACATAACTGCTTCTGCTTCATCTGCCATTCCTTCCCGTATCGCCTTAATCAATTTCCTGTGTTCTGCTATAGCAATATCCCTGATGACAGGGTCATCCTGAACAGAAATAGCCATTCGTGCCACCTGGTCGTATATGGACGATATCATCGCTGCCAAACGTTTATTTTTTGAAGACTCGGCAATATAGTTATGCATCAGCATATCTATATGCATGAATTCTCCATGGGCCTCATTCTCATAAGCTTTCTCCTGGTCATTCAGATATTCTGTAAGCCTGTTCACCACTGCCTCTGTCCTTCGCTGAACACAAAGTCTGGTGGCAAGACATTCCAGACTTTCCCTCAATTCAAATATCTCTATGACATCCTCAAAATGAAGTTCTGCTACGTATACGCCTTTTCCTTCCTTTATCTCTACCATTCCCTCATTACTGAGCTTGCGCAGAGCCTCGCGGATTGGTGTCCTGCTCACATTTAATTCGCTGCTTAAAGTCCGTTCAACCAAAGGCATACCCGCAGGCAATTCATTATTCATAATCATCTGTTTTATACGGTCATATGCTGTCTGCTTTTTTAAACCAGTTTCATCTCTTCCCATATTTCCTTCACCCTCCTGCTATCATATATAATACCACAGGTATACCATATGTTCAAGTTTTTATGTTTGAGAGGGAACTAAAACGTCAATATCTGTATCAATTGACTCAATTTACAGATAGCAATATATCTCTATTCTATTTATGATTATTTACGAAGATATTCCGATGGGCTGCAATCCATAACATTACGGAATGCCTGGGCAAAACGGCTTGAACTTCCAAATCCCACCATGGAAGCCACCTGAGTCACTGAATATCTATCTTCCCGCAGGAGCCGGATTCCCTGTGCCACGCGGTAATCACAGATGTATCTGCTGATTGTTTTGCCTGTCAGCTGTTTGAATAAACGGCAACAGCTTTCTCTGGTAAGATAGATGAGTTCGGCCAGCTCTTTTAGGGATATGACCTTGTTATAATGCAAATGAATATAATCCAGCAATACCTTGAGCCTTCGAAGGTCCATCCGGTTAAAAGGCTGTCCACTTTTTATAATATCTTCCTGAGATGAAATGATTTCATAGAACGCCTCACATAAGAGACCTTTTATTTTCAATTGAAATCCAAAGGGACGGTCCTTATTATAGCAGTCCACTTCATATAACGCCTCCAGAACCCGGGCCTGCCATGGAACACATTCCTTTAAAGGAACTCCTGCCAGCTCCTTTATCCGCATAAAAGGACGAAGGCAGAGACTATCCACATCACTGCCCGGATTTCCGTAAATCAATTCCGGATGGACTACAATCGTAAGCAGTTTGACCCGGCTGTCTCTTTTTGGTGCAATCATATGGGGAATCCCTGTGTTAATAATCATTCCATTACCTTCCGATAATTCGTGAGGTATTCCATTAATCTGATATATGGCGGTTCCCTGACACACTACTGAAAACTCTAAATCGTCATGCCAGTGGCAAATGATATACTTTTCCTGAAAGGTATTCAAATCGTCATGATTTACTAACAAAGGAAAATGTGCTGTTCCATGTTCACACAGTTCCTTTAAATCATTATCAACCTCAATAATACGCACCCAAAGCGCCCCCCATGCTCATAATATAAAAAGCTACCAATCTCTGCATTTTCATTATAATCGTTTACTCCAATACTAGCAAGTGCACACATACTCAGATGAAAGGATAAATACTTATGCTTCTGCAAAGGGAAAAACAGATACTGCAAATACTTTACGAAAAGAAGTCCCGCTTTACCAGCACTGAGTTGGCTGCCGTCCTTCACTCCAGCAGTCGTACTATCAAACTGGATATCAAACATCTGAAGAGCGAGTTAAAGGATACCGGATGTCTGCTTCATACAAAAACAGGTCAGGGGATATGGCTCACCTGTACTGAAAAAGGATATACATTTCTGGAGCACCTTTTGTTCCGCTGTACTCTCAGTCCCTCCAGCGACCCGTCAGTCAGAAAATACCATATTGCCCTTCGTCTACTGGAATCAGACACATATATTTCCATGGATTCCATAGCCAACTCCCTGTATATCAGCAGAGGAACCGCTGCAAATGATATGAATGAGCTTATCCCGTTTTTCGAAAAATATGGCCTGTCAATCGAACGAAAAGCTAAATTGGGGACTTGCATAAAAGGTAAGGAATCAAACCGGCGTTTTGTCTGGTCATATCTGCTGTTAAAACTGCTTCCTGGGGATGAAACTGGTTATATCCAAACGCTCCAGGACTTCTTTCCCAGTATTTCCATAAATTCTATTCAGTGTATATTAAAAGATTGCGGAAAACAATTTGGATTGACTCTGGCGGATACCTCCTATCGTGAATGTCTTACGCTGATTCCAATCATGATAAAACGCATCCAACAAGGCAGCTTCTGTGAATATCCGAAAGAAAATCCCCATGGATTTACCTCTAAATTGGACAGCCACATCTGCCGCTATCTGGTGTTGCGTCTGAAAGACACCTTTTTCATAACAATACCAGAGAATGAAGCATATTATCTGTATACACTTTTAGAAAGTGCCAAGACCTTCCATTTTATGGACCTGCATAAAGAATGCACAATAAAATCCACGCTTCCCCCTGATATAAAACATACATGGGATTGTATACTAAACGAAGCATGCATAGTATTCAACCAAAACCGTTTTGAGGATGAGACGCTTAAGTACGCAATGTATACACATCTTTATTCCATGGAAAAGCGACTGCACCATCAGATTCCGTTTCACAATCCCATAAGGCGTATGGTGAAGGAGAATTTGTCCTATGAACTTGAAATGGCAACATTTATTGCTCATCTTGCTGAAAAAAAGTTCCATATTATTTTAGGTGAAGATGAAACATGCGACATCGCTGTATATTTGGCAGCATTCAGAGAAAATATGCGCAAACAGAAAACGCACAACTGCCTGATTGTCTGCGGAAGCGGAATGGGGACTTCATGCTTTTTAACAGCTCGTCTGAATCGGATTTTTCCTGACTTGAAGATAAAAGAGGTTTTGCCCTTATCGCGGGCCCTGACAGAATTGGGACCGCATATACATGATACAGTTATAACCACCGTTCCATTCTTTTTAGAAGGTTTGGATATTATACAGGTATCCCCTGTACTGACTGATTCCGATATACGTTTGATTGGAAGACACCTATATACCAATATAAAAGAACATTCTGCCTGCGACACCCCCTATTCCGATATAACTTGTCTGATGGATGAGAAAATATCTATCTTTCATTGCGACTGCTGTACAAAAGAGGAAGTAATACGTTTTCTTGGAAGTAGAATGATTTCTGCCGGATATGCAACTGAAGGTTTTATTGAATGCGTACTTAAACGAGAAGCAATTGCACCAACCTCGATTGGAGGATTATTTGCAATTCCACATCCATTTGACGGATATGTAAGGAAAACAGGAATTGGCCTCATGACTTTGAAAAAACCTATTGTCTGGGGTGAGGAAACAGTACAAATCATCCTCATGCTGTCAGCCAATCTCTTGGCCCAGGAAAAATTCCATCAGATTTTCTCCTGTCTGGCGGAACTTATGGAAGATTCCAGGACAGTAAGTCATATTCTGGCCGCCAATCATCTAAATGACATACATCACATCTGCACCTTATGAAATCGCTATAGCCTCAAGCCAGCAAATTGTTCGGCCTCTATCAACTGGCGGATAATCGCAGGATTCTTGATTATATCCGCCAGTTCATCAAAAATATCTCTGAACATATCCCTGCATCCAGCGTCTACTGCCAGCATCAATACAATCTGTACCCTTTCCTCTCCCCATATAATGGGCTTGCGAAGAGTCATTAATCCCACTCCCGGCTTTATCACATGACCTTCAAATGCATGGGGTATGGCAATTGTTCCTCCAATTGATGTAGGCGCCAGCTTTTCCCGTTTCAGAACAGACTCAATAAAACCACTATCCACATATCTTTCCTGTTTCATTCTTTGTCCCAATAGCCCGATAACCTCCTCCGCTGTCCTGCAATCACATTTTAAAATGGTAATTCTATCATTCAGCATCGCCGACAGTTTGGGATAGCAATGTTTACCTGATACTATATTTTCACGCTTGGCAGGATATAAGGCGTTGCGCAGCACATCTATATCCCTGTCACTCAAAACCGGTGATACCTGGATTACGTCAATGCCGTCCAAAGTCAGCGGAACCGTAGAAATCACACAATCAAGTGTTTCCTGTTTCAATCCTTCCCTTATCCTGGATATCGGAAGTACTCTTCGGATTGTAACATCTGGAAATATACGTTTAAATCTGGCCTCAAAAAACAGAGATGTCCCCATTCCTGTACCGCAAGCTATGACTACTGTGGGCGCGACGGAGGAGTTAGATACCTTTCTGCGTTCGAAGCTTGCTCCCAAATATAAAGCAATATCACATATCTCATCATCACCCAGACTGTTTCCGAACTGTTCCGTAATCAGTCCTGCAATATATGTAGCTATTTCAAACTCATAGGCAAGCTCATCCTTTACCATTTGCTTCATTGGATTATCCAAATGTATCTTATAATCCAAACGGTTGAACATTCCTTCGAGATGCGTATATAAAGTGTTTCTGAGAAGCTGGTCCCCTAATATATCCTCATGATAGAGTTCTTCCGCAGCCTTCATTATTCCATCCAGTCTCCGGCTATCCTGTTCTTCAAAGACAAAAATACTGTTTTCCGCGTATCGATTCTGCAGTTTTGCTCCCAAAAGATTCATAGTAAGGTATGCTTGTTCCCGTTCATCCATTGTCACACAAAACACCTGTTCCAATTTTCTGGCCAGATATCCAGCTATAGTCCACTGTATTTTTCTTTTATATCCATCCAACTCAACCTCTGTCGGACTACAAAAATTGCCTTGTTGTATTCGCTCAATGGTAATTGCAAGATTGACCACCATCTCCGCATAAGATAAATCCGCAAACGTAAAGCCATAATCATCTTCCATCTCATGAAGAATGCTGCTTATTATCTGCACATTCGACCTTGCAAAAAAGGGTTCGAGTTTTTCCAACAGACTGTTTCCCTGAAGCATGACTAATCTTCTTATGACAGCACATTGAGTAATACGAATCCGACTCTCCTTTCCAGAGACACGCACCCCATATTTTGCCTTTTTCTCAATTAGAAGTCCATGTTTTTCTACAAAAGGTATTATTTCGTTAATATCATTAACAACTGTACCTTTGCTTACATAAAGAGTATCAGCAATGGATTCCATAGAAAGATAAGATGGCGCCTGAAGCAGCTTTAAAAGCACATGATACTTTCTGTTTTCTGGAATATCCGAATTAATTTGTCCTAAATCATTAAACAGGTTTCTGATAAAAGTGTTTCCTCCATCGGTATAAGTAAGCCACACCCCTTTTCCTGTCTGGCAGATTAACTCACATCCTGAATCTTTCAGTTCTTCTTTTATGTTTTTTATATCCTTTTTGATTGTTTTGGCGCTGACATGCAGCAAATCTGCCAGCTGGGCCGTTGTGTAAACCCTGCTGTCATTTGCCAGCAGTTCCAAAAGCTTTTTTTCTCTTGGAAACATGTACTCCCTCTTTTCCCAATTTGAAGACAAAGCGGAGAAACCGTTTATCGGTCCACTCCGCTTTCCAATCTATTATGTTCTCTCCCCTGTAAACTCCCCTGAATATGTTTTCCCTTGTGCCGGAAAATCAATCCAATTCAGGCCCTGCACTTGTTTCAAATGTATACTGTCCACTGGAGCCAATCAAACGCATATAAGATTTGATATATTCTTTCATGGCATTCTGTACAGCTATATTCACATCCATATAATCTATGTCAGGATTCCTTCCAATTGCATCCACCATAGACTGTCTCCCATACTTAAACAGGTCCGTGCAGACATTAATCTTATTTATTCCGCAAGCCACGGCCTTTCGTATGTTTTCTTCTCCGGCTCCTGACCCACCATGAAGTACCAATGGCATCTCGAGTGTCTTTTTAAGAAGCTTCAGCCGGTCAAAGTCCAGCTTTGGTACAAAACCTCTGGGATAACTCCCATGTGCTGTACCGATTGCCACAGCCAGGCAGTCACAGCCTGTACGCTCCACGAACTCTTTAGCCTGTTCCGGATTCGTATATAAATCCAGCTTTGTATTATCTGCCTCAATGGCTTGTCCCACATGTCCAAGCTCTGCCTCACAGGACATTCCCATGCTATGTGCCAATGACACAATAAGACTGGTTCTTCTCACATTTTCCTCGAATTTATAACTGGAAGAGTCTATCATCACACTGGAAAAACCACATCTTATTGCATAAAGAATATCCTCATAGTTGCCTCCATGGTCCAGATTAAATGCTACGGGCACATCCACAGTCTCCGCCAGGCTGCGGACCATAGGCACCATGATTTCTCCATGGGCATGGGCCTTCATCTGCCTGGGAGAAACATTAATAATAACTGCAGAGCACTCCTCTTTTGCCGCCTGCACAATCGCCTTCGCCTGTTCCATATTGGTACAGTTGATGGCCATCACCGCATACCCGTTCCTGTGGGCGTGAAGAAGCATTTCTTTCATTGATACATACATATTTTACCTCCATTCAGCATTTAATCATCATCTACCATATTCAAATCAACCGGACGTTTTAGGAATGCATATATAACTCCGGTAATCAGTGAACCTATTCCCAAGCACATTAAAAATACCAGTGGTTTATTCATCATAGGCACCACGAACATACCCCCATGTACAGCTGGGGATTCCACGCCCAAAAGCATTGCCAGACCTCCTCCAATGGCAGAACCAGGGATTGTGGAACACCATACACGAATGGGGTCATTCAAAGCAAATGGAATAGCGCCTTCTGTGATATAGCAAAAACTCAAAGGCACTGCAACCTTGGCATTCTCAATATCACCTCTGGAAAATTTCTTTTTCTGTAGAAATACAGCAATGGCCATTCCCAGTGGAGGAGCCATTCCGGCCGCCATCTTAACGGCTGTTGGCCCAAATACACCATCTGCATTCAGTGCATTGGCAAAGGACGCCGCAGTTTTGGTGAGAGGCCCTCCAAAATCAATTCCCCAGCAGGTTCCCATTACCGCACCAAGGAAAAATTTAGAACCACCCTGCAGGGATGCCAGCCAGTTTTGGAAAGCTGTCATTAATACTGCAATGGGATGACCGATTACGAACTGAAATATAGCGCCGGTGACTAACGTACTGAACACAGGGATGACCAGAATAGGCATAATGCCATTAGCCCAGTTTGGAACCTTCCATTTTTTCATCCATAAACATATGTAACCTACCAGGAAACCGCCTATGAGCCCTCCTACAAAACCCGCATTAATCTGATTCGCAAGATAGCCAATGGCAAGTCCTGGCCCCATTGCTGGCCGGTCTCCAATGGATTGGGCGATTGCCATTGTAAGAATGGGTACTGTAAAGAAGGATGCACATACACCAATCTGGTTAATCAGATAAGCAAATGTTCCTGCCTGATTGGCAACATCGTAACCACCAATTGCTTTCGCAATGGCCTGGATAATACCCCCCGCAACTACCACCGGTATCATATAAGAAGTGCCAGTCAAAAAGGAGGCTTTTATTCTCTCACCTCTCGTAATCTTCTTTCCGCCTTTTCTTTGGATTGTATTCATTTTTCCATATCCTCCAATGCCTCAAGTAATTCATCTACCAGACCAATTCCGTTCTTGACTGCCTCCTGGACTCTGCATTCCAAAACCGGTATGCCTCCTTCAAATCTCTCTGGATTCTTTATTTTGACATCGCTGGCTATAATAACTCCATCCGCTTTCCTGATATCATCCGCAGTAATTACATTCTCCGGCCCTTCAGCTCCCTGAGTCTCTACCTTTATGTCAATCCCTCTTTTCTTTGCAGCCTTCTTCAAATTTGCCGCAGCCATATACGTATGTGCAATACCAACCGGACAACTTGTAATTGCTAAAATATACATAACTTCACTCTCCCCTGTTAATTTGATTTTGTTTGATTTACAGTTCCTCGCGAGTTCTATGCTGTGATTATACGTACAAAAGAACAGATAGACAATTCAATTAACTTCCCTTATATAGTGACATTTTTTGAATATAACAGCCGGTATCCGAGTTCTTCCACACGGATATATCTATAATTTCCTTAATATTTATACTTTAAAGCCTTTTTAACCTCATCAACCACTGATTCGGGTTTCTCACACGTTTTTATAACATTTAATTTCACTATCCTGGGGAATATTATTGACTTTTCATATCCTGGTATCTTGTTATAATCAGAGCTAACATCAAGGCGTATATAACATCCACGCCATAACAAAAAGGAGGAACACCATGAAGGGGCTTCAATTTAAGATGCTCTATCTTGGACATATCTTATGCCGGAAAGATTATCTTGTCCGCACAGATAATAAGGAGGAACTGATACATTCCCCTATGCTTGCTGTCCTGATTCAACATCCTGTTCTTGGCAATATCCTATATGATACAGGTAATTACGAATCAGGGGACAAAATCTATTCACCTCATGCAAGAGCAGTCTATCCTGTGCCGGAGGTCATAACAATCAAAGAAAAGCTGGCTGAGAACGGTTTGACCGTTAATGATATCGACCACATCATTATATCTCATCTTCACATGGACCACACAGGAGGTCTGCCTTATTTTGATGGTACAAAGGCAGGAAGAAACGGTATTATAGTCAATGAAGACGATGCCAGAGAAGCATTCTATATTGTAAATACCATGACAGATACCGGAGCATATACTATGGATACAATCTGCGGCCATTACGGAAACATCTACCGCCCAGTAAACGGAACCATTAAACTAGCCGATGATTTAATTCTGTTCACTCAGCGCTGTCACACGCCAGGGGTCCTTGGTATGATTGTAAAAACAGAGCATCACGGGAATTTTCTTTTTACATCAGATGCAATTTATACCAGAGAATCCTTTGAGAAGGAGCTTCCGCCAGGGGGAACCATTAATAAAACAGAGGATGAATTTTACAGTGAACTGGAACTTATCAAAAAAATGCAGGAAGAATATGATGCGACACTCATCTTCGGACACGACCCGGACCAGTTCCGCCTATATGAAAAAGATTTCACAGACTAAAGGAGGTCTAAAATGGATTTAACTGCAATGATTGACGAACATTTGGTGAAATTTAATTTTGACGCTAAATCAAAAAACGATGTGATACATGCCACGGCAAAGCTTATGTATGAATCCGGAAAAATCAATAATACGGAAAATTATATCCATGCCGTATTAGAACGCGAAAAAGAATGTGCAACAGGAATTGGAATGGGAATTGCCATCCCCCATTGCAAAGATGATTCAGTAAACCAGGCCGGTTTTGCCCTCATCAAGCTGGCCCGTAAAATTGAATGGGAATCTCTTGATGGGGAACCGGTAGACTATGTCATCATGCTCGCAGCTCCAAATACCGCGGACAATGTTCACCTTAAAATGCTGTCTACTCTGGCTGCCAGACTGATGGATGATGATTTCAGGGATGCCTTAAAGGCCGCTGGTACTATAGAAGATATAAAAGCTGCATTTCGTTCAGTAGCATAGCACCTAAAATCGCAGCATCCCATTTGGCAGTATTGATAAAAACGGAAAATACAAGGGAGGTATTATAACATGATTAATTTCGAATTTCATACACCAACTAAAGTCATTTTTGGAAAAGATGCCGAAAAACAAGTTGGGCAGGAAATCAAATCCAGGGGATATAAGAAGGTGCTGATTCATTACGGTGGAACATACCTGCAAGAGAACGGAACTCTGGACCGGGTACATAAAAGTCTGACCGACAGCGGTCTTTCTTTTGTAGATTTAGATGGGGTTGTCCCCAATCCAAGGATGGCATTAGCAAAACAAGGTGTGGAACTGTGCCGAAAGGAAGGGGTAGACTTCATTCTTCCCATTGGTGGCGGAAGCCCCATCGACTCAGCCAAGGCCATTGCATACGGCCTTGCCAACAACTTTGATTTAGAAGACCTGTATATGGGTCGCGTCTCAACTGACAAAATTGCCCCTATTGGCTGTATCTCTACCATAGCTGCCACTGGTTCGGAAACCAGTAACTCCTCTGTTATCACAATCGAAAGCGGATGGTTGAAGCGGGCTTACAATCATGACTGTGCCCGTCCTTTATTCGCCATCATGAATCCGGAACTGACTTATACCCTTCCAGCCTATCAGACAGCCAGCGGAGGGGCCGATATCATGATGCATACCATGGAACGGTACTTTACCACGACTCCCAATGTCGATTTGATTGACCGTATGGCCGAGGGTCTGATGGTCGCAGTAAAAGAAGCTACAATAAAAGCAGTGCGGTTCCCCCATGATTATGAAGCCAGGGCAACACTTATGTGGGGTGGAAGTTTATCACATAATGGACTTACCGGTACCGGGCGAACCGCTGACTTCGCCTCCCATAAAATTGAACATGAAATGGGCGGAATGTTTGATGTAACCCACGGCGCTGGTCTCTGTGCAATTTGGGGAAGCTGGGCACGATATGTATATAAAACTGACGTTGTACGCTTTGCACAGTTTGCTACCCGCGTATTCTCTGTCCCTATGGATTATCACAATCCGGAGGAAACCGCGCTGAAAGGGATTGAAGCATGGGAAGACTGGTGCCATAAAATTGGAATGCCTGTCACCATGAAAGAGCTGGGTATTTTCCCAACAAAAGAGCAGATAAATGAGATGGCAGAAAAATGTGTGGCTTCCGGCAATGGGAATGTTGGATTTTTCAAGACACTTTATAAAGATGATGTGGTGAAAATATATCAGATGGCTATTTAATATGTAAAAGATTACGTAAATACAATCTATATTGATATAGTATATCAGCCTGGAAAGATAGTATAAATACACTTTCCAGGCATTACAGAGTGTATGAAAATTTTTCTGTAAATAGGTATTAGCAAAAGGTCTTCTATGATAAAATAAAAAATCATAGGAGGCCTTTTATTATGGCAAGA
>ENA-OWPN01000945-OWPN01000945.1-human-gut-metagenome-genome-assembly--contig:-NODE-945-length-31709-cov-4.953086_pt1 | contig 31709 bp, 29 predicted proteins | sample MGYA00248266_ERZ651850 | MGnify/ENA primary metagenome ERZ651850 (study PRJEB26924, sample SAMEA4378296) | human gut metagenome | biome: human gut; feature: human-associated habitat; material: faeces... | reverse complement strand
CTCCCAGTTTTCCCTTCTGCTTGAGCCAGTCGTGGAACAATCCCGGACGGGCCGTAATAAGTTCCAGTTCCTGCAGCGTAATGTTCTTATGACGCTTGGCCTCATAGTCCGAATTGATTTCCTGCAGTGTCTGGTCGAGGATATGACGGAACTTCTCTATCGAATCGGGCATTACACTGAATTCTATCAGCCACTGGTGGCGGCATTGTGCGTTGGCATCCATGAATACCGGGGCTGCCGAGTATTCCAGTACCTGCGCTCCCGTCATCTCGCAAGCCTTCGCCAGGCCTTTTTCAGCATTGTCTATCATCAGTTCCTCACCGAATGCGTTGATGAAATGCTTGGTGCGTCCGGTAATGACGAACTTGTAGGGGTGGGTACTGGTAAACTTGACCGTATCTCCCAGAATGTATCTCCACAGACCGCACGAAGTACTGATGACCATGGCATAGTTCTTGCCGGTTTCCACTCCTGCCAGTGGTACGATGGTCGGGTTCGGGTTGTCAATCTCTTCGAGCGGAATGAATTCATAGAACACATCGTAGTCAATCATCAGCAACATTGACGGATCGGTAAGTTCATTCTGGATACCGAAGAATCCTTCACTGGCATTGTAGGTTTCCATGTAATGCATCTTCTGGCTGGGAATAATAGCCTCGTATTGCTTCCGGTAAGGAGTAAAGCTGACTCCTCCGTGGAAAAATACCTCCAGGTTCGGCCATACCTCGTTCAGATGAGCCGCTCCAGTCTTTTCCAGAATGCGCTTGATGACTGCCAGCATCCACGACGGCACCCCCGACAGGTTGGTTACATCCTGCCGTACGGTACTTTCGGCAATCCGTTCCACCTTTTCTTCGAAGTCACTCAGCAGGGCCACATCCTTTCCCGGTACACGGATCAGGTTGACCAGCGGATTGATGTTCTGTATCAATATCGCCGACAGGTCGCCCACCAGACTGTCCTTCAGGTTGTAGTTCGGGCTGTGGCTGCCTCCCAGTATCAGTCCCTTTCCCGAGAAGAAACGGCTTGCCGGATTCTGCTGCAGGTAAAGTGCCACCACATCCGTTCCCCCTCTGTAATGAATCTGCTGGAGACCGTCCGGGCTGACTGGAATGAACTTGCTTTTATCATTGGTCGTACCCGATGACTTCGCATACCATTTCACCCGTCCCGGCCACAGAATGTCCTTTTCTCCGTGCCGCATACGGTCTACATACCCTTTGATATCTTCGTAGGTCTGAATCGGAACCCTTTGGAAATCGGTATAGTTACGTATATGCTTGTAGTCATATAGAGAACCCCATTCGGTTGAGGCTGCCTTATTTATCAGTTTATGGAAAGCCTTTTCCTGCATTTCCTCTGCCATTTTACCATATTGTTCGATACGGCGCTGGCGAGGAGTGAAAAAAGCTCCAATCAATTTAGTCGAATTCATTCTTTTATGTACATTTTGATAATTCTCTTCACTCACAAAGGTAGGTGATTTCTGCTTTATATAATTATTTTTTTTCCCATAAATCACAAATCTACATTTTTTTCTTATAACTTTACCATAAACATCGAATTGTTAATGGATACTACATTATGAAAATAGGAATATTAACTTCAGGAGGAGACTGTCCGGGCATTAACGCCACCATCAGAGGGGTCTGTAAAACAGCCATGAATCATTATGGAATGGAAGTTTACGGTATACACAGTGGTTTCAGGGGGTTACTGGACAATGACATCACTCCACTGACAGAAAATTCTCTTACCGGGCTGCTGAATCTGGGTGGAACCATTCTGGGAACCTCGCGCGAGAAGCCTTTCAAGAAAAGGGTTTCTGCTTCGGAAGACAAGCCGGCCCAGCTGCTGACCAATATCAAAAAAAATGAACTTGACTGTGTGGTGTGTATCGGAGGAAACGGAACGCAGAAGACTGCGGCCAAACTGGCTGCGGAAGGTGTCAACGTGGTAAGTATTCCAAAGACAATTGACAATGATGTGTGGGGTACCGACATCTCCTTCGGGTTTGATTCGGCAGTGAGTATCGCTACCGATGCCATCGACCGTCTGCACTCTACAGCCAGCGCCCATCAGCGTGTGATGGTGATAGAGGTGATGGGCCACAAGGCCGGATGGATTGCACTGTATTCCGGTATGGCCGGGGGAGGCGACATCATACTGTTGCCGGAGATTCCGTTCGACATACATCGTATCGGCGATGCCATCATCAACCGTCTGAAGAAAGGAAAGCCTTACTCCATCGTGGTGGTGGCCGAAGGTATTCCTACCCTTGGAGGAAAGAAAGCCGCACAGTATATTGCTGAGGAGATTGAATACGAAACTGGTTTTGAGACCCGTGAAACCGTACTGGGATACATCCAGCGCGGAGGAAGTCCGACGGCTTTCGACCGCAACCTGGCTACACGCATGGGCGGACATGCCACCGAACTGATTGCCAACGGACAGTTCGGACGTATGGTATCCGTCAGCGGTTCGGAGATTATTTCCGTTCCACTTACGGAGGTAGCCGGCAAACTGAAGCTGGTGAACGAAAATCATGACCTGGTGGTACAGGGACGCCGTATGGGCATCTGTTTCGGATAATACCGTATCCGGCAATCGTATATAGAAAAAGAAAATGCCGAACTGCCCGTCGGATATTCCGCGGCCGGTTCGGCATTTTCCATTATTTATCTTCTTTTTGTTGTGCCTCTTCCTGAAAGGCTGCATCTTCGGCTTCGGCAATGATCCTTTCGGTGTCCTCATACCGTTCCGGATTTTTTTCTTCCTGTGTCACGGAAATGGCAGGTACTTCAGAAGCCGGACGGGTAGCTACTGCCATGGGATCCTCCTCAGACTTTTCCCTTTCGCTCTTGGCCGCAAAGATAGCGTCAATAAACTGCGGGTCGTTCTTTATCTTGTCCAGTGTCTCATGAGCCGCTTCCTGCTGTGACTCCTTCTTGGAATACCCTTTGCCGGAACCGCCTGCGATATTCTCTACCGTAATCATGGTTTCGAATATGGGGTTCTGTTCATTATCCACCGACTGTCCAACCAGGTTGAATGCAATCTCGAACTTGTTCTTCTGGCTCCACTCAATGAGCTTCGATTTGAAATTCACCTCTTTGCGTGAAATCTTGTCAAGATTCAGGTATTGTTTGATGATACGTTCTTCCATAAACCATTTGCACACCCGGTATCCGCGGTCCAGATAAATGGCGCCGATCAGTGCTTCGAACGCATTACCACACATGTAGCTGTTGTGTGACGACTGGCGGGTAGTATACTTGATCAGTTTGTCAAGCCCGATTTCCACCGCCACCCGGTTCAATGTTTCACGCTGTACGATTTTGGAGCGTGTGTTGGTCAGGAACCCTTCCCGTTTGCCCTCAAACCTTTTATAGACGATATCAGCCACTACTGCATCCAGGATGGCATCCCCCAGAAACTCCAGCCTTTCGTTGTTGAGCAACTTTCCCTTGCCGGATTTTACAGACGATGACTTATGCAGCAATGCCTGCTGGTAGATTTCAATGTTTCTCGGATAGAATCCGAGCATTCTGTAAAAACAAAGATAAGGCTCCTTATCCTTACGGAAGAGGAGTCTTATCCTGTCTGTTATATTGCTAAACACGTTTATTCAGTGTATTTTTTTACGATTACACATGCATTGTGACCACCGAAACCAAATGTGTTGCTCAATGCGGCACGTACCGTACGATGCTGTGCCTTGTTGAACGTGAAGTTCAGTGTATAATCAATGTTTTCATCGTTATCACCTTCTTCGTGATTGATTGTCGGAGGAACAATGTCGTTCTTTACAGACAAAACGCTGGCAATAGCCTCTACAGCACCGGCAGCTCCCAACAGGTGACCGGTCATTGATTTGGTAGAGCTGATATTCAGTTTATAGGCATGTTCTCCGAAAAGAGCCTGGATAGCCTTCACTTCCGAAATATCTCCTACCGGTGTAGATGTTCCGTGTACATTGATATAGTCGATGTCTTCCGGTTGCATGCCTGCATCTTCCAGAGCGTTCATCATAACCAGTTTCGCACCCAGACCTTCCGGATGAGAGGCTGTTATATGATAAGCGTCGGCAGAAGCACCTGTTCCGGCCAGTTCGGCATAGATCTTTGCACCACGTGCTTTAGCGTGTTCAAGTTCTTCAAGAATCAAACATCCCGCACCTTCACCCATTACGAAACCGTCACGGCTTGCGCTGAACGGACGTGAGGCATGAGTCGGGTCGTCGTTACGTGTAGACAATGCATTCATGGAGTTGAAGCCACCTACACCCGCAGGGAAGATAGTTGCTTCGGCACCACCTGCCAGAATCATGTTGGCTTTACCCAAACGAATCAGGTTGAACGCTTCGCCGATGGCATTTGAAGAAGATGCACAGGCAGAAGTTGTGGTGAAGTTAGGTCCATGGAAGCCATAGATCATAGAAATATGACCAGATGCAATGTCCGCAATCATTTTCGGGATGAAGAAAGGATTGAAGCGCGGACCGATTGTGTCTTTGGTCTGTGCGTAGTTCAGTACTTCTTCTTCAAAAGTATGGAGTCCACCGATACCTACTCCGAAAATAACACCAATCTTGTTCAAGTCTTCTTTTTCTACATCAATTTCCGCATCGGATACTGCTTCTTTGGCAGCTGCGATGGCATACTGTGTGTACAGGTCCATCTTGCGTGCTTCTTTGCGGTCGATGAAGTCGTTTGCATTGAAGTTCTTCACTTCGCAGGCAAACTGTGTCTTGAACTTGGATGCATCGAAATGAGTAATAGGTCCTGCCCCGCTTACTCCGTTAACAAGATTGTTCCAGAATTCAGGAACCGTATTGCCTACGGGAGTGAGTGCGCCAAGACCTGTTACTACTACTCTTTTTAATTCCATAGGGGAATAATTATTTTGCGTTAGCTTCGATGTAAGAGATAGCGTCGCCTACAGTCTGGATCTTTTCTGCCTGATCATCTGGAATAGAGATACCGAATTCTTTTTCGAATTCCATGATCAATTCTACAGTATCCAAAGAGTCTGCACCCAGGTCGTTAGTGAAGCTAGCAGTAGCTGTTACTTCTGATTCGTCTACACCCAATTTATCAACGATAATTTTCTGTACTTTTGATGCGATTTCAGACATAATTTTCTTGTTTTTAAGTTTATAAATAGAATAAAATTGTTTATATTTCGCTGCAAAGGAATAAATATTTCTCGTTCTATACAAATATTCCGGCAATTAATTGCACTTGTGTTGCACAATTTTATACATTTTGTGCATGAAAATCCCGTTTTTTCGCAGAATAATTAATGTATTTCTCCTCTCCCGCGAGGAAGAAAGGAACGGATGCCCTTGTCTGTTCCGGCCCGGCAGCGCAGGTTGTCCGACCCTGATACAGGGGTTGTCCAACTTCCGGCGCGGGGTGCTCCGACCTCGCACCGGAGGTTGAAGAATCATTCCTTACGCAATACGTAATCCCCCCTCAGCTGTTCGAATAACTCCGGATGTGCACGGAGCATGTCGCAGTCGTCATGCGGGTTGTACATCTGCAGTTGGCGCACACGCTCGTCGCTGTCGTATTCCCGATGCGGCTGTTCCGGGGCGGCGATGTGGAAATTCATTTCCTTGCCGAAGAACCGGCAGAACGCCTCCAGTACCATACGGGTGGCATTGGCCTTTCCGTCGGCCGAATAGCCTGCGATGTGAGGCGTACCGATAAATACCTTGTCGAGCAGTTCCAGGTTGATGTGGGGTTCGTTCTCCCAGACATCCAGTACGGCTCCTCCGATGAGTCCCTTGTCCAGGGCCTCCAGGATGGCCTCGGTCTCTACTACTTCCCCCCGTGAGGTATTGATGATATAAGGCTTTTTGCGGAGCGAATGGAAAAAGGCCCTGTCGGCCAGATGGAAGGTGCGGTATTCCCCGTTTCTCTCCAGCGGAGTATGAAAGGTGATGATGTCGCACTCACGCGCCAGTGTCTCCAGGCTGACAAATCCCTCTTCTCCATGGTCGGCACGCGGTGGGTCGTTCAGCAGAATGCGCATTCCGAGCCTTTCGGCCAGACTGAGGATATGACTTCCCACATGTCCCACACCCACAATTCCCAGGCAGGCATCCTTCAGTTCCACGTGCTTTTCCTGCTGCAGAAGCAACAGCACCGAATGAAGGTACTGCTCCACGGCACCGGCATTGCATCCCGGACAGTTGCTCCAGGTAATTCCTGCTTCCCGGCAATACTCCGTATCGATGTGGTCGAATCCGATGGTGGCCGTACCGATAAACCTTACCTTGCTTCCTTCCAGCAACTGCCGGTTGCACTGGGTACGCGTACGCGTAATCAGGGCATCCGCATCTCTTACCACACTGGCAGTGATCTCTTTTCCCGGCAGATAAACCACTTCGTCGGCCAAAGCCTCCATGGCTTCTCTTATGTAAGGAATCTTATTGTCTATAACTACTTTCATCCAAGTATGTATTTATTTTCTCGTTTTCCGACCGCAAAATTAGGAAACTTCATTTGATTTTGAATACTCTGTTGGAATTTATCAAAGTTTTTGTTAGCTTTGTATAATCGTATAATTAAAAATTGTTTCGACATGACTTTTACTGAGCTTTGTAATCCGATATTTGTGCAGTCTATCGATGACTATCACAAGACAGACGACGTGAATACTCCCATTAACAATCCTTATCCTGTAAAAAGTATTGAATACTACCTTTACCTGAAAAACTGGATTGATACTGTACAGTGGCACTTTGAGGACATTATCCGCGATCCGAACATCAACCCGGACGAAGCTCTGGTACTGAAGCGCCGCATCGACAAGTCGAATCAGGACCGTACCGACCTGGTGGAACTGATTGACAGCTATTTCCTTGACAAGTACAAAGACGTACAGGTAGCCGCCGATGCAAGCATCAATACGGAAAGCCCGGCATGGGCCATCGACCGCCTGTCTATTCTGGCTCTGAAAATCTATCATATGCGCAAGGAAGTGGAGCGTACGGATACCGACGCTCAGCACCGCGATGCCTGCAAGGCGAAACTGGATGTACTGCTGGAGCAGCAGAAAGACCTGTCGGCTGCCATCGACTGTCTGCTGGAAGACATTGAAAGCGGACACAAGTACATGAAGGTTTACAAACAGATGAAGATGTATAACGATCCGAATCTGAATCCGGTGCTTTACGGACAAAAATAAGATTGCTGAATGGCTAAAATACTGGTTGTCCGTTTTTCAGCACTGGGCGATGTGGCCATGACTGTGCCGGTACTCTACTCCTTTGCCCGCCGTTATCCCCAGCACCAGCTGGTGGTGCTGAGCCGCCCTCATATGGCTTGCCTTTTCGAGAATGCTCCTGCCAACCTGACGTTCAGGGAGGCCGACCTGAAAGGGAAATACAAGGGATTCAAGGGACTGCTCCGGCTGTCGGGCGAATTACGGAAAGAATCATTCGATGCTGTGGCAGACCTGCACGATGTGCTGCGCAGTAAAGTAATAGACTGGGGATTCCGCCTCTGCGGGATCCCTGTTGCCGTAATAAATAAGGGCCGGAAAGAGAAGAAGCAGCTGACCGCCGCCAGGCACAAGCGGCTGGTTCCTTTGCGGAAGTCCATCCAGCGCTATGTGGATGTCTTCAACAAGTTGGGCTTCGAGTTCCCGCTCACCTTTCAGTCGCTTTTTGAAGACGTTCCTGCCGATGTCTCCTTTGCCGAAGAGGATTTTTCGGATAAGACCATCAAATACGTAGGCATTGCCCCCTTTGCGGCACATCCGGGAAAGATTTACCCTCTGGACAAGATGGAAGAAGTGATAGCCAGTCTGGCCAAGGTACCTGATGTCCGCGTCCTTTTGTTCGGAGGCGGAAAGCGGGAAAAAGACTTGCTGGAAACCTGGCAGAGCCGGTATTCCGGAGTTTTCTCTCTGGCAGGAAAGTACCGTCTGGGACAGGAACTGGCCATTATGAGCAAACTGTCGGTCATGGTGGCCATGGATTCGGGCAACATGCACCTGGCCTCACTGGTCCGCGTGCCGGTAGTGTCAATCTGGGGCGCCACTCATCCTTATGCCGGTTTCATGCCCTGGGGAGAAGAGCGTACCACCGTTATCCAGACCGACCTTCCGTGCCGTCCCTGCTCCATCTTTGGCAACAAGCCCTGCTGGAGGAAGGATTATGCCTGCATGTGCTACATCGATCCGCAGAAGATTGTGGAAGAGGTGGTCAGAATCACGCATTTCTCTTGACGGGAAGGGGTAAAATTAGTACGTTTGCATTCATTATGCTGCCGTGGGCAGCCGGGGATTTATTCATGAAGTGAAGTTTATAACAGACAGGATGGTTTTGTAGTTTTATCACATGAAAAATATAGGATATTACATTGGTTTCGCACTCTGGTATCTGGTTTCTCTTCTTCCATTGCGGGTGCTTTACTGGATTTCCGATTTGCTTTATTATCTGTTGTATTACGTGGTCCGCTACCGGAAACGCGTGGTGTACAGCAATCTGGAATCTTCCTTTCCGGAGAAGTCGCCAAAGGAGATTGAGAAGATCGCCAAGGAGTTTTATGCCTTTTTCTGTGACTATATCGTAGAAACCATCAAGCTGTTTTCGATCAGTGAGAAAGAGATGCGCCGACGGATGCGCTTTGAGGGGCTGGACGAACTGAACAAGGATTTTGCCAGCGGGCGTTCGGTCTCTGTCTATCTGGGGCATTACTGCAACTGGGAGTGGATCAGTTCGCTGGGTATTCATTGCAACGTGCAGTGCGGCCAGATTTATCATCCGCTGGAAAACAAGATTTTCGACCGTCTCTTCCTGTATATGAGAGGCCGTTTCAAGGCTCAGTCCATCGAGATGGATGCCACGTTCCTGACCGTACTGGGATGGAAGAAGAAAGGCATAGTCAACATCGTGGGCTACATTTCCGACCAGGTACCCGGATATCACAACATCCATTACTGGACCGACTTCCTGCATCATGACACTCCCGTCTTTACCGGAGCTGAACGCATCTCCAAAATCATGGATACCAGTGTGTATTACATTGACATTGAACGTCCCAAGCGAGGGCATTACGTGGCACGGATGGTGAAAATAGCCGATACGCTGAGCGACAAACCGATTTTCTATGCTACGGAACGTTATTTCAGACTGCTGGAAGATACTATCTGCCGCCATCCTCAATACTGGCTCTGGAGCCATAAGCGCTGGAAACGCACGCGCGAGGAATTCAACCGCCTCTTCTCGGAAGAGGAACGCAAGAAGCGTCTCAGCCGTTTGTAGTGCTCCGGCTGAACAGACGGTTCAGACGGAACAACCCTGCGGTGAAGTGACACTGCAGGCTCTTTTCCATCCGTTTGATCCAGTCTTTCCATTTCCGCGGTTCCGAGGCATTGGCCTGAGTACCCCTTACTCCCTCGGCCGAAATGCGTGAGGCAAGTACCGCCTGTCCGCCGAAATGCTTCCGCTCCATTTTCTCCGGCAGGAAACAGAACGCCTCCAGTTGTGCGGAAGTACAGATACAGGCCGTCAGCACCGACTGGTCGTGACGGTGTTCCTTGAAGAAAGCACACTCCTTGCTCCGGTTCTCGGGCAATACATCGGTAAACAGTTCCGGCCGTGTCCGGGCCAGTTCATACCACCGCTCCACGACATCATTCTCTCCCTCCTTGCGGATCATGAAAAAGGTTGCCTGTACCTGCCGTGCATATTTCCACCACTGTATGCAAGGGGTGAAGAAATCGAATACCTCTTTTTTGCACCATTTCCGGTTCTTTCCCTCTGCAATGAAGAACAGTGCCTTCTTGTGGGCTATCCGCTGCAGGTAACGCTGCCAGTCGGGATGCGGCAGGAGCGTACATCCGGCATCCGCATACACCAGCACATCCCCCTCCTGCATTTGCTGCCAGGTATTCCATACCGCCCAGGGTTTCCATAGCCAGTATCCTCCACCGCGTGGATAACGCGCTGCATACGTCTTGAAAGGTTCCGGCAGCTGCTCATCCGTATACCCGATGATTTCGTGAAACACTCCGGTCTGCTCCGCCTCCTTGCTGATCCGTGCCACAGATTCCCGGTATTTCTTGTCGCCATATGTGATGAAATATACTTTGCCCATCGAGGTAAATGAAAATTAATTGGTAAAACGGAAATATTTCTGCAAGACCAGCAGCGAGATCAGTCTTTCTCTCTTTTTGTTCTGGAACTGTCTGACATATTCATGTGCATGATTAATAATCTCCTGTGCCTTGTCGGGATGCTGGATGTAATACGTCACCTTCTCGATCAGGTCGGAATAGTCGGGACGGATTTCAATGTAATGATAATCCGGAATCAGCCTTCCCTCCATGAACCAGGTCTCGCAGGTAGGCCGCGGCATCACCGCTATCGAGTTGGACGACATCACCCATTTCAGGTTGCTTGCCACATCATTCCCCTCAAGGGCCATGATGAACTTATAGTCCAGGTGCTTGTACAGCGTCATCTTGTCGGCATGCGGAATGGGAGGATTATAACCCACATCCCCCACGTCACACATCGGATGGTTGACATACCGGTTGATGAAATCAATCCGGTTGGGCTTTCCGTGCGCCTCTCCCCGGAAGATGATCTTATCCTCTTTTTCCGTAAAAGCCTTGCGGTCTTTCAGAAACACGAAATGCCGGATCTTGTCCAGGTTCAGCAACACCGAGTTACGGTTGTCGCCTCCCGTCGGCCGGCTCTTGACCACCGCAGGATACGCCGGAACCGTCGTTACGTCGCCGAAGACATAGCACCATTTCAGGGAAGGGGAGAACCACCGGGTGAATTCGTACGTGTCAAAGAAATACACACTCTTGTTCCCTTTCAGCCGGTGCGCCCCCAACAGCGGTGCGTCGGCCGGAAGAGCCGTCTTCTCCGACAGTTTGTTGTAATAGTCCACCCTGTCGAGGATATAGGCCTTGTCTGCCCTGCCTTCGAGTGCATGCAACGTCTTCTCCAGCTTCTTTCTCAACAGCGAAGAAGGCATCAGGTAGCGGAATATCCCCTTGATATAATACGGAAGCTTAGGGTTTTTCCCGCTGTGTAATAATGTAGCTAGCTTTTCCATGAAGCGGTTTTTTAGATAGCAAAAATATAAATAATTGGATAAACTTGCGGTTATTTTGTATACTTCTTTTAGGGTTTTGTGGTTTTTGTTATATCTTTGCAAGGGAGACAAATGTGGGATAAATTATAAAGTGTAGATATGATTTTTGTGAAAGGATATGGGCAAATGTGTAATAATATTTTGCAGTATGCCCATGCTTATGCTTTTGGGCGCGAATATGGAGTAAAGGTGATTTCGGTGCGTTTTGCCTATAAATACCGCTTCTTTGCGATTTGCCGTGAGAAGTTTCACACTCCGCTGGTTTATCTGTTTGCCAAGTTCATGATCAAGGCCCGTCTGATTAAATGTTTCTGGCTGGAAACCCCGGAAACGGTGACTCCGCAGGTGCTGGAAGAACTCAAAACCAAGAAATTCATCGCGCTTGACGGTTGGCATTTCCGCTTTCCCCATTTGTTCATGAAATACCGCTCCGAAATACTGTCCCAGTTTTCTTTCAAGGAAAATGTCATTGCAGCACGGAAGGAATTGCTGTCATCCCTGCCGGAATACGATATCCGCCTGGGGGTACATATCCGCCGGGGGGATTATGCCAACTGGATGGGAGGAAAGTTCTTTTTCGATGATACCGTATATATCAACAAAATCAACCAGTTCCGGGCTTTGTTTCCCGGCAAGCGGGTACAGGTGCTGATCTGTACGAACGACCGGCATCTGGATATTGCAAAATACCGCAACAGTGTGCATGAAGATGTACATTTATCCGACGGCAATATGGCCGAGGATCTGTATACGCTGTCGGAATGTGATTATTTGATTGGTCCTAAAAGCACCTATTCACTTATGGCTGCTTTCTATCATGATCGTCCTTTACATTGGATTATGGATAAAGACCGCCCTCTTACGATGGAGGAGTTCACTTTATTCGAGAATTTATTTATGACAGTATGAAAAAGTAATTACTGTATGAAAGCGACTATTACGTTATTGATTTCTACTTATAACTGGAAAGAGGCGTTGCAGTTATGTTTGCAGAGTATCCTGGTTCAGACACGCCTTCCCGATGAAATCGTGATTGCCGATGACGGTTCACGTGAGGATACGAAGGAGGTCATCGATCAGTTCAGGGAACAGATTTCGGTTCCGGTCATTCATGTGTGGCAGGAGGACCATGGCTTCAGAAAGACCATTATCATGAACAAGGCAGTGGCTCAGGCACACGGAGACTATCTGATACAGATTGACGGTGATGTGATTCTGGAAAGACATTTTATCAAAGACCATGTGGAGATGATGGAAGAGGGATATTATGTCTGTGGAAGCCGGACCAAGATCGGCCCGATTGTAACGAATAAACTCTTGACTGACACAAACCTGAGACTGAAGCTCTCGCAACTGAAGCTCTCGTTTGTACTCAACGGTATCCGCTCGGCGGTGCTTCGCCGTTTTCTCTCGAAGCGTTATGCCCGTAAGATTGACCACATGCGCGGCTGCAACTTTGCCTGCTGGCGCAGTGACTTTATCAAGGTAAACGGATACAATGAGAACTTGCTGGAATGGGGACACGAAGACGGGGAACTGGTGTATCGTCTCCACTTTGCCGGAGTAGAGAAAAAAGCCCTGAAAATGGGAGGTCTTGTGTACCATCTGTGGCATAAGGAATCTTCCCGCCATAACGAACAGGCCCACTTCAAGGCCCTGGAAGAAGTCAAGAGCGGTAAGTTGAAATGGTGTAATAATGGAATTGACAAGTATTTGAAGAATAATGGATAAGAAAAACGTACGTGTACTGGCTTTGTATTTGCCGCAGTTTCATCCGATACCGGAGAACGATGTATGGTGGAGAAAGGGATTTACCGAATGGATGAATGTCGGAAAGGCCAGACCGCTGTATCGGGGACATTATCAGCCGCGTGTTCCTGCCGACCTGGGATATTATGACTTGCGTGTGCCGGAAGTAAGGAAGGCACAGGCCGATATGGCCAGGGAGTATGGCGTAGAGGGATTCTGCTATTGGCATTACTGGTTTGGCAACGGCAAGCAGTTGCTGGAGCGCCCGTTTGAGGAGGTGCTGCAGTCGGGAGAGCCTGATTTTCCTTTCTGTCTGGCCTGGGCCAACGAGTCGTGGAGGGGATTCCATCATGGTCTGAAGCGTCGGGAAATTCTGATTGAACAGACTTATCCTTCCGAGGAGGATCATATTGCCCATTTCTATCATGTACTGAGGGCATTCAAGGACGAGCGTTATGTGAAGGTGGACGGAAAACCGCTGTTTATGGTGTATCAGCCCTTCCAGTTGCCGGATGCCGCACATTTTATCCAGTTGTGGCAGAAGCTGGCCCGGGAAAACGGACTGAAAGGTATCCACTTTGTGGGTCAGATTTACGGACCGGAGAAGGCGGATGCGGTCAGCGCCCTGGGATTTGACGCGGTGAACATCGTGGGAATGTATAATTATAAGAAACACCGCAATCAGGTGACATATCTGTGCCGGAAACTGCGTAAACTGCTGTTCCGCTCGCCGATGATCGAGCCTTACCGGGAAGTGATGAAGTATTTTATCGGCAAGGAAGAGCGGAAAGAAGACCGGTATCCGACCATTATTCCGAACTGGGACCATACTCCGCGTACCGGAAGACAGGGACTGGTGTTCCACGGGGCTATTCCCGAACGTTTTGAACGTCATTTGCAGGATGTGGCACAGGTAGTGGAAGGCAAGCGTCCGGAGCACAACCTGGTCTTTATCAAGTCGTGGAACGAATGGGCAGAAGGAAATTACATGGAGCCCGACCTGAAATACGGAATGGCTTATCTGGAAAAACTCAAGGCTTTTGTAGGCCGATTGAGCAAATAACCGGCCGGCAACGGCCAACGGAAAGAGGGTGGATTGTCTGTTATCTCGTAAGACAATCCACCCTCTTCCGTTTTTATAAGATGATGATTCAGTGACGGTTCCGGGGAGCCGGTAGCTTCGCGACTTAGGAATTTTTCTTTCTTTCCGTCATTTTGGCAAGCATGATGAACTGGTAATACCCTTCCAGGCAAGCCTTGATAAATCCGGCTTTTCCGTCGCGGAATCCCCCCTTGAAGAGATAGGCCTTCAGAAAACGGAAGGCCGGACGGTAGAAGAAAGCCATGGTGCCGTATTTCTTGTGCTTTTTCTTTTCCAGTTCGTATTCGGTATATTGGTTGGTCTTTCTCAGAATGTCTGCCACACTGTCGTTGGCCAGATGGATGAAAGCCAGTTCCTTGCGGTTTTCCGGAATCTTTTCCACCCGTCCGTCGACCTCCGGTGAGATGTGTATGATGGGAGGCCAGGAAGTCTTTTCCCTGCGGAAAAACCGGAGAATATAGTCGGGGTAGTGGCAGTGCATGAACTGTCCCATGAAATAGTTCTTCCGGGGAATGTAGAGTCCGTCCGGGCAGTTGCTTTCCTGGATGCGGCTGTACAAATAGTTCTTGAGTTCGGGTGTCACAATCTCATCTGCATCGACTACCAGTACCCAGGGACACCGTGCCTGCTTGATGGCAAAGTCGCGTGCCGGCTCCACAATCTGATGCAGTCCTTTGGGGAAAGTGATGATGCGGCAGCCGAAACTGGCGGCTATCCGGCAGGTGTCGTCGGTACTTTCCATGTCACAGACCAGTACTTCGTCAAACTCTTTCACGGCTTCCAGCACTTCTTTCAGATGCTTGGAGGCATTGTATGTATTGATTACAACAGATATTTGCATGACAGATTCTTATTCTGATAGTTTCTGATAGATAGCTAATAATTGCCGGGTCAGCGGTTCGGGTTCGAACTGTGCGGCGTACTTTTTGCCTTCTTCAATCATCCGTTCGCGCAGCGAGGCATCGGTATAGGTCCGCCGTATGACTTCCGCCAGTCCTTTCTCATCGGTAGGGGCTACATACAGGGAAGAAGGACCTCCGGCTTCCTCCAGGCAGGAACCGTGGGCTCCGATGGCCGGAACTCCGCTGTTCAGGGCTTCCAGCAACGGGATGCCGAAGCCTTCGTAGAAGGAAGGGTAGACAAAGGTCGTAGCACACTGGTAGAGTGCCGGAAGGTCGCTGAAGGGTACTCCGTGAATCAGACGCATGCGCGACTGGAGGCCTTCGTGGGCCAGGAAACGGGTGACCTTGTCGGCATAGGAAGTGTGCTTGCCTACGGCAATGACCTGGTACGAAGCGTCCAGGTGGCACAAGGCCCGGGCCAGCAGCATCAGGTTTTTCCGGCTTTCGATGCTTCCTACATAGAGGATGTATTTTTCCGGCAACTGATAGCGTTTTTTCACTTCTTCTTTCTTCTCCTCCGGAACGGCCTGCTTGAAGGCAGGGTCACAGCCCTGATACACCACGTCAATCTTTTCGGGAGCGATATGGTAGAGCGATGCGATGTCGCGTTTGGTACACTCGCTGACAGCAATAATGCGGTCGGCCTGCCGGCAGGCTCTCCGGAACTTGTAGTTGTAAATCATCCGGTCGATTACCGGATAGCATTCCGGATGGCGCAGGAAAATCAGGTCGTGAACCGTCACGATGCTTTTCGTATGACGGGCTTTCCGGATGTTCAGAGGCAGTTCGTTGCTCAGTCCGTGGAAAATATCGATGTCTGCCTGGGCAATGTCGCGGGTGATTCCCCATACCCGCCAGAGCGAGCGGAACCGGGTCCAGAAACCGCCTTGGGGAAAATGTACGGAGAATTTTCCGTGCAGGGTTTCCAGCAGCTGGCTTTTTCGGGGGGATGGCGCATAAAGCTCATATTCATTTTGCGGGGCAAGGTCGCTGAGTGACTGAATGACAAACCGGCTGTAGTTTCCGAGACCGGTCTTGTTCTGGGCGGCACGTTTGGCGTCAAATCCTATTTTCATTTTGCTCGATTAAGAAATCTCTGCTTCAGGTAGAGACTGAGACAGTGTACTTTGAATGATTTATATTTTAGGCAAATGTATGAAAAAATATATAAACAAAGCCATCGACTTGCTTTTTTATTGCTACTTTTGTATCGTTTAAGATTTTATGTATGATACTATTGAGTTTTGATACAGAAGAATTTGATGTGCCGCGCGAACATCAGGTGGATATTCCTCTGGAGGAACAGGTTCGGATTTCTACGGTGGGAACCAACCGTATATTGGACTGCTTGAAAAAGAATCAGGTGAAGGCTACTTTCTTTTGTACTGCCAATTTTGCACTTCATTCTCAGGAGGTGATGCAACGTATTGTGGCAGAAGGACATGAGGTGGCTTCGCATGGCTATCATCATTGGACTTTTGAGGTATCGGATTTGAAAAAATCGAAGGAAGTACTCGAACAGCTGATTGGAAAGGAAGTGAAGGGATATCGTCAGGCCCGGATGATGCCTGTGCCTGAAAAGGAAATCCGAAAGGCTGGCTATGTATATAACTCGTCGCTGAATCCTACGTTTATTCCGGGAAGATACATGCATCTTTCTACGCCACGTACCTGCTTCATGAAGGAGGATGTGCTGCAGATTCCGGCTTCGGTGACTCCCTGGCTGCGTTTCCCGCTGTTCTGGCTGTCGTATCACAACCTTCCGGGGGCGTTGTACCGCTGGATGTGCCGACGTACGCATGCCCATGACGGTTATATGGTTACTTACTTTCACCCTTGGGAGTTTTATGAACTGAAGGAACATCCTGAACTGAAGATGCCGTTTATCATACGCAATCATTCGGGACTGGAGATGGTGGAACGACTGGATGCGTTTATCAGATACTTTAAGGAGAGAAAGGTACCGTTTGCTACTTTCTCGGAGTTTGTGGAACAAAAACAACAGACTGGATTATGAGACTGGGAATTGTATGTCCTTGCTATAACGAACATGAGGTCCTGCTTGCTTCGGCCGGGCGCCTGACGGCGCTGCTGGACGGACTGGTGGCCAAGGGAAAGGTGGCCGCAGACAGTTTTGTGATGCTGGTGAACGACGGCAGCCGGGATAATACCTGGGAACTGATTGTGCAGCTTTTCCGGGAGAATCCTTATTTCCGGGGAATCAACCTCGGGAAGAATGTGGGGCATCAGAGTGCGATCATGGCGGGCATGATGACAGTCAAAACGTATTGCGATGCGGTGATTACGATTGACGTCGACCTGCAGGATGACTTGAATGCCATCGAGGAGATGGTCGACCGCTATCGGGAAGGATATGACATCGTGTATGGAGTGAAGGTATCCCGGGAGGGAGATTCATTCCTGAAGAAAAATACGGCACTGGCTTTTTACAAGCTGCAGAAGATGATGGGGGTAAATGCGGTATATAACCATGCGGACTTCCGTCTGATGAGCCGGAGGGCCCTGGAGCAGCTGGCGCACTACGGAGAGCGGAATCTGTATCTGCGCGGACTGATTCCGATGATCGGATATCCTTCGACTACGGTGAAGGATGTAATCAGCCAGCGGACTGCCGGATATTCCAAATATACCCTGAACAAGATGCTGACACTGGCCATTGACGGGATAACTTCGTTCTCGACCAAGCCGATTTCGCTGATTGTCAGTGCGGGACTGCTGTGCCTGATGGTGAGCGTCTGTATGTTCATCTACGTATTGTGTTCTTATTTAGAGCATTGGGCAGTGCCGGGATGGCCTTCCATCATGCTTTCCATCTGGTTTATCGGAGGGTTGCTGCTGCTTTCCATCGGAGTGATTGGAGAGTATATCGGAAAAATCTACATTGAAGTAAAGCACCGTCCGCTGTATAATATTGAGACTTTGCTCTGGGAGAAAGAGGAGAAAAAATAACAAGTTTTATTTATGGATTATTCTGCACTCTTGCGTCAAAAGAAGGTACGTGAATTCATCCGTTTTTGTCTGGTAGGGACAGTAGCGGCCGGGATTCACTATGGGATATATTATTGGCTGCAGGCTTATCTTGCATTGAACATCGCCTATACGGCGGGGTATCTGATCAGTCTGGCCTGCAATTTCTTCATGACTTCTTATTTTACTTTCCGGAGCAAGCCTACGGTACTGAAGGCTACCGGCTTCGGGTTCAGCCATCTGATCAATTACTTGCTTCACATGGTGTTGTTCAATGTGTTCCTGTGGATGGGAGTTCCCCGTCTGCTGGCTCCTCTGCTGGTACTGGCGGTAGCGGTCCCGGCCAATTTTATATTGCTTCGCTGGGTATTTAAGTATAAGAAAAGTAGTGAAAACGAAGAATAGAGACATGAATTGGATGGAACAAATGAGGAGATTTTTCTCCAAGCCGTTTTTCAGTGACTATCGTACGCTGTACGGACTGTGGATCTTGCTGCCGGTCATTTCTGCGTTGCTGAAGATTTACAAGCATAATAATTTCTTGATATTCAGAGGGGTCTTCCATCATACCTGGAAACAGTTTCCTCTGTATACGGGCTATCCCGAAGAGTATTTCGATACGAATCATTACGGACCGTTCTTCAGTCTGGTGATAGCTCCGTTCGCCATTCTGCCGGAATGGATCGGACTGTTGTGCTGGCTGGTGGCGCTTTCGCTTTGTCTGTACTGGTCGGTGCGGTATCTGCCCATGCCCGACAGGAAACGTATTTTCATATACTGGTTCTGTGCGCACGAACTGCTGACGGCCCTGTTCATGTCGCAGTTTAATGTGGCAATCGCCGCAATCATCATCGGTACGTTCTATCTGATTGAGAAAGAGAAGGATGTGTGGGCTGCCCTGCTGATTGTGATCGGTACGTTTGTAAAGCTCTACGGCATTGTGGGACTGGCTTTTTTCTTTTTCTCACGGCACAAACTGAAATTTTCGGTGTCGCTGGTGGGCTGGGCAGTGGTCTGCTTTGTGGCTCCCATGCTGATCAGTTCTCCTGAATATATCCTGACACAGTATGGGGGATGGTATGAGAGTCTGGTGGAAAAGAACGGACTGAACATGTTCTCCTGGGCACAGAATGTGTCTCTGCTGGGACTGGTGCGCAAACTTTCGGGATGTGCCACTTATTCGGACTTGTGGCTGATAGTACCGGGACTGGCCCTGTTTGGGGTTCCTTATCTGCGCTTCAAGCAATACCGGAACCTGGCTTTCCGCTATGCCCTGCTGGCTTCGGTCCTGCTGTTTGTGGTGCTGTTCAGCACAGGAAGCGAGTCGAGTACCTATATCATTGCCTTCATGGGAGTTGCCATCTGGTATGTGACCGCCCCGTGGAAGCGCAACAAATGGGACATTGCACTGATGGTGTTTGCCTTTATTCTGACCAGTATGTCACCTTCCGACCTGTTCCCGGAATACCTGCGCAAGACATTCGTACAACCTTATGCCCTGAAAGCCCTTCCTTGCGTGCTGATCTGGCTGAAGTTGTGCTATGAGATGATAACAAAAGATTATACTGAAATTAGTAGAAGATATGAATAATAATTGGATGAGTCAGTGGAAGACCCTGAAGGCATTGTTTATCAATATCTTTTGGGTATATGTGGTGTTCATGCTTTGCCGTCTGGTCTTTTTGTGGGAAAACGCGGCGTTTTTCAAGGACCTTACTTTTTCCCATTTTCTGGAACTGTGTGGGGGAGGACTGTATTTTGATACCTCTGCCATCATGTATGCAAACGCGCTTTTCATACTCTTGTTTTTGTTTCCGCTGCATTGGAAAGAAGTACCGGCTTATCACAAGTTCGTAAGATGGCTGTATGTCATCGTGAATACGCTCTGTGTGGTAGCCAATCTGATGGATACGGTCTATTTTCAGTTTACCAACCGGAGAACTACCTGCTCGGTATTCAGCCAGTTTGCCAACGAGGACAACCTGGGACGCATTATCGGCATTGAGTTTGTGAATCACTGGTACCTGGTATTGCTGACGGCAGTCATCGCTTTTCTGCTGTACCGTCTGTATCAGTTGCCGGCTACCGAGGTGCGCAAGTCCTTGCCCGCCTATTACGTATCGAATACCCTGTTCCTGTTGGCCTGTGCGCCGTTCATCGTCTTCGGTATGAGAGGGGGAATGACCCGTCAGACTCGTCCGATTACCATCAGTAATGCCAACCAGTATGTAGACAGACCGATTGAGACCGGAATTGTACTGAATACTCCGTTCTCCATGTTCCGTACCATTGGCAAGAAGCCTTTCGTGGTACCTGAGTATTACACTGACCGCGAGGAGATGCTGAAAGCCTTCAACCCGGTTTGTGTGCCTTCCGATTCCACGGTTTTCAAGCCTAAAAATGTGGTGGTAATGATATTGGAAAGTTTTGGAAAAGAATATATCGGGGCACTGAACCCGACATTGGAAGGCGGGAAATACAAGGGATATACTCCTTTCCTGGATTCTTTGATTCAGAAGAGTATGTATTTTGAATATTCTTTTGCCAACGGGCGGGCCAGCATCGACGGTATGCCTTCTTCGCTGTCGAGCATTCCGATGTTTGTGGAAGCCTTTTTCCTGACCCCTGCCTCGTTGAACAGTCTGACGAGTGTGGCCGGAGAACTGCGCAAGAAGGGGTATTATACGGCTTTCTTCCATGGAGCTGCCAATGGCTCGATGGGCTTTCAGGCTTTCTCCCGGGCTGCCGGATACCAGGATTATTTCGGTCGGACCGAGTTTGGCAATGATGAGTTCTTCGATGGCAACTGGGCCATCTGGGATGAAGAGTTTCTGCAGTTCTATGCCGAAAAGATGTCTGAGTTCAAGGAGCCTTTTTCTACGGGAATCTTCACGGCCTCTTCTCACCATCCGTTTAATATCCCGGAACGCTACCGGTCGGTATATCCGGAGAGTTCTCTTCCGATTCATAAATGCATCCGTTATTCCGACCATGCCTTGCAGCGCTTTTTTGAGACTGCCTCCAAGGAACCGTGGTTCAAGAATACGCTGTTTGTGCTGACTGCCGATCATACCAATCAGAATGAACATGCGGAGTATCAGACGGAAGCCGGAATCTTCTCGATACCGATTATCTTCTACACGCCCGACGGAAGTCTGCAGGGCAAGCGCCCCGGTATCTCACAGCAGATTGATATTATGCCGACGGTATTGGGCTACCTGGGATACGACCGGCCGTATGTGGCTTTCGGATGCGACCTGCTGAACACTCCTCCAGAGGAAACTTATGCGGTGAATTACCTGGACGGTATTTATCAGTTCTTCAAGGGAGACTACCTGCTGCAGTTTGACGGAAGACAGTCGATTGCCCTGTATAATTTCAAGGAAGACGTCTTGTTGAAGCACAACCTGCTGGGACAGACCGATGTGCAACAGCCGATGGAAAATCAGCTGAAAGCCATTATCCAGCAATATATGGAGCGGATGAACGGAAACCAACTGGTGGTGAATCCTGAATAAACGGGATAATCTGGAGGTAGCTGCCCCTTATATTTGTTCAAGTAAATTTTTTGTTTTATTTTTATAAAATCAATCATTAATCAATAATATCAACCTGCATGAAAGAATTTCTGCGAATGATGCGGCGCTTTGTGTCGCCATATAAAAAATACGCGTTGACAGCCGTTGCACTGAATGTATTGTCGGCGGTGTTTAATGTGTTTTCGTTTACTCTATTGGTGCCTATTTTGAATATTCTGTTTAAGACAGGAGACAGTACAAAGGTGTATGAGTATATGGAATGGGGAAGCGCCAGTCTGCAAGAAGTGGCAGTCAATAATTTCTATTATTATGTTTCTCAGCTTATCCTGACTTTCGGGTCTTCGACTGCATTGCTGCTTTTGGGTGTTTTCCTGGCGGGAATGACGTTGCTGAAAACAGCTTGTTACTTCGGTTCTTCTGCCATCATGATTCCGCTTCGTACAGGAGTGGTCCGTGACATCCGTATTATGGTGTATTCAAAGGTGATGTATCTTCCTCTGGGCTTTTTCTCGGAAGAACGGAAAGGAGACATCATTGCCCGTATGAGCGGGGATGTGGGAGAAATTGAAAACTCCATTACCAGTTCACTGGACATGTTGATTAAAAACCCGATCCTGATTGTCTCTTATTTTGCCACGCTGATTGTCACCAGCTGGCAGCTGACTCTGTTCACTATCCTGGTACTTCCCTCTATGGGATGGGTAATGGGCCGTGTGGGCCGTGCGTTGAAGCGCCAGTCGCTGGAGGCACAGGGTAAGTGGAGTGATACGATGTCTCAGCTTGATGAGACATTGGGTGGACTGCGTATCATCAAGGCATTCCTCGCCGAAGAAAAGATGATCGGCCGTTTCGTCCGCTGCAGCAACGAACTGCGTGATGCGACCAATAAAGTGGCTACCCGTCAGGCATTGGCACATCCGATGAGTGAGTTTCTGGGTACAATCCTGATTGTCATCGTACTTTGGTTCGGAGGTTCACTGATTTTGGGTAATACTTCTACCATCGACGCTTCTACCTTTATCTTCTATATGGTCATCCTGTACAGTGTGATTAATCCGTTGAAGGAGTTTTCAAAGGCTGGTTACAACATTCCGAAGGGATTGGCTTCCATGGAACGTGTAGACAAGATTCTGAAGGCAGAAAACAACATCAAGGAACCGGAACATCCTGTTCCTTTGAAAGAACTGTCGGATAAGATTGAATTCAAGGATATCTCTTTCAGCTATGACGGACGTCGTGAGGTACTGAAGCACATCAATCTGACCGTACAGAAAGGAAAGACAGTGGCTCTGGTGGGTCAGTCCGGTTCAGGAAAATCGACTTTGGTCGATTTGTTGCCGCGCTACCACGATGTACAGGCAGGCGAGATTACTATCGACGGAATCAACATAAAGGATGTGACGGTACACGATCTGCGCAGCCTGATTGGAAATGTGAATCAGGAAGCCATTCTGTTCAATGATTCTTTCTTCAACAACATTGCTTTCGGAGTGGAAAATGCTACAATGGAACAGGTAGTGGCTGCTGCTAAGATTGCCAATGCACACGACTTCATCATGGAGACTCCTGACGGATATGATACGAATATCGGTGACCGCGGAGGTAAACTCTCGGGAGGTCAGCGTCAGCGTCTGAGTATTGCACGTGCGGTACTGAAGAATCCTCCTATCCTGATTCTGGATGAGGCGACTTCTGCACTGGATACGGAATCAGAACGTCTGGTACAGGATGCCTTGGAGCGTCTGATGAAGACAAGAACGACCATTGCCATTGCCCACCGTCTGTCGACCATCAAAAATGCCGATGAGATATGTGTGATGCTCGAAGGAGAAATTGTAGAGCGCGGAACGCACGAGGAACTGTTGGCCAAGAATGGTTATTATAAGAAATTGAACGACATGCAGTCTTTGTAGTAATTTGTTATTTAATATATGGTTTGAGACTGTATATAATAAAAATCAGATAAAAGTAATATGAAACTGGCTTCATTTGATATCTTTGATACGACTCTGTTGCGTCTTTGCGGTGCACCTGAGAATATTTTTTATATACTGTCTCAACGTTTATATCCTTCTGATAAAATTCGGCAGAATGCTTTTTTTCTCTGGAGAATGGAGGCAGAAAGGAAAGCCGTCATCCAGTTTCAGCATACGAATCTGTCGTTGCGGGAGATATATTCGGTATTTGACCGGCAGGCTTTTCCTGATCTGGACATTGAGTCCGTGATTGAGAAAGAGATTGAGGTGGAGATGGACAATTTGATTCCGGTAGCTTATGTGAAGGACTTAATTGCCAGAAAGCGTGAAGAGGGTTATACTATCTGTTTTATCTCGGATATGTACTTACCTTCTCAGGTGTTGAAGAAGAAACTGCAGGACGAAGGATGTGCTTTACCGGAAGATATTGTATTTGTTTCGTGTGAATATAAGGCAACCAAAAGGGAAGGAGGGTTATATGATATCGTACGTGCCCATTTCAAGCACCTGACGCATTGGGAGCATATGGGAGATAACGTGTCCAGCGACTATAAATCGGCCTTAAAGAAGAAAATAACTGCTTATCTGATATCTACCGGATATACAGAGATGGAAAAACAGGCCATGAAACAGGCCATGAGTTTTCCGGGAGGTACCGATTTTTCTATTCTTGCCGGCATACAGCGTGCGGCCCGTCTTACTTCCGGTATACGGAATGCCGATGTGGATAATGCGGCAGATATGATAGCATCCATGTATGTCCCTTATGTTTCTTACTTGTTCCGTAAGGCAAGAGAGGAGGGAGTCAGACATTTGTACTTCCTGTCGAGAGACGGTTATATCTTGCAGCAGATAGCAGAGGAATATCAGAAGAATTATCCGGAAATTACGCTGCACTATTTGTTTGTTTCGAGATATTCGTTGTTCTTGCCGAACATCTATTCTTTAAGTAAAGAAGAATTGTATGAATGCAAAGGAGGAAGTCCTTTGTATGTGAACCGGATAAAAGTGAGTGATCTTCTTCAGGATTTGAGAGTGGATAGGAGCGACCTGGATGAGGATTTCAAGAAGCATATCACTTTTAAGCGTATAAAGACAAAGGAACAGGAAGATTTGTTTTTCGAATACCTCCAATCATCGGGACTCAAGCAGCGGATTGTAGCGAAGGCTGCTGAGGAGAGAGCCCTGGTGGTGGATTATTTTAGACAGGAAGGACTGTTCTCCGAAGACCCCTGGGCCATTGTGGATGTAGGATGGATAGGAACTACACGACTGATGATAAACCGTATTTTGGAACGGGAAGGCGGATATCGCGGAAAATGCTTTTATCTGGGTACTGCTCCGGAAGTCTTATCCATACGGTACGGCAGTTTTGATAGCTATTATGGCACCCATTTATATACTCCTTCAATCATGCCTCTGATAGAGCAGTATTATTGTGTATCACCTTATGCTTCTACCAAAGGATATGCTCGGGACGACACAGGTATAAAGCCGGTATTCAAAGAACGCCGTTTTACCCAAAACGAAGAACTGGTGCGACTGACCATACAGACTGTGAGAAAGGTTGCCCGCTATACGAATGCGTTGCACTTAGCGGATTGTGATTTTGCAATGTCAGTCTGGGGAGGATTGTATTTGAAAGTTTTTTTCAACATGGAATCCACACTTCAATTATCCACATTTGAGAAATTAGGAGTTTTTGAAGACGGTTCTACCCATTCTTCTTTAGTCAAGAAGGTGAATCCTTTGGAGGTATTAAGTTATTTGTATAAAGGAAAAATCAAAGGAATTATCTTCCCACGGCACAGTATTTATTATACGTTGAAGATCAAGTTCTTTAGGCCGGAGAATAGTTTAAGAGAGGTTTGCCGGAGTGGCTTCAAGAAGTGTTCACTCCGTCTGAGGACTTTTAAAAAAATTTGTAGACTGTAATTGTTATGATTGATAAACCGATATATGTAACATCTCCTCTTTTACCGTCAAGAAAAGAATTGGACTTGTTGCTGGATGAGATATGGAAAAGCAAACAACTGACTAATAACGGAAGTTTTCACCGGCAGCTGGAAGGGGCGTTGTGTGAATATTTGAAGATTCTTTATATTAGTCTCTTTACGAATGGAACGTTACCGCTTATAACTGCCTTACAAGCCTTGCGTATTACGGGAGAAGTGATTACCACACCGTTTAGTTTTGTGGCCACTACTCACTCGCTTTGGTGGAATGGCATCAAACCGGTGTTCGTGGATGTCGATCCCTCTACCGGTAATCTGGATCCTGGTAAAATTGAGGCTGCCATCACTCCCAAGACCACTGCCATCATGCCCGTTCATGTATATGGAAACCCTTGTGATGTAAAGAGGATTAAAGAGATTGCGGATAAATACGGTCTGAAGGTGATTTACGATGCTGCCCATGCATTCGGAGTGGAAGTGGATGGTAAAAGTATCCTGGAAGAGGGAGACATGTCTACGCTTAGCTTCCATGCAACGAAAGTGTATAATACGGTTGAGGGCGGAGCACTGGTGGTTCATGACAAGGAGACAAAACGCAGAATTGACTATCTGAAGAATTTCGGGTTTGCGGATGAGACCACGGTCGTGGCACCGGGGATCAACAGTAAAATGGATGAGATACGTGCCGCTTTTGGACTATTGAATTTAAAGCAGGTAGACCAGGCCATTCAAGAAAGGAAACGGGTTGCCTGCCGTTACCGGGAGGCTTTTCGTAATGTGGATGGAATTACATTCTTCGAAGACATGCCGGGAGTAAAGCATAACTATTCCTATTTCCCGATATTTGTTGACGAGCATAAACTGGGAATCTCCAGAGATATGCTCTATGAGAAGATGAAACAGAAGAATATTTACGGACGCAGATACTTTTATCCTTTAATCAGTACTTTTTCTACGTACAGAGGACTGGAAAGTGCTGCCGAAACCAATCTGCCAGTGGCTGTGAAGCTCTCCAATACGGTAATATGCTTGCCAATATACGCAGATTTATCGGATACGGAGGTAGATGCCGTGATAGACTCAATAATGTGTAATATTAATAAATAAGACGAAGGCATGAATATTTTAATAACGGCAATAGGTTCTATGTCTGCACAGTGTGTGATAGATAAATTGACAGCACAGGGGCATTCCGTGATCGGATGTGATATATATCCATCGGAATGGCACTATGAATCATTGCTGTGTGCAAGAGTCTATCAGGTTCCTTTGGCCCGGGAGGAGGAGGCATACGTCAATGCTTTATTGGATATTTGTGCGAAGGAACAGATTCACTGCATAATGCCATTAACCGACATTGAGATTGATGTGATAGCCAAATACAGGACGCATTTTGCTGCTAACCACGTTGTACTGTGTATGCAGGCAGATGAAGTCTTGTCTATTGCCCGGAATAAACATAATTTATATCTGAAGTTCGTGCATGAAGACGATATCCCATCGATACAGACATATTTATGGGACTGTCATCATCCGATAGATCCGTTTCCTGCTACTGAATACCCGTTGGTGGCGAAACCTTGCAATGGACGCAGCAGTGAAGGCTTGATGTATATTTCCGGTCCTGAAGATTTGGCTTTATTAAGAAATAAAGAGGGATATATCATTCAGCATTGCATATCAGGTCCGGTCTATACCGTAGATTATGTCCGGAATGCAGCATCCGGTAACGATGTGGTTATTCCGAGAAAGGAGTTGATCAGAACAAAGAATGGAGCAGGAATCAGCGTTCAAATGAGTAATAACGAAGTGCTGAAAGGCTTGACCCGCAAAATTGGAGGTCTGTTAAATATTAATGGATGTGTCAATATGGAGTTTATTGAAAATGAAGATAGATTTTATTTAATCGACATCAATCCAAGATTCTCTGCCGGCATTGCTTATTCCGCAGCTATTGGATACGACCTTGTAAACAGTCATTTAAACTGTTTTTACGGGAAAGAGATTTTCCCCCCGGTTGACTATAAGGAATCAATCATTATCAAGCATTATCGGGAAACGATAGTGGGACAGTAAAATAGCAAAAAGCAGTGATTAATATAGCATGGAAAATAATGTTTTGGTAAGTGTTTTTTGTGAAGCATATAATCAGGAAAGGTTTATTGCTCAGTGTTTGGATGGAATTCTTGCCCAACAGACCACTTTCTGTTTTGAGATTTTGGTTCATGATGACGCATCTACCGATAAGACACCTGAAATTATTAAACAGTATGCTGACAAATACCCGGATTTGATCAAGCCGATATTTCAGACTGTGAACCAGCATTCCCAGCGGATTTCTATATGGCAGCACTTTCAGTTGCCCCGTGCAAAGGGAAGATACATAGCGATTTGTGAGGGAGATGATTATTGGGTAGATGTATACAAATTGCAGAAGCAGGTAGATTTCCTGGAAAATAATTCAGAGTATGGCATGGTTTACACACGTACCTTGTTGTATTCGGAGCGTCTGCAGGAGATGGAAGAAAACACATTTGGTTTCTCCTCCTGTACCTTTCCCGAATTGTTGAAGACGAACGGTATCCCTACGCTGACCGTTTGTTTTCAAGCAGACCTGATGCGTCAATATTACAAGGAAATAGTGCCGGAAAAGAAAAGATGGAGAATGGGAGATTATCCGTTGTGGCTGTGGATTTCCTACCATCGGAAAATTCAGTTTATGCAGGAGGCCACGGCGGTTTATCGTGTCTTGGGAGAATCCCAAAGCCACAGTTCCGATATGCTGAAGACCGAAACCTTTCACAAAAGCGCATTGGAAATAAAGCACTATTTTATCAATTTGTATGATAAAAGTCTGGAACCGGTTTATGAGGATGCTAAGACCGAATCCTTTCGTTATTTGTTCTTTGAAGCCATTTCCCGAAAATGCTATAAAAAGGCTTTCGAATATACGAAAAAACTAGATATGCGGAAGCTGTCTAAGCAAGACAGAAAAAAGATACGTAAATTTAATCTGAAGTATATATTTTTGAAATTTCATAGATGAAGCACCGTATATTATTTTTTCATGATACCTTTCCTGCCGGAGGTGCAGAGCGGGTTACGCAGGATATCGCTGATTATATCAGCAATAAAGGATATGAAGTATATCTGATTGCTTCTCATCTAAACGTGAATGATTGTCAGCATCTCCATCTGATAGAGGTACCTGATAACTTGTCGTTGCGCGAAGAAGCTACCCAGAAGTTCATAATAGAGGTAATCCGGGAAAAGCAGATTTCCCTGTTTGTCTTGCCTGCTTTCATGAACCCGGATATCTGTCAGGCGGTCCGGGAGCATACCTCCTGCAAGATCGTTTTTGCGCTTCATGGACTTCCTCTGTATGAGAAGATCGTTTATTTATATGAGAAAAAAAGATGGAGCTCAAAGTCATTCATCAAAACAATCCTTTGGCGAGGAATTATCTATCCCAAAGTGATGTGGCTGCATCTGTATGACAAACGCTTCTTGGCCGATTATAAGAGGATGTACCATCTGGTAGACGCATTTACCGTATTATGCAGCGGATACAAGCAGCAGCTGGCCCGTTTATTGTCATTGGGAGCGGATAATCATATTCATGTAATTTCCAATGCGGAAAAGCCTGTGCCCGCTGAATGGTGCAATGATAAGAAAAAACAGGTCATTTATTCCGGTCGTCTTGATTATTTTAAACGTGTAGATATCTTGTTGAAAATTTGGCAAAAGATATTTCGTAAGGCTCCCGACTGGGAACTGGTTATCATAGGGGACGGTCCTGAAAAAAAGAACCTGGAAAACCTGGCTGAACAATGGAAACTTGAACGCGTTTCTTTCATCGGCTATGTCTCTGATGTGGGAAGATTTTATCGGCAGGCATCAATAATCTGCCTGACTTCTGCATTTGAAGGCTTTCCGCTTTGTTTGACCGAGGCACAGTCCTACGGAGTTATCCCGATGGCTTTTAATGCTTCTAAAGGGGTAGAAGAAATTATCGGAGGTTCTGGAGATAACGGGATACTGCTGCCTATGGGAAGCACACACCGGTTTGCAAAAGAGTTGTTGTCATTGATGCACGATGAGGAGAGACGATGTCGGATGAAACAGCAGGTACGGGAAAAAGCAAAGGATTATGACGCAGATCTGATCGGAGGCAAATGGCTTTCTCTCTTCAATTCCTTATTGGGGCAGGGAGACGTTACGGTGTATGATAATTGAGGCATGCACAGACATGTCAGACTGTGGATAAATAGCCTTTTACAGATAAAAAAAGAAATAGTGCCATATTAATCGTATGGCACTATTTCTTTTTTTATCTGTAACCTTCTCTATATTGAAATACAGACAATCTGAAAATTACAATATGACCTGGCATCCGGTTATCCCTCCATGAGCGTCGGTCAAAGCAGACAACTCTTCTCCTGAGCCTACGCTGGACGGCAGTTCATTTTCCGGTAATGTCAATTCCATATACACTCTGCTCCCCCCTTCCACAATCTTGAAATCAAGCTGCGTATACAGCCGGATAGCTGTAGGGTTGTTGGAATGTATTCCAATGATGGGATATCTTTGCCGACTTATAAACTCAATGCATTTTTCCATCATTTTTTTAGCAATGCCTTTCCTTCTGAAGTTTTTATGTACTCCCACCAATGAGATATAGGCTTTATGTGTCTCGGTATTATTGCAATAAAAAATGATCAGTCCGATAAGGGTGCCGTTGGGAGAAAAATAGCAAATCAGATTTGCCTTTTCGAATATTTTATCGATGTATTCTTCCAGATTTACCTTACTGGATAATGACGGAATAAAATCCTAATCAATTTCCTTTAAAAAAGATAAGACCTCCTGTCTTATATTACTTGTTTCATGCATGTTGGTTGTGTTGTAAGAATGTTTGTGTAGCAGATAATTCTATGTGGCGTATCTCTTAAGACGTACACATTATGGAATTATTTTTTTCTGAATATTGAGTAAAACACTTTTCGATACCATTTATTGTAATATTTTTGAAGCTTACTCTTGTAATATTCGTTTTTTTGCAAGATGGCTATCGAATTCTCAAAATATTCAAGGTACTTATCAAGATGCCTTCTATAAATATATTGATATATAAAGTCCTTATTTTCCTTTTGATTGCAGCTGGCAGTCATCGTTCCCTGCCTAATCCGATACAAGAATAAAGGCTCTGGTTTCTGATATACCTTCTGGTCTTTGTACAAGAGTCTGATATAAAATTCCCAGTCTTCAAAGCCGATACGGTTGTTCTCATCATAGCCTCCAATCTTTATGCAGTCGTCTTTCTTAAACATTGAAGTACAGACTATCGAATTCGAGATCAACAGTTCTTTATAGCCAGTGTATCTGGCCTCCCAAACACCGTCTCTGGCTCCGAAAAATTGGGCAAGGCAGCAGAACAGTGTGTATTCCGGGTTAGAATGAAAAAAATTTATCCCTTTTTCAATAAAAGTAGGGGCGATCAGGTCGTCGGAGTCCAAAGGGATAATGTACTTTCCGTTTGCTCTATGAATACCATAATTTCGTGCAGAAGACAGTCCTCCATTCTCCTTCTTGTAATACTTGAACCGGGAATCTTTCTGAGTGTATTGAAGGGCAATTTCCTCTGTATTGTCTGGTGAGCCGTCATTTACAATGATTGCCTCCCAGTCAGGATAAGTTTGCTGAATAATAGATTCTAATGTTTCAGGTAAGTAATCTGCTTGATTATAACAAGGGATAATTATAGAAACTAAATCATTCATATATTCCGTATGGTGTAAAATTATTATTGATAGGCGGTACTCGGATGGAGTAGCGAAAATGTATGATACCGAAAAAGAGATTAATCTATATGCATATGATTAAATTCACCATGCCTAAAACAAAGAATAAGCCAACTGATGAGATCAGTTGGCTTATAATATTTAAGTTAAGGATACTCCTATATTGTATTTCCTTTCAGATTACAATTTTGGACCTGCAGCAACCAGAGCCTTACCAGCTTCGTTACCAGTAAACTTAGCGAAGTTCTTGATGAAACGTCCAGCCAAGTCTTCAGCTTTCTTAGTCCATTCAGCAGCATCAGCGTAAGTGTCACGCGGATCCAAGATTTTCGGATCAACACCCGGCAATTCTGTCGGAACAACGAAATCGAAGTAAGGAATAGTCTTAGTAGGAGCTTTTTCGATAGAACCATCCAAGATAGCGTCGATGATACCACGAGTATCACGGATAGAAATACGTTTGCCAGTTCCGTTCCAACCAGTGTTAACCAAGTATGCTTTTGCACCAGTCATTTCCATCTTCTTAACCAGTTCTTCTGCATATTTAGTAGGATGCAAGCTCAAGAAAGCA
>ENA-OWPN01000942-OWPN01000942.1-human-gut-metagenome-genome-assembly--contig:-NODE-942-length-31773-cov-2.966454_pt1 | contig 31773 bp, 46 predicted proteins | sample MGYA00248266_ERZ651850 | MGnify/ENA primary metagenome ERZ651850 (study PRJEB26924, sample SAMEA4378296) | human gut metagenome | biome: human gut; feature: human-associated habitat; material: faeces... | reverse complement strand
AGAGCAACGCCCTTCTAAGGCGTGGGTCAAGCGTTCGAATCGCTTCGGAATCACTTAGCTTAAAAGGCTGTAATTTAATAAGTTACAGCCTTTTTTATACCTCTCTAATTGTTGTGTATCTTTAAAAAAAACGGCAAATATACCCATCGGCGGACGTAATTGTTTGTCGAAATGTTTGTCGAAAACTAGAAAGATTATGGCAACATTAAATTTAGTAGTCTTGAAAACAAGACAGACCGCAAAAGGTGATTTCCCTATTTTTATTTCAGTAACTCAAAATAGAGTTGTGCGCTATATTAAAACTGATTATTCTATTGATGATCTTTACCAGTTTGATAGTGGTATGGTCGTTTGTCGTAAAGATGCAAAAGTAATGAATCAGCGTTTGAAATTTGTTTTGTCTGAGTATCAAGAGAAGTTAGAGGCTATAGAAGATCAAGAGGTCTATAATTGCATTCAGATCAAAGAAATATTAGAAGGAAAGAAAAAGCTGGAACAAATAATAACGGTTAAAGAATTTTTTAGCAAAAGAATAAAAGAGTTGAGAAAAGAAGGGCGGGAGAGTTATGCAGATATGAACGTCTACACTTTGGATAAGATATTGTCTATTCTAGGTGATATAAGCCTACATAGTATTACCCCGCAAACTATAGAAAAGTTTATTGCAGGAATGAGGGATTTAAGTAACGCGACTAAACAAATGAGGTTAACGCATTTCAAAGCCCGTATAAATGAAGCAATAAAAAGTGGTTTGGTAAAATATGATATACACCCATTTGTATATACTAAAATGCCTAAACCTGCTGTTAAATTGCTGGATATAACAGTTGATGAATTTAATAAAATAAGACTTTTGGAAACCAAACACAGATCTTTGATATTGGCTAAAGATGCCTTTTTATTATCCTTTTATTTGGGTGGAATAAATTTGGCAGATCTTGTAGAAATTGATTTTAGCAATTCTTTTATAGAGTTCACTCGCAAAAAAACCGAATTGAGCAAACAAGGTGATAAAGTTGTGCGGTTGTCTATACCGGATGAAGCAAAGCCAATTATAAAAAAATACGTGAAACGAAATGGGAAATTAGACTTTGGATATAAATTTACTTATTCAAATTTTCAGCGTTATTTGAATCGTTGTTTAAAGAAACTAGCTAGAGAGGTGGGGATAATATCTGACTTCTCTTACTATTCCGCTAGAAAATCATTCTCTCAATTTGCTTTTGATCTAGGTATAAAAACAGAAATAATAGAGTATTGTATTGGGCAGTCAATGAAAGAAAACAGACCAATATATAACTATGTCAGAGTAATGCAAAAGCAAGCTGATACCGCTATAATGCGTGTTATTGATTATACAAAGAATCCGAAGAAGTACGAAGACTATCTAAATATGAATATGCAGTATATGACTGTTTAATAAAAGAAAGGGGAGCAGCGCAAATATACGCCTTTCCCCTTTCACGTTCGCTCATCAGTTCTTAACTCTCATTTTGGTTAGTGAATGCAAATGTAATATCTATATTTTATTTATCCAAATAATATATAGATATTATTATGCAAAATAGTTGTTTTTCTGATATAAATTACTGATTTAGAAATGATTTATTGTTTATTATATCTATATTTTACTATAGAAATCTAATTTACTTATAATACAACCTAATAAATTCGATAGCTAACCCCAACGCCAAGATAGGGAGATAGACCAGTTTTCCCGATCCCGTAGCCTACCATAATACCTATTCCTAGCCTTCTAGGAGATTTATATTGTGTTATTGTGTGATAGATGTCGTTTGTAATCGTGATTGTCCTAGGATACACGGCAATACTATCCAGCTTAGGAGAAATACCACTTACCCACGCTGTATAGTTACTATCACTATATACTTTTTGCTCTTTCGGTACAAGCTGATTCCCTACTTTTATGCTGTCCCCTGTAAACTGCGCAATGTATGGCATAGGATAGGGGATTAGCAACGTGTCCCGTTTATATTCTGTTTTTGTCAACGTTGTTTTAATGGTGTCTATTTTTGTTATACCGTCATGCTCGCTAGAAAAACGGGCGCACCAGCCTAAACAAAAGGCTAGTGCGACAATAAAAGTGTAAACAAGATATTTCATAGCTTTAAGGTCTGTTTTCTGTTCCTGCCTTCTCTATAGCTGACGTGTACCCAACTAAAGTTTTTTTCGTCTATTAGCTGATCGTAGGATAATTCCTTCTTAATGATCTCAAACAATTTTTTGTTTTCTTCTTTGCTTCCTGCCGTTATGTCGGCGGCTTCTCCTAGTCTGTGTTGGCTGGATGTTGCACCGTTAACGGATCTATTTAAAACTGCACTTCTGTAGCCGGAACTTACTCGGATAGGCTTGCCGTACTTTTCCCGTAGTGGATCAAGCACGTTATTAACCAGTTTTGTTAAATTGCTGATTGCTTCGGCTGTAGGGTAATTATCAATACCACGCAATAGCGCGGTGTCTGAATGACTTAATTCTTTTATAGTGAAATATTTCATTTGTGCTCCTGTTTTAAATAGTTATCTAAATATTGTATCTTGGTTATAAACTCCACGCTCAGGACGTAATAAACGAAAGCAAATACCCTGTTTTTAGGGAATATCAGCTTTAAATTCCTGAATACATTCACAGAGTAAAAATAGATCAGCACACACCCGAAGGAAGAAACACAGTATAATGCACCGTCTTTGTTTCCCATGTGGTCGCCGATGTAAAAGGCGCACGCCATAATGACGGCAAATATAAAAGCCTGTACAAAACAAGCGAAAGCCTTTTTAAATCTAAATTCGTCTCTGTCTACCAATTTCCCAGCCGCCAGCCCGAAAATGAAATTCAAAGCTAAAAGAAGTAATACCGCTTTCAGTATATTTTCAATCGGGGAAAAGTATGCAGCTATCGGCGCAAAGCTGCATACTATAAAATTTTTAATGTTATCCATCACACCTTGTTAATCTTCAAAAATGTTTCGTATTGCTGGATAGTTACTTGTCCGCTTTCGTCCAGTTTTTGAATAGCATCTTTCAAAACGGTTACATGATCGTGTTTGAGTTTAATTTCTCGCGCTGTGTCCAAGTCGGGATTCCACGTGATAGAGCCGTTTTCTTCCTTATACCCAAATTCGGTTTTCTCCTTGTCCGTTAAATCCAACAAGCCGGAACACTCAATAACATTTCCGATCTCTTTCAAACTAGCCTGCTGCGGCAAAATCTGTTGTAAGATAAGTCTGTCTTTTACTGTCAGTTTCATAGTCTTTATTTTGTTTGTGTTAATACTGTGTCGAAGATGTCGAATAGGTCGTTATTGATCTGCTTGCATTCCTCGGCGGATAATGTTGCATCGCTAAAGTTCACGTTACGCCCACCGCTATAGTTTGCATCAGCTACGGGATTATCGTTTTTCATTGCGACTACCGAGATGTATTGCGGCGGCGTGATGGCTTTTACCCCCTTAGTGTCTGTAGTTACTTCTCGCTCGTAATTGATAGAGTAACTAAAACCATTAGCGGCGTATTCGTCCGCTATCCTTTCAAATGTCTGTTTTCTTTTTAATTGTACCATGCGTTTATGTTTTAAATTAAATACTGATTATACAACTATGTGCATAATCAGTATTTTGGTGGCTTCTAATCAATTCCGATAGTGTCCCATGCATTGCTTTCCTGTATATAAACACATACGCCATGATGCCCGCTTTTAATAGCCCATGCGGACGTTCCCCACAGTCCGCCTCTTATGGTCAAATCTCCAGTAGAATTTCTGTTTGAAAACCATATCATCTGCCCTTTGGTTAAATTAGCGGTTGGAAGATATACGCTTACGGGAGAACTTGCGTTTGTGAATATATAAGAATCGCTATCATTGAGGTAGTAAGTTCCTCCGCTGGTTATTCTCCGTATGCTAGCTAGACATAACTGTCCGTAATTGGCTATTCCCTCCGAAACAAGGGCAGGAAATGAGCTATTAAATCCCGTGTTCGCTGCTTTGGCTATCCCCAAACGTCCGTAAATTTCGGCTACACCATCAATATAGAGACAACGGTCTAGGGAATTGCCTCTACGCCTGCCAATATATTGTACTATATTAAATTGTGAGGATCCGCTTTTTTCTACGGAGAACGCATCGTTTGGCGCTGTTCCTATCCATTGCGGCATAATCCGTAATGTCGTGTTGTTAGTAGGTCCGTAGAAAATTCCGACTTCATTCCCATTTAAAGAGTTCTGCTTAATTTCTACTTTTTCCAAACTCCCAGAAGCTGCCGAAATCTTCTTTGCAACTAATTCATTTGTATTAATTAGGCTTGTTCTAATATACCCACCATTCACGATAGTTTGCCCCGCGCTAGCCTTGTTTACCATATCTTGGTAATTTGAATATCCCAACTTCTGCGCGATGTTATCGCGTGAAGTGTTGATAGCATTGTTTTGCGCATTGGTAATCTGATTCTTTGCGTCTGTGGCTAATGAGTTGAAAGTAATTAAGCCAGTGAATGCTATTTTCTTACCTAGCATAGAAATGCCGCTAGAATCCATAGTGAACTGAGACTTAATTTCTTCGGTCGTTGGGCTATCGTAGGGGCTTGCTGACCATGCTGTTGCTTTAGAGCCTTTTTCTAACTTCATACCATTTACCCACAATGTGCCGTTTTTGGTTACATACCAAACAAAACCTACTCTCACCGTTCCTGCCGGGCACGTTCCTGTAAGAGTGAATCTTTGCCATACGTTGTTTGCAGACGGGACTATATTAACTGCTGATTGTGTTATTCTTGAACCGGAAGAATTATAATATCTGATCTCCATTGCGCAACCACTATCAATGCCCCCTCTATTATCAGTTAATGAATAAATACTAGCAGTAAATACTTCACCTGCATTTGCTGTCAGGTAGGTAGAGTTTGTTTGCTCTGCACCCCTCCAAGCATTAGCAGTAAGCCCAGTAGTGACTTGTTTTAAAGAATAACGTCCTTCTAGCACTTTCCCTGTGTCTCTAGTCGCTCCCCAACCACTAATATTTATTAGCAACGCTGTATTAGTAAGTAAGTTTGTTCCGCCTATCTGCAACCCGTTCACTGCGTTATTTGCTGCTGTATTGGCTAACTGTGTTGTCTGCTCCTTTACGGTTAACTTTATCGCATCGGGTGTAATTTTTGCCTCTGCTGACTGCAAGCGGCTGTTAATCCCGTTGACTGTAGTCTGATCTGCTTTTAGTTTGATCGAATTTTCAGTTTGCGTAATGCGGCTTTCACAGGAGGAAACGCGGTTTCCTAATGCGTTGAAAGTGCTACTATCTACCTTTAGATTGATTTTTCCGTTTACTACGCTAATTTCTGAGTTGGTATAAGTTTTAGCTGCATTCAAAGCCGCGTTTGCCTTGTCTTGTGCGTCCTGTGCCGCATCTTCGGGTGCTGGTGTCCAGTCTGTAGCCTTGTTCCCTTTTTCCACTTTGAAATTTCTTACCTTGACATAGCCACTATTTGCCAATTCAGTACTAATGTTATCCATTCTCATATATGGATTTGAGGTCATTCCTTCGGTAGATGGGTTTGTACTATTATAAACATTGTTTATAGTAAGCTGTGCTGTACGTTTTAACCAACCCTTTTTGTTGTCCGCTTGTGGGAAATTGTAAAAGGACATATAATTGTAATTCTGGTCGAATTGCAGCATTTTAGTGCCCGAAGTCCAAGAAGGGATATTTATGTCTATCTCAAATGAAACGGTAATAACATCACCTTTCTTTAATCCTGTTGTTGGATAGCCTAAAGATCCTGCACCGCTTGATAGGGTATAGGTCTTTAGGGTTGCTGTTCCTCTAGCATAATTTCTGTTACCTATCTGCAAATTGTTTATGGCATTGTTGGTGTACGTCTTTGTTTCATTCACTGCCAGCGTGATTTTTCCATCTACGGCGGATAATTCCGTCCTAATGCTAGTTATAGCGTTGTTTGCGTTATTCGCTGCTGATTGTGCATTATTGGCGGCTGTTTGTGCCGCATCCGCCAGTGTCTTAGCCTTTGCCGAGATCGCGTTAAGTAAATCAGTACGAGCGTCATAATAAGCCTTAAATTTTGCCCGAAAGTCGCTACCTGTAATATTACTTGTAGCTGTCAATGAAGCAAGCAAGGGTGTAATATAGCTGTTTAGTGTATTGTAGGCTGTTGTATATGCAGTTTTGGATATACTGTATTTATCGGCGGAAGCATCATTTTTAGGCTTCTCCGAAACAATAATATCCCATTCTTTTTTTGTCTGTTGCTTCTCCTGTGCTGTCAGCTTGTTGTCATTTGCTATATCTGTTAACAGATTGTTTGCAGTCTGCGCGTTGCTCTTTGCCGTGTTGGCAGTTGACTGTGCTGCGTCTGCTGTAGATTTTGCGTTGTTTGCTGCTGACTGTGCAGCATCGGCGGCGGATTTAGCCCCATTTGCTGCGGTTTGCGCTGCACTTGCCTTGTTACTCGCTGCTGTGATCTCACCATCTACGGTTTTGCCGCTAGTCAGTACAAAAACACCTTTCAAAAAGGCATTTTGAGCATACAAGCCGAATCCGCTAGGCTGTGATGTCGTGGGGAATGTACTATCTGCAATTCCATCCAGTCTACCAAGCCGCAAACGTACCTGTTCATCGTACATTACGTCCATGTAGGGTGCTTGTGAATCCGATGCAGTCAGATATAATAGCCCTTTGCGGTTAGCATCGTTGCTGTTCCATCGTACCAGCACATCGCCAGTGGCAACGGTATTCGCACCACTGCCGCCCGATCTATAAGAGAAAGTTACATTTAAGCCACTAACAGCCGTTACAGTCAGAAAGTATAGTTTCACATTCTTTCCCGTGAATCGCTGACATTTCAACACATCGCCGACACGGAAAGTATTCATATTATCATTGTCACCTGTGAGTGTTAATGTAGTGCCGCTAACTGATGCTACCTTTCCGCTATCTGATACAGCCAACGCGCCGTTAGTAGCGTTAATCTTATTTACAATCAGTTCGTAAACATTCATCGTACCGCGCACCCACAAGTCGGTGCATTCCGCTTTGCCATCTGCCGACATTCTGCAACCTGTTCCGGTATAGCCAGAGACGAAGTTCTCACTCTGTACGTGTTCTTTTGAAAATACGTTTTTTGCACTCCAGTCAACAGTATTAAGATTACTGTTAGAAGCGTCCCAAATAATGAAGTTCTTGCCGCCCTTGTCGTGCATCAAGTCGGCTACTGCATTATTGTTCCTGATTGCTTCACAAGCTAAAATTTTTGCAGCCCAGTTAACCGTGTTTAAGTTACTATTTCCTGCATGATAAATGGCTTTGTCGCCAAATTCAAAACGCCCATCATCGTATAGGTATAATCCTTTGTTAGCTCCTGTATTGGATAACGACACACAGAGTTTTGCAGCATCATATTCCAATGATGCAACCTGTATCGAATTACGTTTTAATACAACGGATGGGAAAGGATTATCAATACTAAAACCACCTCTAAAAGTATTGTCCTTTGTAAAGGCATTATTCTCGTCACGTTGCGCAAACACGGACGTGTCAAGATCACCCGATCCCGAACCGTCCGAAGTATTATAATTTATAATAGTGCTTATTCCGCTACCTTGCGCAACATAATCATATTTATTTCTAGGTAGCTTGGGGATGTTTACTTTGTTGAACTTCATCTTTAAACTTCATTTAGGGTTACTGTAGTTGTGTTATTGGCGTAGTCTATTTCTTGTGTATCTACAACGAAAGTTGTTTTGAGATTATTTTCAGCAACAATAGAATAAGGCATTAACACGTTTTCTATAGTCATAGAAATAATCTTTTTGGTGTCGCTAAAATGGTTATACATCTTTTCTATTACATTGTATTCCTGTAGCTGTTTTTTATTTAAGGGTACATTGTATATCCCCTTATTGTAAATAAAGCTACTATTATATTTTTGCATTACAGAAGAAAAGGAATATTCCTTTGAAGCTTGGCTATTTATTTTTAACTCCAAGTCCTCAAATTTATTAGTAAAGTTTTCGTTTATTACATTCACATACTTAACATCATTGTCATTATCTTTATCATTTAAATAATCTTCGTTTTCGATCAATAACCCTAGTTTAAGATTCCTTATTGTGCAAAATTTAGGGATCAGCCCCGGGAACAGACTGCCAGCAAAACCGGAAAATATAACACTGGGGATATGCGGTCTATAAATGGTTAAACTTACTTTCCCAAACAAATTATCTTCATTGCTAACAGGTATCGCCCATCCTTCTTCATCCAGTCCCATAGTAAACACCACATTGTTAGTTATTGGATTGTAATTATAATATACATTACTGTCTTTCTTCCCTACATTTACACAGAAAGTTGATTCTGCTGTCGTCCATTTTGTGCCATTCCAAAACTTGCCACCTACTTGCAGTTTAAATATTAAGAAGTTTTCAATACCTTTTTCACTATCAATTACCACTTTCCAACCATCGGGTAGTTTGCTGTCACTGTTTACGAATGGGCTTTTTGACGGGCTTGAATATACATCCCCCTGTAAAATGAAATATGATTTTTTATTATCAATGTTTTGCAATGCTGTTTCTATTTGATATTCTGTGTTAACTTCTAAAACAGGGAGTTTAATATCCATTTCATCATCATATATCTTTCTGCTTGTATAAATATCTTCATTGCCATTTACCCCATTTGAGAACATTATCATATTATCCCATTTTAAAGTAGCTGGTTTATTAGTCATATCGTAACACGCCACCTTAGCAAAGCAACATCCAATATTATTATATAATGCCTCGTCGTCCTGTTTTGATGGTGTTATTATCTGATGTGTTGTATTTTTATAAAAACTTTGTTTGTACATTTTATTTGTAAAAAACTTACACAAATAAGCAAATTTATTATCGTTATTAACAGGCTTACGCTCTACGGTCGTGGAATTGTTGTACATAATTGGTGTTAAAAAATCGTCTTGCCAAAAGTCAGGTATTGCGTTTTTGATTGGGTACAAGTTAGCCTTGATTGAAATCTGGTTAAATGTATCAGACAGCGAAAGACTTGCATTCGTTCCCCTATGGCTAGCGGCGGATATTGCATAATCATCCGATAACTGGATAGTTGTTGTAACTCCGTTTATACTGTGTTTCCAATATTGATCTCCGCCTGTCTTGATGTAATCGTAATCTAACAAAATTACTTCATTATTATGCACAGTTAAAGACCAGCCTAGAAAATTTAAAAGTTCACTCAACACATCTTTTAATTCCCATGCGCTTTGCTCGGGGTCGTCGTCAAAAAAATTATTTTCGCTAATATATAATTGACTTAAAAAATCGCCTGTATCGGATTCATCCAACCGCATAGATTTAGGATATATAACGGTTGAATAACAGCCGCATTTCTCTAAACATTTATCAATAATGGAAAGGAAGGATACAATAGTCTTATTGCCTGTTTCATAATTGAAATATTCCAAGGTGCTCACACCATCAACGGCTTGTATCTCTATTTCTTCCAACACAGACGAATAACCTTGGTTGTATGCGTTAGGCGTAACATATCCTATAAAAATAGGGGTGTTTGCTTCATTGTAAACCTCAACCTTTGTTCCGTGTGCAGTGCTACTGTACAAGTCAAACAAAAATGTTTCGTTTACAATCGTAATTGTTGCCTCTCGCAATTTTAGCGGGCTATACAAACCGTCACTCTTACCTTTTATGATTAAGGGAGAACTACCCAGCACAATCTGTTTGGTTGCGCTGGGATCATTGTTTGTTATAATATTAACTGTATATAATTCTTCCTTAATATCTCTGAATTGTCCTATATACTTCATATTAAACTTTATTCATTCGTTTATTGTGGTTATTAAGAACTCCAACCAAGTTAGAACCATTAATAATAAATCGTACTTCACCGCCTAAAGAACCGCTACTTTCCTGCGGCTGTATATATTCTCGTAACTTTGAAAGTGGTGCTATAACTTCGGGGTTACCCGATGCGCCAGCGTATTCACCAACATTTACAATGCTATTGCCGTAAGCTATGCCACCGTTTGCCAATTTTGGCAAACTGGAAAATAAAGAACTGACAGTACCCACTACTGTAGCTGCTGCGGCTAAATTTATAGGGAAAGGCATTTTAAAAGCTGCGGCAATACCTTGTGCGCCAGCTAATGCTTGTAGCTGCACAATCATTTGTGCAATAGAACTAAAACTATTAGCGGCATAAGCAAGAAAAGAATCTGAACTATCGCCCATCGCGCCCGATACCATGCCCAATGATGTTGCGATCGTGCTTAGACTTGTGGCGTATTCATTATTTAATTGTATATCATTAGAGTTTACTATTCCGCCAAATTTTGCCCATTCATCCATTTGCCCAGATAACTGTTTTTTTTCTTCGGGCGTTGTCGCTACTTCCATGAGTTTTTTTAACTCGGCGATCTTCTTTTTTGCAAAGTCGGCATTCTCTAACTTTGCTTTAAGTTTGACCTCTAAACCGCTTTGCGGCAACTGTTCCTCAAAATCTTCTTCGTCCAGCACGATAGGAATTTTAACGGGTTGCATTGATCCGGCGATAGCATCAAACACGCCACGCGATTTAATGAACTGTTGCCCTAGGTAATCAGCATCGGCGGCGGCTAATTGTAGCTCGTCAACTTTAGTTTTTTTACTTCCTCCTGTTTTGTTAGCCGATGCAGTATTTTCTAATCGCGTCATTTTACGGAGGTCGGCAGCATTTTGCGCCATACTGTTAACTAAAGCCGTTTCGTATTTATACAGAACTGCACGCCCCTTGTCATTCTGTTGTAATAGTTTGCCAAAGTCTTTTACAACGTCAGCACTTCTAAATTCGCTTTCGGGGAAGGCTTGCTTCCATAGCTTTTCGGGGTTGATGGCTTCGGCTTCTTTCCTTCGCTTCCAGTATTCGCTATCCATGCCGTTCCCTCTACTTAACCATTGATTCGCATAGTTCATCTTTTCATTGTAGGCGGCTTCTACCTTCTCAATGTATTCCAATTCCTTTTTCAGAGGTTCGACATAATCGGCGTTATTATATACACGCAAATATTGTTTTACGTCCTTGTCTGTCAGATTTTTAACTCCGATTTTATTAAGTTCGACACTGGAATTTGCGGTAAATTCTTCGTTCGCTATTTTTAAGCGTGCTTCCGCCACTTCTTTCTGTAGTTGTTCGTATTCTTTTAGTGCTGCATCCTTTTGCGCCTTAGTTGACCCGTTGTCCCGTATGACGGATTCAAGTTCCGCCATACGGGTAGTTTTATCCAAGTTAACAAGGTCAACCGCTAGCCGTTTGTCTGCAAGATCATCCAGTATTGCGCTTAATTCTTTTGCTTTTGTAAAGACGGAAAACAACCCGTTTTCAAAAGCTGAAAAATCGCCCGTGCTTATAGCAAAGAAAAAAGCGTCTACGCTGTCTTTTGCTGCATTTATATTGTTGTCGAATAGGTCACTAGTTGCCTGTGATGCACGCATAGTCCTTTCCAGTGCTTCGGTTGCTCCAACCGCAACGCCAATGCCGCCAGCCAGTTTTAAAACGCCTGCACCAGCTTTAGAAGCCATTGAGGTCATTGTATCTTCAAAACTTTGCACGCCTCCTTTGGATTTACTGAGTTTTGCGTCGAACCCATCCGTATTTAGTAGTAATCGTGTTAATATATCCATGCTTTATTTATTTAGTGTTTGTTCAACTTGTTTGGCTTTGTTCCTCAGTCGTTCAATTTCTGAATCGGGAACAGATACAGCCTTTTTCTTTTTTGTAGTCTCTTGATCCCACGGGAATGAAAGTATATCGGTCTGTTTTAGCTTCTTCGTGCTATTTACCTGTGCAGTAATGAAACCCAGTATTCGCGTCTGTTCCCACGCGTCGCGTTTCCGTCGCTCGTAACCCTCTAGGAAATAACGTACCTCGGTTAACGTCATGCGGTCTAAAAAATAATCGGGTGATATGCCGCCTTCGCCTACCACCCGACTATATAGATCGCGAATGCTTATTTCTTCCGCTTCGGATTCATCTTTTTTTTTACATCATTGTTTGCTGTTCTCTGTGCATCAATCTTTGATACGTCAATGATAAATTGCTGAAACTCTGCGAACAGTTCGGGATGTTCATCACATAACGACACAAAGCCGTCAAACTCCATATTGAAACTTTCGTTGTTGGCTAATAGGGTGGAGTAAAATAGTGCTATCCAATCGAATGTTTTATTTACGTTGAAAGTCCGCTTTACGATTTCTTCGAAGATAAAATAGTTTCTCAAACTATTTCTAAGCGTATAAGTTACGCCGTTAATTTTGATTTCTTTTTTCATGTCTGAATGTGTTGTGATTAGGGCGGTATAACCGCCCAGTAATTATTTGCTTGCCGGATTCGCTTTGCTTACTTTCTTTAACGCGCCTGTGCCGTCAAATGACACACTAAACGTAGCCTTATCGCCATCGGGCGCGTTAAGCTCAAGTGAGGTGATTAACACCATTCCTTCGTAGGCTTCGGCTGGTGCTTCCCATCCGGCTACGGGTAATTCGTCCGCGTCCGCATTCGTTGGTATTCCGACCTGAATTTTAATAGGCTTCATGGCTAACATTGCTGTCATAAGGGTATCATAACCGTTGATGTCCTTATCGGCAGAAAAACAGTTCTCACTAGATGCGGAAAAAGATAACTTTTTCAACATTTTTTCAGTCCATTTGCCGCTATCCTTACTTGCTGTGTCTTGTGTCTCACCCGATACGGTGAGTTTACAGGAAGTTGCTAGTGCAATAGCAGTAAATTTGCTTGCTACTTCGGTAAATAACATTAAGTCTTTACCATTAACAGTGTTTGCTTTCATGTTTGTTTATAATTTAAATTAGTAATCAATTTTAAATGAAAAGACTAGGCTTTGCACAAATGTATCTTCTACAGTATCTTCGTTTGCTGAAACGAGTTTCGTTTCTGATATTCCGTACTTTTTTGCCCGTTTCCCTTCCAGTGCAGACCTTAACGCCTCTGCAATCTCTACAGATTGAAAATACTTGTCGCTCGCCACGATAAAACTAACGCTTACCGTATCGCCGCTTAGAAAGTCCTTGGTATATGTGGACGTTAAGCCGCCGCGCTGGTAGACAACAAAGGGAAATGTAACTTCCTTCTGTGTTGAAATAGGGAAAACTTTCTCACCGACCAAGGCGGTGAGTTCGGGCGTATTGCCTAGTTTTTCATTAATATATAATCCGATACTTAGACCTGTCATTTTTTACTTGCTGCTTTTTGAATCATGTCTATGATATTTTGTTCTAGGCTTTTCTCCGCTTCGGTTTTCTTAGCTATTACTGCATCCTGAAAGAAAAAATTAGCCTCTATACTACCCCTATTGTACCCTTTTTTGGTGGCTCGACCTGCCGCGCCTTGATTGAAGAACCTTAGAAGGAAAGCCCGTGATCCTTTTTTGCGCTTGTCGATCATGTCAACGCGTGCGCCGGAAGCGTTTTTGTAAACGGCGATATTAATCTCATTCTTTAGCGGCTTGTATGATTCTCCGTTGCGCCCAACACCTTTTGTCTTTGTAGCAGGTATTTTATTAACCAAATTCGTTTGTGCCTGTTTCCTAATAATAAGTACAGACTTGCGTAACGCGGCTTTAATAGCCTTCTTTCGCTCGTTGTTGTTCAAGTCTAGGCGATTGAAAAAGGTATTTATCTTATCGCTGTCTACTTTGACTTGCACCAAACCTGTTGTTACTTTTTTACTCATTAATTACCTCCGCTTCTATAATTGTTGCCTGCTGTATTCTGTCTTTATTAAGACAAGTAATTGCATATTTACGCCCATCGTGGTAGATACGCATATTTGCGTTAATATCCTTGCAATATCGGATTGTAAACGTGTTAGAAGTACTGTTTACAATTTCGCCAGCTACTTCTTTGCGTTGCCCGTTCTTAAACGTCACGCGTGCCCGCTTATCGAATACCTTTACCCAGCTTTGCGCATTGCCGCCGAATTTGTCGCGTACCGTTTCGTTACGATAGAACGCGATCTTTTCTCTTAGTAGTCCTGCTTGCATACTATTCGTATCTTTTAAGAGGTTGCAATAAGCGCACAACGGTATTTAATAATTCGGGTTTCGCAAAAGTGATGCTTTCGCGGTTGGCGTAAAAATCGGCTACTTCAATTCTGATCGCGTGCCATATACGCCGATCAATTTCCCCATCCTTTACATAGCTTTCCAAAGGGTTATTCAAATATGCTTCGATTTCCAACTGTACGGGGATTACCAGCCCTTTGATATATTCGTCGTCGTCGTCAAAGTCTACATTTAAATGCTGTTTGAGTTCGGGGAGTGTTACGTATTCCGTCATAGTGTTTTAAATTAAAAAAGGCTAGAGCTAAAGCCCCAGCCCTTTGATTATTGATTGTGTTGTCTATTATGCCTTTGTAGGTGAAACCGCCTTCTTTTTCAATACTGAAAATGCTTCGGGGCGTGCCGTAATAATATCATATTTAGAATTATGGGTAACTTTTGTTTCGTTGGTTTCAGCCAAAGATATTGGATCGACCGTTATACGGACTTTTCCCCACTGACCTACGCCACAATTTGAAAATACGCCGAACTCAATTTCATCGGAGGCAACATAGTTTGTCTGTAAAACAGGATAGCCGTTCATCATACCGTCCTTCAAAATCATTTCGGGACTTCCTTTCTCAATACGGGTGGTTTTTAGCTTGCCGAACATTTTAGGACTGACAATATAGGCGGCTGTTCCATCCGTCACGTCTACGCCTGCATCCGTTACGTTTGTTTCCAATTTTACAATATCTTCCAAAGTCGGCGCTGTTTCGTATTCGTCTTTTACCGTTGCTTTAACAAATGGACCTTCGGATGCACTACCAACTTTTGTTGTGGAGAACATGACCTTATTTAAAACACGCGAAACTGACAATGGAAGTTGTTCCATGCTGATTTCATAAACTGTATCGCTTGTTTGGTCTATCGCATCATTTGAAATAGGCAGGGAAATAGCTACACGCCACGGGTTCGGTTTTAAGTTGCCAATATCCAGTTTAGTAGCCGCAACCTTGGTATTTTCACCTTCAATGCTTGCCTCAATAGCTGCCAGTGTAGGGAATGAAAGATTTCCTATCAATCCGAATTGCATTTTAATCCCTAATTTATGAATGAGCAAGCCCTTTTCCAAAGGCGGAATCATGTCACCGATAACAGTAGGGGTCATGGGCGCAACACCCGCCGAATCCGTTCTAACGTCCTCGGCGGCTCTCTGCTCCAACGTAAAACCGTTAAAGTCTACGTTGTTATACCCGTCTAATGAACGCTTATGTACAATGTCATACATTGCAGTAGCAAACAACGCCCTTTTGTTTGGCGCGGACTTATTTACAATGTCGTTCTCCATGCTTTTAAGCGTCTCATCAATCGCGAGTTGGTTTTTACGCTCTTGCAAATCGTTAAACTTAGCCTGTTCTTCGGAGGTTAGACTTCTTTTTTCCGCTTTTGCTGCACCTAAAATTGTTCTCATTTGCTCTTTCAGTAGAGCGATTTCTTCAAATCTTGTCATGTTTTAAATCAGTTTTTCTAAGTTATTAATCTGTTCTAAATAATTTTCGTCTGTGTCATGGAGTAACCCCGTCCCCTGTAAACTCCGCACCATTACATCCGTACCCCAATAAGCGGGATCGGAAACGGGGGAAATGTCCGTTATCAATAGAATTTTATGCACCCGTCTTACAAGTATTCCATCCTTTCTTGAATAACTTACACACGATGGATCGTTTTCTTTTGTATAATATTCGAATGATGATCCGAATATATCGCCGCGTTTAATCATTTCTATTGCATAGTTGCCTTCTTCCGTATTCGGGGCTTCGAAGCTATATTTCAGACCATAATCATCAAGTAGCAGGTTTAACGATCCACTTCCATACCTATAACGCGCTAGCATTCTTTCTATATTATGCTCTAATACTGCCTTTATGTCGCATTTTAATAGCATTTCTTCTGTTACCGCTTCCTTGTCTATAATTTCAATAAACGCCCTACGGCTTGCCTTGTCATATATTATTTTACTTTCTTTATTGAAAACTATTGCATAGCCTTCAATAATGCGCCCCTCGGTTAATTTTGGCGATCCTAACTCTGTAAAACTTCTAATTTCCATTTTTACCATATCGTTTACCATATGTTTTTTACTCGTTTTTTGGTGGCTCTATTTTTGCATTTTTACTTTCAACTGCGCCTTTTTCTTCGTTCCCTCTAATTTTGGGTGAATCAATAGGGGCTACATTACAGGAGATAAATACCGTATCACCGCCTGTTACGGGTGTTCTGTCCTCTTGTATTCTCCATTCGTTCACTGTTGAAACTCCGTATTGTATTTCTTTCTCCATGCAGGCGGATTTAGTTGCAATGTCTGTTTTATACAATGCTTTCCTGTCAAACTCGATTTTATAAATGTTTGAAACGCTTTTGGGGATTAGCTTTGCATTAAATTCCGCTTCAATGCGGCAAAGGATCGGATCTAGCGTATCAGACAAAAATGTAACTTGGCTCATTTCTGATGCTTTGTAATTTGTTGACTGGGCAACAAATACCTTATCAGGGTGTACACCATAGAAACGACAGATTTCAAAAACATTAAACTGCTTCGTTTCAAGCAACTGCGCGTCAACGGGTGAAATTGATAGTTGTTGAAATTTCATATCTCCATTTAACGCAACGATAGGCACACCGTTATTAAATTCCCTGTTTATCCTTTGGCTTACTGTTGAAATTTGCCCGTCATTGAGTGTGGAAATTCCCTTATTATCCCCTTTAATGCCTGTAACAATACCTTTTACCGGAGTGCCGTTTTGGAAAGTCTCTAGGTTTTGATTATCGGCACTAGCTGCAACTGCAAATGTTGTAGCTGCATAAAATATGGTACTTACTCCTGTATAGCCTCCATCCAAACTTTTATTCTTTAAATGGATAATGCGGTCAGGCGAAAAAGTTCCCGAAATGCGGTTTATAGAATCAAAAACGGTGTACGTATTTTTGTATTTGTCATAAAATACGCTGTCGTTTGCCAATAAGATTAGTTCGGACACATCGCCAAAATCACGCTTAATAAAAATATAGGCATTGCCCTTGTTTACCATTTGAATAATTGCATTGCATATCAAATCGTATTTATTCATGCGTGGGTTGGGCATACGTGCCAGCAGTTCGTGTAATTCGTTGTCTTCATCCACGGAAAAGAAGCCGTTTTGTTTACGTTTGACCTGCAACGGGATTGAAGCTATACCGCCCGATAATATATCGGTACATCGGAATGCGGTAGAAAGCCGCATTGCCTGTTCGGGTGTATCTACAGTTACAGGCTGTTTCTTTACTGTTGTACCTACATTTACTACTTCTACTGTAGGCGTTGCCTGTGGGATTTCTACAGGTTGGACGGCTGACCTTTTTTGTCTGCTACGTCCAATTTCAAAATTAAAAGATATGTTCATAAGTGTTTGTGTTTAAAATTCTAATGTGTTGAATAAGTAAAAACTCTCTAGGTTCGTTATTGTAGCGTCAATCTTTGCGTTATGCGTTTTCTTGATCGGCTTTTTATTACCATTCCTATCTTCGTCTAGTACGGCGTTACTAAAACAATACGGGGTAATCGGGTTCGGGTCAAAGGATAGCTTTCCCCGATATAAAGCCAGTTCAAAGCTTTCTATCGGGCTGGTAAACGTCCCATAGGTCTGTTTCACAGGCTTAATAAAGTCAGAAGCATTTGATACCGAAGCATTAAGTAGGTTTATAAACTCAGCCGCTTTGTAAGGGTCATATCCGATACCTCTAATGTCTAAGTATTGGGCTTTGGCTAGTATGTCGTCTACTATTTGCTGATAGTCTATTACGTCACCATCGCACAGCTTTAAATACCCAGCATCCGCCCAGCCTTGATATAGCTCGCGGTTTGGGTGATTCGCCAGCGCACCGCACGGGAAATAGTAATCTGTGTAGCCGTGGAAAGACTTACTATCTACCGAATACAGGTTATAAGTAACGGTTGAAAAGTCGTCACAGACGGACAAGTCAACGCCTACGGTTGTAAGTGGGCGGCTCTGTAGCTGTTCCAGTTTAACCGTTTTGAAATGCTTTCTAATAGTGTCCGCTTCAACCCAGATAGTTTCAGTATTAGCCGCGAAAATGTTAAGCATCTTTGTTCTAAATTCCAGCAAGTCGGGCGCACTCATTTGCGCTTTGGCGTATTCATCCCTGTAGAAGTCCTCATAAACGGTTATTCCCATGTGGGGTTGTACTTTGCGCCATGTAGCTGGATCGCCTTCCTCATCGTCAACATCGGGCTGGAAGATATGTGCAAAGATGGTATCGTTTTCAATCTCACCGCGTAAAGCCGCCTTGTACCCGTCCAGCATATCTACAAACGGGGACGTTTGTTTGTCGCTGGCTGTTGTTATCACGATGGTAAGCGGATTCAGACGCGCACCCATAGATGAGGTAAGCACGTTCTTCAACGCCGCGCTGTCAGACTGTGCATATTCATCCAGTATATTGACGGATGCGTTAAGACCATCCAGTTTGTCGGGATTGGATGCAAGGCAACGGACAAAGGAAGTTTTGCCCTTCATCCGGTTGTATATCACTTCGCGGTTTATCTTGAAGCGGCGTAGTTTCTTATCCAGCGATTTCAATATGTTTCTGATCTCATCGAAACATATCTTCGCTTGGTTATAGGAGTTTGCCGCTACATAAGTCTGTGCATTGGCATCACCGAACAACAGATCATAGATAGCCAGCGAAGCAACCGAAGTTGTTTTGCTGAACTTACGCGGAACGAACAACAACGCTTCACGGATCAGCCGCTTGTTCTTCCCCTTGTGGTAAAAGCCCAAGATATTGGCAAACTGGAAAACCTGTATAGGCGTGAGTTTGTACTTAGTGCGTCCCTTCGTGCCCGAAAACTTTAGCGATTCGTAGAATACGATAAACTTGCGCACTTCCGCACGTCTGAAATCATACTTGTCCAAGAAGGAGAAGAAGCGTTTCAACGCTAGAAGTTCGTACAGGTTATGTGCATCGGGATTCATTATACAAGAAAAGACGTAGGTATTCAAACGCTCGTCCGTTTTTTCTAAGCCATATTCGTCTACATCAATGAGTGACAGGAAAGAAACCGTATCAGTCTTTAGCTGCCTGAGTTCTTCCTTATTCTCCATCATTCGCCGCGTTTTCTACGTCCTCAATCAATTTTCCTACTTCATCATCTTCGGTAGCCGATAGAGTTTGCAGGGTCAAACCAAGCTCGCGCAATGCCTTGCGTGTTACTTCCAAGCTGTCAAACAGAATTTTAAAAGAAGGGTGGGCTACCAGCTTCTTATTCCCTTCACGGGATAGTTCAACTACATAAGCTTTTTTCTTTTTAGCTATGTCATTAAGTGCAATTTTAAACGCTTGATATGATCCGGCACACAGGTAAATGCACAAGTCCAAATCATCGGAGTATGTGCCTTGCGATTCCATCGCCTTTTTTATCTTCGCTTTTATAACATCTATTTCACTCATTTTTTATATACTTTTTGCATATATCCGAGTAACGTAAATATTTGGTGGCTTGTATTTTAGCCGCGAAAAGGCACACCCCCCAAGACACCCCCTCAGTTTGAAATCACTCCGCGCGTGTAAAAACTAGGGGGAGTGGGTTTAAAACATTAAGTGGCAAAATAAAAAAGCGCCCCCTCTTTTAGAGGATAGCGCTTTTGTGTTATATTAACTAGTATAAAATATAGAATTGTTAGTGTATTTGTTATTTAATACGCATATTGCTACGATTCAGTATCGGATGAGAGAAAGGAATCTATACAATCCGCACACAATACTTGACCTACAGGAGCTTCTTCTCGATTACATACTAAGCACATGTCTCGATGCGAAACTTGATGTACCCCTGTTGGGTCTGCATAGTGTTCTAATGAATCGTGACGCCTCATTGCGCTGTAGCAGTTTGGGCATACTGCTGTACTCACTCCAATATCATTCGCTGTGCTATTATTCATTATTTTTACCTCTGCGTGTTCTTGATTCATTACATTTCCCCATGTCCGAGTTTTACCAGTTACAGTATCCCCGACATAAGGGCTTCCCCCACCGGATGCAGCGCAATGGGTATTACTCACAGCTACCGTAAATGGATTGTCAATCCATCCCGCACGTCTTGAATCCTTACTAATTATTTCATCTTTGTGCTTTGCTATGCTATTGGCTATTTGTGCATATAGATCATAAGCTTCTTTACGATATGTTGCAGCAGCAACAGCATTCATCTGCAACGGGAATGACTTCGACCGATCCCGATAAGATTGGAGAATCTGGCATATCGGTGGCTGCAAAGATGTTTTTGTATTGGAATCAAGTCTGTGACTTATTCCTAAAGACTTCATACTAGATTTCATGATTGAATATTGTTTAATAATTTATTTTATTGCAAATTAAACGATTGTATTACCTATAAGATATTTTTCAAAAGTGCAAAAAGCATTTCACAAAACAAAAAAAATGCAAAGAAGTTTTCACTTCCTCCGCATTTTTAACAATTAAAGAAACTTATCCGCGAACCGTTCCGTAGCCCTCCGATTATTCGCCTGTATCGCTTCCTTCGAATGACTAAATTTCTCTTGATGTATATCGGAATGGCACGAATGGCAAACCGATTCTAAATTAGTGTAGTCAAACATAAGTTGTTCCATCGCGTTGGCAGTCGGCACGCTTTCAACTTCTGTAAGGTGATGTACTTCGGTAGCTGGTGTACTAAGTCCTTTCGCCTCGCATTCTTGGCAAATCGGGTTTGCCGTCAATTTATCGGCACGAAGCTTTTTCCATCGTCCCGAATTGATTAGTTTAATGTAAATTGGATTCCTGCTCATAATATCATTGTTTTATGTATTAGTTACTTATTTACAAGTGCAAATATATGTCTAAGTAGTAACGAGTTAAAATAATATTTGTAGATTGTGGATATCACTTTGTGAATGGTTTTATTTGTTTCACAAATGCGATACCCACAATCAATTAAATCTATCCTTAGAATATCAATTACTCATCGTTATAAGATATTTCCCCTAATATCATACTTAATCCCGTTAATACAGACGTATTAAATCCCCAAAGGCGGTGTACAAGAGTTAACGCTATAATAAATGGCAAATAGATCATTAAATGCTTTACTAGTTTTGTGATAAATCGTTTCATTTTGTCTTGGTTTTAAATGGTTCATTCACAGGATAATCAATATTGCAAGCTTTTAGCAATGCCTTACCGCTTTCTAGCACCTTCTCCGTGATCGTTCTCTTTTCAATCTGCTGTAGTAGATAGGCGCGGGGTGATATTCCGTCTACTAACCTTGTCTCTGCTGGTATTGATGCAACCGCCAGCCCTGTACTTAGTTCGATAGCGTCATAGTAGCCTTGGTATTGATGTAAGGCGTATTGGAATATTCCTTTGTCTATCAGTTCTCCTGTAGACTGTAGTACACCATTTTTCGTTGTGTGATTGAATGTTATTTGCATAGTTGTTCGTGGTTGATATTTATTTGCTAACCCGTATATTTCTGCATCCCATTGGGCTTTGTTTATCATTCGGTATAAAGCAGGATCAGTTATAAGAAGGTATATCTTTTGAAATATATTCATGCTGTTTAATTTAATGCTTTTTTGATCCTATTAGACCGGAACACACAAGCGATATTCCGATCATCCCGTACTGCTCCCGATCTCTTTTTTAATATCTCAAATTGTCCTTCTTTCCGTGCTAGATCAACTAGAGCGCAATTAAACGCTCTAGCTTTATCTTCGAAGTTATCATTAGTGTTATACAAGTCAGCGCGAATACTTTCAACTTTCTGCCGTCCTGTCTTGCGTCCGCTATCTTTCCGGTCTTTTCTTTTCCTATTGTGCTCATACTTAATATTTTTTATTGTGCATTACTGGACGAAAAGAATTGTATCTCATTTTCTGATATACGAACCAACTTAAATCTATTTTCATGTATTCACAAAGTGCTAAAATGCTTAACATGGCATAGTTAACTCGTTCCTCAATAGAATATTTATAGAAAGCTATTTCTTTACAGATTCCAAAAATATTTTCAGTGAACGGCTTTTTCATATTTGGGAACACAGTTAATAAACGGTTTACGTTAAGATTACGCGCTCCGGCTAAATCTAACAGGCGGATAAAAGCATCTGCTAATTCATCTTCAACTGTGTTTTTAATGCAGCAATTATAGCAATAGAGAAACCAATCGGGGCGAATAATACCCTGAAATGCGTTTATTAATGAGTTTTCAAAACAAAATCTATCAGCGCGTTTGCCTATCCTGTCGGCTTCTATCGTTTCTACTAGTTCGGTAATAACCATCATCAAGCAATGCTCGTTGCTAGGGTTATTATCCCAAAATCCTTTTTCCACTGCGTTTGCGTGTACTTCTTTGCTGAGTTCATTTAGTGTTTTCATGCTGCAAGTAATCTAATGTTAATTGTTTCAACTTCAATAATTTTATTTTCAAGTAGGTAGATTAGGTATGATGCTCTCGCCTGTGCCTCGGTTTTGCCAAAACAAACTTTGTTTTGAAATGGGGAATAGGTTCTATTTTCCCAGCCTTTAAAGGCGATGCAATAGTTTTCTTTACCATCTCGGTCATATCTCCATTGTTCCAAGTGGTAGCCGTTAAGTTTCGGTGGCAGCATCGCGCCCAGTTCGGGCGCGCTAAATACTGCTGTTTTTTTATCCTGTGTAGTGTACAGGCTTTTTTGAGCGACACCCAGCGACTTTAATTTAGCCGCTTGGGCTGGTGTGCAAAATAAATCTTCTTTGTTCATCGTATTTCAATTTTATTTATTGTGTTTACTAAGTATTTAATTCGGGCGCAATTCCCATCGCATTTTGTTGACTGCGTTTCTATCTTGTGCATCCGGCTTGAACAGCCTCGGTTATTCCGAGATGGGCAAAGGTATTTGTACGCTTCAATGGAATGCTTTAGGATCGTTTGCCTTGATTGTGCGATCAAAGCAGTTTTAGCATAATTGTGAATGCTTTTCCCAGCTTCGTTTGCCGCCTTCTGTAAGGCTTCAAATTCTTCAAGAGGTAGCCTTATCTGCAATTTGCGTTTTTTCGTTTCTGCCATGTCTTTGTGTTTAATCGTTATCTACTTCGTTTTCTTCTGCCTCTTTGATCGGCTTCTTTATCTGTATTCTGATTTCCGCATCTGTAAACTTATTCAAAAGGTAAACTTTAGCCTGTTCCCAGCTAGTTAGATGCAATTTGGGGTCAGTGTACAATAACAAAAGCGTTTCATTTAGCTTGTCTATTGAGCCAAAACCATTTGAGTTGACTACTTCGCGCTGGTTGGCAAATAGCTTGTTTAACCTGTCGTAATTTTCTGAAACAAAACGGTCTATATACGCTTTGTTTTGTTTGTTAACAGGCAATGGGTTTACGTTGCCTGTTTTTGAGTAATCATGTTTGCGGTGTTCCATCATAACCGAATAAGTCTTTTTGTCCTTGATAATTGTTAACTTCATACTGTGGTCTTTTCCTTTTTGGCTTCGTCCATTCAAAATGCTTTTCCGCTTGCGAAAAGTCGGCAAACATTTCTTCTACTTCATCATCCAAAAACTCATCTTCTTCTTCGGGTTGTAAAAGCCCTTTCTTTTTTCTCAGATACCGCACATAACAGGCGATAATACTTTGCCCTAATTCGTACAGTGATTTGAATCCTGCTTTTTTTCTTTCTTCTTCTAGCAACTTCCATGCAGACCAACTAACACGGAAGAAAAATTTATAAGCAGGTGGTTTGTTTGTTTTACTCTGTGCCATGCTTGTTTCTAATTTGAATAAAACCCTCGCTTTGTCCTCTAAGCAAGGTTTTATATTGTTCATCGTTAATTTCTACATCGGTTTCTCGGTTTATACTCATGCTTTTGCTTATCCCTAAATGGCGGCAAATTGTTGCATGGTTTTTCGGGGTTGTTCGTCTTTCCCAGTAAATTATAACCTTCATCGCCGCGATAGCCCCTTAACTTCGATCACGTTAAACATCTCGTTAACCCTGTCAGCTATATAATCACCGTAAAGGCTTCCGATCTGATCGGGTAATAAATTTGTAGTGACATGAGTTAAACAATCACTACGCATATCATAGCGCATTTGAAAAACATATTGCATAACATTCATTTCTGTGCCGTAGTATTTTGCTGGTAGCGGTTCACGCCCGATCTCATCAAATGCACAAGTTTGTTTCTTGAAACAATATGGGTCTATACCGTCTAGCCCCAGCCGCGAAAACTGATTAACAACAGTAGAGGCGGAATAAATGCCATAACCTCCAACTAAATAGCCGTTTGGAGTACGCCCTTTTATTATCGAATCATATTCACGAAGTATTTTAATAATACTTGTTTTTCCTGTGCCTATCGTTCCATACAGCCAAAGACCGCGTTTTGAATCGAATACAGTACTCTTTCCGTTCGCATATTTAAAGATCTCGTTCAAGAGAGAACGGTTGTAAGCGTCAATGGTGAAATTGCCGCAAATAGCCTCACAACAAGCCGCGAATACATTCGCCTGTTTTTGCTGATCCACAATCGCGCCATTACAGGTTGATGGTACGAACCCGTATTTGTTCGGATTGTGTGCCATTTTGGCTTGATCTAGTAGTTTGTTTATTTGTTCCATTGTGTTTTTGTTGTTTTTCTAATTCTATTTTTATCCAGTTCGCAAAATGTGATTTTGCGTCTGCCAGTGTTTTTTTATCTTCTCCGCGTGCCTGCAAATCCAAGAGGAACATTTCCAAGTAACCAATAACTTTTTCCTCGGTTAAGTCTTTGTGTCCTCGGCGGAAGCAACTGAGCATTATAAATTCAATCCATTGTTGATCTTCTTTAAGCCTTTTAAAACATTCGCTTATTTCCTGATCTAAAAAACGGCTCTCGTGCGCGCACGTAAGAAGTATATTATTATTAACTTCTTTATTTCTTTGTATATCCGTTGATAATCCGTTAGCAATCCGTTGCTTATCCGTTAACAATCCGTTAGTAATCGCGTTACTGATCCCGTTAGCTTTATTTTCTAATAATTGGTAACTGTCGTATTTACAGATAGTTATAAGCACTTTCTTTCCCGTTGATTTATACGTTATTTCATCCGTTGAAATTAGACGCTTTACGCACGTTCTAACTTGCTGCTCTGTCAATCCTGTATCTTTTTGTATTTGTGGGTTCGTAGTCAAAAGCTGACCTATACCTAACGAAATACCTTGGAATTGTTTCGGCTCATAATTTGCTTTTAGAAGGAAGTAGATAAAGAGTTGCACCATTTCAGGTTTACTAAACCATTCCCATTCTAAAAACTTTCTATGTAATTTAATCCAGCCTTCCACGCCTTAAACCTCCTTAATTCGTATGCCATGAAAATAAAGCATTAGTTTACGTTTAATTACATACTCCTTTGTTTTAACGCCCTTTGCGTCCTCTACGACTAGTTCACCATTACATATGTACTGGAAGTCAGCTACGTAGCTTAGAGAGTGCTCTAATAGCTTCTTTTTCTTTAGCATTTTACACGCTCCCTGTACCTCGTAATGTTCGTATTGGGCGGCAACTAGTTCATAGCGTACTTGCTCCTGTAGGTCGGATATTACGCCTTTCTTTTCAAGCATTTTTAGAGCTTGTGCGCGGTTGTATTCACGTATTGAATCATAACCTTTGTACTTTACATTTTTATATTTTCCCATATCTTAAATCGGTTTGTTAATCGTGAATAAGACAGGATTCGAACCTGCAAGATGTGAATCTCGCCCCTCTAATGGGCTAGCGTTTACCAATTCCGCCACTTATCCAAATGTCGGGACTTTCACCCAACTGTTTTTCCATTTTTTTTAATGTTGCCGCAAATATAATAGCGGGCCCGTCCAAGTAATTTGGACGCTTCTTTTTTTAAGAAAAATATCTATATTTTCAATTATCAATAGTGCCAATATCGGATTTTGCTGTTTCTGTTTTGTACGGGTAAACGTCCACTATATCAGTTTTTGCTACTCGGTCTATCTCGTAATCGGCTAATGTGCCTTTCATTTGTTCGACTATGCGATCTTTAGCCTGTTGCAAGTCGTTCGCCTGTACAAGCACATTAGTATGTGTTTTCTTCTCTTTACCGCTCTTTTCGTCCCGCGTGATAAAAGCGATTCGGGCTTTAAAGAAGTAATCGCCATCATCGAGGTATAGGAACACCTCACTAAAGTTTTCTCTCTTGATATTGGTTACTGTGAACTCACCGGATACATACGGCGTAATTTCTTCGATGGTACGTGCTTCTGCTTCGGTGAAACTGAGAGCGTCAAAAAGATAGGGTTCGGTTACTTTTCTGTTCATGCCGTTCTCGTCTATTTTTTCATAGCGAATCTTAACTTCGAAATAATTGTGCATCATTGTTTTAAGCTGCTTTGTTTATGTATAATTTCTTAATCTGTTTCTTTAGTCTCGTTATTTGGTTCTGTACCGGAACATTGCCTTTTGCTCGCGGCTTTAGTTCTTCGATCTCTAACCGTATCGGTAGAATTTGCTGCGCAATGGGCAAACATTCCTTAAAGTCCTTATCTAGTTTGATGCTGGTTTCGATTACCGTATCGGCTAGCTTGATCCGTTCTGCCAGTTTCGCAATGTTTTCCGCATGATCGGCGCGGTGCATTTCCAAGATACGCCCGTCATTCTGATAGCCGTCATAGATCACATAGTAAAGTGTGTCTACTTCGGGCTTACCGATAAAGTGCCCTAGGAATTGCCAGTAATATTCCGTCTTTTCGTCTATGACTTTCAGAAAGCGTAATTCTTCGATTTTAGCCTGCCCGACTGGGCATTTAATTTCTCCGACTGCTGTAAGATTCCCACTCACGCCATACACATAGAAGTCGGGAGAATCGCCAAAACCTTCAAACGGTTCATTAAAGACTATTTCGGGAAAGTCGGTTGTACATGACTTAATCGTGCTAAATGGTAACTGATTTCGTACCCATTCAACCGCTAACGGTTCGTTATCGTGCCCCCAGTCAAAGTTTTTATTACTCTGTTGTTCCCTGAGCGTTTTTGTTCTGCGTTCATAGCGTGTAATGTACATTACCGCCAGTGCCTTCATTCCGAATAAATCATCTTTGGCACGTCCCGAAGTCATTAGATCGGGAAGGACGGACGCGGTAATCTTGCCGCACCTCTTTAGTTTCCATTCGTGTTCTTTTTGTTCTGCTGATTTCATTTTGAAATTGGTTTGATATTGATTAGTTCTTTGATCTGCTCTTTAGTGAATATGTATTTAGTTTGTGCTTGTTCCAGTGTATAGCCGCCTTGCAATGCTTTTATTATCCCATTCCAAGCAACCGAGCCAGTTTCTACCTTTTCTTTTTCCGGCTTGTTTAGCTTCGGAGGGAATTTACGGACGCGCAAAGCGTCTACCTGTTCGCCGAATGCGTCAACCCTAGACGCTCCAACCTGTATGACATGACCGCCCCAATCTTCTATATACGGTGTATTGTATAACTTTTCGATTGTTTTACAGTTTGTTTTATTGATAACCATCGGTTTTACATTCTCTTTAAAGTAACAGATCAAACATTCCTCTTTTTTGCCGTTGTTGCCTGTTATCATCTCCTTACGGGCAAAGTCTATTGTTAAAATTATATCTTTACCATCAGGGAGGGAATAAGCCCCTAGATAATCATATCTAAATTGACTTTTCCAATGTGTCTTTGTCTCAATCATAATGTTTTATTTTATGCTGTTAAACAAGTTGTTAAATAATCTTCCGTAAACTGTTCCAGTTCATTCATTTCTGCCGTGTGTATTGCGTTTGTGTTCATGGCTGCTCTTGTTTTTACAAGTCATTACTATAGTGTAGCAGATAGTTACAGCTAGTAAGATAAGTGCTACTTTCAACTGATCGGGTGACGGATTTCCGTCGGCTAGTCCTAATGTGAAGAACATTAGAACTATTGCGATAATGCTTTGTCGTGTGTTCATTTTATGCTTGTGCTCTTTTTTTGTAGTTTGCGTATCTTAATACATCTTCGGCGTTACATTTCCATGCTCCTGCCTGTCTGTCCGATGGCTTATTCATTCTGATTTTACCAGTAGCGACTAACTTTTCTAAAAAACATCTGCTTCCAATAATTTTCGCGGCTTCTGTCTTTGAAAAAGTAATTGTGTTTGTGCGTACTGCCGTGTATATTTCTTCCAATTCTTTCAGTAGCTTGTGTGCATACCTTTCATTCTGTGTAATCATGTTGCTTTAATTTAGTCGTGTAACAATAATTAGTCCTTTTATTTCGGGTGCTGTAAACTCTAGTCCTTTATCTTTTTTTAGTAGTGATGCCGTAGACCTTACAGAACCCCGCTGTTTTTTAGTGAATGCTTCGGTTTGCCCGACTTCCATATTTAACAATGTATTTTTTACGCTCTTGTCATTTTCTACTAAAGTCGGTTTTATTGGTGTTTGTGCTTGCTGTTCCATTGTGTTTTATTTTGTGTTTATGTTTTAAAATTCAAACTCGGTAAATACTTCTAGGTTTGAAGATACAAACCGTTCATGGTTGACATCATCGAATTTATAAGTGCTGTATTTTTTTAAAGAGCGATCATATTCACCCTTAACCCATACGGGGGAAGTTTCAGAATCTTTTAATCTAAAGTAATCGCCTATTTTTAAATTCTTGATTTTTGTTTTCATAATCTTCTATATTGTGGTAGTACGAAAGCTACCAAGTTAATAACCTCTTTGTTTGAAATAGTCATTAGATAGGTTCAACTCTACTATGTGAAATTGATTACCTCTAATGAAGCCTTTTTGTTTAAGGCTGTCGATTGCGTCACTTGTACGTTTCCCTTCTTTTATTTTATCCACATTGCCTGTAATGATAGCAAGCAATATTTCCGCTTCTGTATTATTTAATTTCATTGTTTTAGGTATTGTGCAGGGCTTTCGCCCTGCTGGTTGTTACTCTGCATTACTCAATAATTCAGCTTGCATACCAACTAAAGTGAACGGGCTAGAAGCCAGCACCCCCGAAGAGAGTACATCTCCATCTACGTGGCAACATCCGAACATTTTCATAATGACCTCTCTAGCTTCATGGGAGTAGTCGCACTTTAAATCAAGTGCCCACATCCTGTTTCTCTTTCCGATTGTAATTTCAAGATTCTTCATTTTTTATTCTGTTTTAATTTGTTATTCTTAATTGATTGATTAACTTTGATGCTGCAAAGATAGAAGTAATTTCTAATATATTTCTATTTTTGATAGAAATAATTTCTAAATTAACTTTTATTTATTGTTGTATGGATAGTATAAAAGAAAGAATGTTAGCTTTTATAGCCTATAAAGGCTTGAATAATAAGCAGTTTGAAGAATTGTGTGGGTTGGGAAATGGATTTGTGTCAAAAATAGGTGATGCAATTCGCACTCCTAAATTAGAATTAATTTCTAATACATTTAAAGATTTAAATAGAGATTGGCTAGTTAGGGGGGTAGGTGACATGATTATAAAAGATGATTCGGGAAAGAGAGTAGAAAATAGGAATAAAGTTATAAAATACTACCCTTCTGTTAGCGGCTCTATGGGTGGAGTTGAGTTTCTTGATAGTCCCGAAGAAAATAGCGTTGATATGATCGTGCCGGGCTTTTCCGAATGCAAGTTTGCTATTAACGCTTATGGAGATTCAATGTACCCAGTCATTAAAAGTGGGCAAATTGTTTTGTTAATGGAATGGAGAGAAAATTTTATTGAATGGGGACGAATTTATCTAGTTGTCACTAAGAACGGATATAGGACTATAAAGTATTTGAAGCCATCGAAAGAAAGCGGTTCTATTTCATGCGAAAGTGAGAATAAAGAAAATAGCCCTTCCTTTGATGTGAAATTAGAAGATATTCAAAAATTATTTCTAGTAAAAGGTTGGGTTTGTAGAGAAGTTATTTAAGAACGCAATGATTTAAATAATATGATTATAACTACTACAAATACTGTAGAAAAACACAATGTTACTCAGTATCTAGGAATTGTAAATGCAAACGTTGTACTTGGTACGAATTTCTTTTCTGACTTTGCTGCCGCTTTGACTGATACGTGGGGTGGAAGGTCAGGAACTTATCAGAATAAGCTTAAACTTATTTATAGAGATGTTATGAATGAGTTAGAGGGAAAAGCACGCGAATTGAATGCTAATGCTATTTTAGGTTTGCATATAGATTTTGATGAGATTTCCGGTGGAGGGAAATCAATGTTTATGGTTTCTGCTTCCGGGACAGCAGTAATATTAGAAAAGGAGTTCAAAGATGATAGATATGCAATGTATAAGTTATTAAGTGACGTGCATGGGTATTGGGAAAAAGGATTCCTTTCAGAAGAAGAATTTGAATATGAAAAAAAACGAATAATTTCCAACTATAGGACTTCTATAACATCAGAAGTGAAAGTTTTAAAGGATATTCAAGAAGATGAAATAAAAAAGGAGAAAGAATTAGCAGAAAAAATAGAAGAAGCTAAAAAGACACTCAAAACTAGAAGTTCGTGCTCCGAAGAATCAATAAGAAGCACTACGGAGTTCCAAATTAAAGCATCTGATTATAATTCCATACCTTATGATATGAATGATAGCTTAGCTATAATTGTTGCTAAATTTATTAGGTTGAATAAGATTCCTGAGGCTTGTAAATACTATATTGATGATACAGGCTTAAGTTATAATGATGCAATAGAATTTGTTGTAGATATATATAAGAAAATTGATTTCATTGATAAAGATGAATTTGACAGGCTGCTTAGAAAATTAAAGGTGCTAAAAAGCAAAGGTTTCATAGAGCAGGCGGTAAATGAGTATAAAAAGTATTCTCTTACAGATAGCGAAACTGCATTAGAATTTATAAACGGAATACAATTATAATTCAAAATTGTATTTTGGGGATTGAAAAGTTAACACAATGATTTAAAACATATTATTATGGTAGTAATAATTATAATACTGGTGCTTGTTGTTGGTTTAGTCTTTGCAATAAAAGCGTCAACAAAGAAAGAACCCAGTGTAGAAGATGAAAGACTTAAAAGACCGGATGGCGATTATGAGTGGTATAAATTAACAGGAATGCAATTTAGAGGACTAAATAAAAATGATTATGGCATATTCGAGGGGAAAGCTATAGCGGAAACAAACAATCAATATGATAGATATGCTGTAGGGATTCATCGTGCCGATAATGGGAAATTAATAGGCTACATCCGAAAGGAAGAAAACAAGGAATTGCACAAATATATAATGAAAAATGGCGGCTCTGTTCATGCTAATTTTAGAATTTGGGAACGAGACGGATATATACACGCCTGTGCCTACGTAAACCAAGAAGTGGAAAGATAAAACATAAATGATTTAAAGATATGACAAACAAAGAAAAAGATCAAGTATTAGCCGAAATAAAGGCAGGTGCATTTAACTATAAAAAATCGCTTCACAGTGATATTGTGAATGAATTAGAAGAAAGCGGTTATATCAAAGTAACCCGAACAAAAGATGGGAATTACCACGATATAACCGACAGAGGAAAGGCTTTCATAAAAGAAGGTGGTTACATAGCTAAAGAACAAGCTGTAATTAAAGCAAAACGAGAGAAATACACTTTCGGGGCTTTGTCTTTTGTTGCAGGTGCTATAGTAACGAAATTAATA
>ENA-OWPN01000940-OWPN01000940.1-human-gut-metagenome-genome-assembly--contig:-NODE-940-length-31788-cov-5.426496_pt1 | contig 31788 bp, 32 predicted proteins | sample MGYA00248266_ERZ651850 | MGnify/ENA primary metagenome ERZ651850 (study PRJEB26924, sample SAMEA4378296) | human gut metagenome | biome: human gut; feature: human-associated habitat; material: faeces... | reverse complement strand
GCGAGGCAGGTGCAGCCTTGAACTTTTGGTTACTTTTCTTTCAAGAGAAAAGTAACATACAAATAGAACAATATCCGAATCTATCCATAAAAAAATCCCCTTCGCAAAATGATGTGCGAAAGGGATTTTCTCTATACCTTGAAATAATCTTATCTACTTATCAACTCAATCCGTGCGCTCTTGACTCCCGGTGAAGAAGCTTCGAAGTAGATCGTACCCGGAGTCTCTTCCGTTTGTACGATGGCAGTCAGCTGTCCGCTGAACAGCTTCATCTGCGGAGCCTGGAAAGATTCGAGGCTTGCCGAATTACCGTTGGCAGCCGCTTTATATGTACCGGCTCCACGAACGTTGAACTTGATCTGGTTGGTGGCATCCGGACAAAGGTTACCGTTTTTATCCACTACCCGTACATTAATGAAAGACAGATCTTTGCCATCGGCAGTCAGATTGTTACGATCGGCAGAAAGCTCGATATGATGAGGTTTGCCGGCTGTATGTACTTCCTCTTCAGCAACTGCGTTTCCATCCTTATCGTAAGCAACCACTTTCAGCGTACCCGGCTCATATTTGGTATCCATCCACATCAGGCGATAGCGTTTCTGACGTTCGAAACTCTTCTGAGCCGCTTCGGTATAGCTGCTGTCGATGCCGATGCTCAGGTCTTTCGTACGTTTACCCTGACTCTTTCCGTTGATGAACAGCTCGGCAGAAGGATAGTTGGTGTAAACGAATACCGGAGTCACTTCACCTTCGCGTCCCGGCCATGTCCAGTGAGGCAGGATATGTAACGTCTTTTCAGCCTTGTTCCAATGACTGCGATACAGATAGTAGCGGTCCTTTGGAATACCGGCCAGGTCAATGATACCGAACAGGGAGCTATGGCTCGGCCAGTTAGTATAATACGGAGTCGGTTCACCCAGATAGTCGAAACCGGTCCATACGAACTCGCCGATACAATAAGGCAGGTCTTCATGCTGGATGAAATCGTCTTCCGGCAGGTTTGACCAGCCGCAATGCTCTACGTCGTAAGAAGAACTCTGATGATCGTCGTAGACAGCCATCGCCTTACGTTCAACCGGGAATTTATAGACACCGCGTGAACTTACCGTTGAAGCCGTCTCACTTCCCAAAATAATTTCCTGCGGTAGTTTCTTGTAATTAACCTGATATCTAAACGGACGGTAGTTGAAACCGGCTACGTCCATTACGGCTGCAAAGTTATTGTTTACGACAGCATCCGGTGCATCCATACCCTGGGTTACCGGGCGAGTCGGGTCTTCACGATGGCAGATATCCTGCAGGAAGCGGGCAATCTTGGCATCTCCCTCGTTCCACTGGTTCGGCACTTCATTACCGATACACCACATCACCACACTCGGGTTATTACGGAAATGGTGAACCAGGTTTACCATGTCTTTTTCCGCCCATTCATCGAAGAAAAGATTGTAGCCGTTCTTACATTTAGCGACATTCCACTCGTCGAAGCTTTCAGCCATCAGCATCATACCCATCTCATCACAAGCCTTCACCAGTTCAGGAGCAGGCATGTTGTGGGAAGTACGGATCGCATTACACCCCATCTCTTTTAGGATACGGATTTGGCGACGGATAGCGGCATCATTCACAGCTGCTCCCAACGGCCCCAGGTCATGGTGGTTACATACGCCTTTGAACACGGTCTTTTCACCGTTCAGGAAAAAGCCTTTACCCGGAATGATCTCGATGGAACGGATACCGAACGGGGTTGTGTATTCGTCTTTCAACTCGGTTCCGTTCCGGTACAAACGGCTTTCTGCCACATACAGGGCCGGCATATCCGGTGACCAAAGTGTCGGAGTATGAACAATAAACTCCTGGTCGACCGAACCGTTATTATATTTAATGTCGGTCAATGGAAGCATTGTCTCTACCAGCATCTGTCCGTTCGGATTACGAAGGCTTGTTTTTACTGCATATTGTTTCGGGTCAGCTCCTGCCGGCAGGTTCACCTTCGTGTTTACATTCACTTTGGCAAATTCTTTCTTTACGATAGGAGTTGTCACATACGTTCCCCAAACAGGGATATGTGCATCTTCCGTAACAATCACATGTACGTTCCGATACAGACCGGCTCCGGGATACCAGCGGGATGATTCCGGCAGGTTTTCCAGGCGGACAGCCAATGTATTCTTCTGTCCCGGTTTCAGATACTTCGTAATATCGAAATGGAACGAGTTGTATCCATAAGGCCAATACCCTACTTCTTCTCCGTTAATATACACTTTCGCATGGCTCATCGCTCCATCGAACAGGATGGATGCTTTTTTACCTTCAGCGAACTGGGGGACTTCAAACTCGATACGGTACCAACCCACACCAACAAAAGGCAGACCACCTGTACGTCCAGCGTGTTCCATTGCCTCTTTCTGACCATCCTGTGAAATGGCTACTTCCTGCTTGTCGTTCTGGGAACTGAACGGACCGTATATCGCCCAATCGTGAGGGACTGTCACCGATTGCCATTTACTGTCGTCGAAAGCGGGTTTGATAAAGTCGGGGTTATCCTCACGAGTGAACTTCCAGTTTTTCTCCAAAAGGAACTCACTGCGTACTTGTGCTGAAAGGTTGGTCAGCAGTCCGAATAACGCGACTAAAATAACTAAATTGAATCTTTTCATGCGCATTTTAATGTTTTTGTAGTTCTTAGCGCAGCAAAAATAGCTAAATTTGCAGCTTTCACAAACTAAATCTACAATAACAAGTTACTGAATATGTTAATTCAACTAGCATTCGTATTAATTGCAATTATAATCGGAGCTCGCCTTGGTGGTATTGGGCTTGGTGTTTTAGGTGGGCTCGGGCTTGCCGTACTGACTTTTGTCTTCGGGCTCGAACCAACTTCTCCTCCTATCGACGTGATGTTGATGATCGTAGCCGTCATCGCTGCAGCCAGTTGCATGCAGGCAGCCGGTGGCCTGGACCTGATGGTGAAATGGGCAGAAAAACTTCTTCGTAAGAATCCTTCCAAAATTACAATATTAAGTCCGCTGGTTACCTATGTTTTCACGTTTATTGCCGGGACAGGACATGTGGCTTACTCGGTTTTACCGGTTATCGCGGAAGTGGCGACCGAAACGAAAATACGTCCGGAACGCCCGCTGGGTATTGCCGTGATCGCTTCACAGCAGGCTATTACAGCCAGTCCGATCTCTGCGGCGACCGTGGCTCTGTTGAGTATGCTGGTGGGACAAGGATTCAATGTGACTCTATTCGATATTCTGATGATCTCCGTACCTTGTACGCTGGCAGGCGTGCTGGCTGGTGCTTTCTATTCCCTGCGTGTCGGTAAAGAGCTGGAAGACGATCCTGAATTTAAAAGACGTATTGCAGAAGGTGAATTCACAACCCAGAAGTATGAGTTGAAAGATGTAAAGAATCAGAAAGCGGCCGGCTGGTCGGTTATCATATTTATCCTGGCGACTATCGGTATCATCCTGTTCGGTTCCATCGAAAGTATCCGTCCGACATTCAACGGCCAGTCTCTGTCGATGGCTTACATTATCGAGATATTGATGTTGTCGGCTGCCGCCATTATCCTGCTGGCAACCCGGACAGACGGGATCAAAGCCGTTCAGGGTTCGGTCTTTTCTGCCGGTATGCAGGCTGTTGTCGCCATCTTCGGTATTGCCTGGATGGGCGATACGTTTATCGGAGGGAATATGGCGGAGCTGAAAGGCTCGATTGAACAAATCGTTACCGAAATGCCTTGGTTATTCGGGATCGCCCTGTTTCTGATGTCTATCCTGCTATTCAGCCAGGCGGCAACCGTACGTGCTTTATTGCCGCTGGGAATCGCTCTGGGAATATCTCCTTATATGTTGATCGCCCTTTTCCCTGCCGTGAACGGTTACTTTTTCATACCGAACTACCCGACAGTCGTAGCTGCGATCAATTTTGACCGTACAGGAACCACCCATATCGGAAAATATATCCTGAATCACTCTTTTATGATCCCCGGATTGATCGCGACAGGAGTTTCCGTAATGCTAGGCTTACTCCTTATACAGCTATTTTAATATACAGAGGCAGTAAAGCAATCCGGTAAAATTGACAAATATATTAGACATTTTGCTATCTCATCGCTTCTGAATCTTGTATAATTTTGCACTGTAAATAAAAACAATGAGCATATGAAACCAGTAGAATTGACAAAAGCAGATTTCATTCAGAAAGTTGGTAATTTTGAAGCAGATCCGAAAGATTGGAAATATATAGGAGACAAACCTTGTATCGTGGACTTCCAGGCACCGTGGTGCGGTTACTGCAAACGCCTGGATCCAATATTGGATGAGTTCGCAGAAACATACGATGGAAAACTGATTATCTATAAAGTGAATGTAGATAATGAGGAAGCTCTGGAGACGGCATTCAATATCCGTACCATCCCGACACTTCTTATCTGTAAACCGGACGGGACAAAAGAATTCATGCTCGGTACAATGCCCAAGCATGAGTTAAAAAAGATCATTGAAGAAAATATCCTGAAATAAGATTCACACAGTCTGTTATTTACGGACTGTGATATGAAAACAGCCTTGCTTGCGTTCGTGCTTGATATAACAGCGTTCAGCCTTTCGCTGATCGCGGAGCACAGACGCAAGTACCATTTTCAGACGGTCACTATCGATATTCAATGTATCCTTTTCGTCTATTTTGGTGTAACGAACCCAAGATATATCAAAAGTAGTACCATAACGATGGGCTGAATTCATGGAAGCGTTATAGTTACGTTTTCCTAATTTCTTCACGTCATCGACCGTACGGGTAACGCTTGTCACCTTTATTTTATAGATGGAAGCATTTAGGTTATAAAGGGAATCCTGAAAATTACGTCCGATATCTTCCAGTAATGTAGCAGCTTCGGGGATGAGATAAGGGATGGAATGTTTCAATTCTTCCACTTCATAATAATCACAGGTCTTGATCTCTTTCATTTTTTTAGAGGCATGTTCGGCATCATCCCGGTTACTGATAGGTTCTATCCCTATTTTCTGCGCTACCGCCAACTGAACATCATTCAAGTCATTAAAGTCCCGGTTATAACTACCATTATACCAAATAGTTTTCAACTCACCCCGCTTTTCCTTGCAAGAAGAAAAAGCACAAACAGCCAGCAATACGGCCAGCAAACTTATTGTATTTATAAATAATTTCATCCTTTTTGATTTTGGGAAACAAAAATAAGAAAAATAACAGACTTAACAGGATAAGAGAAAAAAGATTTCGTACTTTTGTAAACAGCATAAATAAAAGAATATGGATATGAGTACTTTAGAACTAAGACTTTCACTGATTGAACAATTGACTCAAATCGATGATGAGCAGTTGTTGCACAAGATCAAAAATCTTATCAGCCAGCACACAGGCAAGAAAGCCGAACGCCTGCCGGCACAAATGACGGTAGATGAGCTGAAAGAGGTGTTGAAGAAATCTATAGAAGAATCCAAACAAGGGTTAGGTATGACTTCCGATGAATTACGAAAAAGACATCCTCTATGCCAACAAGATTAAAGTGGTTACCACAAGCTATTACCTTACTTGAAAATATTTACGGTTATTACAGTAAGAGGAGTGAACGCTCTGCCGTTCGCTTATATAACAGAATCATTGATTCTGCTGAACCGTTAAAGACATTCCCTCACGCAGGACCTCTCGAACCTTTATTAAAGGATTTTCCACAGAATTTTCATTCGTTTGTTGTCGAAAAACATTATAAGCTGATCTATACAATCAGCCCCGACCTCATCGAAATACATGCCATATGGGATTGCAGGCAAGACGACTGGAAACTTAAAGAAATGTTCCGATAGTTATTCTCAAAAAAAAGCCCGAATCTATTTAGGAGACAAAGAATATTACTAATTTTGCGTACCTAAATAATAGATGGGATAAAAACATAAAAATTATAAGGAAAAAGGAAAAGAACGGATGATAGAACGAATATATATTCTGGAAAGCGTAGACCCGGTTATTTTTTACGGAGTGAACAATGCGAACATGCAGCTTATCAAAACACTGTTTCCCAAGCTTCGCATCGTTGCCCGAGGAAATGTGATGAAAGTAATCGGAGACGAAGATGAATCCGAACTGTTCCTGAAGAAAATCCGGGAAGTCGAGAAATACTGCGAGGAGTTCAATTCCCTGACCGAAGATGTCATACTCGACATTATCAAAGGTAAAACCCCGACCGTCGTTAAACAGGAGAACCTGATCATCCACGGAATGAATGGGAAAGCAATCGTTGCCCGTACCGAAAACCAGCAATTACTCGTGAAAGCATTCGAAGAGAACGACCTGGTATTTGCCACCGGTCCGGCTGGGACAGGCAAGACTTTCGTTGCGATCGCCCTGGCCGTAAAAGCATTAAAGAACAAAGAAATAAGGAAGATCATCCTGAGCCGACCTGCCGTCGAAGCCGGCGAGAAGCTGGGATTCCTTCCGGGAGAGATGAAAGACAAGCTCGATCCGTATCTCCAGCCGTTGTACGATGCCCTGCAGGATATGATACCGGGAGCGAAACTCAAAGAATATATGGAAAATAACGTGATTCAGATCGCTCCACTGGCTTTTATGCGCGGACGTACGCTGAACGATGCTGTTATTATCCTCGATGAAGCACAAAATACGACTACGCACCAGATCAAGATGTTCCTCACCCGCCTGGGTATGAATGCTAAAATGATCATTACCGGTGACGTAACGCAGATCGACCTTCCTCCCACAGCGACTTCCGGACTCGTGCAGGCCATGCAGATACTGAAAGGCGTAAAAGGGATCGGTAAGATTGAATTTGATAAGAAAGATATCGTACGCCATAAACTGGTGCAACGCATCGTCGAAGCGTACGATAAATTCGACGAAAAGAAAAAAGCAGCGCATGCCGCCGCTAAGACAACAACAGAAAAGAACAACAAACTATCAGAAAACAATTAAAAATAAATTGGTCATGAAGAAGGCGTTAGTTAAAACAGATTACAATTTCCCGGGACAAAAGAGTGTCTATCATGGTAAAGTACGCGACGTGTACAATATCAATGACGAAGTATTGGTGATGGTCGCAACCGACCGTATTTCAGCTTTCGACGTAGTATTGCCGGAAGGTATTCCTTACAAAGGCCAGATGTTGAACCAAATTGCTGCCAAATTCCTTGACGCGACCACCGACATTTGCCCGAACTGGAAAATGGCTTCACCCGACCCAATGGTTACCGTTGGTGTGCAGTGCGAAGGTTTCCCTGTTGAAATGATCGTACGCGGTTACCTTTGCGGTAGCGCATGGCGTGCTTACAAAAGCGGTGTACGCGAAATCTGCGGTGTGAAACTGCCGGAAGGTATGCGCGAAAACCAGCGTTTCCCGGAACCTATCATCACCCCGACAACGAAAGCTGCCATCGGTGCTCACGACGAAGATATCTCCAAAGAAGAAATCCTGAAACAGGGACTTGTTTCTGAAGCCGACTACGCCGTTCTTGAAAAATATACAATAGAGCTCTTCAAACGTGGTACAGAGATCGCAGCCGGACGCGGACTGATCCTGGTCGATACCAAATATGAATTCGGTCACCGTGACGGTAAGATCTACCTGATCGATGAGATCCATACACCGGACTCTTCCCGTTATTTCTATTCAGAAGGTTACGAAGACCGTTTCGCCAAAGGTGAACCGCAGAAACAGCTGTCTAAAGAATTCGTTCGCGAATGGTTGATGGATAACGGCTTCCAGGGTAAAGCAGGCCAGGTGGTTCCTGAAATGACTCCGGCTATCGTCGAAGGTATCAGCGACCGCTACATCGAGCTGTTCGAACATATCACCGGCGAAAAATTCGTGAAAGGCGATACAGACGACTTGCTTGCACGTATCGAAAAGAACGTTACAGATTATCTGAACAATAAATAAGAATGTATGAAGTACGGTTCGGAACAGATTTTACCTTACAACAGGGAAGAACAAAAGAGCACACAAGTCAGACGTATGTTCGACTCGATTGCAGGCACCTATGATCTGCTGAACCATACGCTCTCGTTCGGAATTGATAAAATATGGCGCAGGAAAGGTATCGCTTTCCTGCGTCCTTTTTCTCCGAAGTCGATACTGGATATCGCAACCGGAACAGGCGACCTGGCCATCTCCATGCAAAAGAAACTGAAGGCGGACCGGATCATCGGCGCCGACATTTCGGAAGGTATGATGCAGGTCGGACGTGAGAAAGTGGTCCGTGCCGGTCTTTCGGAGCATATCTCGTTCGAACAACAAGACTGTACGGCGCTTACTTATCCGGACAATTCGTTCGATGCCGTTACTGCCGCATTCGGAGTACGTAACTTTGAAAATATAGAACAAGGGATAGCAGAGATGTTCAGGGTCCTGAAACCCGGCGGCCATCTCATGATCCTGGAGCTTTCCACCCCGGAACATTTTCCGATGAAACAGCTCTACCCTATTTATTCAAAGACGATCATTCCTTTTATAGGCCGGTTGTTCTCAAAAGAAAAAGCGGCATACAGTTATTTGCCGGAATCCATCAAGGTCGTTCCTCAAGGAAAGGTCATGGAAGAACTACTCGCCCGTCAAGGTTTTACACAGGCGAAAGCACGCACCTTTACCTTTGGAATTTGTTCATTATATACAGCCAGTAAGGACAGTTCGCCCAGTAAGGGCAGTAGTAAGGGCAGTTCGCGAACTGCCCCTACAATTTAAACATAAAAAGAAGAAGGTTATGCAGAAATATGGTTTATTGGGATATCCACTCGGGCATTCATTTTCCAAAACTTATTTCAACCAAAAGTTTGAGGCGGAAAAGATAGATGCTCAATATGTAAATTTCGAGATTCCGAACATCAAAGAGATAAAGAATGTTCTGAAAGAGAATCCCGAATTAAAAGGTTTGAACGTTACGATCCCTTATAAAGAACAGGTGATCCCTTATCTGGACGAGCTGGATGAAGATGCACGCCTGATCGGTGCCGTCAACGTGATCAAGTTTACAAAAGGTCTTTTCGGAAGAACAAAGCTGGTCGGTTACAATTCCGATATCATCGGTTTCAAGCAATCGATCGAACCTTTCCTGAACGAAACGCACCGGAAAGCCCTGATTCTCGGAACAGGCGGAGCTTCAAAGGCAGTCTTCCAGGGATTGAAACAACTAGGAGTCGGCGCTACTTTAGTCTCACGCAAGCCGAAAGAATTTTGCATTACCTATGAGGAGATCACAGCCAAAACGATGGAACAATACACGGTTATTGTCAATACGACTCCGCTCGGAATGTTCCCTAATATCAATGATTGCCCTGATATTCCCTACGATCTGCTCACCCCTGACCATCTGTTATACGACCTGCTGTATAATCCGGATGAAACACTTTTCATGAAGAAAGGAAAAGAAAAAGGAGCTGTCGTCAAAAACGGACTTGAGATGCTGTTGTTGCAGGCATTTGCCGGCTGGGAAATCTGGCAGAAATAAAAAACTGAAAAACAACTATCATACTATCACAAACAGTCAAGTACGCTTTGATATTTAAAGGATAAAACCAATGATAGTTAGTATGATAGTACTATTTTCAACCATCATACTATCACAAAACTACCCGACAAAGTTGGTGATGTATATATCTTATTATTAACAACATAGTTAGATATCTTTCTTGAGACCCGGGTCTCTATACCCTTCACACCCGGGTCTTAGCATCGTTCACATCCGGATGTAAAAGAGGGCAAAATGGGGGTCTAAACAAGAAGAACAAGCTATTTGCACGAAAAAAACAGCTTTATTCAGGCAAAAAAGATAGGATGCTATTGCTTTTCCGTCATATACTTCCAGAAACGGACAGGCATATGCTGGCGGTGCAGCTTCGGATTGATACGTTCTTTGATGGCAATCGTCTTGAAATACTCTTTCCACATCTGCTGGAACAGTTTCTCATCTTTATCCATCAGGCTCTCATTGAGGAAGCCGGATAACAGATGCTCTTCCTTTTGTTCGAAACGAACCTCGATCGTCTCTTTCAGATCATAATAATAGCCATACTCCCGACGCATATCGTAGATCAGCCATTTCTGATCGCCGAAACGATCGTTCAGATACGGAAGGACAAGCGGCAATACATTATATATAGGCTCGACGGCAGAGAAGTAAGTGCCATCCAATGCCTTTTGGAAACGGAGAAACTGCATGATGCGGAGACGTTCGTTGCTTACTTTCTTCCAGACTTTGGAAATCTGCAGTACATCAGGATCACCGAAATTCATTTCAATGGATTTCGAATGGTCAAGCGCCTTACGGATATAACGGAACAACAGCATATCGACCTCCGGCAGCTCCGACAGCCAGGAGACTGTCAACCCCGACAGAGATAGTTTCGACACCTTCTTTTCAAGCCCTTTCCAAACCCGGTCCGCCTTTTTCTTGTCGGAATAAATCGTCACCGTTTCCTCGCAGAACAGAGGTAACGGCTCGCCCTCCGCCAGCAGCACATCGGGAAAAGACTTCCGGACGTAAGCGTCGAAGACGGCAGTCAGTAATCCCTCGAAAGTTTTGTCATATATAAAAGCAATCACAATATGTCCTGTTTCAATTCACGCATCCGTAAAGAATGCAACATTTCTACCTCTACATCACGTTCACAATACATCCTGAAATTGAATTGTTAGTTGACGGTCGTCCAGTTTCCTGCCTTTTTTCTGAGTCAGGATATGGCGTACATTCTCCGGTGTCAGTTCGTTTACCGTCCGCATCGCCAGTTCATGGCAGGTGATGAAATATTGCGCTTTCTTCATCACGACTCCGATCTTTTTCAGTTGTTCCGATCCCAAACGGGAATAGCGGCGGGAGACAACGATCATCTTCGCCGATTTTACCCCGATACCGGGTACACGGAGAAGCAATTCATAGTCCGCCTTATTGATATCGACCGGAAACATATGCGGGTTCCGCAGTGCCCACGATAACTTCGGGTCGACCTCCAGATCCAGCTCCGGATAAGCATCGTTCACGATCTCATCCACCTTAAACTCATAAAAACGCAACAACCAGTCCGCCTGATACAAGCGGTTTTCCCTCACCAAAGGCGGTTGCTTCAATGCCGGAAGCCGGTTATCATAATCATTCACAGGAATAAACCCCGAATAATAAACACGTTTCATCGTCGGACGCTGATAGAGAGCAGACGACAAACGGAGAATATCCTTGTCCGTATCGGCTGTCGCTCCGACAATCATCTGCGTGCTTTGCCCGGCAGGAGCAAAACGAGGAGCATGCCGGAAACGTTTCCTCTCCTCCGCACTTTGTAATACCCCCTGCTGAATGTAACGCATCGGGGTAAAGACGCTCTTAAAGTCCTTTTCCGGAGCAAGAGCCTGCAAACTTTTCTCATTGGGTATCTCGATATTCACGCTGAGACGGTCGGCATACAATCCGGCTTCATTCACCAGTTCCTGGCTGGCTCCGGGAATGCTCTTCATATGAATATAGCCGTTGAAACGGTGTATCAGACGCAGGTCTTTCACGACACGCACCAAACGCTCCATCGTATAATCCGGACTACGGACCACACCCGAACTCAGAAAGAGCCCTTCTATATAATTCCTCCGGTAAAACTCGATCGTCAGATTGACCAGCTCCGTCACGGAAAGCGTCGCCCGGGGCAGGTCGTTGCTCCGACGGTTGATACAGTAGGCGCAATCATACATACAATAATTGGTCAACATGATCTTCAGCAGGGAAATACATCGCCCGTCTTCCGCAAAACTATGGCAAATCCCCCACCCAGCCGCACTTCCGACCATTCCTTTCTTTCCGGAACGGGTTGTGCCGCTTGACGCGCAGGATACATCATACTTAGCTGATTCTGCTAATATTTTCAGTTTTTCGAGAACAGTTTCATTCATATTTCAGGAGGATATACTACACAAAAATAAGGATTAAAAAGCTATCTTTGCGATAAAACAGAGTGAAATGTTCTTAGATAATATTCCCGTACATAACCTGGATGAAACGGACTTCTTTGTCGTCGAACGGATTGAGAATTGCGCGCCTTTGAATTTCAGAGGATCGCATCGGCATAATTTCTACGAACTGTTATTCTTCACGGAAACGGGAACAGACGAGAGCCACAGCATCGACTTTATCGAATATTCTTTACAGTCCAATCAGCTTTACCTGCTCCGCCCGGGACAAGTACATACGATGAAACTAAAAGGACAAATGGGATTCCTGTTTGCCATCAATCCCGCTTATTTCGAACGTCTCTGCCTCCATATCGAGAGTTATGCAGATCATACATTTCCCAGCATGCTTCTTCTCCCGGAGAAAGAAACCTCAGCGATCCGCCAGATCGCCCGTCTGATCTACACCGAACATGAAGGACTGCACCGGAAAAGCCTGCTCAACTCATACATGCACGCTTTGATCACCCATCTGCTATTATTATACACCGATACCCGGGTCGACCAGGATATACGCGTCAGTAAGGTCTTGTCCCTGATAGACAAACATTATGTCAACGAGCGCTCCACCGACTTCTACGCCCGTGAAGTAAACCTCAGCAACAAACGGATGAACGAACTGACAAAAAAGGCCGTCGGCCACACAGTCAAACAACTGATAGACCAACGGCTATTACTGGAAGCCAAACGCATGATCAGTTCCGGAGCATCGAGCTTCAAGGAAATCGCGTTCAGCCTGGGATTCAGCGAAGCATCTTATTTCACCCGCTTCTTCAAGGAGCAAAGTGGCTGTACCCCCGAACAATTCCGGTTATTATTGAAAAAAGACCTGTCATGAACGGACTTTGATCACTGCCAGCCGCCGCCGTGTATCGACAAACAACAACACAAAAGAGGTCAGTCCGCAAACGAACAGCCCGCACATCATCGGCACTACCGAATTATTCTGCAGGAAACTGACTACAGCCGACAGTATTCCGGTAAACAATAATTGCAGGAATCCCATCAATGCCGAAGCCGCCCCGCTGTCTTCCTTAAAATAAGCGAGTCCAAGCGAAGTCGTTGCCGGAAGCAACAACCCGATCGGTATCAGATTCAGGAAAACCAACACCAATAAAGGCACGACAGAAGTCGACACCAACGAAGTCACCACCAGCAATACCCCGATCAGTAGTTGAAAGACAAGCGTATATCTCACCAGCTTCTTCAACGTCATATATTTCAGGAAGAAATTAATAATATAGGTACCGAACATCAACCCCAACGAATTGACTGCGAAAATAATGGCAAACGTATCTCCCGACATTCCGCCCTTTTCCATGATCAGGAACGGAGCATTGGAAACATATACCATCAAACCACCGTAAGCCATACAGCCAATAATCGTATAGACCATGAACGGCCATACTTTCATCACCCGTACATACCCTTTCACCATCTCACGCAACGAAGGTTTCTTCGCTTTCACACCTTCGGGTAAAGGCATCGGCTTACTTTTCGGAAGAAACGCCCAGGTTAGCAGGATAGTACAAGCGCCTAACAACGCCATCGTATTGAAAACCCCGTGCCAATGCCATTGTTTCAACAGCAAATTACCGATAGTCGGAGCAATGACAGGGGCAATACCAGAAATAATCACCAACAAAGAAAATACTTTTGTCCGTTGCTCATTCACAAACAGGTCGTTCACGGCCGCACGTCCGACCACTACGCCGGCACATCCACCGAAAGCCTGAAAGAAACGGATCACCCATAGTTGTTCGATCGAAGTCACATAGATGGAAGCAAACGAACTGACCGTATATAAAGCAGTCGCCAGCAAGATCGGATTTTTCCGTCCGTAATAATCGGAAAGCGATCCCCAAAACAGTTGCCCGATAGCAAAACCAGCCAGGAAGATGGATAAGGATATTTGTACCTCACTCAGAGAAACCTGCAGACTTTCAGCAATATCCGTAAAAGCCGGAAGATAAAGGTCTATACTCAAAGGTTCCAGTGCCGCCAATAAAGAAAGGACCAGAACCACGATTCCCATTTTTCTATTCATCGCATTATACCTATTAAAATTACCGCGACAAAAGTACTGTCTTCCTTCCGTCCGCCTTTTACATTAATTGCACATTTACTGGTATAAATGGGAACATTCAGAAAAACAGACGAAACGGGATATTTCTTTTATGAGTGTGGTAATTAGGCAGGAAACATGTACATTTGTACGTTTTTTAAATTTACATCTTCAATAATGAACGACTTACTTATTTTCAACCATATAGAATTGATCTTGGCATCTACAACAGCCGGTCTTTTCATCATCCAGCTTTTGTATTATCTTATCACCTATGCCCGCCCGTTGAGACAGGCAAAAAGGAGACAAATGGAGGCAGGACAGGCTAAACCCGCCGTTTCCGTGATTGTCTATGCCAAGAACGAATCGGAGAATCTTAGGAAACATCTTCCGGCTTTACTGAATCAGAACTATCCGGAATACGAAATTATCGTCGTCAACGACGGCTCCACAGACGAGAGTGACGAGGTTTTAAAAACATTCAAGAACGAATACGACCACCTCTATCATACCTATATCCCGGAAGACGTAAAATACCTGAGCCGCAAAAAACTGGCACTTACCGTCGGTATCAAAGCGGCCAAACACGAGATCCTCCTTTTCACCGAAGCCAATTGCGAACCGATGGGTAAAAACTGGATATCTGCTATGGCACGCAACTATACATCCCAGACAAGCATTATTTTAGGTTTTTGTACATATGGTCCCCATAAAGGATTTTTCCACAAACTGGTCGCTTATGATAACCTGATAACCGGACTGCAATACATCTCGTCCACCCTTGCCGGAAACCCTTATACCGGAAACGGCCGTAACCTCTCCTACCGGAAAGACTTGTTCTTTGCCCATAAAGGTTATTACAAATCGCTCAGTCTGCATGCCGGAGACGATGATCTGTTCATCAATGAATCCGCCACCAAACAAAACACCTGGGTGGAATATTCGCCGGAAAGCATCACTGAAATGGCTAAGATAGACCGTTTCAGTATGTGGAAAGAAATGAAAGTATCGCGAGCTGCGACCCAGCGTTATTATAAGGGCTGGAACCTGACCTTCTTCAGAATGGAGAACCTAAGCTATTTCCTGTTCTTTATCGCGGTGATTGCCAGTATCGTATTCGGTATCCTGGGGAACTGGTTAATCTCCATACTGGCGGGCTTACTTTACATAATCCAGTTTTCCGGTAAAGCTGCCATCCTGCATAAATCCGCCAAGCTCCTGCAGCAGAAACCTGTAACAGGCTGGCTGTTTTTATTGGAATTAATCTTGCCCCTGTTCAATTTGTACGTAAGAATATACCGTATATTCAGAGGGAAGAACGATTATACGTTCAGACTTTAAATAATTACTCGAACCGAATACTCTTGGCCGGGTCGATCTTGGTGATCAGGTAAGACGGGCCGAGCATCATCAGCATGGATGCACATAATGTTCCGATATTCAGCAGAACTAAAGAAAGTATATTCAGATCGATAGGCACTGCATCCAGATAATACGTAGACGGATCCAGTGTTATGACATGGAAATGAGACTGTATCAGGCAAATAGTAATCCCGATCACATTCCCCCAAAGCATCCCTTTCCCTATCAGGAAGAAAGAGATATAAAGAAATATCTTACGAATACTGGCGTTGTTCTCTCCCAACGCTTTCAGGATTCCGATCATATTGGTCCGCTCCAAAATAATGATCAGCAGACCGGAGATCATGGTGAAACCGGCAACAGCAAATATCAGGATAAGGATAACGACCACATTCACGTCCAACACATCGAGCCAGTTAAATATCATCGGATTCATCTCCTTGATCGAACGGGTAAAATAGGTATTTCCATGACGATCCTGCTTTTCTACTAAATTGAAATACAGGTCTTCCGCTATCTGATCCAAATCGTCGTAATCATCGACAAGCAATTCCAGCCCGCTGACTTCATCTTTCTCCCAACCGTTCAGACGACGTATCTGCTTGATATCCGCCAGGACAAATAACTTGTCGTAATCCATAAAACCGGTCTCGTAAATCCCGGCAATATTGAATTTGCGTGCACGGATATCTTCCTGAATAAAATAAGTCCGAACAGAATCCCCCAGTTTCAGATTTAATAAATCAGCTAAATATCGGGAAACAATGATATCGATCGAACTCTTATCCGGGTTTATCGTCAGTATCTCACCCTCTTTCAAATTATTCCGGAAGAAACTCCAGTCATAATCCGTATCGACACCCTTCAATACGATTCCCTGAAAATCACTGTCTGTTTTCAGAATCCCCATCTTTGTGGCATATGCTTCCATATGCTTGATACCGGGGAACTCCTGAAGCGCCTGAAGCAATGAATCGCTCACTGCTATCGGTGTCGTTTCGTATGAACTGTTATTATCGAAATTGGTGATCTGGATATGAGAACCGAAACCGATCACCTTATTACGGACCTCTTTTTTAAACCCGATTACAATAGCTACCGAAAGAATCATCACCGCCAGCCCGAGCGCAATCCCAATTATGGCAATACGAACAGCAGGAGGTGTAACCTGCCGGTCACCCTCCTTGCTGAAATGAATTCTTTGTGCTATAAATAATTCTAAGCGCATAGCAATTGAAAGTTGAAAATTGAAAATTGAGAATTAAGAATCAGCCTCCTCTCTCTCTAATTTTCAATTTTCAATTCTCCATTTTCAATTATTAAATGACTCTTCCCGGGTATGCTTCCAACGCCTTAGCCAACACAACCAACGCATTTGCCAGATCTTCTTTTTTCAGTACATAAGCAATACGCACTTCATTCTTACCCAGACCAGGCGTTGTATAGAAGCCGGAAGCCGGAGCCATCATGACTGTCTGCCCTTCATATTCAAATTCATCCAGACACCAGGCACAGAACTTATCGGCATCATCCACCGGCAGTTTGGCAACCGTATAAAAAGCTCCCATAGGGATCGGAGAATAGCATCCCGGAATACGATTCAGGCCGTCGATCAGGAATTTACGACGTTCCACATATTCGTTATACACCTCCAGCATATACTCTTCAGGCGTATCCAATGAAGCCTCGGCAATAATCTGTCCGATCAATGGAGGACTCAAACGGGCCTGACACCATTTCATAACATTTTCCTTCACCATCTGGTTCTTCGTGATCAGCGCACCGATACGGATACCGCATTCACTGTAACGCTTAGACACAGAATCGACCAACACCACGTTATTCTCTATCCCTTTCAAATGGAAAGCAGAGATATAAGGTGCTCCCGTATAACAGAACTCACGATATACCTCATCGGAGAACAGGAACAGATCGTATTTCTTCACGATATCACGTATCTGATCCATTTCTTTCTGTGTGTACAGATAGCCGGTCGGATTGTTCGGGTTACAGATCAGGATCGCTTTTGTACGCGGTGTGATCAGTTCCTCAAAACGTTCTACGGATGGAAGAGCAAAACCCTCGTCGATAGTGGACGGAACCGTTTTGATCACAGCCCCACTCGAAATGGCAAATGCCATATAGTTGGCATACGCAGGTTCGGGAACTATAATTTCATCCCCCGGATCCAAACAAGCCATAAAAGAGAAGAACACAGCTTCCGAACCACCAGTTGTGATGATTATATCGTCAACATCGACATTGATATTGAATTTCGCATAATATTTAACCAATTTCTCACGGAAACTACGAATCCCTTCACTGGGTGAATATTCCAAAACCTTACGGTCAATACGGCGCATCGCCTCCATCGCGACCTCAGGAGTAGATAAATCCGGTTGACCGATATTCAGATGGTACACCTTGGTACCCTTTGCCTTAGCCTTATTGGCTAGCGGAACTAGTTTTCTAATGGGGGAAGCCGGCATATTGACACCCCGCTGTGAGATATTAGGCATTACTTTTCTGTATGTTAGTTTAAAGTTCGGCAAAGATAGGAAATTATTGAAAATTGAAAGTTGAAAATTGAAAATTAATATCGGTTTGCATGTTTTCCCCTCATTTAATTTTCAATTTTCAAATATCATTTCTCAATTCCTCAAATTCCCGGACGGGGTGAATCTTTGCTGGCATGCATAGTCGAGATAAACGCATGCGGATCTATCTCTTTAATCTCGTCTTTCAGACGCGGCATATCCTTACGTTCAGCGATAGTGAAAATGATCTCTTTCTCCTGTCCTTCATACATTCCGCGTCCATGCAGGAAAGTACCGCGCATCCCCATCTTGCCGACGATCAGGTCTTTTATTTCCTGTGTTTTCTTCGACACGATAAATACGGCACGGTTCGGGTTTTCCGTCTGGAACATTTCAACAACTTTGCCATATACGAAAATAGTGAACCAGGAATACAAAGGAACAGCCCAATCCTTAAAGACGATTAATCCCAGCAATACGACCGCCGAATCCAGCAGAATGATCATGTTGCTGACTTTCAGATTGGAATTGTTGGCTATCACGCGGGCAAGGACATCTGTTCCGGCACTCGTACTTTGCGCCTTAAAAATACAGGCTACACCGATACCCAAAACTGCTCCACCATAGAAACAGGCTATAAAAGTATCGTTCTCCACCAACGGTTCATTTCCACAGAAATACGACAGGGTATCCGTAAAGATGGATATCAGAAGGAATGTCACAACCGTTTTAGGACCGGACGACAGACCGATCTTTTTCATTGCCAGGATCATCAACGGGATATTAAAGCATAAAGCAGTAGCACCCATCGGCAAACCATCCGGAAAAATCGAGAAAACCCCTTTCGTTACATAATGTATCACAATGGAAATACCATAACACCCTCCCGGAACAATCTTAAAAGGAGCAAGGAACAGCACATAACTCAGTGCCTGAAGAAAAGCCCCGACCACGATAAAAGAGTAGTCGACGACAGCACTTTTCAAAGTAGCATTAGAAGGAAGACTTAGTTGTTTCATAAAAGATTAACCATTATTTGTTTTTTAAGTGTCGCAAAGATATGCAAAAAAAAGAAGAGATTGCACCAACAAATTGCGCAATCTCTTCAAATTCATTTTCTACTTAAACTCACTTTCTACTCAATCACCGGTCGGTCATCTTCCGAACCGGAGCCGGAACCAGAACCAGGAGCGGTTACCATCGGCCATTTTTCTACACTGGCCTTAGATATTTCCCTTTTCAAACGTAAACTCGGACGAAAAACAATATGCGGATTCTTAAACATCGACGCGTCATAATCTTTTACATCCGGTACTCCTCCACTACCTATTTTCAACTGAAAATTACCTAGTTCCCCAAACTGAACCACTTCACCACGCAACAACGCTTCCGAAGCCACAAACACCAATCCGTCTAACACCAGCTTCACATCCCCGGGAGATGCCGTGCTATAAGCAGAAATGCTGGAACAAATCTGATCAAAACCCAGAGTGCCTGTTGCAGACACACTCCCATAATACTTCTTTGCACCTTCCACTGCATCTTTACTCATGTCCCTCCGTTGGACTAATTTATACTTCAATGCCATAACCTAAACAATCTTTATTATTAATACTATCGCAGTCAGAACAGGGCCCTTTCTCTTTCTGATTACAACATAAAGGTACGGAATAGGTATAACATGGGATGGAACTACGTGGATGTTCACATCCTGACAAACAAATTTCATTGTTAAAAAAACAAAAGGCGCTAAAGGTACGAAATATTTAATAAAATCCTTAAAGAGATTTGAAACTATCAAAAGTTCCGACATATAACACGAAAAACCTGGTATAAATTTAATCGCAAAGCCACTCTATTATTTTATCACTAACATTGCAGCAGATAATTAAAACCAAAATGTCATTATGGCAAATATAAGAAGTTTAAGGGAACTGGCATTAGCCTACTTCCCGGGCGATAAGCCCAAGACAGCCCAGCAAAAGCTGGCAAAGTGGATGAAATTAGAACCTCTCCGACGAAAGTTGGAGCTTCTGGGGTGGAAACCTTATCAAAAGGTACTTACACCTAAACAGTTCGACTGCATTATTGACCATGTAGGAGAACCGGATGACGAAATTATTAACAATTTAATTTAGATTATTATGGTGAATAATTTAAATTTATCTGTTTTTGAAAACGGATATGCAACAAAAAGAAAAAGAGATATGTCCATAAAGGATTTAGCCGATGATACTAGACACAATGAAGATATCGAAATTCAGACTAATAAAGTCCGAAATATTCATGCCGAATGCAAAAAACATTTGGCCCTTTTAGACGAAATACTCAACAAGAAAGACAGCGACCCGAAAACGATCGATGCTTGTAAGAAGGAACAGAAGAACTTAGAGGACTCCTGCCGGGAAGCAAAGAAGCTACTGCAGATAATCTCTGTTCATGCCTACTTCCCAGAAGGGCGTAAAGATGCAGATTCGCATACCTTTTATAACACCATCCTGACAGATATAGACCATCTAACCGAAGGACGAATTAATGAACTTGTGCCTAAAATAGAAGAACTACCGTATGTTCTATTTGTTTGTAGAAGTGCCAGAGGAGAAGGGCTACACATCCTTACCAGTGTCGAGGTAGAAGGTGGTATAAACGACGATAATTTCAAAGACGTTTTTAGAGCAACAACACGCCTTATCGAATACAAATTAAACATCGAAGCAGACTACGCCGTGGGCACAATTAGCCGATGTATGTTTATGAATCACGACGAAAACGCTTATTATAATCCGGAGGCAACTCCATTAAACGTAGATACGGCACTGTGGCTGGAAAGAAATAATAGTATTAATTTAAATATTGAAAGTTCCATGAATAAAAGAGAACAGTTAGGCAAATATCTGGATGTAACTGACCCAAATTTAAACTGGAGTGAAGGGGGACGCCATAATCAATTAGTATCATTAGCCAGCAATCTAAATCGAGCCGGCTTCGATGTAGAAGATGTCGTTGCAGAATGTGTCTTAAGATACAAGCAGACCGGATTCGATGCTGACGAAATCGAAACGACCATCAGAGATGTCTACCATAGATATTCATCCGAACACGGCACAAACCAGAAGTCTTTTACCCCCCAAAAGGACAAAGGGACAAAAGGACATAAAGACATTGTGCAGGATTACGACGACGATTTCATTGATGAAGACAAGATTCTTACAACACAATGCCCGGACGTAGACGATGCCTGGGTTTTAGTCCCTGAGGGTATTAGGGACTATATAATGCCCAAAAATAGAGATAAGAATACATGTTTGGCGGTACTAATGTCTTCTCTAGTAGGAACAGGAGCCATGTTCAGAAAGGTTAGATGCTTGATAAGACCAAAAGAGATAGCTACGGGCAAGTTATACTTTATCCTCAGTGGTCCTGCAGCCTCCGGTAAGAGCTGCATCGAAAGAGGATACGAAATATTCCGTATATACGCTGACAAAATAGAGAGCGAATCCGAGGAAGAGGTTCGAAAGAAAGAAGAGGAATGTAGAAACTGGAAAATGTGCCAGAAGAAATGTAAAGAGGAAGACTGTGGATGCGGAGCAGAACCTGTGATACCGGAACAGATTAGAATAAATCTGTCTCTCAATATATCAGCAAGCAGACTAATCTATAGACAGGCTCACAACCAGGATTTTCCCTGTCTACTCTATAATACGGAACTAGACTCTAATCAGGATATGAAGGATAACCCGTTATCACCCCAATTAAGAGCGGGTTATGAAGGTGAACCGATCTCCTCATGTACACACCTGCATGGCGATGTTCGCGTTAATGCATCTTCTATGGCAATATTGGCTGCAGGAACACCTGCACAGTTAGTCAATTTTTTAAAGAGTAAAGAAAATGGACTAGCCAGTCGTTTTCTGACCAGCTATCTTCCGGAAAACGATTACAGGAAGCTAGAAAATGAATATACAGTAGATTATAATACTTATATGGCTCAGAAGGAAGCATTCGAAGGAAGAGCCAAAACATTCAGTCAATATGCCATGAATGCGGAACTGACTTTCGATTTATCAACAAAATCCAAGCATGCTATTGACACTTGTATTATGGAGATTGAAAAACGCTACGCCACCTTTGGTAGTGACGAACTGACTAGCTTCATCAGACGACTGCCCAAGATGAATGTCAATATGGCAATGATTTTAGCAACCTTTGGTCTGTACGAGCAACACATCAGCACTGGACGACACACTATTCCTGATGAGATCATCGATATAGTTCTGGGATGGAACCCCTACTTCATTGAGCAGCATATACGTTTATTATCTGATTTACCTGATGCTCCGGTAAACAAAGATAGCAATGAAATAAAATATGCACATATTTTCAGCAAGCTCCCCTGTGACTTCACTTTTGCTGAAGCCTGCAATATATTCAGCAAATATGTAGATGTTTCTACCAAGACAGTGCAGCGAATTTTAAAGAAATGGGTAAAGGCCGGCAAACTCAGGGCAGCCCAAAGGCACTATTTCAGAACAGATTGTGTCGAAACACACACAGTGGCTTAAAGCAACAAGGAAGGATACAAAAATTCAAAGGTCCTTATGTCCTTTTGTCTCTTTGTCCTCTCCCCGTGCTTTTAGTTTCATGCTAAAGTGATAATAGTAACCATATTCTCCCTATAATATCATTATATCCATGTAAAAATATAATGATATTTCCGGAAGAATATGGTTACTTTATTTTATTCAAAATTTATACTTCGATGAAATTTCATAAAAACAGCCATAACATCCTTTGTTTTCTAACTTATAAGCAATACATTTGCAACGTATTGAAAATAACGTAGAAGCGTAAGATATTATCCGACATTGAAATCTGGACAATTTCAACTACTCGGGATAATAGACAAACAGTTCCTACGTCTATATTGTTGTATACTCATTCTGCCAATACTAAGGGATAACTGTATACTAACATAAGGCGTGGGGCTATTGTTTATTATCGAGTAGTGGGCAGTCCAGAGCCTCAATGTCATAATATCCAATAGTCTCCACGCTTCTTTTTTGTTTACGCCGAACGGAGGAGACAGGGAGGATAAATCATATTATTATGTTTTATGTAGATTTTGACTTTCAAATCGTTACCTACAAATCACTTGGTAAAAGTGATATTTTCATTTACACAGATTTAGGAGGATACTACTTAGTACTTCCTGAATATTTAGGTTTTTTCCGAAAAATCCAACTAAACAACTTATTAAACAACTTAAAAAGAAAACCAGAAAGTTTTTATATGTATCCAGTTCTAACAGAGGGGAAGAAAGAGACCTTCATCAATAATTTAATTAATAAGCTACAAATAAATGGATTCAAAGTAACATTAATGGAAAACAAAAGATGATAGCTATATTTTTTATTTTAGGAATAATAGGGATAGCTTTTCTATTGTTCAATTCAAGTGTTGTAGATACATCTCCTGCAGAGATATTCGTGTATAAATATATGAAAATAATTAATTCTGAGTCGGAAGGGACAACTCCTAGAGAAGAATATCAAAGAGTTAGTATTCAAAATAAAATAATTGTTTTCTCTGGATTTCATAACGAAAAATATATTATTTCAAGAGTTTCCATGAATAACGGAACAAGGATATACGAATGTTCTGGTTCCCAAAACGAACCCTATATCATTATGATAGGACGAGGAGGTGTTATGGCTTCGATTTTATATCAAGGAGCTAAATCTGGTTTAATGTTTTCAAAAGATCCGGCACCTCTGCTCTTTGTATAGTAATGTAATCTAAAAGAGGGAGTTGTTTTCAACAAAAACAACAAGGATCAGAATTAACTCACAAAGATTAACTAAATTTTGTATCAAAATAAAAGCAACAACATGGATGACTGTACTCAATTTTTGAATGAATTAATACAAACAGATAACTATTTAGTAGATAAATCAGCTAAATACATACGTTCGACTTATCCTACAGAGTTACCAGTTTCGTCTTTTCTGGATAATCAGAAAAAGGGATGGTGGATATTTACCTCGAAAAGATCCATAAAATCTTTTTTCAGACCATGCAAAAAAGTAGTAAAATATAATTGGGACTTAGTTTCTACACAATGGGACGAAATAAATTCCCAGAATTCAGACATTGACACGGCTTGTTGCCCACATACAGAACATCTGATAGAAGATTTAGGAAATTCAGTAAATACGGATCAATATAAACAGCTTACATTTTATCACATTGTACAGGATGTAGTAATCCCCGTTTCAAAAAGAATAGGGGAAAGTTATAGGGTTTACAAAATATACGCTTATTGTCCTATATGCTTTAAAATATTTTGTATAGGTGGAATAGAAAAGAACTATACCCGTATAAATCTATTCGAGTGTAATTTTTTCGGAGCACTATTGTCAGCCAGAGTCAGCTTTAAGGTCAACAATTTACTACCCTCTAAAGTTTGTTCAAATCCATTGGAATATGACACATGTTTCGAGGTGTGGAAACTAAAAAAAGAGATTTTGAAAACAAAATATGATATAATCTGGTATTCCCCCCTTGAACTACATCCGGGAGTGCGATTTTGATTAATGAAGGACAATACAATCCAGAACTATGCTTAGACTAAGCATGCGATTTAGTCTAAGTATAATTAGATTTAATTGCATTTTTACATAAGTATACTTCAAAATGTCGAAAATTATATTGATATGTACACCTCAAACCCAAACATAACAGCCGGTAGCATGTTCAGTACTTTGCTGATCATAAAATGAATTTACCGAAAGACAATGATAATTTGCTATTTTAGATGATCTAAAATTGAAAAAAGGAGACTACGCAAACAATTTGCGCAATCTCCTTTTATCTGATACAATAACCGTTTACGGGACTACCCGATACCTTTTATTATTAAAGGCTCAATGCGCGGTTATTATTATTTGTTACATTCAACAATGTTACATATTTGCGATACTGATCGGGAGTCAGAACCTGTTTCATCAATTTCAAGTTCCCATATACAGCCTGATGCATTTTCTTCTGTTGTTTGCTTTCGCTTGAACGAAGGCTTGCACGTTGCATATCAAGGAAATATTCATTTATATTTGCTACTTCATTTGTCTGAGATGGAGTTAATTGTAAATAATAACTCAGTTTTTCAAAGTTAATAGCAAACGGTTCTTTACTCATCTTACGGCTCTCGCGTGCAAAACCTACTGTTGCACATAATAAAATGGCTGCTACAGCCATACCAAAACGTCTCATAATACCTAAACATTTAATTAATAAACCTAAACATGGAGGCCGCTGCCTCCTATCTATCTCTCTTTTTGCGTTCATCTATATAACAGTATGTTTTATAACATTGTTCACGAACAGGTTTATTTATTCATCCAAATGATCGGATATCCCAGTCTCCGCTTGATTTCTTCCATCTCCGCGCTATGCCACATTTCATGTTTGAAGCACCAGGACAATGCCTCATATTTGTTTTCAGCAACCGGATGTCTAAAAGGAATAGGTTCTAACGGAGTATATAAAATATCATCACTTAAACCCGACAGGTTTTCAATACAAATTTCATGAACAGCGTCCAGCTGGCTTTTCAATACGGAAGCTGTTACAACATCCTCTTTGACAGACCGGTGCAACGTACCCATCCCGTTAAACTGTTTATTATATTGCGCCAAAGGAATCACCTGTTTTACTTTTTCATTCAATCCCGTTATCACAGTTATTGCGTGAAAGTTCTGGGCAACGATCAGATGTCCGATCTGCCAGGCGAAGTTTGAATCCGTATTTTCCGGTATGACAAACCATAAATCTTCGGGGAGTTCCGAAACCAGGCGATTGACAAAATTTCTTGCTTCAATGATCTGTTCTCTCAAAAATTCAATTCTACTCATAATGTCTACTTTTTTAAGTTATACATTAATCATTAGTGAACAGAAGAGCAGGATATGTGACAACTCAGTCCAAAAATTTTTCCCAATAATTCTTTCTTGGTAAATCTTTTTCGAATTTCTGATACATATCGGCCAGCCGTATCATTTTCGCTACAGTAGAATATTCTTTGTTCAGATCGATATGGTAAACTTGTTTGCAAATTCGGCATTTACATGTCCCGGCAGGATTATATAACGGACAGGTATCATTCATAAAATGACTGATCTTATTGATAGAACGAGAGGATATTTGTCGGATATTTTCCACCGACATTTCCATAATACGACTGATCTGTTTATGGGAAAGACCTATATTTTCCTTAAAGATGAAGATCAGACGAGCATCATTATTCAAACAGTGATTCAATGCAGTCAGGCACCAGTCACACCTTTCTTTCACCCATTCTTTCCGATCCTCGTCAGAGCCGGAATATTCAATTTCCTCCAATCCTCTGAATTGTTCCAGCTTCAGCAGTGTCGCTACCTTTTCATTTTGAGCATACCGTAAAATGGTCCGTTTCGCAACCGTGTAAATCCAGGTAGACAATTCAGAATCTCCATTAAAAGAAGACAGGCTTCTAAAGACTTCATACCAGACTTCCTGGGCTGCCTCTTTCGCAATCTCCTTATTTTGGATCATCCGGTGAGCGATGGTAGCAACCAGTCTCCCGTATTGTTCAACCAAATCTTTACGATCTAAATCCATAGTAATCAGTCTATCTGTTTATTCTTCTCATACGACGACCGTACCCAGCGCAGATAAACCAGAAGCGACACCAGACAGCAACCCGAACCGACTAAATAAGCTGTTGCCAGATCTGCACGTGAAGCAATAAAACCAGCTGCAAGCATACCGATCCCCACACCGAAATCGAAAGAAGTCAGATAAGTGGAAGTAGCCGTCCCACGCATATAATGTGGAGCAACATTCACAAAAAGACATTGAATAGCCGGTACACAAACACCAAATCCGATACCGATAGCCAACGCAGAAGCGAAGAAAACAATCTCATTATGGAAAAGGGCAAAAACGGCAAACGAAAGTGTCAGGAACGTCAGTGCACTGATCGAGACCAGATGAATCTTTCCGTGATCGACCAAACGTCCGGAAATAAGACGGGCCACTCCGACTCCTATCGCCATGAAAATAAAGAAATAACCCGGATTTGCGACATTGATTTCTTTTCCGTACAACACCACAAAAGAGGTCACCATCCCATAAGGAATCGCACTCAGTAGATAGGCCAGGGCTGTCGGCAATGCTTTCACCAGGATAAAACGATCCAGTGAAAAAGTTGGTCTCGGCACTTTCTCCCGCTTCGGATAACGGATCAGGCAAACCGAACCGACACCCACCAAAGCGATTACCAATCCAGCAAACACCACAGGATGAAAACCGAACCGGTCATAGATAAACACGGCTACCAACGGCGAGAGCGACATCGCCAGGTTGATCGTCAACCCATAAAAGCCCATTCCCTCCCCTCTTCGTTTGGAAGGAATCACATCGATCGCTATGGTATTTCCGGCAACGGAAGTCATTCCCATAAACCCACCCTGAATAAAACGAACTGCCATAATAGTCAACACCGTCGTTGCAAACAAATAACCGGTAAACATACAGGCAAAAACCATAAAGGCAAACAAATATAATGGTTTACGGGAAAAACAATCCACCAGATATCCGGAGAACGGACGAACGCATAACAGACCGATCGAATAACTGGAAAGGGCGATTCCCACTTCCGACGGGTTAATCTTCAGAACTTCCACCAAGTAAACCGGCATAGTTGGCATCAACATATAGAATGAGAAGTTCATCAGGAAATAAGAGATACAACACTGAATGAAATTCCGGTTCCAGAGCACAGGTTTCGCTTCGTTCATATCTTTAGTAATTAAATACGGATGGAAATACTCCCACCCGTACATTATATTATATATGTAATATCGTATTAAGCCAATTCACTTAGCTCCAGCCAACGCATTGTCTTTTCGTCTATTTCTTCAATTACTTTCGCAATACGTTCCGACTTAGCCATCAGTTCATCGTTGCTAAGAGTTCCGCTGCTCATTGCCGTTTCCAGTTCAGCTTTTTCGGCTTCAAGCTGCGGTATTTCCGCTTCCAGAGCTTCGAACTCCTTCCGCTCCTTGAAGGTAAGTTTCTTTTTCTGCTCAGGCTGCGGACGGTTATTCTTTTCAGGAGCCGGTGTTTGTTTGGGCTGACGGGCTGCTTCAGCCTCTTTCTCCAACTGATCCTGCACCTCTTTCCAGTCACGGTATTGGGTATAATTACCAGGGAAATCCTTCAAATCGGCATTACCACGGAATACTAACAAGTGATCGACTACTTTATCCATAAAGTAACGGTCGTGCGAAACAACGATTACACAACCCTTAAAGTTTCGCAGGTACTCTTCCAATACATTCAGGGTCACGATATCCAGATCATTGGTCGGCTCATCCAGTACCAGGAAGTTCGGGTTGCGCATCAGGACGGTACACAGATATAAACGACGTTTTTCTCCACCACTCAGCTTATAGACATAGGTATGTTGCTTTTCGGGAGTGAACAGGAAATAATTCAGGAACTGAGAAACACCCAACTTCTTTCCGTCTCCAAGATCGACATATTCGGCTATATCCTGCACGACATCGATCACCTTCATCTGCTCGTCAAACTGCAGACCATCCTGACTGTAATAGCCGAAACGTACAGTTTCGCCGACATCGAAGCGTCCGCTATCCGGTTCCACTTCGCCCATCAGCATTTTAATAAAGGTAGACTTCCCTGTTCCGTTGTTACCTACGATACCCATCTTTTCGTAACGGGCAAAAATATAATTGAAATCTTCTACAATCTTGATACTGCCGAAACTTTTCGTAACATGTTCCGCTTCAAAAATCTTCGAACCGATATAGGATGCTTTCACATCCAGGTTCACATTACCGTTATCCCGTTGCTGCTTGGCTTTCTTTTCCAGTTCATAAAAAGCATCGATACGATATTTAGCTTTCGTACCGCGTGCCTGCGGCTGACGACGCATCCATTCCAACTCTTTACGCAACAGGTTGTTGGCACGTTCCACCTCTGTGTTCATCGTCTCCATCCGTTCCTGACGTTTTTCCAAATAATAGCTGTAATTACCTTTATACTGGTAAATTTGCTGACGGTCTATTTCGATAATCTCGCTGCAGACACGATCCAGGAAATAACGGTCGTGAGTAACCATCAGGATACTGATATTGGCACGGCTCAGGTAACCTTCCAGCCATTCGGTCATTTCCAGGTCGAGGTGGTTGGTCGGCTCATCGAGAATGATCAGTTCGGGGTCGGTGATCAGAACGTTAGCCAATGCCACACGTTTCAACTGCCCACCGGACAGATGTTCTACTTTCTGATCGAAGTTTGTGATCTTCAACTGCGAAAAGATCTGTTTGGCACGTTGTTCATAATCCCAGGCTTTCAGGTTATCCATACGCATCAGGATATCCTGCAGGTTGGAATGATCATCGCTGGCCATAGCTTCTTCATACTCAGCAATCAGGCGTACCGTCTCATTGGGAGAATAGAAACAAGCCTGCAGCACAGTCAACCCTTCCGGATAAACAGGTGTCTGCTCCAGATAACCGACACGCAGGTCGTTGCGAAACACAACTGCCCCATTATCATAATCCTCCTTTCCGGCAATGATATTCAGCAAAGTTGTTTTACCCGTCCCGTTCTTTGCAATAAGGCCCACTTTCTGACCTTGTACAATACCAAATGTAATATCCTCAAAAAGAACCAAATCGCCGAAGCTCTTGGTCAGTCCGTCTATCTGTAAATAACTGATCATATTGCCTTTTATGCTTTAAATGCCGGACAAAGATACAAAAAATAGGCGTTAGGTTACTATTAAAGGTTAAGTGTTCGCAGTTTGCTTAAATAAAGAAACTGTAAATTAAAACAAATTCCTAGTTTTGTAATTCAAAAAACAGGAATAATGAAAAAATACAATAAGACATTATGATATTTTGCTGAAGAGGAAAAATAAGTCACAACACAATTTCCCCGTAAATTTTCTCTTGCTATTATTCTGATAGTTTTATATATTTGTCTTTCAATCAAACCCATTAAAATAAAAGTAATGAAAAATAATCAATCAGATATACAAGAAATTATGGAACAAATTGTTAAGTTCACAAAGGACAGAGACTGGGATCAGTTCCATAATGGAAAAGATCTAGCTCTGGCCCTGTCTATCGAAGCTTCAGAACTTAATGAAGCTTTTTTATGGAAAGAAGCCGATAGAGCCAATGTCGATAAAATAAAAGAAGAATTAGCAGACATCATGAATTATGCCTTTCTGATTGCTTACAAATATAATCTAGATATTAAAGATATCATTCTTACTAAATTAGCAAAGAATGCAGAAAAATACCCGATAAATAAATCCAAAGGTAACGCTAAAAAATACAATGAGTTATGATAGTCTATCATGCTTCTAAACAAGGATTCCTAAAAGACGTCTTTAATGGAACTATTGCAGATGAGATAGATCACGCATTTGTTACTCACTTGGGTAGACACACATCTCCTAATGAGGTACAATCATGGAAGAACTCTATGATGCATATGTATAAAGTGATCAATACGCCAAACATTCCTGACACATCCAATATAGCCATCGAATATCAGATACCACTGACTTCAAAACGTATTGATTTTATCATAGCCGGACTTGATGAAAACAAAAAAGAGAATATTGTCATTATTGAATTAAAACAATGGGAACAAGCCCAATTATCTAATAAGTCTGGAATTGTAAAAACACGTTTCCAACATGGAGAAAGCGAAACAGCACATCCATCATATCAAGCATGGTCATATGCTTATATGCTGATCAACTATAACGAATTAGTCAGGGAACGGCAAATAATACTTTCCCCATGTGCATTTTTACATAACTACAGTCCGGATAATATCATTACAAATCCATGCTATGAAGAGTTCATTCAAAAAGCACCTGTTTTCTTAAAGTCAAATGCCCAACAGTTGCAAGACTTTATCAAAAAACATATTAAATATGGTGCAAAAGATGATATTGTCTGGATGGTAGATAAAGGGAAACTAAGACCATCCAAACAATTAGCAGACGCTTTAACTTCTATGCTACAAGGCAATCAGGAATTTGTATTACTAGACGATCAAAAGATTGTATATGAAACGGCGTTAGAACTGGCTCGAACCTCCATATCGACTGGTAAAAAACAAGTATTAATAATTGAAGGAGGTCCGGGTACAGGAAAAAGTGTCGTTGCTATCAATCTCCTGGTACAATTAACAAAAGAAAATTTTTTAACTCAGTATGTTTCAAAAAATGCTGCTCCACGAGAAGTTTATACAATAAAACTGAGTGGTGATTATCAGAAGGAACGCATCAAGAACCTTTTTGTAGGAAGTGGTCGTTTTTATGATGTTCAAGCTGATATATTCGATACTTTAATAGTCGACGAGGCACATCGATTAAACTTGAAAAGCGGATTTTATGGTACTGAAGGGGAAAACCAAATACTTGAAATTATACGTGCTGCAAAATTTTCTGTGTTTTTTGTCGATGACAGACAAAGAATACATATTAAAGATATAGGTTCTAAAAGAGCCATTGAGAAGTATGCAGAATCATTCGGTGCTATAGTGCACACAACCAAACTAAGTTCTCAATTCCGTTGTAATGGCTCAGACGGTTACCTTAGCTGGTTGGATAATACACTACAAATCAAAGAGACTGCCAATATACACCTCTCTGCGGAAGATTATGATTTCAAAATATTCTCAGATCCCAATGAACTATTTGAAACTTGAGTTCAAGTTATAAATGCAACTTTTTGGTACAGGATTAATAGCTGCAT
>ENA-OWPN01000936-OWPN01000936.1-human-gut-metagenome-genome-assembly--contig:-NODE-936-length-31856-cov-5.242351_pt1 | contig 31856 bp, 31 predicted proteins | sample MGYA00248266_ERZ651850 | MGnify/ENA primary metagenome ERZ651850 (study PRJEB26924, sample SAMEA4378296) | human gut metagenome | biome: human gut; feature: human-associated habitat; material: faeces... | reverse complement strand
CCATCAGCAAAAGGGGATGATAAGTTTATCACCACCGACTATTTGCAACAGTGCCAAATATCGTGCCAGCTGAAGCTCATCCGGTTCACCGGTGAATCTGCCATAGCTTTCAGTCTGCTCAGTGGTCAGAAAGTCAACGGGCATATCGGCCTCCCTGCCTGACGGGCATTTAGTAACATTTTTCCAACCGTACGAAATGTTATAAATTATCAGACATAGTAAAACGGCTTCGTTTGAGTGTCCATTAAATCGTCATTTTGGCATAATAGACACATCGTGTCTGATATTCGATTTAAGGTACATTTTTATGCGAATTTTTGGTTATGCGCGGGTCTCAACCAGCCAGCAGTCCCTCGATATTCAGATCAGAGCGCTCAAAGATGCAGGGGTAAAAGCTAACCGCATCTTTACCGACAAGGCATCCGGCAGTTCAACAGATCGGGAAGGGCTGGATTTGCTGAGGATGAAGGTGGAGGAAGGTGATGTCATTCTGGTGAAGAAGCTCGACCGTCTTGGCCGCGACACCGCCGACATGATCCAACTGATAAAAGAGTTTGATGCTCAGGGTGTAGCGGTTCGGTTTATTGACGACGGGATCAGTACCGACGGTGATATGGGGCAAATGGTGGTCACCATCCTGTCGGCTGTGGCACAGGCTGAACGCCGGAGGATCCTAGAGCGCACGAATGAGGGCCGACAGGAAGCAAAGCTGAAAGGAATCAAATTTGGCCGCAGGCGTACCGTGGACAGGAACGTCGTGCTGACGCTTCATCAGAAGGGCACTGGTGCAACGGAAATTGCTCATCAGCTCAGTATTGCCCGCTCCACGGTTTATAAAATTCTTGAAGACGAAAGGGCCTCGTGATACGCCTATTTTTATAGGTTAATGTCATGATAATAATGGTTTCTTAGACGTCAGGTGGCACTTTTCGGGGAAATGTGCGCGGAACCCCTATTTGTTTATTTTTCTAAATACATTCAAATATGTATCCGCTCATGAGACAATAACCCTGATAAATGCTTCAATAATATTGAAAAAGGAAGAGTATGAGTATTCAACATTTCCGTGTCGCCCTTATTCCCTTTTTTGCGGCATTTTGCCTTCCTGTTTTTGCTCACCCAGAAACGCTGGTGAAAGTAAAAGATGCTGAAGATCAGTTGGGTGCACGAGTGGGTTACATCGAACTGGATCTCAACAGCGGTAAGATCCTTGAGAGTTTTCGCCCCGAAGAACGTTTTCCAATGATGAGCACTTTTAAAGTTCTGCTATGTGGCGCGGTATTATCCCGTGTTGACGCCGGGCAAGAGCAACTCGGTCGCCGCATACACTATTCTCAGAATGACTTGGTTGAGTACTCACCAGTCACAGAAAAGCATCTTACGGATGGCATGACAGTAAGAGAATTATGCAGTGCTGCCATAACCATGAGTGATAACACTGCGGCCAACTTACTTCTGACAACGATCGGAGGACCGAAGGAGCTAACCGCTTTTTTGCACAACATGGGGGATCATGTAACTCGCCTTGATCGTTGGGAACCGGAGCTGAATGAAGCCATACCAAACGACGAGCGTGACACCACGATGCCTGCAGCAATGGCAACAACGTTGCGCAAACTATTAACTGGCGAACTACTTACTCTAGCTTCCCGGCAACAATTAATAGACTGGATGGAGGCGGATAAAGTTGCAGGACCACTTCTGCGCTCGGCCCTTCCGGCTGGCTGGTTTATTGCTGATAAATCTGGAGCCGGTGAGCGTGGGTCTCGCGGTATCATTGCAGCACTGGGGCCAGATGGTAAGCCCTCCCGTATCGTAGTTATCTACACGACGGGGAGTCAGGCAACTATGGATGAACGAAATAGACAGATCGCTGAGATAGGTGCCTCACTGATTAAGCATTGGTAACTGTCAGACCAAGTTTACTCATATATACTTTAGATTGATTTAAAACTTCATTTTTAATTTAAAAGGATCTAGGTGAAGATCCTTTTTGATAATCTCATGACCAAAATCCCTTAACGTGAGTTTTCGTTCCACTGAGCGTCAGACCCCTTAACGGGTGTTTAAGAAACGCCGGGAGCGGGGAAACTGGCTTTTCCCCGTTCCCGGGGTTGGACAACGACGCGATGCGGAGGCGTCAGGATTTTGTGGTATGACGAAACCAGTAGCAGACGGGTCCGTCGCCGGTATCGTGGACAGATCCCAGAAACCAGCCATCATCATCCGGTGGCTCCGGTATCCAGCCACGGGCATCCGGGGCTTCATCCGTAAATCCGGCAGCGAAAGCTTCAGGCGCTTCATCGCGCATTGTCATCACAAAGCACTGGAGTTTATGGGTTCTGAGCCAGTAACTTAATTCTGCGGAAGTTTCACAGCCACTTCGTACCAGCGCAGGATGTGTCCAGTACCCCTGTTCATCACGTTTCACTTCAGCGGCGATAATCATTTTTCTTTCTCCTTGTGTTCGCTATGCTTTGTCGTTGATTTCATAACGGTTATGGATTTTTCTTCAGCACCGGCTTCCCGGTATTTCAGAAACTCTACGACCTTTCTTACCAGACTCTCCGAATCCCGATCGCGTAGTAGTGGAATGCCGGCCTGCCTCAGAACCTCTTCCAGCAGAATATCGCGCCGGATACGGTGTTTTTTCTGGTGTGAGGCATCATCCAGTTCAACTGCGCCGATGATAGCGAAGGTATGGATGTCAACGATGACCACATCGCAGTGCCACTGTGATGCCATCCGGAAGAGTTGCCACCAGGTCCGGGATCGTGGCCGGATATGGGGAGAGAGTGTGGCAATATCTGCCACCCGGACCTGAGGACACAACAGCCAGCGTGTTCGGCTGGTATGCCTCAGCAATGCCCGGAAAAAATGTTGTTCCCGTGGCGTCATCAGTGTGTCATTACCCACCCAGACCCGCTGGCGACACAACCGTTGCTCAGCCTCTGAGGGGCGAATACCCAGGGCTTTCAGTGACCTCAGAACCGGGGAAGTCTTCGTTACTGCGCGTCCTTTCAGAAGCAGCACCAGAAATCCCAGCAAACTCAGCACAACAACGGTACTGCCCGCCATCATTAATATCTTTGCCATGTATTTTATTCCCTGATGTTCCTTTCTTTCCCGATGCGTTTTCCTGTCGTCTTCCTCATCTTTCTGTCCCTCTTCTGATAAGGCAGAACTCTGCCGGCAGCCTGTCGAGCAACGCGCGGCGAAATACATTCGGCAGTCCTCTCCCGGCTACAACATCAGCAATCAGAACTGATATGACGCTAATCTGCAGGAAGTGGCACAGGACAAAACCAATCTGATGCACCAGTTCCGCAGCAGGCATATTACGAAGAGCATTAATCAGCCGGATGGCATCCTGTGGGGAACCCCAGGCGAGAATACCGATACCGACCAGCATCACCGCCGGCGTATACAACAGCCCCCGGCTGATAACCCGTCCGGTCAGGCCTGTAAGCTCACACCTTTGCTGGCGAAACACCTCATCATCCCGGAGGATTTCCCATTCCAGCCGGGCCTTTTCATAGCGCGGCACCTCGGCCACCACCTGAATACCGTCGCGAATACTGACCAGCGGTGAGACCTCTGGCTTTCTCATCCGGTCGATGTGCCGGGTGTACAGGGCCAGACCGGCCCAGAACAGCGCGACAGATAACGCAACCAGATAAAATCCGCTTGCCCGGGATACAGGAGAAAATAAAACCATCTGAACCAGTGCCAGCGCGCAGCCGTATAAATAACAGAATAACTGCTGCTCAGGGCGCAGAATGAAATATCTGAACATATTGATTCCTTTTTAGATAAAAATAACATTCACAGCCGTCTTAATTTCATTATCGCCAGACCACTGTTTTCTCATACACCGCAATCACACCACGCCTGATTAATTCCTCTTTAACGCGACCATAAAGCGCCATGCCTTTTGTATTACCGGACAGGGATTTAATATAATTCATCAGGGATGAAGTATTCGCCGGGCGGTTCCCTGCAGATTTTTTACTTAATGACTGGACTTTATCGGTCAGGTGCAGCACTTCATCGTTACTGATTACCATAGGTGCCGCCTTCGGTTTCTCTGCAGAGCAAGGCGATGATATACGGCAACATCGTCTCCCCGCCCTGCATAGCTCGGCAATGACGCCATCATAGCCTTTATCATTCGAGATAATATGAAATATCGTCTCTTCCGGTGCAGTCGCGCTAAGTCTTCCCAGCTCAAACACCAGATGGAAGTCCACATTATTTTTTGACACATTCGAAACCTGGAATACGCTTACCGATATATCACCTGCATACGTTACAGCTGGAAAACGTATAAACTCCTGCTGAGGCCCGGTAAATAAAATAAGGCGTTCATAACGGGACAGACGGACATTTTCAAGTGTACCAATATTTTCATAATCTACGAGAGCAATAATTTTTTCAGTCATCGTCATCCAGAATCTGTCTGCACGGACAGTTATGATGCCGCAGCCTGTAATGCGGCAAATATAAAATGAATACCTGTTGCTATTTCAGGCATACCCTCAGCTAATTTTCGTTACATCTATTAGCTGAGGATTCCCAGGTATAATTATCAGGAATGGGTAAATATAATTAAAGGGTCTGACTCATCTTTCGTTCAGCTCGCAGCAGCTCCTTCATCATGCGCTCACTGGCGTACTGCGCTTCCTCTGCAGTGACGGTCGCAACGGCATTCCCCTGCAGATCATAGCGGGAGGCCCCCACCTTCATCCGGGACAGATAGTCCGCAGACCGGGTCAGACTCTTCAGGCACTTAATGACCTGTTTATGCGACAGCGGCAGGTCGCGGTTCACAATGTCGGCAAACAGCTGCTCGCGCATTCCCCTCGCCAGCAGACGGGGTGAGTTTCCGTCGAACAGCTGTGGCCAGAATGCCTTCAGGGTCATGATGGCCTGTTCCGGCGGCAGCAGGCGAAGATAACGCACCGGAGGTGGCGTCTTTACCGCTTTATCCGGCGCCGGCGCAGCGTTGCGCGCGTCGGCTTCGGCCGCTTGTTTAGCCTTCTCAAGTTTCGCTTTCTTTGCCTTCCAGGCCGGCGGGGACGAGACCACCACGACCTTCTTTCGGCGCACCACACCAGGAGCAGGGGTTGCCTCTGCGGGGGCCGTGCTGTTCTCCGCCGGTTTTCGTTTCAGGCTCAGTACAGGGCGTTTTTCTTCTGCCATAACAATTGCCTATCGTTCAGTTAATAAGAGCTACTATACCTGAACGGTATCACCCTTTCCTGCTCCTGCGTTCACATTGAGACGACAATACCCAGTACCGCCAGGTGCACGGCATAGAACATCACGAAGAACTGCCGCGGCCAGAAGCGTTTCACACGTTCTCCGGCAGATGAGCACACCATCAGCGTCAGCAGCGCAATCGCCAGTCCGGCCACTGATTCACTCACGTCATGCATATTCATCAGCAACACCATGAGGGCCCACAACACCCCGTATCCCAGCCGTTCCGGTGCATGCTGTGCGCGACAAAGCAGCCAGCTGGCGGTGAGCATGCCCACTCCGGCCATGCCGTAGCTGCCGGTTGACAGGGGTATCCAGGTGACCAGCAGTCCAGCCGCCGGGAGGGTGTAATACCAGGACGGCTGGCTGACCCACCGCAGGACCTGGCCCGTAACGGCAAAGGCAAACAGAATATTCCCGGTATACCACGGGTACCCGATGAGCATAAACGACACCTGGGCGACCAGCGCCCAGCCCCACAGGCTGTTCAGTTGAGACTGGCGTATTTCCGCGTGCCGTGCCAGATTCATTCCCCATGCCAGACCGAACAGCGGAAAACAACCACGTCCCAGCAGGCGCATCACTTCATTGTTTCCGGCCAGCAGTAAGCCGGTGTGGTCAGTCACCATCAGTACCAGTGCGACCGTTTTAATCATATCCGTTTGTCCCGGTGTCCAGGTCAGCAGGCGCTGAAGCCAGCTGTCTGTCGCGCCTGGAAATGTGTGTTGTGCTCTCATGTTTTTTTTCCTTTTAGCGCTCCGGCAGACTGCCCGATTTCAATCGGGGAGGCTGCCGGAGCAGACAAGCCGCAGGCGCGTCAGTCGCCCCCGAGTGTTTTCTCGCGGTTAAGGTCACGAACCATGTCCCGCTCCACAGCCTGCAGACGCTCACGCTGCAGACGTTCTGAGGCCACCTGCTGAATCGCCTCCTCCTGGCGCCGGAACTGAGGATCATCCGGTAGCGTCGTTTTCTCCGTACCCGGCCGGTCACGCTCCAGTCCGCGAATGACGTCCCCGATAACCTCTTTCACCCGGTCCGCCGGCTCGCCGGCTTTACGCGCCTCCCCGGCCACTTCCCGGGCAGTCTGTTCCGCCTGTTTTTCCATTTCCCGGCGCTGCTGTTCTTCTGCCGCCCGCTGTGCCAGTACCTCTGGCGGGAGGATAATGTCAGCCCCGGCCTGCGGTACCGGAGCCACCGGCGCCGGTTCAGCCCATACCCGCCCACCGGTCATGGCCCCGGGGTTCCAGGGGCGGTCATCACCGGCCAGCCGCACCACCACCCCCGTATCGGGATTGTCGCGGGCCATTCTGACGCCCTCCCCCATATTCCCGGCCAGCAGGCTTTCTCCGTTGCGGCTGTTCTGCAGCGCCACGAACCGGGCGTCTTCATTGCCCATAATTCGTCCCTCTCCGCCGATAGCCTCCAGCCGTCCGTCCCGATCGGTCAGCGGGCTGAGCCAGATACCGGCGGCTTTCCCGTTTTTATCAAATGCCGGCAGCGCCACATGCGGCTGAGGGTACTTTTTCCCCGGAGAAATGAATTTTCCTGGTGAACTTCCCTGTGCCAGACCGGACTGCTGCAGGGCTGCCCGGCCCGCGGCGGTTTCATCCAGTGGCCTTGCCCGCCCGAACAGCAGATCGGCTGTTTTCACCGCCCGGTCGTTACGGGGTTCAAGAATATCGTGCGCCGTCGCTTTCTCAGGTGAATGCTTGATGGCCTTTATCCAGCCCTCACGGTTGTCGGTGTAGACCTGAACATGCTGTTTCATGCGGGATAACGCCACATAGGCAGACTCAAAGCTGGCCATCTGTTCCCGACCACCGGCCACCCCTTCCAGCGCGATGGCATACGGTTCGCTGGCCCCCTGGGCGCCGTGGGCCGTAATGGCGTAGGCGAGGTCGATATGCTGCTGCGCCTGATCCGCCTTCGGGGTCAGCGTACGGGTGAGTTTGCCATCAGATAGCGTGACACTGTCACCCGAAACAGACTGCACCTCCCAGATACTGTTGGCCACATAGCCGCGCTCCAGGTCACTTTTGCTGAAGCGCATTCGGTCCCCCTGAGACACGGTTATCTTTTCCTGACGATAGAGCGTGACGCCTTCTGCCGATGCCTCCCGGGGTGAGATATATCGCTCCTTTCCTTCACTGTCTGTCAGGGTGATCAGCTGATTAGCCTTATCCACCTTGCTGATACGGTGGTATACGTTATCAACCAGCGCCACCGCCTCCTTGTGAGCCGTCCAGGTCGACAGTTTGCGCAGTTCACCGTCACGGATGTTACTCGTGACCAGCACCGGCAGGGTGATTTCCTCTTTGCCGGTTTCCCCGTTCTCCCGCCGTGCGTCATGGATCAGACTGTTCAGCGCCCGCCGGTCCTTATTCAGATGGGTGATCACCAGCGTCTGCGACTGTGCCTCCGGGGTCCGTCCGGTATAGTCCTTCACCAGCGCCTCGTAGAGCGTCGCGGGCTGACCTTCCGGCAGGGTTTTCCCCTCGCTCAGCGCCTTTTCTATCGCCTTTTCCTGCTTTGGCGTGAATTCCACCACAGAACTGCCCGGCGCCCAGGCGCCTTCTTTTCTCGGCACCTGCTCCGGCGTGACCTGCTCGATGGTGGTCAGGGCGCGGTGCACATCCCGCTCAATCAGGCTGTAGACCGCCGGTCGCAGCTCAGGCATCTGGCGTACAATCTCTTTCATGATGGCAACGTCGGCGGCGCTGCGCTGCTGCGTCAGCCTGAACGGCTGGCCCGGCGCGATGGGCTGCAGCTGGTCGTTATCCCCACTGGACACCGCCCGCCCACCGCCGGCGACGATGAGGGAGTGGGCTTTTGCCATATCGGCCAGCCCCACCATTGAGCTCTCGTCGAGCAGGAACAGGGTGTTGCTGAAATCGGGTGTCTGGCCATTGCGCTGTAGCAGCTGCGTGTCGTGGAGGAACGATGCCGTCGTGCGCGCATCCACGCCAGCACTCTGCATTTCCCCGACCGCGCGATGCGTCGGCGCCAGACCGATGACGCGCGGACGGGTCTCTTCCGGCAGCAGACTGATGGCACTCATGACTGCCCGGAGCTGGGTGGTTTTCCCCACCCCGGCATACCCCTGAACCACCGTGAACCGGTCCGTGCTTTCCAGAATCATCCGGGTCGCCGCCCGCTGTCCGGCGGTCAGGTCCGTCATCAGACTGGCCGGCACGCGGTCCATCAGGGGGGCCACCGCGTCTTTACCTTCCAGCACGTGGGTCAGGATGCTTTTTTCGGCGTCCCAGGTCTGACGGGAAATCAGCAGGTCATTGCCGTAGCCGTGCGCCACCGGTACATTCAGCAACTGCCCCGACCTGATTTGTGCCTGGATGGTCGTGTCGATGTCCGCCATCGAAACCTTCCCGCCCCCGGTTTCCAGCGCCGTCGCCAGCAGCTGGGGCCGGGAGAAGGTCAGTTTCTCACTTTCAAGCAGCGGGATGGCCAGGTGAATGGCCTGTTCTGCCGGGGTACGCAGTCCGGCCTTCTGCTGCGCAATGGCCGCATCCAGGTCCGTCTCGCCGGATCGGGTCTTCAGCTGCTCTGAGACCACGCTGAAGGCGGTATGCCGCGACAGCTTCTCCGTCGTGCGCGCCGCATCCTGCGCCGAGTACAGCCGGAGATGACTTCCGCTCTGCGCCAGCTGGTTGAGGGTGGCGTTATCCAGCTCACGCTGCGTCACCGACGCAAAGACCGTTGCCGTCTCGCTAACCGACCTGCCGGGACTTTCCACCCAGCCGTGGCCGATTTTAATACCGTCAAACACGCCCGCGCCCATGGCCAGGGTCTGCGTGGTTTTCTGCCCCGGCCGCTGTACCGTCAGCTGCCCGTCCTCCACTTTCATCACCGTGATGCTTTCCCCGCCCTTCAGGCGTGTGTCCGGTATCTTCCCGAGCACCGCCAGACGTTCCCCCTCTGCCACCGGCAGTGTATCTGCCCGGAACAGCGTCCACTGGCTGTCGACCGCGGAAACCTTCAGATCCAGACGGACCCCTTCCCGGTCTTTCAGGGTCAGCATATTGCTGCTCCCGGTCACCCGGTCAATGACAAAGCGATCGTGCGTCCGGGTCTCCGGATCCCAGCGTTCCATCACCATCCCCTCCCGGTAATAATCCCGCACGCCCCGGCTTTTGCTGTCCAGCCACACCGGCGTCAGGGCTGTAATGGTCGTGTCTTTCTCACCCAGCACCCCCTCCTGTCTGAGGGAGTCACGGATAAGGCCGTTGAGTACGCTCTGTTCACGCGTCCCGCTGATTTGGGCCACGCTTTCCTGCCCTTCACGCACGCTGACGGCAAACTCCTGTGCCAGCCGGCTGTAGCGTGCTCCTTTATCCGGTTCACTGATGATGTCGGCTGTGGTCTGATGGCCACCCTGCCAGCGATACGTATTCACGCCGCTGTCCTTCAGCACCGTCAGCGCGCTGCCGGTCCCGCTGCGCTTCCCGCTGTCGGAGAGCAGGACCTGCACGTTATGGCGCATCGCACCATCGAGCAGGGAAATCGTTTCCTTCAGGCTCAGCTTCTCCGCCTGATCCACGATGAGTGTTCCGCCCGGAATAAACGCCGTCCCGTCCTGCAGGGCGGATTTACCGGTCACCGTTTCCCCGGCCAGACGCACATCACCGGCGAGAAAATCACGTGAGCGGTTATCGGCCGCCAGGATATGGACGTCACGCCCCTGCTCCCGGGCCATCAGGGTTAACTCGGCCACCCGCTCCCGCTGGCCGGTGGCACCGCCCTGACCGGAAACGATACCCATTACCGGGCGATCCTGCGCCAGCACACTGACGGCATCGCTGAAAGGGACCTGGCGCACCACAAACGCATCAGGCGTGACGGAGACATGATTCTGGCGCTGCACCTCCTGACTAAGGGCTTTGACGGCGAGTTCATCGAGAACGTGGATGTTTGAGGTGAACAGGCCTTTCTCGCGATCGAGAGGGATAAGCTGCTCCCGTTCAATGGCGGCATCGATGCCCTTTCTCGCCAGCTCAAACACACCGTCCTTCGCCTCCAGCTGGCCGACCGTGCGTGCCAGCAGGTCGGCATACGTGAACTGCACCTTGCGGTCGCTGAGACCGGCAATCGCTTTCGTCACCACATCCGTGATATCCGGACCGTCAGTGTTCACCGGCGCGGCAGGTGCACGGGCCAGCTCTGCGGCTCGCGCATCGGCGGCCTCACGGTACCCCCGGATGTCAAACCCGGTCTCCTTCAGCGTGTTCATCCACTCCACCATCTTCTCTGCCGGATCGATGGCGTCTTTCGACTTGCGGGTATCGAGCGCGGCCACATCCCGGGACTTCAGGGAGGCATCGGGCCCTGCGGCCTCCCTGACCTCCTGAGACCGGGTGGAGAACGGTTCCACAGGGACCCCTTTCATCTCCCACATCCCGTGTTTGCCCACAACTTCCGTCTCATAGCCAAGCTTCTCAACCAGGGGTTTGAACGCCTCCCGGTAAAGCTTCCCGAACGCTATCTGGTTCGCGTACACGTTCTCGATAAAACCTGTTTTACCGATCTTATCTGTGCCGAGAGACTGCCATTTGTCCCCGTTCTGCGTGGCGTTAATGACGACGGCATGGGTGTGTATCTGAGGTTCCTGGTTACGGTTCGTGTCGTGGTTGAATTTCGCCACAATCAGATTTCCGGTCAGCACCGTTTCGCTTTTACCGTCCGTCATGACCCGGGTCGCGGCCAGCGTCTCCAGTTGCCGCACCGCTTCGGTTACCGCCTGGTTGTGGGCATCGATAAGGCGTTTATCGCCGCCCAGCATCGCCATGACCGACACGCTTTTGGGGGCCGAGAAGGTCAGGTCATAACCGGGCCGGTGCTTGTTGGCGCCGTCCTGTATCCGGGTCAGGTCGCTGCCATCCGGCAGCTTCCCTTTCAGCAGTTCCGTAAACAGCGCCTTATCCACGGCTTTCCCGTCGATCCCCAGCGCCTCAGCCCCCTTACCCTGCCAGCGTTCGTCCATGCTCCCTATGACGTAGTAATTATCCTTATCCGTATAGTAATTACCGGCACTGCCCGCCGATTTAACGGAGCCAATCGACATCATCAGAAGTTCCCCCCAATCTCGACATAATCCTGTTCATCGTGGCGGTGGCTGTGGTTGATATTGACTTCCTCACGCCGCTGCATATCCCGCTGTGTCTGCTCATCTGCCAGCCAGGCGTCATACGCCTGCATGTCCTCGATGACACCGTCCTCGTTCATGCCGGCCGGCAGCATGTCCTGTCCCTGTTCCGCAGACTGCTGCGCCAGCTCCTGTTCTGTCCCGCCTGCAGCTGCAGCAGGGGTACCGGCAGAGGATGCTGTTGCGGCTGCAGCGGCAGCAGCGGCTGCTTTTGGCTTGATCAACGGTACGGTCGTGAGCCGCAGGACGGAAGGCTCCGTTGCTCTGACGGAAGGTTCCTCTGCCGGCATCTTCGTTGTCGGCGGCGCTTTTACCGGTGCCGGAGATACTGTCATGTCTGCTGGCGCAGGCTGACTGACCGGCTCAGGTTGTTCACCGGCGTGACTGTTTGTATCAGCGGGCCCGGATGCCGGCGCATCCGGCGTGAAAAGTGCCCTGGCAAGACTGCCTTCAGCTTCCCGCGCTTCAAGCAACGCACTGAGCCGCGCATCCACCCGCGCATCGAGAGTGCGAGGAATAAATCCCTCGGCAATTTTCGGACGCGGTTTGTATTTGAGGGCCAGTTTCACGGCCGGATACGGCCCGGGCAGCGTGACATAGCAGGACAGGTCAGGCAGCGTCTGAATATCGGAGTAACTGACCAGCGTTTCCCGCTCTTTTTCTTTCCCGGTCGATACACCATCACGCACCGGGTCAGCACCGTAGGAGTACTGCTCGCTGGCCTTGAGGATTTCCTTCTCGCCAATTTCACCGGCAGCAAACTCCGCAATCTCTTTACTCGGGGAGCGGAAGAAGGCTCGGGTGTTCATCACGTCAAAGAGCGTGGCGGCAGGCTTGACGCCATAGATATCTTCCAGCTGGGCATAGGACTGAATACCGAACACATAACAACCACCAAATTTACGCGCCTCCGGGAGGATTTCGACCAGGTCCGGCAGCTTGTGCAGCGTGGGGAGCTCGTCGGCGAAAATCCACACGCGCCGGTTACGGTTCTCCCCCATCGCCAGCAGGCCGCGGATAGCAATTGACAGCCACATCGAGATAACCGGCTTCAGGGAAGCATGGGTGTCAGCGTTGGAGGAGATAAACAGCCAGCCATTGGGTCGGTCCTCACGGACACCGCGCATCCAGTCCCTGATAGTGAACGGCTCCCCGTTCTTCTCGATGCCCTGCAGGTAGCGAATAGCCTTGACGTAGTTGGTCAGCACGGCACGAATGGAGATGGCCGTTTTCTCAATTTTCTCTTCAACCAGGTTCGCTGCCGGCGTGTTCTGCAGATAGGCGCGCAGCTTGTCGATTTTAATGGACAGCATGGTATCAACCAGCTTCTCGTAGCTGCGATCCTTGTCTTCACGCATCAGGTACGCGCCTTCGGCAAAGATAGTGCGACCGGAGCCCTGCCAGAACGGGTCTTCTTTGGTGCCCATCGGGATAAGAGTGTTGGAGATGTTGTCGAAGTCCGGCAGCGTCAGGCACTCTTTCCACAAATCCCAGGCCGCGCAGCGCGAGTCCAGCGGGTTGAGGATTTTATCCAGTGACGGGTCGTAATAGCTTTTGACGAACTCACAGGAGCGATCGTAAATGATGGCCATATCGCCCCGGGCACGAACATAATTCAGTAGCCGGCGGATTACTTCTGATTTACCGGAACCCACGGTACCGTGGAGGCAGAAGTTCTGGATTTCGGAGTTTTTAAGAATAGGCAGATCGCCAATTTTAATATCGGAGGCCATACCATCACGCTTCATCTGGCGGGCCACTTCTTTGGGCTTATCGGAAAGCTGGCGCCCGCCGGTATTCTCATCCTCACTCTGCTGTTTCCCCTGGCGGCCCAGCACCCAACTGGCGATGAAGAACGTCACGATACAGATAACAAGAGAAACCACGGCTGCAAAGACGAAACTGGTCCACAGCTGCTCTCCGCACCAGATAGTATATTTATCGGCCAGGATTTGTTCTGAGGTATATTCCAGCGACTGGCCGTAATACTGAATGGTGTATACCGGCTGGGAACGAATAATATCGCGCATCGGACCCAGCGTCGTACACCACCAGTATACGCAGCCGTTCACAAAGGTTTGCCAGCTGAGCCGATACATCAGCATCAGCCCGCACAGCACCCAGAATAAAATAAACAGCACGTAGAAAATAATATTGGCAATCTGACCAAACATGCGAAAGCGCATATTGGCGATCTGACCGCCCTGCGTCATATCTTTGGCATTGAAACTCATGGCACTAATCCGTCAGTAAAGTATTAGGGTCGGAAGGACAAATTAATCAGCGGAAATACACCGGCACAAAACAGGATTACAGTCATGCCCGGATCCATTGATGGCCAGGCCGGATACTGACTTCTATTAAGAGGTTATGCAGAAGGTATAGCCCTCTGAGCCAGGGCAGTGCCCGCCTTTAATATACGACTTCGCCACCTGCCGTCCGGCCTCATCGACCAGGGCATACAGTGTGGATGGCAATGTTTCAGTCGTGTACTGCAGGCAGACGCAGTAGCATTTCACCGGATGTTTAATCATATCCGGACGTTCAAACCAGCCGGTTGACGGGAAAATCCGTGTGCCGAAGAGCCTGTCAGAAGGAAACTGAGTCTGCACGGACCAGGCAAACACGTCGTCAGCGCTGTCGCGGCGATTGACGCCGGGGATATACAGATTTTCTGCTTCGCGGACAACACGGGAGGCAAGAGAGGACAAGGCGGAGTCATCCGTGCTGGCCGGGCCTTCCACACATATGGAAAGATGGAAGTATTCCGGTTTGCTCTGTACTTCTGGCTTTGCATCGGAAATAACTGACGCCGTGTTTCGCTTACGCTCCACGGAAGACGTCATTATTTTTCGGAAAAAGACACCTGCGATGAAAACAAGCAGAAGAATAACTAACGCGCTGCAGATATACATGATGTGGTCACTGAAGAGAGAACAGACCTCGCGATGTGACAGGGAATCAATTCCCCCCGCTGCAGGATGTGGGTAAATATCGCCAGGCATCAGTTCATGTGTATCAAGAGACCTGACAGGCACAGATATTGTCATAAATAACCTCTGTTCAAATAAAGACGAAAAGACTCCGCCGAAGGCGGCAACGCCTCACAGATGCACAAATAAATTGCGCAACTGTTCACCGTTTAGATGTGGAATTAACTGATTATTTGACGAATGAATTCTGACACGCCGGAAAGGTGATGCCAGTCTGGCCCGGAGTACCCGGGCCGTGGAATAGAACGTTTACAGGATATTAGCGATCGATTTTGCCAGCTGGTCTTCAAGAACAGGCTGGGCTTCAGGGAACTTGAGGTTAACTTTATTCGCGTTAGAGACGACGCGAGTCTGGTATTTATGCTGATTACCCGTTTCAGTACTTGTCTGCACTTTTGCTCCGGATGTTCCCTGACGTAATACGGCCACGTTATCAGTCTGAACCTGTGTTTTGGTTCTTTCCGCGATCTGAACATCGGTGATCATGGTGTAGTTCACATCTTCCACCATCGCGTCAGCCGCCATTCCGACCAGACCGGCTGCAAGCCCTACTCCCAGGGTTGCTCCCGCGGAACTGGAGTTGTAAGCGGTAATCCCCGCCCCAAGAGCGGCGCCAGTCACAGCGCCCTCATAACCCCGGCTTAACCAGCCCTGAGACTCACGAAGGTCCATTTTATCGGCCTTGAGCACATTCGCCTGGATCCAGTAGCCCGCCGTATCGGGGTTACTGACGACCTGATATCCCTTTGAAGTGACAGCGCTGGCAATTTTTGCCTGCAGGCCACTCATATCCTTATCGGAGGTATTTTTGATTTGCAGATAAACCGTCTTATTATTTGAAGGTTCCAGCCAGATTGTTTCGCTCATCTGGGTTTTTACTTCCAGATTTCTCTTTTTAATAGCGGTTCCCATTGCACTACATCCAGACAACACCAGAGCAGAGCTGACGACCATCACAGCCATGAATTTATTAAGCTTCATCCTGAATCCTTGTGACATAATCAATACGAGTGAATACACATTCTCTTATGATTTCGGAATGCGCATTCACTATATACGAATTTTAAACGAGATGTGAAAACTAATTACAGTCTAAGAAACCAATAATAACAAAGGAAACTTTTAGGCTGTTAACAAACCACCATAATTGATAGGTTGCCTCTGGATCATCCCCCCCCCAACTTTTCTGCTCTGAAAGAGTTTATCGCAGATGAGAGTACCGAAAGTTGATATCGTCCAAAATCAATATTCATAACAAACCATACAAAAATCGTCGCAATAAGAATCATGAACGAAAAAGGAAATGGAGAGGCATAATACACTCTATTAAATAGTGCAAGCGCTAGAATTAAAGCCATATACACAAGTGCATAGACCATAACTTTTCTAGATATAAACCGATATACCTGCGAGCGCATTCTATAGGTTCTGGGAACAGATAAAAAAAGTGAACGCGCACTTGCCACACCAAGCAGAACAATAAGACTTATAACACCGGGGAACACCAACACCCAAAATATGAACTTAACAGACAAATACCCGCCCCCTACACTAATTAGGGCGCAAATCATATTCCAGGCGGCAACAATTACTCCAGGCCATAGACATGACCAAAAAGATGGTATCTCCATTTCACCTCGTGAAAACACATTTTTCAGCTCATCTACTTCTTCAATGAGGATTTTATTGGTCATCATCATTTTCATCTTTTCCCATCAAGAAAATCCTTTTGCGTTTTCGCCGCTTTTTCCTCTAACTCAGCCTGAGAGTCAGCTCCAGGTAAAGAATTTACCTTACTCTTTCTTTCATTATAATCACCTTTAAACTCATTTGCTTTAGTTTTATGGTTCTTTTCCATTTCAGCATTTTCACTTTTCACCTCTGCGCCTTGCCGTTGTATGTTTTCGCGGGTTTCCTGATGCTGTTGTTTATTCTCTGTAATCATCCTATCCACCTTCTGACCCACGTTATCCTTAATACCCGCATCTTGTGTCATAACATCGATACGACGAGAATTTTGTCCGTAGTCGGCCATTACCGAACCATTGTCACCACCACCTGACACCCCAGCCATATTCTGTCCGATGCTTTCACGCCCCTGTTGATACGCAGCATCAACCCTGGGTTCTACCTGCTCTTTGACGAATTCACGCGCCAGGGCTTCACGCTGCGCCGCAATTTCAGGAGAACTGGTATTGGTCAGAATGGCTTCGGCATCCTGTGGAGCACGATGCTGAACAAAGTTCGCAAACTGCTGAGTCAGGTTTTCGTTCATCTGGCCAGTCATGCTCTCTGTGCGTGATGCCATCTCACTGTACTCATGGCTGCGTGTCCGGCTGCTTGTATACTGGTCATAGCTGTTTTTGGCACTGGAGAGTGACGCGGCAAACTGGTCAACACGCGAGCTGGCATTATTATCGGTAATATTGCCCGATGTGGTGGTTTTGCGGCTGGTAAAGTAATCGGATGCTTCCTTAAAGTCTTTGGCCGCCTGACTGCTGGTATCATGTCGGCTGTCATTCGATTCCCTACCGGAAGTTCCAACGTTATCTGTATTACCTGAGCTGTGTCCCCAGCCTGCACTTCCTTTACCACCAACTTCAGCAGAAAAACCACTGCCCCACTTTCCTAACTTGCCAAACAGCTGATCCCCAGAACTCCATTTACCAGATACATGTGCATCAAATGATTGAGTTCTTTTCGATGAATCATCCATCAACTGCTGGAAAGACTCCTCATTACTGATGTTGTTGGCTTTCGCATTAGCAACAACCGCATTCCACATCTTGCTTCTGGCCATCGAATCCTGCGAAGACTCGGTAGTATCGGCCCCTGTCGTTGTTGATGTGCTGTTCCCTTTATTGGTGCCAAATTGCTGCAGACTATTCCAGGCACTTGTCACGCTGCTGTTATAGCCATGCAGCGCGCTTTCGGCCTGGACATCAGCCTCACGGGCCATCTGTTGCTGCGCACTGGCTATCTGACGACCGACGTTGATATCCACCGGCAGTTTTGACATTGCACCACCACTGTCCCAGACCATCGATCCATCCCGCGTCTGCGTGCTCATACCCCCATTCGCCAGCTGCCGCGACATCTGTCCGAAACTGGTTGTACTGTTGGTACCCCAGCTGTAGCCGCTGACGTTCTCCATCTGCATGTTGGCGAAAGAGTAATTCCCGTCCACCACGCCGGAGGCCGCCTGCGATGTTGCACTGAGCCCCGAAGAAGAAAAATGGCTGTAGGCACTGGAGAAAGCGGCCCCCATGCTCTTCACGATCCCCCACGACAAGGGCGGTATCATCACGGCAATATAACCCGCGGTGGTCGCAATATCCGAGTTTTTGAGCTGAACCTGCGACAACTCAGAGAGAACAACCGGCACGCCATTTTGCTTCGCATAGTAGGCCATCGCGCTGTTCAGGATGGCGAACAGTAATGGCCACGTCTGCAGCCAGATAAGCGCAAACACATACCCTTTAAGCACCTGCAGCGTCATCATGTTAAACATGGCAGCCATCACCATGATCGGGAACATCCCAATCATTAAACCCATAATGACGGTCTGCATCAGTGGAAGTGCGCGAAGCGCCTGGTGCCCCATTGTGGCCTGTGCCAGCCGCTGCTTTTCAAGGGATGATGTGTTAGCCATATTGACCAGACTGGCGGTGTCCCCGCTGCGGGCCGCATAACTCTGGATCCCACTGCGCAGGGCGTTCATCGTGACGTTCTGGCGGATAATCTGCCCGGCGCTCTGTCCCGAGCTGTAGAAGTAATTGTAGCTGTCGCCAATCATCTGGCTGAAAAGCAGATCGGGATTAGGTTTGCCGCCAAACAGCTGACGAACATAGTAGTTCCAGGTTTTCCCGCCTGTCTGAGTATCAAGCGCAAGAGCCGATTTCAGATCCCGTGAGGCCTCTTCGCATGTCTGGAACTGGTTGTTTTTATCAAACACGCCACGCAGTGGGCTTGGGTTTGCAAAAATCAGGGTATACGGATCAGGTGAATTCAGTAATTCTTCAAAAGAGTACTTATGATTGAGGAAAATATCGCCCATCACACAGTTTTGTACGTAATCGGAAAACAGCGTCGTAATCTGAGGATTTTGTGACAAAAAATCCGTACTTTTCGCGACCAGATTACTGCCAAATAACATCCCCGTTTTACTGTACGTGACGCTGTCCGGCAGCGCGAAGACCATCTCATAACTCTGGATAAGCGCGTTTCCCACCCTCGTTGTCAGCGACGCAGGAATGGCAAGACCAATAGGAACATTATCGACTTCATAGACCTGCGCAACGTTACTGTAATCGATGATCTGCACAGGGGTACGAATGACAACCAGCATAGAGACCAGGGTGAGGGAAAAGACCCAGCCAATAAGGTCCATTACGTTGTGTTTTTTTACCCAGTTCCCCGCCACAATGAGTACCGAGATGGCGATACACATCTTTTCTATAGTCGACCATGTGCTGGTCCCCATAAACGCCGCAATCGCGTTCAGGTTGCCCCGTAACCAGTCGCCGCCAGCAATGGCATATATCTCAAGCATTACAGATTCCCCCCAAAATGATAGTTATTCTGGTAGCGGGTCATCATGCGGGCAGAGACCTGCTGGCGCATGTAACTCATTTGTCTGTCAACCACAAGCAAGGCGTCCTGCTGGACCTGAACACGGGACTGGAAAGCGGCAATCTGCACACTCGCCTGGTTGAGATTTTCCATGATCATATCCATTGTCGACTGGGGATAATTACCGGTTGAGATCATCGCCCGGGCCTGCTGGATAAGTTCCTGAATGTACTGCAGCAGGATGTCGTAGCCGATATAGTCCGTCAGCTGGTAAATAAGTGAGTTAGACACCCCGAGCATCTGCGGATCGACCAGGTATTTGAACACCGGAATGGTGGTGCTGGAGATAAACCCTTTCTCCTGCTCTGTCAGTTTTTCATCAGCCACCGCTTTATTCTGGATACTGCTCAACAAAGCGCGAATCTGATTTTTGAGCGCCTTATTGGCGGTGATGGTTACGGTCGCATCAGCAACGACCTTGAGACATTTATCCGAGTCATTGCAGTGGTAGATTTTAGCTGTGCCGCCCTCCATCATGGCTTTAATCAGATCCTGGTCAGTGGTGCGTGCCGGCAACGGGGTGATCTCACTGTTCTCACCAAAAATCAGCGTACCGGTCAGGGTCATCACAAACTCTTTCAGCTCCTTATTGCCATCAAAGAGCCGGTTCTTCGATAAGGCATTCCACATGATGTTAATGTTCTTCATCACACGTTCTTTGTCTTTATCGCTGGCCTTATCCTGGACGCTGTCCATCTTGCCGCCCACCGTACAACCCTGGCGCGAGGCGGCCCAGTCCGAAAAGATATTGCTTTCACCGGCAATGTCCTGGCAGACCTTTTGTTGAGCGACCTGGGTACGAGGAAACAGGCCACCCACAATTCCCTGAGCAGCCTGGCAGGAACTGAGGTTCATGCTGTTCATGTCAGTGGCCATCTTTTGAAGGAAGTCCTTTGCGGTTTTGATCTCCGGAACCGTGGTCTGCAGGGCAAGGTCAAAGAAGTAACCCGCGGCGTTGGACATAATTTGTTTGCCAAAGCGCTGCAGCTGCTCGCTGTTGATAAAGGAGAACGACCCCAGGTACGCATCGATGCCGCCGCAGCCGGCGTTAATATCCGGCAGGGTCATGCTGACCAGCTGGATCGTTTTCACCTGCGTTCTGGCATACAGCGAACCGCCAGAGGCATAACCCGCCGCCTGCCCCTGCCAGACCTGTGGCTGGCTGGTATTGGACGCAAACCCGAGCTTATTGAAGAAGTTATTCATGTCGCCATTCACGTCGGCGGCGGCGCTAAATGACAGGCCAAGCGCGGCACCGCAGAAAAGTGACAGAAGTTTAATTCGCATCCTGTCCTCCATTACGCACAGCATTCTTTTTAACTCTGTCATTTCTCAGAATAAAAAGGGTCTTAAGGTGATAACTGAAAAAATTGCGGATTGCTAATGTCACTCCGGCAACAAAGAACCCCACCCCAACAGCGATCAGCGCATAAGGGATGGCGTACATCATAATATTCCACAGGTCTTTTACTCGCAGGTCACCGCTGGCTATCCAGTCATCCACGCAGAGATTAAATAAAAATCTCATTATCCATAACAGCAGAGCACCTGCAGTGAGAAACACAATGAATAATTCCAGATAGATTTCCAGACGCCTTTCCCGGTGGATAAATTCCGGCTTCAGTTGTTCTATTCTTTCTGCTGCTGTCTGCCCGGAGTCCTTTAAACTGGCTGGAAATAAAAACGCATACAGTCCCGTCGAACGTATATATTTGTTCATGGCTATTTTCCTTAATCACTTGCTAAGACCGGATATAACAGAGACTCAGTGCATCATCTGAAATACCGTATCCACTCTGGCCATAAAGCCCTGTGCATCCGTGGCGCCCTGCAGGATCGGGTACGCTGCCAGCGTGTTTACGTTCACCAGAAACGTAGTCGGCGTGGCCACCGGGATATTGGGGAAAAAGGTCTGCATCACGTCAGGAGGCGCCGGCAGCGCTTCCGGAAACGCGTCATCACCCTGTCCGTCAATGGTGTAAGAGAACACGGAGAAGCCATACTGTCCGGCCAGCTGCTTCAGCACCGGGTCAAACTTATGACAGTAGGGACAGTGTCCCTGCATGAACAGCACCACTTTCCAGTCGCGCAGGTCCACCTGCTTTCCGTTGCTGAGTCGTAACCAGCGTGGCTGAGATGCCCCGCTCACCGCCTGGGGAGTGTCGCTCTGCGGGGAGGCCGTTTCAGTACCGGAGATACCCCGCGGATCCCAGAGCGACTTCACCTCATCGAGCGTTCCCGCATGTGCCACCCCGGCCAGTGCAAGGGAAAGAGCCAGTGCCGCCAGCGGCGTCTTAGCGAGGTTCATCAGGCTGTTTTTCACAGGCTTTCTCCTCTTTTTCGGCTTCAGCAATCAGGGCGTTTAGAATGCGGTATCCCCCGAACACCACCATACCCAGCCCGAAGATTTCCCCGGCCTGGACGGCCAGCTCAGGCTGTTTTCTGACAAGCCGGGCTATCAGGTGGAAAAACACGCCCACGGCCAGCACCCACATCCCGGTGATATCTAAATCCGGAAAACGAATATTTCGCATGACACACTCCTTAGAAATTCGGTTTAAAGTCGCTGGAGACATAGAGGAACTGTTTCGCCAGGTCGTCCTGACTGATAAAGCCGTAACTGAGAGGCTTCACCTGGCCACTTTTCGGGTTAACCAGCATCATCGCGGGGAAGAACTTCACGCCAAGCTGCTCTGCCTGGCCCTGGTCCGTCCGGCTGTCGGGAAGCATGGGGTTAATCACTCCGTCAACCGACACCGGTATCACGCTCAGGCCATAGGTTTCGCGAAAATTTTTAATCACCTGGACCAGCTGGCCATCGATCGCTTCCCGGCCCCGGTAGAAGAACATCACGCCGTAGTGCTGTGCGAGGGTGGAGATAGCCTGTCGCTGTTCGGCATAGTCGGCAGCGAGCTGGTTTTTTACCGTGCCGTTGTAGTGGCTGTACTGCAGGTTGTAATCGAGTTCGGGGTTTTCCAGCATGGCTTTCTTCGCACTCATCGAGAACAAACCTGCCTGCTGCGTCCAGTAGTTCTGCAGCCGGAAATACTTCACGAAGTTTTCAGACGATGGATACAGAATGGCTTCGTACAACGACCGTTTGGTGGCCGCCTGGAGTGTGGCGAGTTTCTCCAGAATATCCATTTGCGGCGGTGGTGCCGCTGGTACGGCTTTCCTGTCCTCATCACGGGGCTTCAGTTTCTCGTTGTACCACTGCCAGCCCGCGTCTTTGGCGAAAGCCGGCATCAGGGCGCAGCAAAGGCACCCCGCCAGCATGGCGGCATGTATTGTTCGCATGGCAAATACCCTTTTATGAATTAATGCGACTGGCGTGACAGATGCTGATAGACACTGTATTTATCGAGCTGGCGCTGTACCTTTCCTGCATCATCACGGGCTTCAAAGCGATAACCGCTGCAGTACAGAGGCAGATAATTTATCTGAAGGTCCACCCGCTCCCCGTCCCTGATCACCCACGCGGCCTGAGAAACAGTGTCGCACTGGATCCCCCAGGCCCGGTTGGTTGTCATAAATGCGTTAACCTGCCTGTCCCGCCACAGGCTGTACGACATAATGCTGACCAGGAGAAAGACAAACACCCCGACAAACACCATGACCAGCCCGTATGCTTTTTTCTCTTCCATTGACTCTCCTGGTCACATAATAAGGAATAGCGGCATGCTCAGTACTGAAGATATAAAAGCCTGCCGGTCCGCTGGCAGTTTCTGGAAAGCAGGTGAGTACTGAGCGGCCATCTGAACCAGTTCGGACGAGTTAATCAGGAACCTGTCTGTATGCAGAGAGATATCCGCAAGAACAGCCAGCACCATAACATGATGCTCCTGGGGTAAATTCTCTTCATTCAGAATGTCTATAAATTTCTCAATCGTGATATATCGATTCATCTTTGCTTTTCCTTGCATTTATAACTTTCTCCAGGACTGAGAAAAACAAATAACACACAGACATGGCAAACCCAGCCATAAGAATAAAGACCACACTTTCGACATAATCACTTCCCGACGTCCCTTTGACGGCATCCCAGGAGAAATAAATCACCGGAGAAATAATGATTATTGTTAGCGTTAATCTCAGGACAAAATCAATAACAGGCTTTTTGTGAAAACTCATTTTCATGATTATCGGTCTCTTTATTAGGCAGCATGGTTTATTGCGCGGATTGCTGACTCATGATTTCCTTAATTCGTTCTCTGGTCTTATTGGTGAGCACATCGTTTTCCGGTATTTTTTGATTTTTCATCAGGTCGTCGGCTTTGTTGAATAAATAAGATTTCGTGCGAACGACCCTGTAGCTGGCTGGATTTTCAGGCAATACGCACGCTTTCTGGCATCCCGGCCTTTGTCATCCTGTTCAACGCACGCACCATGGCCATAGCTTCCGCTACCTGACCATCGTAGTCACGCAGCGTCAGTGAATCTCCCAACAACTGCTTCATTCTGTACATTGCCGTTTCCGCTATCGAGCGACGGTTATATTCCGTTGTCCATTTCCACCGTGCATTGCTTCCGCTCAGCCGCTGATTAGCAACGGCACGGTTGCGGTCTGCGTACTCACCGGGCCAGTAACCTGCTCCTTTTCGGGGAGGAATAAGCGCGCTGATTTTTTTGCGGCGCAGTTCATCGTGACAGAGCCGGGTATCGTAAGCCCCGTCTGCCGCGGCTGCCCTGATTTTTCTGTGAGTCTGCCGGATAAGACCCGGGAAGGCTTCTGAGTCCGTCACATTGTTCAGCGACAGGTCTGCACAGATGATTTCATGTGTGTTGCTGTCAACTGCCAGATGCAACTTTCGCCATATACGACGGCGTTCCTGGCCATGCTTTTTGACTTTCCACTCGCCTTCACCAAAGACCTTCAGCCCGGTGGAATCAATCACCAGATGCGCGATTTCACCCCGGGTGAACGTTTTGAAACTGACATTAACCGACTTTGCCCGCTTACTGACACTGGTGTAATCCGGGCAGCGCAACGGAACGTTCATCAGGGCAAAAATGGAATCAATAAAACCCTGCGCAGCCCGCAGGGTCAGCCGGAATACGCGTTTAATCACCAGAACGGTGGTGATGGCGAGATCAGAATAGCGCTGGGGCCTTCCTCGTGATGAAGGCGTTGCCGACTCATACCAGGCCTGAATGGCCTCATCATCCAGCCAGAAAGTGAGGGAGCCACGGTTGATGAGAGCTTTGTTGTAGGTGGACCAGTTGGTGATTCTGAACTTTTGCTTTGCCACGGAATGGTCTGTGTTGTCGGGAGGATGCGTGATCTGATCCTTCAACTCAGCAAAAGTTCGATTTATTCAACAAAGCCTAAACGATAAGTAAGTTCAAGTAAAGTTTTACTGGTCAGATGTTGTGTTATTTTTTAATAGCCTACCAAAATTAATAATGCAGTAGCTCTAAACTCCACTGGAAATTCATTTTTAAGAATATAACCCTAAAGTATTACTAAGTATCAGATATAAATCGTGTGGATGGATTCAAAGAAATGGATACCAAATGTTATTATTGATACGTTTATCATTAATTGAAGTGCAATCTTGTAATTTTTACATCCGTGTTATAACTTTGTAATGCAGGGCGGTTTTATCTTGTTATTTAGTGGGTTAAAGTGATGGCGGCTCTTAGTGATTTATAATAGGCTTTCTATGTTAACAAATTTCCCCGATGAAAAATACATATCTGATAGAAATTCATCGTTCATTAAGCGAGTATATTTTTTACGTCAGATTGGTGTCGTTCTTTGCTTTCTTCCTATATATTCAGTCCTCCAGGAACAGTCACATCAAAAAATAACAACAGCCTTGTTAATTCTGAATGCACTCATCTGGCCATCGGTTGCTTATCTTGCAAGCATGATGTCGAAGGATATGCTGAGTACTGAAAAGAAGAATATGATACTTGATTCATTCTGGGCTGGAATCTGGATAGCCGTAATGCAAGTTAGTCCAATTCCATCATTATTCATAATCTCAGTTCAAATAGCTGATCGCTATGCTGCTGGTGGATGGAAAATTTTAAAACCAGCATTAATGTGGATGATGATTAGTTTCCTGACAGTTTGGTTAGTAAATGATTTCAGATATACGATAGAATTCAGTACCCGAACGGTATTGCTTTCTTTACCCTTGGCGACCTGTTATCCCATAGTACTGAGTATTGTTTCAAGGCACTTATCTATAAAGTTGAGGAAAAGAAGGGAGTTACTGGAAAAACAGGCTCTGATGGATCCTGGCTTAGATCTACCAAATCGCCGTTTTTTTGAGCAAAAAATGGAAAGTGCTTTTCGTGCAACGCGTAAAAAGAGAATTCATTCTTATCTTATGCTCATTGATGTTGATAATTTTAAAAAAATTAATGATACCTATGGCCATGAAGTAGGTGATGCGGTGTTATCTCGTATATCAACAATATTACGAGAGTGTGCTGGCGAGAAGGACGTACCAGCAAGATTTGGTGGCGATGAGTTGGCTATTATTGTTAATAATAGTAATAGCAAGCTTGTTATAGCTATGGTTCATATAATTCAGAAAAAAATTAAAGATCTTTCATTACCTTCTCACAACGATATTTACTGTACTGTCAGTATCGGTATTTCTTGTGCAGAAAATAAAGAATCAATCATCGAGTGGATCAAAGAGGCTGATGAAATGCTATATGAAGTTAAACGTAACGGGAAGAATGGATATTGCATGCCGAATAATTGAAGATGAAATGATTTCTTTTCTCATGATTTTATACATATAAATTTTTAAGATGGTTTATTATCGGCATTGCCAATACGGATAAATTTCCTCGGAACCACAGACCCCTCTCAACTAACGTTTGATACATGCCACTAATGTATTGTCATTCCATAACAATATGATTTTATTCAAATTTATATTGAAATCATGTTTCTTTTTTTCCCTTTTAAGTCATTTGATTTGAATAATCGATCGATTTAAGAAATGTGATAGGTTTCGCCTATTGTTCGATCGTTATCGATCATTTTAAACTATTTTCCTTTGATTTCTAAATATGACACGATTAGGATTATTCCTAGTTCCGGTGTTTTTTTAATGATAAAGAACAATATGGAAATAGATTCCTGTAGATTTGTTTTAGAACCATCTTTTAAAAAAGATGGTTCTATTCATTCTTGGGAAATTCTCACGAAAAATGTTAAAAAAAAGGACTGCAATGATTACCTTGCTAATGAAAGTGGTTTTTGTTTCACTTCATTAAGCGATAAAGAAAAAATCGATGTGTTTAAGAAACAGATATTGACAATTGAAAAGCTTGATGCATCAGAATTGAAGTTCAAGCCAGTTTCGTTGAATGTTGACAGTCTTATTAGCGATTGTATTTTGAACGATAAATATATTGGTGATTACTTAAAAAACCAAAAAAACATTGCTTTTGAGATTAACGAGCATTTTCATGAATTCAATACTAAATGCTGTATGGTTGACTTAAAGTGTCTTTCAAAATTGTGTCCAGTATGGCTGGATGATTTTGGGAGTGGCTTAACAAGCTTAACAGTTATAGATATGTTTAATTTTGAATGTATAAAAATTGATAAAGATTACTTCTGGGGAATACAGAGTGAGAGCGAATTCTTTAAAATAATAAATAAAATAAAATCATACTGCAATTTCGTGATTGTTGAGGGAGTTGAGACAATAGAACAAAAAAATAAAGTACATTCTGTTGTTGATTGCGCTTGCCAGGGAAGGTTGTGGATGAGTGATTACTATTATGTTGAGATTTAAAATAAATGACAACAAAAGATGATAAATGTCCATTTTGTGGTGCAATTTTAATTAATGAGGACCACTGCCACAGTTGCCATGCATTTAAGATTAAAGGTTATGTATCAAGAGATGCACGCAAGACAATTAATTTGATATCTATCTGCACATCTTTACTGGTAGCGCTCTTTGGGATCTTGGTTGTGTTTCTGGTGTCTTTCGGCATCGGGACATATATTGCTATCATAGGGTTTTCTCTTATTTTATATTTTATTATGAAAAGGATTCTGCATATAAAAGAAGAAAAAAAAGGGAAGATGGTTTGGAAAAGAGCAATCATTACTTGGTAGGTAGTAATTAAATAATATAATGGCGCTGCTGGTTCTAATGCAAGCCTCGGACTCCGAGGCTTTTTTATTTTCTTTTCAAATCATGAGTTATAACACCGGAAATATTTAACCCGACTCACAGGGAGTGAGTATTATTGGCTAATAATTCACTATCCAGATGAGCAGAAAGACTCAAAGCCGGTTATCAAAACTGAAAATATACTAATGAATTTCAATAGGTTAGGGCTTAGACTAAAAACATTAACCACTTATCAAAAATGCCTATTTTTCTTTTTAAATCAATAAGTAATGATGTTATTAGTTAACTACTGCTGCGCCACATGCAGTGGTTCGAAGCCGCAGACCTGATCGTCAAAGGTATGGAAGGCGCTATCGCCGCCAAGACCGTGACCTATGACTTCGAACGTCTGATGGAAGGCGCTAAACTGCTGAAATGTTCAGAGTTTGGCGACGCGATTATCGCGAACATGTAATCCAGTCTCTGGGTTAAACAATAACGGGAACTTAATAGTTCCCGTTATTTATTATTAGTATTTGAATGGTTATCAAAATTTTATCAAAATAAGTTATCAAAATGATAGTATCTTTCTTCTAAATGTTCAGGGAAAGCGATAAAACAATGAAAATCAATTTTTCCTCAGTATTGGATGCATTTTTTTCACGTCCGTTACTTGTTCTGTTTTTTTGCATTGCATGTTCTTTACTGTGGGTTGTTGTAGGTTTCAATTCTCCGCTTGTTTTTCTTACTGAAAATCAAAATCTTTATATTTATTCGACGCAAGCACAAGTATTGGCTGGGATCTACGGATTAATGCTTGCAGGGTATATTTTTTTGAGGAATGAGCAAACAAGGCGACTTGAAAAAGATGAAACCTTGGATGGTGTAATTAAAAGTGTACAAAAAAAAGAATTTGGTATGTTAATTGTAATAACTATTACAACAATGGTAACTATCATCCTTGATTTATTAGTCCTTTCATTATATTTAAGTGCATTTAAAGAAGTTAATATTTTAATAAAAAACACTGCAGCCTCTTTGTTCGTACTTAGTTTGATTATGATTTCATTTTTTATATTTCAGGCATTAAAAGAGACAAAGTATGAACAAGCAGTGCAGGATATAATTAGAGAAGAGGAGGGGAATATACAACATATAAATGAGATGAATGTATCTGCATCTAGTGTTAATGCAGATAAAAATAGAGATTTAATATATGGGACATTTATGAACTCATTTAGAATGTTAGAGAGAAAGTTGGGGATGTTATATTCCAATATTTACAATAATAGAGTCGTTAACAAACTTGCAAATGAACAGCAAATAAATAGCAAGAAAATTAAAGTACATGTGCCTATTTCTCGGATGTTAAGAGACTTGGTTTCATCTGGAATTATCGACCCATATTTTGGTGAGGAGATCTCTTCTATAATTAGATATCGAAATGCGTTAGTACACACTACAGAAACTGATCCGTCTCAGAAAATGGTTGATAGGATCAGTATAGTTATTGAAAAAATAAATGGGATATTTCGTGAGCAATTCCCTGATTTTATAAATAAATAGTTTTAAAGATTAATATTTACCTTTATCCAATTTTTTCCACGATCATCATGATAGAGATCGGTTTGCTGTTGAGTTTTATGCCCAAGTAAATCTTTTGTATTTATACCCTGAGCTTTATAAAGTCTTTCGGAAAGTGATCTTTGTTCATGGAATGTTGCGGGTGTACCTTCTCCCCATTCGATATTTGCACAATCTCTTGCCTTACTAAAATTCATCGTCAACGTTCTGGCTTTAACCTGAGCACCACGTTCTGCCTGAGATGTTGTCCTGAAAAAGTGCACCAAAAATGGACTGACCGCATAATCCCGGCAACGACTGATTACATCTCTGAGGCTCCAGTTGATGGCGTTGCAACGCAGAGCTAATGGTATTGCGATTTTGCTTCCGGTTTTCTCTTGCTCAACATGTAGATGATCGTCCCAGATGTCCGAGAATTTCATACGGGATATGTCACCTAGTCGCTGTCCTGTTACTATGGCTAAAAGCATGGCGTTCCCCATGTATTTGTGATTTTCATCGGCTATATCAAAAATCTTTTGCCATTCCTCAAGAGTTAGGCGCTGGCGAGTGACTTTTCTACGAGGTTGTTTAGTTGCTAGTGCAGGGTTATAACCAGGAGGTACTTCTCCCGCATGTTGAGCTTCTTTAAAAACATCTATTAGGACAGAGCGAATGACCTGAGCCATTCTGGATTGTCCCTCCGCTAAATATTCATCAAGAATTTGCGCAACATCTCGAACATTGACAGTGGATATTAATTTCATTCCTACCCGCTCCTTAAGTAGAGATACTGGTTTTGCTTTTTGTTTGATAGTGTTTTCTTTAATATCTCCGGACTTTAATCTTTCCTGCTGAATCTTCCAGTAACGTTCAAGCCAGGTGTTAGTTGATATTGATTTTCCTGAGCTGGTGGAAATTCTGTCAGTGATTGCCATTATCTGGCGGGTTTGTTGTTCCGCCAGTCTTTTATTTGCTTCAATAGCTATTGCCGTTGCCTCTGCTTCGTCTGTGCCTAGACTATGAAACTTACCAGTTATCGGGTGCTTATAACGCCAGTATACTTTATTAACCTTTCTACTGAAGAGCGGGTATAAATTTGGAATAGATATATTATTTTTACGTGGTCTGGCAGCCATCGTTCAAAATCCTCTGCAAAAGAACAGGGTCGCTTTTCTTTACTACAGGAGTGGTCAATGTACCGACCAACTCAGCATCCTCCCTGACGCGCCAGAATCGACCTTCTTTTTTGGCTGGGGGAGAAAACATATTCTGTTTAGCATAATTCCTGAGAGTGGAAACACTTGGAGGATTGCTTCTGTATTTCTCGTTTGCCCACTCTTCAAGGGTTAACATCTGGAGCATATGTTTTACCTCATTATGGCCCATTGCTGGGCCAGTATCTGAAAATAAAAAATCAGTTTTGCATCAATTTTTGCAGTACCTGATTGCCGGCAATTATTCGCTGCCAGATCGCTGATACATAGCGGGCCTGATGAATAGCATCAGCGAGGGCATTGTGACGAGACCCTTCAAACGGGATCGTTGTTTTGGGGTCGAAGCTAATGGCCTGGCCGAGCTCTACCATTGTTCGTACGTCCCGATCGTTCCAGTATTCCCACGGATAATCTTCAGCAATGCAATCGTAAGAAGAACGCAGAATAGAGTTGTCGAATGACGCACCGTTACCCCATACCTGCGCCTTCTTGCTCCCACCAGCGACATTATCAGAAACAAATTCTCTGAACTGGAGTAATGCATCCAGCAACGGGATAGCATCATCATTTACGATCGCAGAGCGTGCTTCGGAGGACTGCTTCAGCCACCAGATAACAGTAGATGGATCGATTACGGCGCCCCAGTTCACAGAGGATTCAAGGCATACGACTTTATAGAAACTTTCTCCAATAGAGCCGGTTGCCGGGTCAAAAACAACCGCACCAATAGCGACGATAGGGGCGTTATGTTTTTTACCCATGGTTTCCAGATCGACCATAACGTGAACATAATCAATTGGCTGATCTTCCTCCTTATTATGATGACCGGGTTCAATATCTACAGTATCCGTTTGATGAACAACTTCATCTGTTTTTTCTTCTTGGTTAACCTTGCCCGTAACGTCAACAAGACCTTCAATGGAAAATACTCCGTCCCCAATTTTTGAAACTTCAGGCTTCCTGGTCTTGGTAAGGTCTTCGGTTATCCACTTCGGATCCGTAGGGTCGCTAATCCCTTCAACATATTCGCCGCGCTCGGCGGCCAGAACCTGATTAGCGTCTGGACGTTGCTTTTGAGCCTCTTTTACCAGTTCGGTACCAACTGCTTTAAAGTCGGAGGAGAGTGTTTCCAGTTTTGCGCTGTTATCCTCTCCGGCGATTGCTTGGTTTATTGCATCCAGAGTGACTATGTCCCGCCTTAGCAAGCGTTTCAGCGCTCGGGGTATCATGCTTATGTTCAGTCAGATTCGCGTTAATGTAGCCTCGCAACCGATCTGGAAAAGGAGTTATTCCACTGGATGCTTCCCTGATCAGTGCAAAAATCGCTGCACGGGAATAATCAAGGATGCCTGGTGTGCTCCGTAATGCTGCAGACCATTCTTTAAATGGACTTTCATTTTTCTGTACTATTTCCTTCGCGCGGCGGTGGAGTGATGCCGGAAAATTATAGATATCAAAATCCATAGGCATCGTCGCAAGGGCGATCTCTATATCCAGAGTATCCAGCGAATGCTGATAATCCGGATTGCGGTCAGTTTTGTTACCGCCACCAGCATTGGCGCCGGTATCGGTTTTGTTTATTGAGGTGATATAGTTTCCAGCAGCCCATTCCTTTGTAAGGATCCCGCGGTCAATGTGTGACGTTTCAAGCCACAATTTGGCGAACTGAATTTGCTTGCCGAGCTCATGGCGTTTCCCCACAGGAAATACGCTCTTAAATGCACTGGTAAATTTCCACAGGCCAGGCATATCATATTTTTTAAGCTCCGGAATATTTTCTGCCGTCAGCAGCAGATTCTGCACACCGTGATTATCCGTATCCATTTCCATCGCTGAAAGGCGGTTTCGATGAGGAATGCTAATGTGATACACGTGACGCTCGTCGGCCATATACTGGGCAAGCAGCTGCGTGCGGAATGACATTTCTGCCAGGTTG
>ENA-OWPN01000930-OWPN01000930.1-human-gut-metagenome-genome-assembly--contig:-NODE-930-length-31959-cov-5.333124_pt1 | contig 31959 bp, 21 predicted proteins | sample MGYA00248266_ERZ651850 | MGnify/ENA primary metagenome ERZ651850 (study PRJEB26924, sample SAMEA4378296) | human gut metagenome | biome: human gut; feature: human-associated habitat; material: faeces... | reverse complement strand
CAATTGTCTGACCAAGTACGTTAGTGATTACTACGTTCTTGCCTTCAGCACCCTTAACGATTACAGCACCGTCAGTTGCTACTACAGAGATTGCAGAAGCGCTGATTTCGTCGTTTGCTGTCGGGTTAGAATGTTCTGCTGCCAAATCAAACTTATCACCTGCTGCATAACCCTTAGCTACAACAACCACACCGTTGATGTTCTTCAGGTAACCATCGTTAGAGAGTTCAGGCTGTTTCTTGCCAGCGATGTAAGTGTTATAATCATAATAACCTGTCTGAACCTTGAATGAACCGTCAGATTCATGGTTGATCGGGTTGATATAACGGAACGCAAACTTAGCTGTATTGAAATCGCTTGTGCTCAGGTCGATCACGTCGGAAGCCTTGCCACTCTTTGTATAGTTCTTGTCTGTGATATACAGTTTGTCACCTGTGCGGAAACCGTATACGAAACCTAACTTAGCAAAGTGTTCGCCTGCTTCATTGTCATTGATATACTTATTCGTATGGATAGCACCATTTACATAAGCTACATAAGCAGTGTCGATCAGGTTCACCAGGAAGCGACCGTAAGTCGTATCCGGAGTCAGCTGATGGTTAGCATTGTCGAATGTAGCCGGTTTGTATTCCGGATTAACAGCCAACAGATACTGATAACGATTGTTGTTGCCACGTTTTACATAAGCTGTATCGACATACAGAGCCGGAGCCATAGTAGTCAACTGAGCCTTGTTACCGATGTTCAAGAATTCACCGTTTTCAAACATCTGATCGTAATCATTTTCCTGACGGAAGATACGGATCGTATCACCCATGCTCTGCAGACGATATTCAGGAGCACCCACTTTCTGTATTTTGAACAGGTCGTTAGAGTTGATCTGATCGTAAGCGCCTTCAACTTCAACAGCACCCTGTTTTGTCAGCGTTGTTGCACCATACAGTTTGTTGCCCAAGTTCAAAGAAGCATGAGTTGTTTCGCCATCTACTACAAATCCTTTAGCGTCATACTTCGGATAAGTTACACCAACGATGTTATACAGATCAGTTCCTTTTTCCTTCAATACGAAACGGTAAGCGTCTGAGATATTCTTAGTAGTCTTGTATGATTTGAAATTAGGATCGCAAATCATTGACAGGATATCTGTTGTCTGCGGATTTTCGTAAGTCAGGAATTCATCGTTAGCCACATTCTGTAATGCGTAGCTGATGATAGCAACAGTATCTTTGTACTCATAGAACTTCTTGTCAGAAGCTTTGTAATACTGCGGATGGTTGAATACATATACAGAGTCGGAAGCCTGTGTCAGTTCTTTGTCAGAATCATAAGCTCTGGCAGCTGTCAACGGAACAATTCTCCAGTTTACTGTAGCATTTTCGTCGTGAGACAAACCCAGGAAGTGACTCTTCGCAGTATGGTTTTCACCTACATAGTAATCTTCTTCAGAAGAAGCTACCAACAGGTTGAACAACTGATCCTGTACTTCTTCAGCTGTCAGGTTCTTATAACCGTCACGCTGAACAGCGTTATTCTTCAAAGCAGCTTCAACCGGAGTGATTGCGATTGTATCGCGAAGCAAAGCTGAACCGTTCCATTGAGCAAATTTAGCAGAACCACCGGTATAAGCTACAGCATATTTGTTGTTACCCAGGTAATATATCTTGCTTACAGCATACTTTTCGTTATTGTTTTCACGGTTTACGAAAGTAAAGCCGTAAACATTGTCACCCAATGATTGTCCCTTAGACAAATCACCTGTAGCAGCAGTCATTTGAACAGCCCACTGTCCTTCCGGTTTATCGAACAGGAAGTTAGCAGCATCAGCTGGTTTAGCTTCCGCACCCAAAACCTTACCATTCAATTTGATAGTCTTAGTACCATCTTTGTATGTTACATCCGAATGATTTACAAACGTAATGTTCACATACTTCATGTTCAGCGGATTGTAATCCTTGTCAGAATCACCGCGTACAGCGTTGTTTGCACTGAATTCAGCATATGCCCAATAAGCTTGTTTACTAGAAGTTGTCAGATAAGTACCTGCTTGTGCACCAGTCTTGATAGTAAATGTAGAAACATCACCTACACTCGTTTTACTATAATCAGATACCTGAATTGAATAGATAGGAGTTTTAGCTGTTGCTTCACCGTTTGCTACTTTGTTTGCATCGAAGTTGAATGTGAAGTAAGGAGCATAAGTGGCATCTTTCCATTTACCGTTTTTCATCACTTCAGCCATCGCTTTCTCGCTCAGTGTTACGAACTTGTAACCACCAGCGATCAACTCAGAGTTAATGTTACTCCATTCAGAATCTTTAGTTGTTTCAACTACGATGTAGCTGTTGCCTTTCTTCAGTAAGAAAGTTTTCAGCTCAGTATCAGTAAATGAGCTAGCATTATCTACCGTGATCGGAGTGAACGTCTTATTAGTACTGTTGTAACATACCGGAACCAAATCAGCATCTTCAAACGGGTTCTGAACCAATGTAGAAACGCCATCCTTTTCATCCCACAAAGACAGGTTGAAGCTTGTCAGTGTACCGAAGTCTGAAAGGATTTGTTTAGCTGTGAATGCCTTTGCATCTGCAGGAATGCTAAACAAAGCAGAAGGAGTAGATGGATCAACTAAAGAAGGTGTTCCATCCTCTCCAATACTTACATATTTTCCATTTGTAGCTTTTAAAGCAAAGCTTCCTTTATAGTCTTCCGCAGTAAATTCGGTTTCGCCTTCAACTGTGAAATAAGTATTGGCATCTTTCTTTTTGAAAGAATAACGATAAGTTCCGTCAGTTGTCGTTGCAGTCTTGCTTACTACCCAAAGAGTTGCCTTTTCGAGTGATCCGTCTTCACCTGCAAATTGAGTACCGTTACCCAAAAGCACTACATCTCCGGATGCAACAGAAGTCAAAAGAATATCTTTATTGGCATCATCAATAGTGGCAGCCGTAGATACACCGGTTGTTTTTAAAGCAACGCTAGATATATTTACTGAGTTTCCGTCAGTCACAACAGTTGCTTTTTCACCTTGTTTTAGTGTAAATGTAGAAGCTTTAGCTTTCTCTACCAAAACAAAAGGAGCAGCATCTGTTGATTTAAGACCTGCAGTTGCCTGCAGCCAGATCTTTGTTTCACCCAGTTTTTCAAGAGTGACATTCTTGTATTTGCTATCTACCAATACCCATGAATCTGCTTTTTCAGCATCATCTTCTGTCAAATAAACTACTTTTCCGTTTTGAACAGAAAGAACATTGTCTCCAATAGCAACAGTAGTCGGGGCAGGAATAGCTGTTACATCGCTGGTAACAGTTATTGTACCGTCTTCTGCAACAGAAACAGCAACATCACCCATGCCCGGAACATCTGCACCCGGAGCATTCTCTGCCAGTTCTGACTTAACGATTTCTACGTCTACAATAATGTCAAAAGTAACATCTTCGGACTGAATTTCAACATCGTCTTCGCTTTCGTTTTTAGTTACTAATGCAACATTACCATCACCCTCACCAGAAGAAAGTACACTTAGATTCTCTACACTTTTTTCTGTATAAGGAGTGCTTTCATCTGTATACAAGAATGCATTCGCTGCAGGAGTAGTCTTGTCTCCATCTCCTTCAAGTGCTACTGCATCAGTAGCATTCACAGTCTTTACTGTAAAAGAACCATCTTCTTCAGAAATGTAGAGATTTACTGCACCTTCTTTACCCACAGTAATTACCAAAGGTTTTGCAGCTTCATTTCCTTCTGCCTCTTGAGTTTCTGTCTCACCTACATACTGAATGCCATTTTCACACAGGAGCCATCCTTCAGCACCGGCTACTTGCAAATTGTAGGATTTGACTGCTCCTTGAGCGCCATCTTCACCAGCAACCGATGGTGTGCCAGCTGATTCGTCAGAAGAAGCTTCCACCAACGTCCATGCAGTCTTAAATGCATCCACATTTTTGAGATTACAAGAAAGGATTTTTTCCACCGGCTTGGCTGCTTCCGTGCCAGTTCTAGTTGTCACATACGTTCTAGCTACCCCGTCGTTTGCCGGTAAGATCATTGCGTCTACAGCGTAGAACAATCCACCCGAAGCCAACAGTGTAGCTACTAATGTAGAAAACTTTTTGTTCATAATTCTTTAATTTAATATTAATAATAGTGTTAAAATAGCGTCATAAATCTTGTGAATCTTACTCTACACCTTTATCCCTTTCTTCCCCTAATTATGTGTTTGTTAAAAGGTGTTTAGTAAAATGACTAGTTTTATCGATCCTTTTTTCTAGTCATTTTTTGAGTGAATTTTTATTTTATACTGAAAAGTGATAATTTCATACAAACTTTGTTATGTAGTTGATAAGAAAGACTATATATTTGCAAAAATAAATTTGAAAAGAATTGCAGGTTTAAAAACTAGTTGTACCTTTGTGACTAGAAAAAAGGATCGTTTAAATTAGCCATTCTATTTTAACACTTTAATTCATTATATACCAATCTATTAAATATCATTTCACACCTCATTTTACCACAATTTTAACATTCCAGTTTATTTAAGGATAAAATACTGTAATACTGAAAGTTAAGCTTGATTTTCACCACATTCTTTTCAGTAATTGTAAATCACTGTATAATAGCATCTTAAGTTTTAATATCTGTTTTGTATTCTCAGAGGTGTTGCTTTATATATAATGTACGCGATTGTACAACTATAAAAATAGTTGATATTTTTCTTGAAAGCCGTTTGGTTATTCTATAATAATCTTTGGACTTATCCCCCTAAGCTATGTATGATAATCCAATATTATTTTAGGTTTCCGTAATAATAACGGTTATTACAAAGTAAAGGTAAAGACTGAAAATCGGATTTGTATTCGAACGTTTTTGCGTTTGATATATATCAAACGAATAAAGCACATATATGCTTCTTTCATTTGATAATTGTTCTCCTTTCGTTCGATAATCATAGAATGATTCATTGTTCGGGATGAAAATTCGTTTTGGCTGGTATTAATTTAAATGCCCGTCATATACATACAAGCGCAATTTCTGTTAAATAATAAGCTATTTATTTGTAAAGAACTGGAATACCGGATTACCAACGACGGAATACACCCTGAAATTACAGGAACATTCTACGAAGTGATATAAAAGTAACAAATTTGTTACTTTTATATTTGGTCATTTGGAACAAATATGTTACTTTTGCAGTGTTCAATTAAACAATAGTTCTTTTACACAATGAAGTATTCCGAGTTTTACAAACTGATTGAAGCCGCAGGCTGGACAATCAGTAAGGGTAAGAAACATCACAAGTATGTTCACCCGGACTTCGACTATTTCATTCCTGTCGGACGTCATCCGAGTAAAGAAATACCGAAAGGTACACTTGAATCGATGATGAGGGATGCCGGACTGAAAAAGTAAAAGTTCTGCCACTCCCTTCGGGGAGTGGCTTTAATTGGACTAAACCTCAAAAAATCTGTTGTATGAAAACAATTGTAGCAATTATCGAAAAAGCAGAAGACGGCGGCTATGGTGTTTACACCAAATCTGTACAAGGTGCGTACGGGTACGGTCTGACTGAGCAGGAGGCTAAAAATGACTTTGTAGACGTACTAAACGAACAAGCCGAATTTTACAAAGAAAAGAAAGGTGTGTTTCCGGAATGGTATACGGAAAATATATCGATAGATTACAAATATGACTTTTCCGGTTTTTTTAAAACCTTTCCTTTCTTCAATGTATCACAATTTGCACAAGCTGTCGGGATTAATCCTTCATTGATGCGCAAATATAAAGAAGGACTGGCTTTTGCTTCCGAAAAACAAAAGGCAGCCATACAAGACAAATTCAACGAGATCGTAACTAAAATGAGTCTGGTCCAGTTTTAAAAAGAGCTATTTTTAATTGAACACCTGTACCGCTCACACAACAAGGGGGAACCAATTGGTTCCCCTTTTTCGTCAAACCATGTTACAGTACAAATGCACTGGATAATAACGATTGCCTTATTGGGCAGCTTTACTCTTTTCGTATTCCCTATTCTAATTGCAATTTTCAGATAAGAAAGGAGACCCAAAAACGATTTACTCCCCGAAAACCGCCGTGAAGATTTGTTAAACAATTCTTATGTAAGCAGGCGCGTAATATGTTGGTACACATATAAAACGCAAAAGGCGACACCTCTAAAAAGAGGTATCGCCTTTTACAAAAATACTTTAAATCGTGACCCGGGAGGGATTCAAACCCTCGACCTTCAGAACCGGAATCTGACGCTCTATTCACTAAGCTACCAGGCCAAAGACGGGGCAAAAGTAATTATAATATCGGAAGAAACCAAACGAACGGCAGAAGAGTTTTATATCTCTTTCTTTTTTCTGCCCTACAACATAAGTTTTGATAATTTGCAACACACTTTACCACATATACTGCCATTTTGCAAATAAAAAAGGCTTCAACATTGCTATTTTGCCATTAATCATTATCTTTGCGTCGCATATTTTACAAACACAAAGCACAACAAGTATATGAGCTATTTAATTAAACCTGCGGGATATAAGGCTTTGCTAAACCTGTCGCAAACAGAGATGGGAATCAAGAAAATCAAAGACTTTTTCCAGCAAAACCTGTCTTCGGAGTTACGCCTGCGTCGTGTCACGGCACCTTTGTTCGTTCTTAAAGGGATGGGAATCAACGATGACCTGAACGGAACCGAACGAGCTGTCACATTTCCGATCAAAGACCTGAACGATTCCAAAGCCGAAATCGTACACTCTTTGGCGAAATGGAAACGCCTCACTTTAGCAGACTATAATATCGAAGAAGGGTACGGCATTTATACCGATATGAATGCCATCCGCTCTGACGAAGAACTGGGTAACCTGCATTCATTATACGTCGACCAGTGGGACTGGGAACGGGTGATGAGCCCCAAAGAACGCAATGTCGAATATCTGAAAGAGGTCGTACGGCGTATATATGCAGCCATGGTGCGTACCGAATATCTGGTTTATGAGATGTTTCCGCAAATACGGCCGACACTTCCCCAGCATATTCATTTCATACATTCCGAGGATTTGTTGCAAAAATATCCTACCTTTACACCGAAAGAACGGGAAGACGCTATCGCCAAAGAATATGGCGCAGTCTTCATCATCGGTATCGGATGCAAGCTGAGCAACGGAGAGAAACATGACGGACGTGCTCCTGACTACGACGACTGGTCGACTGTCGCAGAAAACGGACAGGTAGGACTGAACGGTGACTTACTCGTTTGGGACGATGTATTGAACCGCTCGCTCGAACTCTCTTCAATGGGTATCCGTGTAGATAAGGAAGCGCTGGAACGTCAGCTGAAGCTCTCCAACGCTGAAGAAAAGAGAGAACTCTACTTCCACAAACGCCTGCTGAACGGTGAACTGCCTCAGAGTATCGGCGGCGGTATCGGACAAAGCCGTTTGTGTATGTTCTATCTGCGCAAAGCTCATATCGGTGAGATCCAGGCTAGTATCTGGCCGGAAGATATGCGTCAGGAAGCCCGTGCTGCAGGAATGCTATTAATTTAATTGAAAATTGAGAATTGAGAATTGAAAATACCCAAAAGCGACTCTCAATTCTCAATTTTCAATTCTCAATTTTCAATTATAAAGTTATGGACGTAAAGATCGAACAAAGCTGGAAAGAGCGGTTAGCCCCCGAATTTGAAAAAGATTATTTCAAAGAGTTAATCAACTTTGTAAAACAAGAATACAGCCACGGTGCTGTCTATCCTCCCGGACCATACATCTTTAATGCTTTCGAACATTGTCCTTTCGATAAAGTGAAAGTGGTCATTCTGGGACAAGACCCTTACCACGAACCCGGGCAGGCACACGGCCTTTGCTTTTCCGTGCAGGACGGAACGCCTTATCCTCCTTCCCTGATCAATATTTTCAAAGAAATAGAAAGCGACCTAGGCAAACCCATGCCACCAAGCGGAAACCTTTTGCGTTGGGCAGACCAGGGTGTTCTGCTATTGAACGCCACCCTGACAGTCCGTGCACACCAGGCAGGCTCACATCAGAACCGGGGATGGGAAACATTTACCGATGCCGTGATCCGTACACTGGCAGAAGAGCGCAGCCACATCGTTTATATCCTTTGGGGCTCATATGCACAACGCAAAGGGGCGGTCATTAATGCTTCACGCAATCTGATATTGAAATCGGCACACCCTTCTCCCCTCTCCGCTTACCGGGGATTTTTCGGGAACAAACATTTCAGTAAAGCAAATGATTATTTGATAGCCACCGGGCAAGAACCGATAGAGTGGTAATTAATACCAGCTCTGTCCTTCCCGGGCAGAGCTACTCTGGTTATACTTCAAGTCTTTCAGCAGCGAAGAGCTTACCGCAATAGAGAATGTATATGATTTATAAGGCCCTACGGGTACAAAGCTTGCAGACATCTGGAAACAGTGCAGGTTACGTGTCACGTTACATGTCATGAACGAAATTTTGTTATTGTCAAAATCGTACGTGGCATTGAAATTAAAGCTCCAGTTCTTCGTCGGCTGAATATTTCCGTTAAAACTCAGGGCATGCGTCAGCTTATACTTATACTCTAACCGGTTAGGATCGAAATCACCGTAACGCAACTGCATACTGTAATTGAAAGAAAGGCTCCAGGGGATCTTCGAGATCAGATAACCGTCGGCATCATACTCACCGGTATCTTTCTTCTTGCCGCGCAAACGTCCGCCTTCAGACTTTCCTTCGCCATCCGGATTTTCTCCGTCCTGGTTTTCCGCAGTCAGATTTTCGAGTTCTCCGTCACCCACATTATCTTCCGGGATATTACTGTCCGTCTCACCTCCGAACCATTTCTTGAAGGTATCGTTATTGAAAGTATAAGAGAAGCTGGTTCCTGTCGAACGTAAACGCCCGATACCTTTACCGGCTTTCCAACGGGGAATATCCAGTCGAATCGGTTTTCCGTTCTTATCTGCACCATAGGTGTAGGTATCGAACTGCCCGTTCAGATTCAAGGTATAACTCTTCGAGAACTTCAAACGTAACCCGACAGACAAGTCACTCCACTTAAAAGAATCTGCCGCCATATTATAGCTCATGCCCAATGATAACTTGTCGATCAGACTGATCTTACGGAAACCGGTAGTATCCTTGTCTGATTTGATCTTCATTTCGACATTGTTATCCAACGAGAAGTTCAGGCTTCCCTGCTTTCCGCTAGGAATAGAACCGTTGTGGGCAAAAGGAGAATACACATAGTCGATCGGATCGCCATTGGTATCGATATACTGGTAATGATCATAGAACCCGAAAATACTGCTGCCAAAGTCAGGAGCGGCACTAATACTTACAGAAGGCTCGAAACGATGACGTATCATCTCTACTTTATCTCCCAGAAAAGGAAGTGGCTTATAAAAACCGTACAAAGTCGTAGATGCCGATAGGGATGCATTATAATTATAAATACGATAGAATCCGTAAGTCGTATCCCGATTTACCAGCGTGTTCAGCTGCGGATCGAACTGTTTGGTGATCTTGCTGGTATACCAGCTTTCCTTGTAGTTGAACGAAGGAGAGATATTGATATACTTGAATGCCGTAAATGTAGCACTGACCGGAATGCTATGTTCAAAAGAGTTCTTCCAGTCTTTGATAAGGTTCGACTTAAACAGCTGATCTTCTTTTGTCGTGATGCTATTTCTGAAATATCCGGAGTAACTCATGGAGATCTTCTCATACCAGCGTTCTTTACCGACCGGATTCTTCCGCTTAAAGGGGAATATACGGCTCAAAGTAATGGTCAGGTCAGGTAATGTCATAGAGATCATCGAGTCCTTGGAATTTTGGTTCACGTTCATGGTTGCCGAAAGCGTCAACGGATTGTTCGGGAAACGTTGGGTGATATTGATACTGGACCCTTTGGTGTTATTCGTCGTATTAGGGTTGTAGATACCATAGGCACTGTTACGGTCGAAGCTGGATGTCTGAAAATTGACACTAGCCGAGAAAGTCCGGTACGGATTGGCTTTCGGATCCTGGCTGTGCGTCCAGTTCAACCGGAAGTCTTTCGACAAGCTATAGTCTGCCAATCCTTTATCCCCATACTTACTTACTTGGTAAGCTGCATTGAAATTCCCTGAAAAACGATATCGCTTCTTATAAGATGATTGCGCCTGAAGCCCCCAGGAACCTTTCGTATAGACCTCCCCCGTCACAGCCAAATCGATATAATCGCTCAGTGCGAAGTAATACCCACCATCACGCAGACCAAAACCCCGCTGGGAGTCGTCGGCATAGGTTGGCATGATCACACCCGACGAATAGGTACTCGAAAACGGGAAGAAACAGAAAGGCAAGCCGATCGGATATAAAGGAACATCTTCTATTACCATGTAAACCGGTCCGGTCACAATATTCTTTTTGGGACGGACCTTCGCCTTTGTCATCTGAATATAAAAGTGAGGATGATCGTGTTCATCGCAGGTAGTATACTTACCGCCCACCATATTCAGCACATCGTCGTCCATCTTCTTCGTGCGTCCGGCAGTAACAAAACCTTCCCCCTGCTGGGTGATCACATCCGTGATATATCCCTTCTTGGTATTGAAGTTATATCGCATCGTTTTAGATTCATACTCTTGATCCCCATCTTTAAACAAGGGATAACCGAACTCTTCACCAATAGAGTCAAGACCGAATTTGGCAAACACCAGGCTGCTGTCCAGGCTCATCTCGATATTCTCCGCCTGCAGCCCGATCTGTTGGTATTTGACATCTCCTTCACCATACAGATATGCCCAGTTACCGGCTGTCATCACCATAGAGTCTTTTGCCTGATAAATAACCGGAGCATCCAGTCCTACCTGCTTAGACTGAGTAGAATCGGAAGCAAGGACCGTACTATCGGTGACAGCTGTCGCTATCGTATCCCCTATGACAGGCAATACGGTATCCCGCGGGGCAACCAGCTCCTGCGAATACATCATCAAAGCCCCGGTGAGGAAATATAATAGGATAAATAGCCCTCTGTGTCTCATTAATTAAGTTGACAGTTGACAGTTGACAGTTGACAGATAGGAGATGAAGCCACTGTCATCCGTCATCTGTCAACTGTCAACTGAATCGTTACAGCGTGCAAATGTATAATAAATTAATGAGCCCTTTAGCTTTTATTCCCCTAAAAAGAGTTTACACCAGTTATCAAAACGTATAACGGTCTCCTCTCCATACCTGGAAAGGCTCTGTTTTACTTTCTCAACCGGCTTTTCCTTATCCAGTTTTGTCTTACTGTAAAACTTATCGGCAAAACAGATGAGCTGCTCTTCCAACGATACCGGAACCATTACACGCGACGGAAGCGGAAGATGTCTTTCTTCTATCATCTCCGCCGTTATCCCGGTCCCTGTATGGCGTTCACAGACCAGTGCATGCCGGGGAAAACCTTCTTTACGCATCAGGTCGGCACCCAGATAGCCGTGACAAATATATTCGGCATCACCCAGGCAACCGATCTCCGGTGCATTGCAAAGAAAGATACCGATGTCGTGAAGCATGGCTGCTTCTTCAATGAAAGGAATGTCCAGATTCATTTCCGGATGCATACGTGCCAGGCTCAATGCTTTCTCCGTCACGCTCCGGCTATGGGTTACCAGAATATGGCAGGCATCCGATCCTGCCGGATAATATTTGGATATAATATCAATAGGATTCATTTTATCTACGCTTTATTTTTAACCGATCCGACTGCGAAGATACTGATATTTTATATTGGCTATCCATTATCCGGCCGATAAAATACTAACCTCTGCATCCGAGACTGTTCAAATCCGGATTAATCTCCTTAACGGCATCTTTCACCTTTTTCTTTGTTACTTTACCTTCAGTAGACACCTGTTGTACCGGATACCGATCTTCTTTATGATCTAACACTAAAGCCTCGGTTTTCGCTTTTTCTTTGATTTTTGGAAGTCTTGTTGCCATATGATTATTCTTTTTGTTTGTAATAATCCAACACAAAAAGAAGCCTGATAGTTCAAGTCAAACATGTTAAATATAAACACATTTAACCGTTTCATAGCTTCAATAAGGCGAACATTTGCTACTTTTGCAGGCAATAAACAGTTGGATACGGATTATGAAAACAGTTTTCAGGCTTACACTTTGGTTTATCGGCATATTACTCACAGCAGAACTGCAGGCGGCAACAACTCAGGGTGCTTTGGTTTTAGGGGCCGAACGTATGGATGTGATCACTCGCTTACTGAAAGACAAACAGGTCGGATTAGTCGTCAACCAGACCTCGATCCTGGAAAAACAACAGAAACATTTGCTGGACGCACTGGTAGACCAGGGTATCCGGGTAAAAAAAGTGTTTGCCCCCGAACATGGTTTCCGGGGAACCGCCGATGCAGGTGAAGAGGTAAAAGACAGTCGTGACTTTAAAACCGGTATTCCTATTGTTTCCATCTACGGTAAAAACAAAAAACCGACAGCCGAGCAGTTAAGCGGGCTGGATGTGGTTGTATTCGATATTCAGGATGTAGGCGCACGTTTCTATACATATATAAGTACAATGCATTATGTCATGGAGGCGTGTGCTGAGAACGGCATTGAATTTCTTGTGCTCGACCGTCCGAATCCGAATGACTTCGTAGACGGTCCGGTGCGTCAGAAAGGCTTTGAATCGTTTGTCGGTGTCGACCCGATTCCATTGTTGCATGGTTTGACGGTCGGAGAGCTTGCCTGGATGATCAACAGCGAGGGCTGGCTCAAAAGCAATCCGGACAGCTGCAAGCTCCATATCGTCAAGATGGAAAACTGGCGGCATGGCGATCCTTACTGGTTACCGGTCAAGCCGTCTCCCAACCTGCCGAACGACCAGTCGATCCGGCTATATCCTTCTTTATGCTTTTTTGAAGCGACCAATATCAGTATCGGACGCGGCACCTATTACCCGTTCCAGGTGATCGGATTTCCGGACCGAAAATATGGAGACTTTACTTTCACGCCCGTATCATTGCCCGGTTTTGACACGAATCCATTACAGAAAGACAAGGAATGTTACGGTATCGATCTTCGGGAATATCCTTTCGAGGGAGGATTAACGCTGCATTTCTTCCTTGACTTCTACAATAAAGCCGGGAACGAACAAGCTTTCTTTTTCTCCCGCCCGCAATGGTTCGACCTGCTGGCCGGAACCAAGGAACTCCGTTATCAAATTGTCAGGGGATTATCGGAAGAAGAGATCCGTGACAGCTGGAAACCGGAACTGGACAAGTACAAGCAAATGAGAAAAAAGTACCTGCTGTATCCGGATTATCCGCAAAAAGCAACAAAGAGCCAATAACCGTTGATTTTATTTGGTTTTTAATTATCTTTGCTCACTCGTAACAAAGAATAGGACGACAGTGTTATGCCCTGATTATATTACATGCATAACACTGTTTATTATAATATTAAACTTACAGTGCAGGGTTAATAACGGAATACTCATTGAAACGTTTTTGGCACATATTGCTGTTCTTCTTTTTATTCGCTATTGGAATAAAAGGTTATATAGAGGCTGCCGGTAGCAACTCCCCCTATAAGGTGCTTATTATCCAGTCGTACACGGAAGACCTTATAAACTACTCCAGGTTTAGCGATCTGATTGCCCAAAAATTGAAGAAAAAAGATATCCTGGTAAATATGAAGACGTTCTTTCTGGATTGCGAACGTTACAATGAGCAGGAAGAAAACACCCGCATGTACCACTATTTAGATTCCATAAATAGTTGGGATCCAGATATTATTTTGGTTAATGACGATCAGGCAACTTATACCTTAATGGCCTGCGGTCATCCGCTTGGAAAAACCAAGCCTGTCGTCTTTTCCGCCGTAAACTTTCCCAACTGGGCTTTGTTGGAACAACATCTCAACTTCACCGGTTTTTGGGATAAGCCTAATTACTTGAAAACAATCGAACTGATAGAAAAATTATATGGTGCTTCCAATATTCTGTTTTTCAAGAATGCCCGTTTCATGAGCAGGGAGTCATTCAAAACAATCCAGGAAGAGATCAGAGGCACAGGAAGAAGTTTACGTATTGGTTTGTACCATCAAAAAAGGAATGAATATCCTAAGGAAATTTGCCCGGGTGAACCAGGAAAATCTGTCTTATACACGACTGAAACGGCTTTTCTTTCAGCCCAAAGCCTGTTAGCCATTTTTCAGAACAAACCGTATACGGCCTGTTTGCAAATCATCCTCGATTTTGATGTGCTGACGATAGGGCGCCTGGCAAATGTTCCTAATTTCACAGTGATCAACAACGGATTCAATGATGACAAAGGGATCACCGGAGGATACTTCACGACTTTGGATATACAGACAGATATTGTTTCTGCGCGGGCCGCCGACATCTTGTCCGGAGCGTCTCCCACCAACTATTCTATTATGGAAAGTCCGAAAGTATATGCTTTCGACTGGAACGAAATGGAACGCTTCAACATTAAGAAAGAAGATTTGCCGGAAGGCTGCATCATCTATAATCTCCCATTTTATGAACGTTATCATAAAGCGATGATCATTGGGGGGAGTTTATTTCTGATATTGATCATCTATGTTATTATCAAGTTAATTCTCATGTACAGGCGTGAGTTCAACCGCAAAAAACAAATACAGATTAATTTATTTAAGGAAAGACGGTTTCTGAGACTCGCGCTGGAAGGTGGTAATACCTATGCATGGAAACTGGAAAAAGGACTCTTCATTTTTGAAAATGATTTCTTTGCTGCTAACCAGGTCACGCCGAGGGATATGTCTCTTACTGAACTATTAGCCATAACACATCCGGATGACCGGGAACATTTGCGCAGTCATATCCGGGATATTTACACCGGACAATGGGATGAGACAACCATTCAATGCCGGTTCAGTTTTGATGGGAAAGGGTATTGCTGGTGGGAACTTCGTTATAATCACGGTGAGGAGATGGTCGACTCCGAACAAACGGTTATAGGTCTGTGTCTGAATATACAATCATTCAAAGACAAAGAGGAAAAGTTGATGATCTTACAGGAAAAGGCAGAAGAAGCCAATAAAATGAAATCTGCTTTTCTGGCAAATATGAGTCACGAAATACGGACTCCTCTAAATGCAATCGTTGGATTTTCCAATCTATTACAGGAAGAGAACGATATCACGGAAGAAGAAAAAGAGATATTTAAAGAGACGATCAATAAAAACAGTGATCTGCTTTTAAAACTGATCAATGATATCCTGGAGTTGTCGCGCATCGAATCCGGCCGTATGACATTCAGCTTTGAAACATTCAAATTAAATGATCTGATCGACGAGATATATCAGACCCATCTTTTGCTTATCCCGGAACATCTTCAGTTTATCAAGGACGCTCCTTCTTCCACTATCGAAGTCCATGTCGACCGTCTCAGGTTTACACAAGTGATTACGAATTTCATAAATAATGCAGTTAAATTCACTAAAGACGGATATATCAAACTGGGATATCAATACAAAAAGGAAGAAAACAATGTTTATATCTATGTAGAAGATACAGGCATTGGAATTTCCCAGGAGGCTATCGATAAAGTGTTTGAACGTTTTTACAAACAAGATGAATTTGCCCAGGGTACAGGTTTAGGTCTTTCCATCTGTAAAACCATTGCCGAACGACTGGAAGGAGATATCCTGATTTCTTCGGAAATAGGATATGGGAGCCGATTTATTTTAAAGATTCCTGGGAAATTATAATTACATAGAATTCTATTATAATTAAGAGAGAACATAATACCAATCTTACCTGCTTGATTATTTTTAATCAAAATAAACATAAATATCTAACCTCTATATTGTTTGCGAAAAAAGTTTCCGCAGCAACAATACCAACATTCAAGTCACAGATTTATTGGAATTAAAAAGAATAAAAAAACAGCCCTTAATAACATACTAAGAAAATAACTTTTCCAAAAGACCTAAGTTCGTAGAGAACTATGGTTAATTATTTTGCAAATATTAAAAAAAATATCGACATAATGTGTCCTATTTCCGATAAAAAGTTTACAAAATCAGTTTTCCCGAATATAAATTTCAATAAAAATCACTCTTTTAATGCAGAATAAGGTCATATATACCCTAGTTCTCTACGAACTAATTAAATCAATTATATTATGACATTAACAAATCCTAAAATGCGAAGCATTACTGGTAAATTAACACCGAACAAATTAACTGAACGTGAAGACGATTTTACTTTTAATGTAATCTATCAAGCAAACCGATCAATAAAAGATCTCTGCCAATTGGCAGCTGTTAACAGTAAATTTTCTGCATCGGAACTTGAGAGTGCTAACAACGCTTTAAAAGAGCAGGCCAAAACAGAACTTTACAATGCCTCTACAGTCGAGTTTGGATTTGTCACCAACTCGTTAGGGATTGACGGACCATTCATCGGACCAGATACCAAATTTGATCCGGCGAAAAACAGTGTCACTCTCCGCTGTACTCCTAAAACCGAATTAAAAAAAGAGTTGAAAAATATAACTGTAATAGTATCCGGCACATCTGAAGGTCTACCGGTCATAACAAAAGTGACAGATGTAACAACAGGAAGTGAAAACAATCAAATCACTCCTGGCGGCGGTTTGAACGGAGAAGTCTTGTTCCGACAGTCGGAATTGTTTGCCTAGACTTTATGTATTATTCCAAAATAAAGTATTATTAAAAAACACATGTTATGCTAAAAAACTTTAAACCAGTTGGTTTGATTTTGTTTGCAGGTATATTATGTTCACCCAGTGACATGAATGCCGAAACGACACCAATCAGATCGAGCGTGAACATTTCTCAACAAAATGGGAAAGTAACAGGAACAGTAGAGGATGAATTCGGTCCAGTTACCGGCGCATCTGTAATTGTAAAAGGAACCACAAACGGTATTATTACCGACATAGACGGTAATTTTACATTAGAGGGAGTAAAAAATGGAAGTATCATCCAGATATCTTTCGTTGGTTATACCACCCAGGAAATCAAGTACACAGGACAACCATCCATTAATGTTAAGTTAGCAGAAGACTCGCAAGCCCTGGACGAAGTGGTTGTAACCGGTTTTGCCGGTGTACAGAAAACAAAAACATTAACTGCTGCTGCCGTTAACGTAAAAGTAGAATCAATCGCTAAGCTACCAGTAACCTCCCCTAGTGATGGATTAGGTGGACGTGTATCAGGTATCATCACGCAGGCACGTTCAGGAGCTCCGGGTGAAACTTCCAAAATCTGGATTCGTGGCGGTAGCAAGATTTTGTATGTAATTGACGATGTTGTGATGGAAACAGATCAAGGTGAAGTATTCTTCAACCGTTTGCGTCCGGACGACATCGCTTCCATGAGTATCCTGAAGGATGCTTCCGCAACTGCTGTGTACGGTCCGCGTGCAAAGGATGGTGTAGTCGTTGTGACTACCAAGAAAGGGCAAGAAGGGCAGCTGGAAATTTCTTTTAGCCAGAAAATGACCATAATGACTCCATCTTACAAGCCCAAAGCTATGAACACATGGGATTATGTGAATACAAAGAATGAAATCGCAGCCGCAACCCTAAGAGAAAGCCCATTTTTCAACAACACAGAAATGTCCAAATTTTACATGGGACATTTGAAAGAACAAGGATACGGCCGTCAACAGATAACCGATATGGTAAACCAAAAGTACGGAATGGGATATACGCTGGACCAAGTGAACGACCTATTCAACCCGTTTGTAACACAGGGTGGTGATATAGAAAACTACTACGGAAACTATAACGCATGGGATTACTTTGACCATACCCAACCGATGACCCAAACCAATCTGAGCGTACGCGGTGGTAGCGAAAGAGTAAGATACTACTCCAGTCTAGGGTATATGAAGCAAAACGGTATCAGTGACACATACGATTACGAACAATACAATGCCATCGTCAACACAGATGCTTATCTATTGAAAGACAAGAGTCTGAAATTCACCTTAAACCTGAATGGCGTAATGGCTAAAAAGAACCAACCGGCAGGAGGTGACGGTATCTTTAACAATATCTTGATTGAAGGACAGGAAATGTATAAATCTCCTCAAAAGTGGACAACCGGTTTGGAAAAAGCGGGAGGTTTGGATTCCCGTTTACGTACAGGTTTCAACAATACCAACGATTACCGTCTACAAACCAACATCGGTCTGAAATGGAGCTTGCCTTGGGTAGAAGGGCTTTCTGTCAGTGGAAGTGTCAACTTCAACTACAGTAACTCCATGAACAAGACATTCAATCATCCGGAAGTCGGAGTATACGGTAACCCGTATGCAACCCAAGAGAGTGCTTATAATGCAAACGATGCCAATTTAGCACAGTCGTGGAACAACTACTCTCTGACAACCGGTATTTTGCAGGCGGACTACACCCGTTCTTTCGGCAAGCACAACTTGACGGCCATGGTCAACTATACCAGCCAGAAACGTCATACCAACTACACATACGCTCAAGCAAAAGGTTATCCGACAATTTTCAATCCGCAGATTGAAGCCGGAGCCAGCATGAACAAAGTTGATGGAACGGAAGGATTATGGGGCTCTGCCTCTTGGGTAGGTCGTGTCACTTATGACTATGCCAGTAAATACCTGTTGCAGTTGAGTGCCAACTACAACGGTTCGTTGTGCTACCATCCGGACAAACGCTGGGGATTCTTCTATGCAGCATCTGCAGGTTGGGTATTGACGGAAGAAGAGTTCATCAAGAATATCATTAACAAGGACATCATCAGTTCATTCAAGCTCCGTGCTGGTTATGGTTTGGTGGGTGACGAATTGGCAAAACCCTTCAGCTACATGAACCAATATGCGATGCAAAGCGGAAGAGTTCTGTTAGGTGAAAATATGTCAGCCAACACAGCCTGGGCAGAATCAAACGTATCCAGTAACCTGACATGGGGTGAATCACAACAGATCAGTGGCGGTGTCGACTTCGGATTCTTCAAAGAACGTTTAACGGGATCGTTCGACACGTATCTGTATCTGAACAAAGGAGAGGAAATCGACATGAACCCGGAAATTGTCTATACCCCGATTCTTGGTTTGCCCAACACACCTAAGATGAACGCTCCTTACGTAACCCGACACAAAGGTGGTGTTGAATTTTCACTGAACTGGAATGATAAGATCGGAGATTTCACCTACCGTCTCGGTGCAAACTTCACTCACTGGGAAGAGGTAGCCGTAAGACATGCCGACAAATCGGAAGATTATTACTATACTAACTGGAATGACTTAGGTAAGAATATCCATCAACCGACCTATACGTATGGTTTGCCTACCAACGGCATTTTTACTTCCTACGAAGATATGTATTGGTCATACCTGAACCCGTCTCGTAACCAACATATCGGTACACCGAGAATAGTGGATGCCAATAAAGATGGTTCTTCGAGTATTCCTGACTATCATTTTATCGAGGGTGGTGGTACGACTCCGCAAACACTTTACGGTATTACCTTAGGAGCCGGTTGGAAAGAATTCAGTGTTGAACTCTTCTTCCAGGGAGCATCCAGCGTAAGTGGTGACGTTACCTCTCCGGCACGTTCACAACAGGATTATTTCTATAATTACGGTAAGTTCTTATATCCGGAATCCTATACACCTGGTAACCCGGTTGACAATAAATTACCAATGGCGACTAATTCTGGTATCGCATGGGGTTATAGCTTTATCGATATGTGGGTATATGACGCTTCTTATCTGAAGCTGAAAAATATCAGTGTCAGTTATGACTTGAAACGCCGTGTACTGAAGAACGTTGACGTTATTAAAGGATTGCAAGTCAACTTTATTGCCAACAATGTATTCACTTGGGTAAAGAAAGATAATCCGTTCCATAACTTGACCGACCCGGAATACATCCCTGCAAACTCTATTTGGGGTGGAAACAAATTAGGTAGTTATCCTACTCAGCGTTCATTCACACTAAGTGCGACATTAACATTGTAATCACATAAGAATTAAATAAAATGAAGAAATTAAATATAATAGCTTTATTTGCTGCGGTTTGCTTATCCAGTTGTGACCCACTGGGAATCGAACCGACAACCTCAGTATTCGAAGATCAGTTTTGGACAAATCCACAATTGTCGCGTGCATTTGTGAACCAGTTCTACTTATGGGCTCCGGCTGGTGCCAACCAACAATTCCAAGCAGAACAATGGTCTGACAATGCTTGTGGAAACATCGACCGCGACCAGAATACATTCCGCCAGCATGACTTCAACAACAGATATTACGATGAACAGAACGGTATCGGTCTAATCGGTGCACCTTGGGGTGACGGATACAAAAGAATACGTCAAGCCAACATGGCCATCGAACGCATTCCGGAAGTACCAGGTATCACAGAAGCCGAATTAAGCCAATTGCTGGCAGAAACGTATGCTTTCCGCGGGTTGTTCTATGCCGATATGGAAAGATATTGGGGCATCCTGCCGATCATCATTGAGACGATGACAATTTTCGATGAAACAATGCTTCCACAGAACAAACGCGAAGAGGTTTTTGATCAGATTTTATCCGATTACGACAAATCGTTGGAGTTGTTTAAAAAAGTATCAAGCCAACCGACATTAGGCCTGATCAACGCTGATGCCGTACAAATCTTAAAATCGCGAACTGCTCTGAATGCTGCTGCTGCTGCAGAAGCTTCAGCCAAAGGGTTATACGACCAACTGAACGGCTCGGCAGAAAGCAAAGCGATGTACAAATTCACCAAAGATGCCAAACATTATTACCAAATGGCTTACGATGCCGCTAAAGCTGTCATAGGTAAATATGAACTGGACCCGGATTATGCGCAATTATTCAATGGTTCAAAAGGACATACATCCGCCGAATCTATTTGGCCGGTGATGTTCAACGAGATAAATCGTTCAGGTTTCAATCCGGCCAATTATTCGCATCCGGTATCTTGGGCAAAAATGTATGGTGGAACAACTGACTTTGCTCCAGATTGGGAAGGAGGTCGTGGAGGTGCTTATCCTACTCAAGAATTGGTAGACTGCTATTACCAGAAAGACAAAGCGACTGGCAAATGGATGCAATGGTGGAAAACAACCCAAGCTCAAGAAATGGGTATTACCCAAAACTCAAAAGGCCAATTGACAGCAACCAGCGAAAACTATTTGGATATGTATAAGGACAGAGATAAACGTTTTTACGCAACTATCCTTTACGACAGCTCTTATTATGCAGGAAATGAAAATGAAAGGTATCTGATTCGTACATGGATCGACAATTCCGAATTCACCAAAACAGAAAAATACAGTGCTTTGGGTACATATTATAAACACACAGAAAAACTGGATATTACCGGTGCTGCCCAATCGACTGTGACCAGCTATTATGCTGCCAAATACACCATTGGTCGTTACAACGAAAACGGAACAGTAAACTACACCCAATCTTCGGCTTGCTACTTCATGGTACGTTACGCCGAAGCATTGTTGAACTGTGCAGAAGCTGCTTATAAATTAGGAGGCAAAGAAAACGAAGTAAGAGAGTATATCAATCAGATTCGTAACCGCGCCGGTTTAGACAATTTCGACGCATCAGCAGTCGGTCACGACTTGTGGGAAGAATACAAGTTGCAACGCCGTATCGAATTTGCATATGAAGTACCTGCACAGCGTTACTTTGACCTGATAAGATGGGGAGAATCAGAGGGTAAGACAACGATCGACGAATTAAACAAACCGACTAAAGGCATGTTTATCTTCCGTAAAGGTATCGAAAGTGAAAAGGTTGGCGAAAACGGCTATTTGGCACCAAAAGATGATCCTAAATACTTCACGCCTTATTTTGAAATCCGTCCGGTTGATCAAACGACTTACTATAATCGTAAATTCAATAATGCCGTATTCTACAAATTGCCGTTTGCAAAATCCACATTGGAGACAAATCACAACTTTGTACAGAATCCGGGATGGGAAAACAGAAGTTATAACTAATCGTATCAAATAATCAGAAATATGAAACTTAAAAATATAGTATTAGCATTGACACTCGGTTTAACCAGCTTGTCCGGTTGCCAAAGCGGAATCGTATGGGACGAAGTTCCAGAATCGGCTTACAGCGAACTTGGTTTGGGAAGCGGATATATGAGAAACCGCCCGCGTGAATTGTTCAAAAACAAAGTATGGCAAATCAATTACGGAACTTCCGGACAGTGGTTGGATTATTTTTTGGCTAAATCATATATTCCTGCTTTCCTGGGTGAAACCGAATATACAAACGTCACTGAGGGAAATATTACTATTTTAGGTAAGACATTGGCTCCCGGTGAAAAAACAATGGTCAAAAACACGCTCGAAATAGTAGATGACAGTTCTGCACCGGAAGGTAAGAAGTACATCATCCATCTATTTTCTTACGACAAAGTAGGCTATGGAACACCTAACAAAGGACATGCTTTCATTAAATCAGCTTTCGATAGCGAATCAGTTAAACCGTATGCCTACATCGAAAAGATTGAAAGTGAATCTGCTGGCGCTAAAGAGGATATGTTCCGTTACGTAGTCATGCCTGTAAAACAACACGAAATGGTATTAGAATTCATTTGGGCAAATTCCTATTCTTGCACAGTGGAACCGGTCAACGGTGCACCTCAGTTAGGTACTCCGGGTGACTACACCAAACCCCAACAGTATCTTGTAAAGAATATCGCAATACGTCCGGATGGTGTTCCGCAAGCGCAACGTTTGTATGAAGTTCAAGTTCATCTGTTAGAAGTAACCCCTGAATTTGCACAAGCAAATACATCGTATACAACCTGGTAACACAAAATACAAAGGAGTGTGTTAAACCAATACACACTCCTTTTTTATCCCTCATCAGAAGACTAAAAAAAAGACATGAGACACGCTTTTATTGTTTTAGCTATATTATTGGTAATACCAACAACGCTTTGGAGTCAAGAGAAAAAAGATCAATATCTATTCCCCGACTTTACAAGCTCTTATATCTATTATAAAGATGGAAAAGTATTTCAAGTACCTACCAATTATGATTTGTTCAAAAACGAATTTATCTTCATTGATAAAGATAATGAGAAAAAAGAATTTACAGATCCAGGCATGATTGTCTCCATCAAAGCGGGCAACAGGACCTTCCGCCTAATATCAGGAAATGAAGCTGCCGAAGTCATACAAAACGATCCCATCATACTCATCCAATATATAGGAGAAAAAAGAATCAAGAAGAATTTATCAATGGGAGGAAAAACAGAAACCGCTTCTGTAGACAGCTACTCAAACCTCTATTCATATGGAATAGAAGATAATACAAATAATATAGAATTAGCAAATATAAGATATCAATTCTATCTCGATATAAACAAACGGTTAAAACGTTTTTCCACAGAAAAACAGTTTTTAAAACTATTCCCGAAACAAAAAGAACAATTAAAAAAATACATGGAAGAGAATCAGGTAGACTTTAACTCCATAGACCAAGTTGTAAAACTATGCAATTACGCTTTCACTCTATAAAAAAATTATTGATGGTTTTCTGATGGACATAATACGTTTAATTCCTTTTGGCGTGGGAATATGCGACAAAACTTTATGTTTAATCCTTAAATCTCAAAGAGGTGGCCTCCTTCAACAGGGCCACCTCTCCTTTTTATGAAATTACTTATTTCTTCTTTTCAATAACCATCAGTTTGCCATTATCGGTACCGTAAAAGGCTACTGTATTCACTGGTTTGACATCGCCTTCCGCTTCAAAACGAACTACTTTGTTCAAAGCTTCCAGAAACTCCTGTTCACCTTTCAATTCCGGACAGGCCATGCGCGTTGTCGCTACTTGCGGAAACTTGATGATATTCTTCCGGGCCTCAGAATATTCAATGCTGCCGTTCATACGGTTGCATCCTGCATTTCCGGACAGATGGTTGCGCGCTACGTCTATGACGATAAGCTGGTTACTTTTGTCCGGATCTAATTTATTACCGTTCAGTTCCACCACGCTCCATTCACCATCCAGGTCTGAATAGGAAGCAACCACGGCTTTTTGAGATTTACAGGAAGCAAACACGGCTATCCCTACAACTGCCAGGCATAGATATAGATACTTCTTCATTTCCTTTAGTTTTTAGATAAGACAAGCAGAACATTGCCGTCCTGGTCTACTAACACCATTTCATTCTCTGAGCTACCGGCTTTTACAGCTTTCACATTACCCATCGCCTGCATGATAGCATCTTCTGTCGCCATGTCCGGACAAGCCATCATGGTAGCAGCACCCGGTGCTATCGTGATTGAAGAAATGTCCTTGTCATCTAACGTAAAAGAAGAATTGAACATGTTGCAACCGGCATTTCCATGCAATTTATTTTGTGCCATATCAAATTCCATATAAGGTAATCCTTCTTTCAGAATCTTTTCACCTTTTACTTCTATTACATTCCATTTACCTTCCAGTTTCTTTGCATCTGTTTTGGCTTCAGAACAAGAAATCATCATCCCAAGTACCATCGGGAGCATCAATACATAAAAAATCACTCTTTTCATAATCTATACTATTTGTTATATCACTTACAAAGATAAGACGCTAAATCCGTCGAAATTGTTCCCCAAAAGTACTGTATTTAGTTAACATTAACAATCCATTTTCACTCTGCCGCTCCTATCCTTCTGAGCATTTACATTATTTTCTGTAAGTTTGCACCCGACGAACAAACTATAAATGAGGATATAATGATGAGATCGGGTATTGCACCTATTTTGATTTTACTGTTTATATTAGGTATCTCCTGCAAAAACACACCTAAACAATGCGAAGAAGAAGTTGACAGCGAATGGATCGACAGTGTGCAACGCGCATATCAATACGGCATCTGTATCGACACGCTGGATATCAAAGAATACAAGATGAAAAACGGAGACAATCCTGCCGCCATTTTCTCAAACCTGGGTTTCTCTGCCCTGATAGCGGACAGCATCAGCCGCTCGTCAATCGAGGTACTGGACCCAACTAAATTACAGGCAGGAATGCACTATTATACATTCAGTATGCAGGATAGTGCCGCCCAAATCCGCTATATCGCTTTTGCCAAAACGAAGACGGACTATGCCGTAATCGACTTTACCGGTGATACGATCAGTGCCTATGAATTTAACAAACCGATCACTTTAAAGCGACAATATGTGGAAGGAACAATCAATTCCTCCCTATGGAACGTGCTGCAATCAAAAGGTGTAAACCCGTTGCTGGCAATTAATATTGCCGATGTTTTTGCCTGGCAAATCGACTTTTACGATGTAAAGGAAGGGGATTCTTTCCGCGTACTCTACGACATTGCTTATATCGATGATACCACCGCTTTAAATATAAGCGGTATCCAGGGAGCAGTCTTCACCCACCAGGGTAAAGATTTTGTAGCCATTCCTTTTACACAGGACAGCGTCTTCGAGTATTTCGATCAGGATGGTAATTCTCTCCGGAAAGCTTTCCTGAAGGCACCGCTGGATATCTTCCGTATCACTTCACGTTTTACCAATGCCCGCTTCCATCCGATTTTGAAACGCTACCGTGCACATCACGGGGTCGATTATGCAGCTCCGGTCGGCACTCCGGTCAAAAGTATCGGAGCCGGAACCGTGATCGCAAAAGGATATCAGAATGGCGGAGGAAATTTTTTGAAAGTAAAACATAACTCAGTCTATACGACAACCTATATGCACCTTAGCAAGTTTGCCAAAGGCATACAGGTGGGTAGCCATGTTCAGCAGGGCGAAGTGATCGCCTATGTCGGTTCGACCGGCCTTTCAACGGGTCCTCACCTGGACTTCCGTGTACATAAGAACGGACAACCGATCAACCCGTTGAATATGGAAGCACCTCCATCACTTCCTGTCAAGCCGGAACTTCGCGACAGCTTCCAGATCGTAAAACAACAAGTGCTTGCGGAGTTAGACAGTATGAGCAATGCCTATTCGTTTAAGGCTCAATAACTATTGCTTTTAATGAGAATTATGCTACATTTGTGAAAACGATAAATTCAGAGACATATGAAATTTTTAGGCAACCTCATTTGGCTAATATTCGGCGGATTGATTACCAGTATTGAATATCTGATTTCAAGCCTGCTACTGATGATCACGATCATTGGGATTCCTTTCGGGTTACAGACCCTTAAACTGGCACTACTGGCATTATGGCCTTTCGGGAGTACCGTTACAGATAATGGAAATTCGGGCGGTTGCCTTTGTATCATCATGAACATACTTTGGATTATATTGGGAGGTTTCTGGATTTGCCTGACCCATCTCGGGTTCGGTTTGCTGTTATGTATCACAATCATCGGTATTCCCTGGGGTAGGCAGCATTTTAAAATGGCAGCCCTCGCACTGACTCCTTTCGGAAAGAATATCAATTAATCCAGTACCGAATAACTTTGCCGGGCTTCCGCCCGGCTACAAGCATTGAAATGCCACCATTCATATGGAATGATGCGGAATCCGGCCTGTTTCATAATCCGACGTAGCAACCGCCGGTTGTCATAGTCTGTACGATCTATCTTACCAGCATTCAATAAAGCCTCTTCATTATTCGTATGGGCTTCTTCACCAAAGAAATCAAAAGGCGTTCCCATAGGAAGAGCTACGCCCGCTTCATCCAGGATAGTGACATCTACTGCCATCCCGTAATTATGCAGTCCTCCTCCATTCGCCGGGTTACTCACATAATTCACTTTGTCTGTTCCCCGCACAAGTGCCCACATTTTTCGTTGTACCGACATCGGGCGGGCGGCATCATATACAACCAGCGTTAAACCGGGCTGCTCTTTTTTCAATAATTGTTGTGCAGCCACAAGCTTTTTTGCCGCATCCGGGTGAAGCCATGCACGTGTTATTCCCGAGTAAACGGCTTTCCCCATAAAATTGTCGGATGTCGCATAGATCAATTGTACACAAATAGTAGAGTCCAAAGTCGAAATATCCACCAGCCCTTTATTACGCAAATAAGTATCCAGCTCCTCCGCACTACTGAACGGACTAAAACACAGTATCAGCAACAGGAAAACATACTTTTGCCAACTCATAAACACTATTTAATCGATGGATATCTGTTCTACCTCTATCGGATCATTCAAGAAGACAGAAGCTGCATCTGAAAACTTTACAGCCGATTCTGTCGTTAGAAAACGACAGAATCCACCACGTGTAAGCCGCCTGTTCATCTCCGGATGTCTTTTTAAGTAGTCTACCAGACTCTCTGCCACGTATTCTCCTTGTGGGAGTACGGTAACCCCATCCGGCAAATATTGTCTGATTTTACCCATTAAAAGAGGATAATGCGTGCATCCCAGTACCAAAGTATCTATCTGTGGATCGATGGAAAGAATATGCTCCAAATGCTTTTTCACAAAATAGTCTGCTCCCGGCGAATCGAACTCATTATTCTCAACCAAAGGAGCCCACATCGGACAAGCTTCGCCGGTCACCTTAATATGCGGAAACATTTTACCTATTTCGAGGGAATAGGATTGTGAAGAGATCGTACCGGAAGTACCCAAAACACCGACATGTTTGGTCACACTGACCTGATCCATTATTTCCACTGTCGGACGAATAACCCCCAAAACACGGCGTTCCGTATCCCACCCGGGAAGATCGAGCTGCTGGATGGATCGCAATGCCTTTGCCGAAGCCGTGTTACATGCCAGAATAACCAACTGGCAACCCTCTTCAAACAACTTCAACACCGCCTGGCGCGTAAACCGGTAAACAACTTCAAACGAACGTTGCCCATACGGAGCACGTGCATTGTCTCCTAAATAAATATAGTCATATTCCGGCATGGCCTGACGTATCTTATCGAAGACAGTCAACCCGCCATAGCCGGAATCAAAAATTCCGATCGGTCCTGTTTGTTGTGAAAACATATTTCTTCCTTCTTTTATAATACAACAAAGGATGCCCCTCCATAGAAAGGCATCCTTTGTTATATCCTAATTAGAATCGATTATTTCAAACCTAATTTAGCTTTTACATCCGGAGTTGCGTCGATAGCTGCATTACCGGTATAAAGAACAATACCAGGATTGTTATCGAAGATATAAGCATAGCCTTTTTCATCACCTACTGCCTTGATAGCTGTTCTGACCTTATCTTGAATCGGAGCCAACAGTTCCTGTTGTTTTTTATCCATATCCTGGCGAGCTACTTGCATAAAATTCTGAACACGCTGTTCGATATCCTGCAATTCCTGCATTCTTCTTACTTTGATATTTTCGGTCATAGAATCCTGCTGGGCAATAAAATCAGAATATTTCTTCTGATATTCATCTTCCATCGTTTTCATCTCGCCAGCATATTTGTCATTCATCTGCTTCATCGTTTCCTGCATAGCAGTCAATTCCGGCATTGCAGCCATAATTTCATTTGAATTTACGATTGCTACTTTAGCTTCCTGAGCAAAAACGCCTAACGGCAGGATCATCAACAAAAAAATAATCAGTTTCTTCATTTTCTATAAAATATTACTTGTTATTAATCAATCATATTTTTGTGCATAAAGCGCACAAATGTAAGCATTTATTTTGAATATCCTAACTTTAACAGCACTTCATTACTGATATCTATTTTCGGAGAAGCAAAAATAATATTATTCATAACAGAAGCACGGTCGAGAATCAGCTGATACCCTTTGTCTTCCGATATTTCTTTCACCGCATTATATATTTCATCCTGGATAGGCTGCACCAAACTCTCACGTTTCTTATATAACTCACCTTCCGGTCCGAAATATTGGCGTTTCAGATCTTGTGCTTCCTGTTCTTTCTTCACGATCTCTTCTTCACGCTTTGTTTTCATCTCGGCAGAAAGGAACACCAGGTCACTCTGATAAGTCTTATACATATTCTGTGCTTCCTGCTGGAGCGCCTCCACTTCGTTCTGCCATTTCTTCGATATCTGGCTCAACTGTTCATTTGTCATTTCATAAGCCGGAATATTTTTCAAAATATATTCCGTATCTATCAAAGCAAACTTTTGCGCCATACCGGCAAAAGAGCAGAGGAGCATCATACAACTCAAAACAATAATCTTCTTCATACGCTTTCTTTTTATAGTTTCACTCTCTGACCGCAAAGATAAGAGAATTGAAAATTGGGAATTGAAAATTGAAAATTAATAATACACAATTAACACTTTAACAGCATAACCAATTATCAATTTTCAATTTTTAATTCTCAATTAACTAAAACTCCTGTCCGATAATGAAGTGGAAGTTACTACCACCTGCACTACGTGAACCATCCACCTTGTCGAAACCATATGCCCAGTCGATACCCATCAAACCGATCATCGGCAGGAAGATACGGACACCGACACCGGCAGAACGCTTCAATTGGAACGGATTGAAATCTTTCAAATCTCTCCAAGCATTACCCGCTTCCACAAATACCAGACCGTAGATCGTCGAAGACGGTTCCAACAGGAACGGATAGCGCAACTCCATCGACAGACGGGAGTAAGCGTAACCATAGGAATTGTAGCCACCGTTACCGGCAATACTACCATTCTCGTAACCTCTCAAACCGATCGTTTCGGTTGCATAGGTACTTGAGTATCCACTCATACCGTCACCCCCCATATAGAAGGTTTCGAACGGCGATTTCTTATACTTGTTGTAAGAACCCAGAAATCCGTATTCGACACGTGTCATCAATACCGGCGTACGTTTTACTGTCAGAGGAGCCAGCGGAGAGAATATCTTCGCTTTGAATTTCCATTTATGATATTCGATCATACGGAACTTGGCTTCATCTTGATCGCTCATATTCTTATAGTCCTTGCCGTCCCATAAAGACCAAGGAGGAGTGGCGGCAACCGAGAACATGAACTGGGAGCCTTTACGTGTGTACAGCGGATTGTCAATAGAGTTACGCTGCAAATTCAATTCCAAGTTGATGTTATGACAGTTACCGTTATTTACCAGGAAGTAATCCCAGTCTTTCATATACAACTGATAGTTCAGAGTCGCCATAAACTGGAAGTAATCATCCGGCCAGTTCAAGCGCTTACCATAACCGGCAGAAAGTCCGAACATCATGATCGACTTATCCGGGTCATAGGCCAGCTCATAGTTACCATAATTGCCATAACCATAACCGTAACCGTAGCCATAACCATAGCCACCGTAGCCGCCATAGTAAGGATAGCCGCCATAACCGTAATACGGGTTATAACCATAACTGTTATTGCTCAAATAATTACTACTGATATCCGTCTGTTTGGAGAAGTAGGCGCTCACGGACAATGTATTCGGTCGTTTGCCTCCGAACCACGGATCCATAAACGATATGCTGTATGCCTGATAGTAACGTCCATTTGTCTGGCCGCTCAACGTCAGCGTCTGTCCTTCACCCTGCGGAATAATGCCTTTATATGTACTCGGATTCAGCAGGTTCTTCATGGAGAAGTTCGTAAACTTCAAACTCAACTTACCGATCACACCAGTTTGTCCCCAACCGGCAGAGAACTCGATCTGGTCATTTGCCTTGGACACAAGGTTGTATTGGATATCCACCGTTCCGTTATCAGGATCGGGTATTGGTTGCGGAACCAAGTTTTCCGGATCGAAATGTCCCATCTGTGCGATTTCACGGGTTGAACGCATCAAGTCATCGCGACTGAACAACATACCCGGCTTCGTACGGAGTTCACGGCGCACGATATCTTCATACAGACGGTCATTACCGTTAATGATCACCCGATTGATAGTCGCCTGAGGGCCTTCCTGAATACGCACTTCCAAAGAGATGGAGTCGTTTTCGACGTCCACTTCTACCGGGTCCGCCCCAAAGAAAATGTAACCGTTGTTATAATACAAGTTGGAAACGGCATCCTCGTCGGTCGTCAATCGTTCATTCAGTTTCTTCTGGTTGTAAACATCGCCAGGTTTCATTCCTAAAATATATAACAACTGTTCCGTCGGATATTTCGTATTACCGACAAAGTTGATATCCTTCAGGTAATATTTGTCACCTTCTTCCACTTTCAAGAAGATATCCACACGTTTATCGTTATAGTTCACAACACTGTCTTCCACAAGAACAGCATCGCGATATCCCTTTTCATTATATTTCTCGATAATGTGTTTCTTATCGTTTTCGTATTCTTCAGTCGTAAATTTCTTCGTGCTGAATGCTTCCAAGATACTGCTCTTCCAGTCGTTAAACAGGCTGAACTTCTCGTTCGTCTTTTTCATCGCCTTTTTCAAGTCGCGATCAGTCAACGCACTGTTTCCTTCGAAATGGATCTTATGGATTTTGGTCTTTTCGTTCTTGTTGATGTTGATATCTACGATCACTTCACCTTCATGTGCGATATCGTCTTTCTGAAGGATTTCGACATCCACATTCTTAAAGCCTTTGCCATCGAAGAACTTCTTGATCAGCGTGGTCGCACGATCGATCAGGTTAGGAGTCACCTGGTATCCTTTACGCAACCCCAGACGGGCTTCCAGATCTTCACGTTCCCCCTTCTTGATACCATGATAGTTGACTTCCGAAATACGCGGACGCTGTTTCAATTGGATTTCCAACCAAACCTGATCTCCCTCTATTTTAGTTGCCAGAATCTTTACATCCGAGAATAGTCCATGTTTCCAGAAACGCTTTACAGCATCTGTAATCGCCCCGCCCGGCTCAGGTATAGTAACCTCATCCCCTACCGACAAACCGGAAAAGCCTATTAACACGAAATCATCATAATTCTTAATCCCTGTCACCTTGATATCCGCAATTTTATACTTTTTGGGAGGTGACGAATAGGAAATGACCGGCACTTCTGCCGGCTCTTCAACCTTGGTAGTGTCAGTTTCCTGAGCAAAAGCCCCGAAAGCAAATCCCAGAAACATGAAAAACAGCACTATTCTTTTGTACATATAACAGCT
>ENA-OWPN01000926-OWPN01000926.1-human-gut-metagenome-genome-assembly--contig:-NODE-926-length-32051-cov-15.498781_pt1 | contig 32051 bp, 28 predicted proteins | sample MGYA00248266_ERZ651850 | MGnify/ENA primary metagenome ERZ651850 (study PRJEB26924, sample SAMEA4378296) | human gut metagenome | biome: human gut; feature: human-associated habitat; material: faeces... | reverse complement strand
CGTCGGTGGTCACATGGGCGTAAGTGTCCAACGTGAAGCCTGCGGAGTAATGACCAAGCATCGAGGACACGGTTTTTACATCCACGCTGTTCTGGAGTACGCAGCAGCAGGTCGTCGGGCCGGGTGGGAATTCCGGCCCCCAGTGCCTCTACATAGCCCCGCAGATGTACCGGCAGATCTGTTACCCCCAACAGGCGCAGCACGCAGTGCAGCGTTTCCGGTGGTAGACCGTGGAGTTTGTTTCGTTATACTTCCCGGCGCAGCACACGGTAGACGAAGGACATATCCAGTCCGCCGCGCACCACGTCTGCCAGCAGGTCGTACTGCCGTTCCTTGTAGCCGCAGGCGTCAAAGGTCGCCAGCGCGTCAAAGGACACGCCCTTTCTGGCGCACAGCGTCCGCAGGATCGTATCGGCGATGCCCGGCGCGTCAAAGATACCGTGGACGTAGCTGCCGTACACGTTTCCGCCGCCGCTGAGGGCGGGCATCTCCTGCCGGCTGCGCCCCATGTGAATCTCGTAGCCCTCGTAGGCCAGACCGTTCAGGGGGGAGAGCATCCCCTCCACGCCGCTGATGATGCCCTTCGTCTGGGCCTGCACCTTCTCGCCGCGGAATTCGGTGTCCATGTCCAGCAGCCCCATGCCGCTGATCTCCGTGACCCCGGCGGCCTCCACCTGCTCCGGGTCGGATACGGTGCGTCCCAGCATCTGATAGCCGCCGCAGACGCCGAAGATCAGCGTACCGGCGTCTGCCGCTTTCAGGATGGCCGCCTCCAGACCGGACTGCCGCAGCCACCGCAGGTCGGCGATGGTACTCTTGGTACCCGGCAGCAGGATCATGTCCGGCCGATGCAGGTCGCTCACCTGATCCACATAGCGCAGCGACACGTTCTCGTAATGTTCAAAGGGACTGAAATCCGTGAAATTGGAGATACGCGGCACACGGATCACCGCGATATCCAAGAGCTTCCGCTCCGTGGAGCGGCCGAACCGCTCGGTCAGGCTGTCTTCATCGTCGATGTCCACATGGGTGTAGGGGATGACCCCCGCCACCGGGATGCCGCACAGCTCCTCCAGCGTCTTCAGCCCCGGTTCCAGAATGGCCCGGTCGCCCCGGAACTTGTTGACCACCACGCCCTTGATGCGGCGGCGCTCGTCCTCCTCCAACAGCGCCACTGTACCATAGAGCTGGGCGAATACGCCGCCCCGGTCGATGTCGCCTACCAGCAGCACCGGCGCGTCCACCAGCTTGGCAAGCCCCATGTTCACAATGTCATCCTGCTTGAGATTGATCTCCGCGGGGCTGCCCGCCCCCTCGATAACGATCACGTCGTACTCTGAGGCCAGACTGTTGTAGGCCTCCAGCACGGCGGGGATGTAGTCCCGCTTGCGGCGGAAATACTCCATGGCCTGCATATTGCCCCGCACTTGGCCGTTTACGATGACCTGACTGCCCACGTCGGTGGTGGGCTTGAGCAGGATGGGATTCATGCGGGTGTCCGGCTCGATCCCGGCGGCCTCTGCCTGCACCACCTGCGCCCGGCCCATCTCACCGCCGTCCCTGGTGATGAAGGAGTTTAGCGCCATATTCTGGCTCTTGAACGGTGCCACGCGGTAGCCGTCCTGCTTCAGAACGCGGCAGAGTCCCGCCGCCAGCAGGCTCTTTCCGGCGTTGGACATGGTTCCCTGTATCATAATATTCATAGCCATAGCGATTTCTCCTTGCAGAATTGCCGGATGGCCGTTATCAACGCTTCATTTTCCTCATGGGGCCGCACGGCGATGCGATACCACCCGTCGTCCAGCCCGCTGTAATTCTCGCAGCCCCGGATGGCGATGCCCTGCCGCAGAAGCCCCTCCCGCAAGCCCCGCGGCCCGCGGAACAGCAGGTAGTTGGCTTGGGACGGACACACCCAGAAGCCAAGCGCCGTCAGGTTATCCGTGAGCCAGCGCCGCTCCGTATGGACGAGGGATCGTGTTCTTTGCAGGAAATCCTGCTCCGTCAGCGCCGCCACACCGGCGCTCTGCGCCAGCGAGGATACGTTCCACGGCTGGGATGCACTCGCCATGCGGTGCAGCAGCGCGCTGTCGGCGCACAGGCAGTACCCCAGCCGGATACCCGCCATGCCGTAGTTCTTGGTAAAGGCCTTCAGGATCAGCAGCTCCGGGTGCGCCGCCAAAAGGGCTTTGGCGCTGACACCGTCCTCCGTAAGGTCGAGGAAGCATTCATCCAGAAACACCCGCGCACCCCACGCCGCACAGCCTTGCAGGACCTGCTCCAGCAGCGGCAGCGGCAGCAGACGTCCGGTGGGGTTGTTGGGGGTGCAGAGGAATACCGCCTCCGGCTTTTTCTCTTCCAAAAAGGACAGAAAGCCCTCATCCACATCGAAATTCTCCGCCTGATGCAGAAAATACGGCGTCACGCGGCAGCCCACCTGCGCCAGACCCAGCCCGTACTCGGCAAAGGTAGGCGCAGGCTCCACAGCTGTCCGGGGTCGCAGAGCGGCGCAGTAAGCGTAGATCAGGTCCGCCGCGCCGTTCCCGCAGAGGACATACGACGCCGGCACCTGCTCATGGGTTGCGATGGCCTGCACCAGCCGGCGGCAGTAGGGGTCGGGGTAGCGGTGCAGCTGGGGCAGAGCCCGGCACACCGCCTCCAAAACGCCGGGGGGCGTGCCAAGCGGGTTGGTGTTGGCGGAAAAATCCAGTGTGATACCGCCGCCGTACACGTCACCGCCATGTTGATTTTCCGTTTGATACAGCATCTACGTCTCCTTTACAGCGCAAAGGGCAGCTTGACCCCGCAGCTCAAAAGCAGGGTGAGGATGGCTGTGACGCTCATCAGGCGACACACACGGGGGATGTCCTCGTGGGTGATCTCCCGCGCTGCGTCGCCGATATACTCCTTTTTGTGCAGCACGCCGTGGTACCATGCATCCCCCGCCAGACGCACGCCCAGCAGCCCCGCGCAGACGGATTCCGTCTGGGCTGAGTTGGGACTGGCGTGCTTCCGGCGGTCGCGGCGGAAGATCCGCCAGCCTGCCGCCGTATCCAGCCCCATCAGGCCGCCCGCCGTCAGCATCAGAAGTGCTGACAGCCGCGCCGGGATGTAATTCACCACATCGTCGGCCTTGGCGGGTACCAGACCAATGTTCTTATAGGGCGGCTCCACATACCCCAGCATGGAGTCCATGGTGTTCACCGCCTTGTAGAAAAAGCCCAGCGGCGCGCCGCCGATGGCCAGAAACAGCAGCGGCGCCACCACGCCGTCGGAGGTGTTCTCCGCCACCGTCTCCACGGCGGCGCGGGTCACGGCGGCGTCGTCCAGCCGGTCGGTGTCTCGCCCCACGATCATGGAGACGGCACGGCGGGAGGCGGCCAGATCGCCGCTCTCCAGCGCGTCATAGACCTTCATGGTCTCGTCCCGCAGGGACTTGACCGCCAAGATCTGCCAGCACATCACACTCTCCAGCGCCAGACGCAGCCACGGACTGACCAGACCGCACAGCCACAGCAGCAGAGCCGGGACGGCGGTGGATATGATGACCACCGCGCCCCACAGAATGGCACCCGCCGCCCGCTCGCCGGCGGGCGTTTTGGGGCATACGCACCGCAGCACCCGCTCCAACACGCTAATACATTTTCCAATCAGAACTACCGGATGGGGAAAACTGTGGGGGTCGCCCACCAGAAGGTCTATGCAAAAGCCGATAACAAGTGCCGCAAGCGACCACATCATGCCGTTTCTCCTCCGCCCTGCATCGTAAAAATATAAATGGGATTCTGCCCGCTCATCAGATGATAGCCTCCGGCCCTTCTGTCCCGCGCCGCCTGCAGCGACACCACCTCCGTCTCCGTAAAGGGAAACGCCGTCAGGCACTCCGTCAGCTCAGCCACGGACTCCAGTGAAACGGCCGTGGCCACGATGCGGACACGGGGGTTTCTTGCCAGCAGCAGCGCCACGATCTCCCGCATATTCCCGGCGCTGCCGCCGATGAATGCGTGGGTAGGCGCGGGCAAACCGGCGCAGGCCTCCGGCGCACTGCCGCAGACCACCTGTAGGTTCTCCAACGAAAACCGCTCCCGGTTCTGCCCCAGCAGCGCCGCGGCGTCCTCCCGCCGCTCCACGGCACAGACCTGTCCCCGCTTTGCCTGTAAGGCCATTTCCACCGACACCGAGCCGGTGCCGGCGCCGATGTCCCAGCAGACGCTCCGCTCCGTCAGCCGCAGCTTGGAAAGGCACACCGCCCGCACCTCGCTTTTCGTCATAGGCACCACCGGCATTCCCTCCGCGCTGCGGAGGAAAGCGTCATCCGGCAGACCCGGCGTGACCACCGCGTCGGGATGGGGATTTTCGATGAGCGCCACGCTCAGGGGCGCGTAGGCACCTTCTGCCAGCTCTGCTGCCGTGCCGCACACAATACGCTCATCCGGGTAGCCCAGCCGCTGTCCCACAGACACGGTGACGCCGACCAGACCGCCTGCTGTCAGTGTGCGGCACAGGTCGTTGATGCCGCGCTCACCGCCCACCAGCGCGAAGAGCCGGCCGTTTGCCCTCACCTCCGGCAGGATGTTGTGCTGCCGTCCGTGGAGGCTCACCACCCGCACATCCTCGTAGGAGGTTTGCAGCCGGGCGCACAGATAGGACAGCGAGCTCAAACCCGGCAGCACCGCTGTGTCGCAGCCCTCCAGCAGAGGAAGCAGCTTTTTGGTGCCGCTGAAAAAGCCGGTGTCGCCGGACATGACCACCGCAAAGCGGCGGTATTCCCGGTGGGCGCGGATAAAGTCCGCGATATCCTGCGGCGCAATAGCGTCATAGGTAGGCTGTCCCGGCCGCGCCACAGCATTCAACATCCGTTTTGCGCCAATGAGACAGTCCGCCGTCTCGATGGCTTCACTGACCTCGCGGGTCATAGCCTCCCGGCTGCCGGGGCCGATGCCGACGATCCGCACCTGCGGCCGGACGGTGCAGCCGAACCGCTTACACAGCACATCCAGCACCGCCGCAAAGGGAAGCCCCTCCCGCTGGGGCGGGCGACCAATGACCACCAGACCTGCGCCCGCCTTCCGGGCGGCGGACACCTTAGCAGGAAAGCCGCCGGCTTCTCCGCCGTCCTTGGTCACCATCCACGCGGCGTTGGCAAACCGCAGTGTGGCCAGATCCATCTCCTCGGAGAAAGGCCCCTGCATGGCGATGATATGAGAGGCTTTTAACCCCGCTGTGCGGCAGGCCTCCAGTGAGGCATCCATAGGCAGCACACGGGCGTACACCCGCTGGGTAAAATCGAGGATACCGCTATACGCCGCCAATTCCTTACTGCCGGTGGTCAGGAGGATGCTGCCCTCGGTATTCGCCAGAAACGCGGCGGCCTCGGCGGCGTTTTCCACGCACACGAGCGCCTCCTTCGGGTCACAGGACTGCCGCAGCAGGCGCAGATATTCCGTCTCCGTCTCCCGGCAGGCCGTGCAGATGCTCTCGGTGATGGAGGCGGCGTAGGGGTGGGTGGCATCGATCACCAGATCGAACCGGGTCTCTTGCAGCATCCGGATGATGTCCGCCACCGGGATGCGCCCCGCCAGAACCGTGACGTTTTCCGCCTCTGGCAGCAGCGTCTCACCGTACTCCGTTGCCACGCATACCGTGGCCTGTACCGGCTGTCCGGCGAGAAATTCCACCAGCTCCCGCCCTTCAGTGGTGCCGGCAAACACGCAGATATTACACATTTCGGTATCCTCTGGGGGTGATGAGCTGTCCCGCCACCGTCTTTGCCGCACTGTTGCCGATAAACACGGTGCAGAACATATCCACCTCCGCCTCCCGCAGCTCTGCCAGCGTCAGGATGCGGCGGCTCTGCCCGTCGCGGCCGATGTTGCGGACGATGCCGCAGAGTCTGTCCTCCGGCAGACGGCGCAGCAAGATATCGCAGGCGTGCTTTACATGATCCGGTCTGCCGTGGCTGGCCGGGTTATACAGGACGATGGTCAGATCCGCCGCCGCCGCGCAGTCCAAGCGCTTTTCGATGGTCTCCCACGGTGTCAGACGGTCGCTGAGGCTGATGACCGCGAAATCATGGGTCAGCGGCGCACCTAGCACCGCCCCGCCGCTGCACGCCGCCGTCAACCCCGGCACCACCTGAATCTCAGGCTCCTGCGCCTCGCCCCTCAGCTCATAGACCAGCGCCGCCATGCCGTAGATGCCGCTGTCACCGGAGCAAACCATGGCGGCGGTCTTGCCGCTACGCGCCAGCTCCAGCACCAGCTGGCAGCGCTCTGTCTCCCGTGTCATGGGCGTGGAGTGAAGTTCCTTGCCGGGATAGCGATCCCGCACCAGATCCACATAGACGGGGTACCCCACAATGGCGTCGCACGCCTGCAGGGCCTCGTCTGCCCGGATGGTCATATCCTCATAGCAGCCAGGGCCGATGCCCACTACAATTACCTTACCCAAAGCGCACCTCCCAATGCTCCGCCGCGACGGCGACGGTCACTCCGTCCCGCGCTGTTTTTTGTACAATCAGCTTTTCGGCATCCAGCAGCGCCGCCCGTTCACAGACATTGTCTACGCCGGTAACGGAACGGACGAAGTCGGAGGGAGTGAAGGCACCCGCCACATCCCGCAGCTGCTGCGCCGTGTAAAAATGCACCGGCCAGTTGTTTTTCTCACAGGCGGCCAGCAGACCCGGCTCGTCCTGCTTCAGGTCGATGGAACAGACGCCGCGGATAGCCGCTGTGTCCAGGCCATTTTCCGCGAACACTGTCTGCACCGCACGCACCACCGCTTCGGCAGAGATGCCCCGCCGGCAGCCTACGCCTACCCGCAACACGCGAGGAATCAGCCGCAGGGTGCGGGCAAAGGGTGTTCTGACGTGCCAGCCGATGAAAATGCCCAGTGGGCCGGTCACCCCGGCAAACGTACCCTCCGGCAGGGGGACAGGCAGGTAAAACTGGCTACAAAGAGGCACGTCCCCCTCCAGTATCGCCGCCGATACCGCCTTGGCAAGCCCCATGTCGGAGATGGCGCAACCGTGCCGGGCAGCCCATGCGTCCACGGAAAATTTGCCGCGGACATCGGTGGCGGTGGTGACCACCGCCGTGGCGCCCAGCTTCTCCGCCAGCGCCGCCGCCAGCGCGTTGGCACCGCCGATGTGGCCGGAGAGCAGGGGGATCACAAACTGCCCCGCCTCGTCGATGCACACCACCGCCGGGTCGGTTTTTTTGCTTTTGACATAGGGGGCGATCTCCCGCACGGCGATGCCGCAGGCCCCCACGAAGATCAATGCGTCCATGGCGGAAAAGCACGCGCCGTACACCGCCTTGTCCAGCGGCAGAAAGCCGGGTTCCTCGAAGCGCGGCATGGTGTAGCACACGAACACCGTCTCCGGGAGCGCTGCCATCACCCGCCGCGCCGTGGCGCAGCCGCCCCGGCTGAAGGCAAACAGGGCGGCTCTCATTGGGCACCCTTGCGGAACTCCGTTGTAAAATCGGGGTGGTACAGCAGCGACCGGAGATAGTTGTCGCCCAGGCAGTTGCCCACCACGATCAGCGAGGTCTTGGTCAGACCGTTGCCCGTCACTGTCTCGTGGAGCGTGCCTACGGTGCAGCGGAAGATCTTCTCCTCAGGCCAAGTGGCCTTATATACCACTGCCGCCGGCGTCTCGGCGGCATAGCCGCCCGCCAGCAACTCGGCTTGCAGCAGTTCCGTCAGCGAGGTGCTGAGAAACAGCACCATGGTGGCCTGATGGGCCGCCAGCGAGCGGATGGACTCCCGCTCCGGCACCGGCGTGCGGCCGGGGGCGCGGGTGATGATGACGGTCTGGCTCACATCGGGCAGGGTGTACTCCGCCCGCAGAGCGGCCGCCGCGCCACAGAAGGCGCTGACGCCGGGGCAGACATCGTAGGCGATACCGCGTTTTTCCAGCTCGTCAAACTGCTCCCGTACTGCGCCGTAGATGCTGGAATCCCCTGTGTGCAGGCGCACGGTGGTCTTGCCGGCGGCCTCCGCCTTCTCGATGAGGGCGATGACCTCTTCCAGCGTCAGCTTGGCGCTGTCGTGGATCTCGCAGCCCTCCCTGGTATAGTCCAGCAGCGCCGGATTTACCAGTGAGCCGGCGTAGATCACCATGTCGGCCTCGCCCAGCAGCTTGACGCCCCGGACGGTGATGAGGTCGGCAGCGCCGCTGCCCGCTCCCACAAAATGTACCATTGTCAGTCCTCCTTTATCCGGCGCAGCAGTGCCGCTGCGTCCTTTGTCTCACAGAGATAGCCATATTCCTTGGAAAAGAGGATGGCTCCCGTCTCTATATCACTGCATTTATAATGCATCATGTCGTCGATGCGCCCGGCCAGCCGGTGCAGCGCCGCGTCATAAAGTCCCTGCTCCTTCAACAGCCGCAGGGCGTCGTCACAGGTGGCGCAGCAGAGCATCTCCGCCGCCGCACCGCCGTGCAGCCCCTCTGCGGCGGCACAGGCCGTCAGGATGTCCATGCGACAGTCGCCGTAGCGGGAGTGGGTGTTCCACATACCGCCCGCCAGCTTTACCAGCTTGCCGATATGACCGATGAGCAGCGCCCCTCGGAAGCCCAGCTCCCGGCACATCTCCATCGTGTCGCCGATGAAGTTGGAGGTCATCACCGCCGTGGCGGGGTCGATGCCCATGACACCCTTGATATAGTCTGCGCCGTAGTTGCCGGGGGCCAGCAGTACATAATCCGCGCCGCCCTCCCGCCGCTGCCGCAGCTCTACATGGATGGTGTCCACCAGCGCCTGCTCGCTCATAGGCTCTACGATCCCCGTGGTGCCTAAGATGGATATGCCGCCCTCAATGCCTAATCGGGGGTTGAATGTCTTTTTCGCCAGCGTCTCGCCATCGGGAGCGGAAATCACCACATACAGGCCGCCGATGTATCCGAACAGGCCGCAGACCTCCTCCACATTCTCCTGAATCATCCGGCGGGGTACGGAGTTGATGGCCGCCGCACCCACCGGCTGGTCAAGACCTGGCATGGTTACCCGACCTACACCCTGTCCGCCGTCAATGACAATGCCAACAGTCTCTGTTTTCCGCACCTCGGCATAGATCAGGGTGTCACGGGTGATATCTGGGTCATCACCGCTGTCCTTCCGGATGGCACAGCGCACACAGTTTGGGGACAGATGGATGTCCTCCACCGCCAGCGTCAGTTCCATGCCCTTGGGTGTCAGCAGGCGGATGGACTCCTTCTTACTGCCGCTCAGCAGCATCCATGCGGCGGCCTTGGCTGCCGCCGCGGCACAGGAACCGGTGGTGTAGCCCAGACGAAGTTTTTTTCCGTCCCGTATGATAAATTCCTTCATAACCTACCGCCTGATCTGGTAGAGCATGGCGTTGCAGATGGCCGCCGCCACGTTGCTGCCGCCCTTGCGGCCCCGAGCCACGATGTAGGGCGCGGCAGCGGCCTTGATGATGCGCTCCTTGCTCTCCACCACGTTCACAAAGCCCACCGGCACCCCGATGATGAGGGCGGGATGGAGCTTGCCTGCCTCCATCAGCGCCTCTAAGGAGAAAAGCGCCGTGGGAGCGTTGCCGATAGCAAAGATGCAGGGCTTGGGCAGGGCTGCCGCCCGCTCCATGGATACAAAGGCACGGGTCACACCGCGCTCCTTAGCCTCCGCCGCCACGTCCGCGTCCGACATGAAGCAGTGTACCTCTCCGCCCAGCGAGGCGAGGATCGTCTTATTGATCCCGGCCTTGGCCATCTGGGTATCGGTGACGATGTCACAGCCCGCCCGCAGGGCGGCAATGGCCTTTTGTACCGCGTGGTCGGAAAAGGCCAGATTGTCCACATAGTCAAAATCCGCCGTGGTGTGGATGACCCGTTTGATGACCAGCTCATTCTCCGGATCCAGCCGCCGGTCACCCAGCAGCTCGGTGATGATGGCGAAGCTGCGCTTCTCGATATCCATAGGCTTTATCTGTTCCGTCATAGCGTCTCCTTTCTGCAAGCCGCCAAAAAGCGCTGTGCCATGACGGGCTTGGCGTAAAAATGGAAGTGAGGGAAACCAGCGTACAGCGTATCCGTGGCATACGCACAGCGCCACTGCTTGCCGGATGGCTTTTCCGCCAGAAAAGCGCTGCCCGGCAGGGGCGTGTCCCAATGGTGAAATTCATGCATCGGCACCTGCTCCCCGGCGCGGCACAGGAGACTGCCCTCTCGGGCCGTGGCGGTAATATAGCCGAACCGGGTCAGCTTCCCCGTGTCAAAGCAGTCCCCCGGCAGCGCACCCACCATGGCGTGGCCTGCGATGGACTCTGTCAGGTACATAAAGCCGCCGCACTCGGCGATACAGGGCATCCCCGCGTGTACAACGTCTCGGATTTGCCTGCGCAGGGTGTGGTTTTCCTCCAACTGCGCCGCGTAAAGCTCCGGGTAGCCGCCGCCTAAGTACAGCCCCTGTACGCCGTTGGGGAGCCGCTCATCCACCAGCGGGCTGAAGGGTACCAGCTCCGCACCCAGCTGCCGCAGCAGGTCGAGGCTGTCCTCATAGTAAAAGCAGAACGCCCGGTCCCGCGCCACGCCGATACGCACCGGCGCGCCTGCCTCCGGCAGCATCGGCGGCGTAAATCGAAGGGGCGGCGCGGCAGCCGCGATTTCCAGCAGAGCGGCTATGTCCAGCGTTTTTTCCGCCTCGGCCGCCAGCTTGCGCAGCTTCTCTTGCAGATCCGCCACCTCGTCCGCTGTCACCAGCCCCAGATGGCGGCTCTCCAGAGCGCACTCCGGCAGACGGGACAGATAGCCGCAGGCGCGGACGCCCAAACGGTTTTCCAGCTCCCGTGCCAGTGGGCCATAGCTCATGGCGCTGCACCCGTTGAGGATGACACCACGGATGCCGCTGTCCGGCGCAAAGCGCAAAAAGCCCTCCACCGCCGCCAGGACGGAAAGGGCCGCTCCTCGGGCATTGACCACCAGCACCACGGGGCTTTGGGTCTCCCGCGCCACCTCGTAGGTGCTGGCCCGGGTGGAGGTGAGGCCCAGACCGTCATAATAGCCCATGACCCCCTCTATCACCGTGACATCGCAGCCCCGGGCGTTGCGGGCCAGGAGATAGCGCAGGGTATCGGGTTCAAAGAAGAAGGCATCCAAATTGGAGCTCTTCGCGCCAATGATCCGGCTGTGGAACATGGGATCGATGTAATCCGGGCCGCATTTCGCCGCGCCTACCCGCAGGCCCCGCGATACCAGCGCCTGCAAGACGGCACAGGTGACGGTGGTCTTGCCGCAGCCGCTATTGGTGCCGGCCAGCACCAGCCGGGGGACTTTTTGCTCCATAGCGCCCTCTCAATCCGCCACGATGGTGGCAAAATAGCTGATCTCCTCCGGCAGCTGCCGCAGGTCGGTGTAGACCTGCTCTGTCTCCAGTCCGCAGTCCGCCACCATCCCGGCATTTGCCAGCAGACCGTGGCGCTCCAGCGCCGCTGCCGCTTTGTAGATGGCCTTGCCGGATTTCATCACGACCTTTGTTCCCAGCAGCGGCAGCGCGTTGTCCAGATCCGTGCTGCCCGGCAGAATGTGGAGTGGCTCCTCCATACGGGTCAAACTCCGTCCCAGCCGCGCCGCCACGGCGCAGAAGCTGGTGACGCCGGGACACATCACCGTCTCAAACCCATCAGCGCGGATACGCTCCAGAATATAGTAGGCAGTGGCGTACACGGATACGTCGCCCAGATTGACCATGGCCACGTCCCGTCCTGCCGACAACTCCGCTTCGATAGCGGCTGCCGCCATGCGGTAGCTGTCCTCCCGCACTGCCTCGCTTCGCTCCATGGTAAAGTCCAGCGGCAAGATGGTCTTGCCCTGCGTATCCACCGCCCCGGCGGCGATATCCAGCGCCAGCATCCGCCCGGACTTCATCCGGGGGGCTGCCACCACAGGACAGTCCGCCAAGACCCGGCACGCCTGCCGGGTCAGCAGCTCCGGGTCGCCGGGGCCCACGCTGACGGCGTAAAAAACACCCTGTTTTTCCATGATAGCACTCCTTACGGCACAAATTCCAGGCTGTCGAAGCAGGGGTCATACTTCCCGTGCTCCATCCGGTACAGCTTTGCAATATATGCGCGGGTGAAGATCTCCTCCGGGGTGCCGATGCGGTCGATGCGGTCGCCCGCCACACACACCACCGTGTCCGAAATGCGCTCCGCCAGCTCCAGCTCATGGAGGGACAGCAGCACCGCCAGATCGTTCTCCCGCACCATGCGCTTGAGCACCGTCAACAACTCCAGCTTATAGCGGATGTCCAAAAAGCTGGTAGGCTCGTCCAATACGATGATCTCCGGCTCCTGACACAGCGCCCGGGCCAGCAGAATGCGCTGGCGCTGTCCGTCGCTGATGGCGGAGAAGGGGCGGTCGGCAAACTCCATGCCGCCTACCTGCGCCAGAGAGCGCTCCACGATAGCCTGATCCTCCGGCTGCAGGATGCCCAGCCGCCCCGTATAGGGATAGCGGCCGCTGCTCACCACGTCCCTGCAGGTCATCAGCTCCGGCTCCATCCGGGCGGTCATCAAAATGGCCATGCGCCGGGCGATCTCATTGCGGCTGCGCGCCTCCATGGCTTTTCCATCCAGAAACACCGTGCCGGACACCTTGGAGAGCTGGCCGATGATGGTTTTCAATATGGTGGATTTTCCAGAGCCGTTGGGGCCTATCAGCGTGACGATCCTGCCCCGCTGCACATGGAGGGCGACATCCTCGATCAGTGGCTTGCCGTGGTAGCCCACGGACAGGTCTTTTGTTTCCAGATATGCTGCCATACTCACGCCGCCTTTCTGTGGATCATCATGTAGATCACGATGGGCGCGCCGAATACCGCCGTGACGGAGCTGATGCTCACATCTGTGGGGGCAAAGGCGGTGCGGGCGATAAGGTCGCAGAACAGGCAGAACACGCCGCCGCCTAAAAAGCAGGCCGGGATCATACACAGCGGCTCCGCCGATTTGAACAGGGACTTCATCAGGTGCGGCACTGCGATGCCAACAAAGGAGATGGGGCCGGCAAAGGCCGTGACGCAGGCGGACAGCACACTGGACAACAGGATCAGCGCCGTCCGGAAGGCCCGCAGGGGGACGCCCATATTCTGGGCGTAGACCTCGCCCAACTGGTACGCCCGGATGGGCTTGGAAAGCAGGAAGGTCAGCAGCAGTGTGACGCCGCATACACCGGCCATAGTCTTTACGTTGCCCCAGCTCATGCCGGAGAAGGAGCCGAGAGACCAGTTGTGCAGGTTCACGATGCTGGAATCGTCGGCGAAGGTCACGAGAAAATCCGTCAGCGCCGAGCAGATGTAGCCGATCATCACGCCGCAGACCACCAACAGGCTCATGCGCTTGACCCGCTGAGAGATCAGCAGCACGAAGCCCATGGACACCATGGCACCCACGAACGCCGCCGCGATGAGGATGGCGGAGGAGGTGGTCTTACCCCGGCTCAGCAGCGCCAGCATGGCCACGCACACCGTCATCTTTGCGCCGGAGGAAATGCCCAGCACGAAGGGTCCCGCGATGGGGTTGTGGAAGAAGGTTTGCAGCAGATAGCCGGACAGGGACAGCGCCCCGCCCAGGATCAGCGCCGACAGAAGCCGGGGCAGACGGATCTTTACGATGATCTGGCTCTGGGTAAAGCCAACATCGCCCCCCAGCAGGATGCGCCATATCTCAGACGCGGAAAGAGAAACGCTTCCCGCGAAGATGTTCCAAATCAGAAATGTGAATAAAAGCAGGAGGAGCAGCCAAAAGCCTCCCCAGATGCGAAGTGTTCGGGTCCTCTTCATGCCGCTCCTCCTTATAATGCAATGATGTAAAACATGCTCACTTCATCCGTGTCAGGAAGTGAAACGCCGTGTCCGGCGCATCGTTCAACGCATGGTTGACGTCCAGAATAAGGTCGCTCAGCTCCAGCGACTCCTGATAGAAGTTTTTGGTCAGGCACCACACGTTACCGCTCTTGACGGCCTTGAAGTCGGCCATCAGTGGATCCAGTGCCACCAATTCGTCCAGCGTGTGCAGCTCGCCGTCGATGATGCTGTTGTAGATCAGCACATCGGCGTCCACTGCACCATGGTAGAAGGATTCCATCTGAATATTGATGGTGGACTGAGCGTTGTCCTCCGCCGATTCGTCGAAGGAGACATAGTCGCCGCCGGCGATGGCGACGCACTTCGCCACATAGTCCGTGGATTTGCGGACGTTTACAGCGCCGCTGCTGGTGATGTAGAAAAATGCCACGGTCTTGCCGGTGGGCTGCTGCTCCAGTACGTCCGCCACGCTGTCCATCTTCTCATTAAATAGCGCCTCGGCCTCGTCCTCCTTATCCAGCAGCGCTGCGTACAGCTTGATCCACTCCATCCGGCCCATGGGCAGGGTCTCATAGCTGGAGGTCTCCACCAGCACAGGGATACCCAGCCGCTCCAGCTGCTCCAGCACCGCCGGGGAGTGGTAGATCATGGTGTTTTCCACCGCCAGATCGCAGCCCTGCGACAGGATCAGCTCATAATCGGGTTCGGAATATTTGCCGGCGTAGGTCATTGCCCCGCTGTCCATGGCGTCCTTGGCGCGCTGGATATACCAGTCCGCCTGCTTTTTACCGCTGAGGGTGATGCAGTCGATGGCGTTCAGCTTGTCGAAGTAGTCCATGGCAGCGGCAGCTACCAGATAAATCTGGTCCAGCGGCTGCTGCAAAACGGTGACACCGGTAGGTACCCCGTCAGGCACAGCTGCACCCTCCGCCACCAGCAGGTATACCCGGTCGTTGTTGATGGTGATGCGCTTGTAGCTGTCCCCGGCGTACTCCACGGAGAACTGCTCCGCGTAGCGCAGGGGCATGGTACGGTCGAAGACCAGCTCGTCCCACGACACGGCGGCGGTTTGTCCGTCTGTTTTGCCGGGGGCGTCAGCCGCGCCGCAGGCGCAGAGGGACAAGACCATCAGCGCCGCCAGCAACCCGGCGAGAAAACGCCTCACTGGGCCGCCTCCACCGCCGTGGCGGACTTAAAGGTCAGGGTGTACTCGATCTCGTGGGGGGTGCTCATGGCGGTGGTGTCGCCGATGACCGTCAGCGGGGTATCCAGCGCCCGCACGGGAATCTCAAAGGTGGAGCCGCCCTCGGTGGTGAGGACATCATAGCGCTGGCCGTCCACCAGCATATAGTCATACTTCTCACTGCTCCACACGATAGTGGCGGTGGCAGCGCCGTTCTCCACCTTCAGGGTGCAGGGAGTCAGCACATGGGACTTACCGGAGCCGCCCTCAAAGCCTACCTCAATGGTGTAGGTGCCGTCCGCCAATGCGATGGCGGCAGCGTCATCGCTGTCATCCTCCTTCAGAACAGGGTTGGAGACGGACACCTTGTGGTCATACCATACGCCCTTCTTGCCGATGAGGGCCACGTCAAACTCCTCGTCCAGCGCGGGAACGGGGATATCAAAGCCATTGACTGTCTCGGTCAGGCCATCGGGATAGGTGACGGTATCCTTGGTGGGCTGGAGCAGCACGGCGCCGTCCTTCTGGGCGTCCTCCTTCAGACCAGGGAACAGATTGACGATGCTGGTGGAGGCCAGGCTGACGTGGATGGTCATCTGGCCGTCCTTCACGGTCAGCACGCCCTTACCGTCACAGGTCTCGTTGGTGTGGAACATACTGCTGTCGGTGTTGAAGTCGGCGGTGTATACGCCATCCGCCAGAGCGGGCTGGTCAGGCTCATCGTTGCCGGGGGCATCGGTTTGCTGCTGTCCGCAGCCTACCAGCAGCGCCGCCATCATCACAGCGGCCAGCAGAAACGAAAGAATTTTCTTCATGGTCAAGGTCCTCCTTACTTTGAAAAAGGCTCCGGGGCGATAGTATACCGCCCCGGAGCCCGTTCAGTCCTTGTTACGCGATAGCGTCGATGGCAGCCTTGGTGTGTGCCACGTAGAGAGCCTGCACGTCCGCGATACGGCCCAGACCGGAGATCTGGCAGTTCACGGTGAAGCCGGCGGCCTCGAACATGGTCTTCCAGGAATCCTCGTCCGCACCGGCCATGTCGTTGTTGGCGTGGTCGCCCGCCACGACCATCAGGGGACGCAGCACCACGGTGGTGTAGCCGGCTTCCTTGACAGCCGCGATCACGGCCTCGCAGGAGGTATCCTCGGGCTCACCCTCCACGGTGCCGATGAACACGTTCTCATAGCCCAGCTTGTCCATCTGGGCGGCCATCTGGCTGTAAGTGACCTTCGCCACATGAGCCGTACCGTGACCCATCAGCACGTAAGCCACACCGGCCTCCTTGGCGGCGGCGGCGGACTCGTAGCCGCTCTCGCTCAGAGCAGCGGCGACAACGGCCTTGGCAACGGCTTCCTTGTCGGCGTTGATGACGGTGGCGTCGCTGCCCACCTCACCCAGCATGGGCTCGGCGATCTCAACGGACTCGAACTTGTCGCGGAACTTGTCGATGGCGGCGCACATCTCGTCGTACTCAGCACCGTGCATCAGATGGGTGGGCTGCACCACCAGCTGCTTCACGCCGTTGGCGACAGCGCGCTCCAGAGCCTGCTCCATGTTGTCGATCTTCTCGCCATCACGGGCCTGGATGTGGTTGATGATGATCTGAGCGGTGAAGGCGCGGCGCACGGACCAATCGGGGTTGGCCTCCTGCAGGGCATCCTCAATGCTCTTGATGTCGGCTACGCGGCTGTCGTTGAAGGAGGTACCGAAGGATACCACCAGCAGCTCCTTCTCGCCGATCTCGTCCTGGTTGCGGGGATCGTCCTTGGAGGCGTCGCCAGTGTCCAGACCGAAGTAATCGGGGCTGGCCTCCTCGCCCTCCACCAGCGCCTTCTGGGCGTCGGTCAGCGCGTCCCAAGCGGCCTTGGCGGCCTCGCACTGGGCGTCGGTCTCCTCGGTGCGCTCCTGCACGTAGATGGCGTCGATGAGGGCGGCGACCTTGTCGGCGGCGGCCTTGTCGGTCTCCTCGGTGCTCACGTCGTTGTTGTCCTTGTTGTCGGCATTGTCCTTGTTGCCGCAGGCGGTCAGCATGCTCATCAGCATCACAGCCGCCATCAGAAAGGCAAGTGCTTTCTTCATGGTTGATCTACCTCTTTCCAAATATTTGTTCTGAAAGAAATATAAAAGCGGCTGTGTCTCATACAGCCGCCCTCGGTGCTTCTTACTACATATACACCCGTGCGGCGCTCCGCGACGGATCATAAGTTCGTAGGAAAACCAACCTGTTGGCAGCAGGCTTGAGATTCCACACAGAGGCAGGTCTCCTGACTTCGTTCATCACGGCGTTGCCCTTCCCGGTTTCCCAGTGGTTTGCAAGACCGCTCCCGTACACAGTGACTGCATCGCTCCGGATTCGCACCGGATTCCCTTTTCATCTGCTTTTTGGCAGACACCTCTGTGCTACAACTTTATATTTTTCCAGACAGTGGGATTATATCACATTTTGTCGAATTGTCAATCCATTCTGATGGCGGGCTGCCTAAAATCTGATGTGAGATTTTTTATTTTAAGCGTTTTAAGACCTGCGGTTGCTTTAAAACCTTTTTATCCATGGCAAAAGCTCCTTGTTTTTTATTTTGCTCACTCTATTCTAATACATAAACCCGGCTTCAAATCAAGTTATTTTTCATGATCGGAAAAGCGAAATGCCGCGTGCCCCATGGGCACACGGCATTCCACTTTTCAGGAGAGAAAGTACCCCGTTTGCAAGGGTACGGAACCACAGAGCCTGGCGGAGCCCGGTGGGATCGGAAGCAAAGTTACTCCACGCCAAACAGCAGATCGCCGTAGGTGGGGAACGGCCAGCAGCCCTCGGCCGTGCGCTGCTCGGCCTCGTCACAGGGGGCGCGCAGCGCCGCCATCTTGGGCAGCAGCACGTCGCGGACCATGTTGGCGCTCTCGGTCACATCATCGATCTTATGGAAAGTGGCCAGCGCGGCAGCTAGGTCCTCCACGGCAGCGTCGATGTCCTCTACCAGATCGGACAGGCGCGTGACCAGCGTCGTCTCATAGATGCCGGACACCACCGGCGCGATGGACTTCTTTACGGCGATATCCTGCGCCAGCTTAGAGGAGAACTTCTCCACGGCGGGCAGGATCTGACGGCGGGCCATATCCACCATCGTTTCGGCCTCGATATTGACGATCTTGCGGTAGTTGTCCAGCGTGATCTCATAGCGGGAGCGTATCTCCGCCTCGGACATGACCTTCAGGGACGTGAGCATTTTTACGTTCTTCTCGTGCAGCAGATAGGGCATAGCGTCCGGCGTGGTACGCAGGTTCAACAGGCCGCGGACCTCGGTAGCCTCCTTGATCCAGGCATCGTCATAGCCGTTGCCGTTGAAAATGATACGTTTGTGGTCCTTGATGGTCTGCCGGATCAGACTATGCAGTGCTGCGTCAAAGTCCTTGGCCTTCTCCAGCTTGTCCGCGTACTGACGCAGAGACTCCGCCACGGCGGCGTTGAGCATAATGTTGCAGCAGGCAATGGAGTTGGCGGAGCCAAGCATACGGAACTCGAACTTATTGCCGGTGAATGCAAAGGGCGACGTCCGGTTCCGGTCGGTGGTATCACGCAGGAACTTGGGCAGCACATGGGCTCCCAGCTTCATCACGGTCTTTTCCGTGCCGCTGTACGGCTCATCCTTCTCGATGGCATCCAGAATAGCCGTCAGCTCATCGCCCAGAAAGATGGATACCACCGCGGGCGGCGCCTCGTTGGCGCCCAGACGGTGATCATTGCCGGCGGTGGCCACAGAGATGCGCAGCAGGTCCTGATAGTCATCCACCGCCTGAATAACAGCACACAGGAACAGCAGGAACTGGGCGTTTTCGTGGGGTGTCTCACCGGGAGTCAGCAGGTTCACGCCGGTATCCGTGGCCATAGACCAGTTGTTGTGCTTGCCGGAGCCGTTGACGCCGTCAAAGGGCTTTTCATGCAGCAGACAGACCAGCCCGTGGCGGGCAGCCACCTTCTGCATGATCTCCATGGTCAGCTGGTTGTGATCGGTGGCGATATTTGTGGTGGTGTAGATGGGCGCCAGCTCATGCTGGGCCGGGGCCACCTCATTGTGCTCCGTCTTGGCCAGAATACCCAGCTTCCAGAGCTCCTCATTCAAATCGGCCATATACTCCGCCACACGGGGTTTGATAGCGCCGAAGTAATGGTCATCCATCTCCTGACCCTTGGGGGGTCTGGCGCCGAACAGCGTGCGGCCGCAGAAAATCAGGTCCTTGCGCTTGCGGTACATGGCGCGGTCCACCAGGAAATACTCCTGCTCGGGGCCGACAGAGGTGCGAACACATTTGACATCCGTGTTGCCAAACAGCTTCAGGACACGCATGGCCTGCTTGTTCAGAGCCTGCATGGATCGCAGCAGCGGGGTCTTTTTATCCAGCGCCTCACCGCCGTAGGAGCAGAATGCCGTGGGGATACACAGTGCCTTGTCCTTGATAAAGGCGTAAGAGGTAGGATCCCAGGCAGTGTAGCCCCGGGCCTCGAAGGTAGCACGCAGGCCGCCGGAGGGGAAGCTGGAGGCATCCGGCTCACCCTGGATCAACTCTTTACCGGAGAACTCCATGATGACACCGCCATCCGGCGAGGGGGTAATAAAGCTGTCGTGCTTCTCGGCGGTAATGCCGGTCAGCGGCTGGAACCAATGGGTAAAGTGGGTCGCACCGTGCTCGATGGCCCAATCCTTCATGGCATCCGCCACCACATTCGCTACCTGGTTGTCCAGGCTTCCGCCCTCGTCAATGGTCTTCTTCAGGGAAATATAGACATCATGGGGAAGGCGTGCTTTCATCTGTCGGTCGTCAAATACCAGTGTGCCGAAAATGTCCGATACGGTTTTCATGTGTTCCACCCCGATCTTTTGTAGATTTGGAAAATAGAAAAAGGCGTCAGGAAGCCCGCAGCTTCAAGACGCCTTTGCCTTTGATGTGCGAAATTATAGGCGGTTGTGACGGATTTGTCAATCAGCTTTTTACACAATTTTTGGCGTTTTATTCATTGACTTTATGCACATCTGATGCTATAATGCCGAACCATGATGAGCAAAGGCGTTCATCCGAGCAGGACATTTGTCCCTGCCGGATGGGCGTTTTTTGCTTTCCGGGGCGGCTTTTCAGCGGATCACGCCGCGGAACGGCCGGAACAATACGGAAGCACATAAAGAAAGGGTGAGAAACTATGAAGCTGGAGGGACAGGTACGTATCCCATCCGGGTGCGCCATTTCGGCGGTCATTTCCCGGGAGGGGCGGCGCATGACCGGTGAAGACATCATCAGGAGCATGGTCCCCATGCATGATCGGTCCAACGGTCTGGGAGGCGGCTTCGCCGCCTACGGCATCTACCCGGAGCACCGGGAGGAATACGCCTTCCACATCTTTTTTGACGATAACACCACCCGGCGGGAGTGCGAGGCTATGCTGAAGGAGGGCTTTGAGCTCGTAGACGCGGAGCTGATCCCCATCCGCATCATCCCGGAGATCACGGACATTCCCCACATCTGGCGGTACTTTGTGCGGCCCCTTAATTCGGTACTGGCACGGCTACAATTAGACGAAAAGGAATTTGTGGCACGGACGGTGATGGATATCAACACCAAGCTGAAAGGTGCATACGTGTTCTCCAGTGGAAAGAACATGGGGACCTTCAAGGCCGTAGGATATCCCGAGGATGTGGGACGCTTCTACCGGCTGGAGGAATATGAGGGATACAGCTGGACGGCCCATGGGCGCTATCCCACCAATACCCCCGGCTGGTGGGGCGGCGCGCACCCCTTTTCCCTGCTGGACTGGTCCATCGTCCACAACGGAGAGATATCCTCCTACGACGCCAACCGGCGCTGTATTGAGATGTATGGCTACAAATGCAATCTGCAGACGGATACGGAGGTCATCACCTACATCGCCGACTATCTGCTGCGGCGGCAGGGGCTGACACTGGAGGAAATGGCGTCGGTGATCGCGGCGCCCTTCTGGAGTACCATACGCACCAGAGAGCCGGCCGCGGCACGGCAGCTGACCTATCTGCGGACCATATACCCCAGCCTGCTCATCACCGGACCATTCTCCATCATTCTTGGGTTCAACGGCGGACTGATGGCGCTGAACGACCGACTGAAGCTGCGCTCCATGGTAACGGCGGAAAAGGACGACAAGGTATTTATCGCCAGCGAGGAGGCCGCCATACGGGTCATGGCCCCGGATGCGGAGAACCTGTATGCGCCCATGGGCGGTGAGCCGTTTATCGTGAAAGTGAAAGAAGGTGCCTATTGATGGCTCTTGACTACATCATACCGGAATTTGAAGTGGTACGAAACGACGCACGGTGCACCCGCTGCCGCATCTGCGAATCCCAGTGCGCCAACGGCGTGCACACCTATAACGCGGATGGGAAGGTCATGGTCAGCGACGAGAGCAAGTGCGTCAACTGTCAGCGCTGTGTGTCCTTCTGTCCCACCCACGCCATTAAGATCGTAAAAAGCGACAACTGCCTGCGGGAAAACGCAAACTGGTCCTGCGCCACCATCAAGGAGATATACAAGCAAGCGTCCACCGGAGGCGTGCTGCTGAGCTCCATGGGCAACCCCCAGCCCCTGCCGGTATACTGGGACCGTATCCTCATCAACGCCTCACAGGTGACGAACCCACCCATCGACCCCCTGCGGGAGCCCATGGAGACGCGGGTATTCCTGGGCAAGAAGCCAGAGGCCGTCCGGCGGAACAGGGACGGCAGCCTGTGCACCGAGGTACCGCCGCAGCTGGAGTTGTCGGTGCCCATTCTGTTTTCGGCCATGAGCTATGGCTCCATCAGCTACAACGCCCATGCGGCGCTGGCCAAGGCTGCCCGGGAGCTGGGCATCTGCTACAACACCGGCGAGGGCGGACTGCACCGGGATTTCTATCCCTACGGCGCCAACACTATCGTACAGGTGGCCTCCGGCCGTTTCGGCGTCGATGAGACATACCTGAACACCGGCGCGGCCATCGAGATCAAAATGGGCCAGGGCGCCAAACCCGGTATCGGCGGACATCTGCCGGGCGCAAAGATCGTGGGCGACGTGTCCAAGACTCGGATGATACCGGAGGGGGCAGACGCCATCTCCCCTGCTCCGCACCACGACATTTACTCCATTGAGGACCTACGGCAGCTGGTGTACTCTCTAAAGGAAGCCACGGCGTACAAAAAGCCGATCATCGTCAAGGTGGCGGCGGTACACAACATCGCCGCCATCGCCAGCGGCATCGCCCGCAGCGGTGCGGATATCATCGCCATCGACGGCTTTCGGGGCGGCACCGGCGCGGCGCCCACCCGAATACGGGACAATGTGGGTATTCCCATTGAGCTGGCGCTGGCAGCGGTGGACCAGCGGCTGCGGGACGAGGGCATACGCAGCAGCGTATCCCTGATCGCCGGAGGCAGCATACGCTCCGCTGCCGACGTGGTCAAGGCCATTGCTCTGGGCGCGGATGCCTGTTACATCGCCACGGCGGCACTGCTGGCCATGGGGTGCCACTTATGCCGTTCCTGCCAGACAGGCCGGTGCTGCTGGGGTATCGCCACACAGCGTCCGGAGCTGGTGAAGCGTCTGGACCCCGAGGAGGCCGCGGCGCGGCTGGTAAACCTGGTAACCGCCTGGAAGCACGAGATCAAGGAGATGATGGGCGGTATGGGCATCAACTCCATCGAAGCGCTGCGGGGCAACCGGGTCATGCTGCGGGGTATTCACCTGAATGAAAAAGAACTGGAAATTCTGGGAATTGCCCACGCCGGTGAATAAGGTCTGTCGAAAAAGCGATATTTATAGGAAAAATAATGGAAAACCCTCGAAAGGAGTGGTACAATATGGGCTTCATAGAGGCAAGTGGTCTGTCTTTCTCTCAACTGAACGAAACGATACGCCACGCCGGGAAGGAATGTCGTATCTGTGCCTGCCAGGGCCAGCGGTTCATCGCCGCCGGTATGAGCAGCAAACGGCTGGAGATCGACGGCATCCCCGGCAATGCGCTGGGCGCCTATCTTGGCGGCGGTTCTATTACCGTAAACGGCAATGCACAGGACGCGGTGGGCGACACCATGAGTGCCGGACGCATCGTGATCCACGGCAGCACCGGCGACGCTGCGGGGTACGCCATGCGGGGCGGCGAGATATTTATCCGGGACAATGCGGGCTACCGCGCCGGGATACACATGAAAGCCTATAAGCAGCATAAGCCGGTGATCGTCATCGGCGGGCGGGCCGGCAGCTTTCTGGGCGAATACCAGGCCGGCGGGCTGATTTTGGTGCTGGGCCTGCACACCGACAGCCGGCCGATAGTACACTTCTTCCCCTGCACAGGAATGCACGGCGGAAAAATGGTTTTCCGCGGCGATGTGAGCAGCATACGGTTTCCGGATCAGGTCACGCTGCACAACGCCACGGCGGAAGATATGGCGGAGATCGCACCCTATGTGCGGGAGTATTGCCGTCTGTTTGACCGTGACGCGGAGGCGATGCTCCGCGACAACTATACCGTTATCACACCGGACAGCAAAAACCCCTATCAGCAGATGTATGTAGCCAACTGAGAAAGGCAGGAGCACGATGGAGTACACAGTGGATGAGATCAGGCAGTTTACGGCGGAGGAGGATGTAAAATTCCTGCGTCTGGCCTTCTGCGATATTTTCGGCAGTCAGAAAAATATATCTATTTTGCCGGATGAGCTGGACCGGGCCTTCAGCTACGGCATCGCTTTCGATGCCTCCGCTGTGCCCGGCTTCGGCGACGAGGTCCACTCGGACCTGTTCCTGCATCCGGACAGCAGCACCCTCTGTATGCTGCCCTGGCGGCCGGATCACGGCCGAGTGGCGCGGATGTTCTGCCATGTGCTGCGGCCCAATGGCGCCGCCTTCGAGGCCGACTGCCGCGCGCTGCTGCGTCAGGCTGTGGCGGATGCGGAAGCACTGGGCATCCACTTCTCCTTCGGCACGGAGATGGAGTTCTATCTCTTCCGCCGGGACGAAAACGGTGAAGCGACCCGCATTCCCTACGACAATGCGGGGTACATGGACATCGCGCCGGAGGACAAGGGTGAGAATGTGCGGCGGGAGATCTGCCTGACGCTGGAGCAGATGGGGATACGGCCGGAGTGCTCTCACCATGAGCAGGGCCCCGGGCAAAATGAGATCGACTTTCGCTATTCCGATCCCTTGACGGCGGCGGATAACGCCGTGACCTTTAAGGCTGTCGTCAATTCCGTGGCGGTGCGAAACGGCCTGGCAGCCGACTTCTCTCCCAAGCCGCTGATGGGACAGCCGGGCAACGGGATGCACATCAACATCTCCGCCAAGAGCCGCGACGGCGCAGAGGTAATGCCGCAGATCATCGCCGGTATTCTGGCCCATATTGCTGAGATGACGGTGTTCCTGAACACGCGGGAGGAGTCGTATCACCGCTTTGGCAGCAGCAAAGCACCGCGATATATCTCCTGGTCCAGTGAAAACCGCAGTCAGCTGATACGCATCCCTGCCGCACAGGGCGAGTACCGCCGCGCGGAGCTGCGCTCTCCCGATCCGCTGTGCAGCCCGTATCTGGCCTTTACACTGCTGATCCGCGCCGGCCTGGACGGTGTAACGCGGCAGCTGGTACTGCCGGAGGCCGCAGACGTGAATTTCTACACGGCGGCCAACGACGTAAAGGCACGCTTCCACACGCTGCCGGAGACTCTGGAGGACGCCAGATCGTTGGCTGCATCCAGCGCATTTATCGCAGAGCACTTACCGAAGACGATCATACAGCAGTACACCCACTGAGCAGATCTGCTTTGGAGAGGAGGGACGCATATGGAGGACAGCCGCCGGACGTACAGCGTGCTGGTGGTCGCTGCCGCGGCCAAGTTCCATATATCCCTGCGTGAAATGCTGCCGGAGGATCGGTACGACCCGGTGTGTGCCGCAGGCAGCGTGTCTGAGGCACGGCGTGCCCTGCTGGAGAGGCCTTTCGACATCGTGGTCATCAGTACGCCGCTGCCGGATGAATTCGGTACAAAGCTGGCGCTGCATATCATCGACAAATCCAGTGCCGGTGTGCTGCTGCTGGTGAAGGCGGAACACTATCCGGATCTGGCGGCACGGCTGGCGCCTCAGGGTATCCTGCTGCTGCAAAAGCCCACCACGCCGCCGCTGCTGCTGCAATCCATGCAGCTGCTGTGCGGCACACGAGAGCGCCTGCGGCGTATGGAGGAAAAGACTGCCACCATTGAGGAGCGCATGGCGGAGATACGGCTGGTGAACCGGGCTAAATGGGCACTGATCGACAAGCAGGGCATGACGGAGCAGGAGGCCCACCGCTACATTGAAAAACAGGCCATGGACCGGTGCGTTACGCGCCGGTCAGTGGCGGAGGAGATATTGGCAGAGTGAAATAAGCGCGCTCCTTTGACAAACAGTGTAAGGTTTGCTATGATGGCGTAAACCGCTTGAAAGGAGCACACTATGGAAAAGTTTATTCCTTATGAAAAACTCTCGAAAAAAGAGAAGCACCGGCGTGACGCTATGCAGCGGGGCACCTGGGGCGTGCTGAACCCCGTTACACGCAAAAGTCCAAACCCCAAAGCTTACAACAGGAAAAAGACACGGAAATGGATGGAGGATCCATATACCGTGTCTTTTTTTATATGCAGAAAAGATATCCCCCGGCCGCTGGCCGGGGGATATCAAAGGAATGACAGCTTACTTCATGAAGGTGCCGTCCATCATCTGCTGCAGATAGGCGTTATACTTCTCCACCTTCTCAGCGGGAACCAGCTCGGTATTGATGGCACCGGCGGACAGGGCACCGTTCTCCAGCGTACCGAAGATGGTGTTGCCGCCGAAGGTACCGGCCACAACAGCCTCCATGCAGACACCGATCATAGCGGCGTTATCGGTGACCTGGGAGCAAATGATGCAGGGGTTCTGACCCAGGATATCGGCAGGCTGGCCGATGTCGTAGATCTTGATGGCGCCAGCCTTCTCATTGGCGGCGTCGATGGCCTCACGGGCACCGGAGTCAACGGCAGAAGCATCGCCGAAGAACACGTCAGCGCCCTGGGAGATCAGCTCAGTGGCGAACTCCTTGCCCTTGGGGGCATCGGAGAAGGAGTTGGCATAGGGGACAGCCAGCAGCTCAACGGTCTTGCCCTCCTGCGCGCCAACATACTTGGCAGCAGCCTCGAAACCCGCGATCTTGCCCTTGGTGGTATCCAGCTCCATACCGCCGATGAAGCCCAGCTTGCCGGACTCGGTCATCAGACCGGCCAGAGCGCCGGCGATCCAGCCGATCTGCTCAGCGTTGGGCAGCAGAGACGCGACATTGCCGTTAGCGGCCTTTTCGGGGGTGGACTCAGCGCCGTTCAGCAGCGCGAAGGCGATGTCGGGATACTCCTCAGCAGCCTGCAGGACCGCATCGGTGTACTGGTTGCCGGGAGCATAGATCATGTCGTAGCCCAGGTTGCAGAAGGCAACGATGGTCTCGTAATACTGATCCTGGGAGATGGAGTCGGTGACGTCGTAGGTCCAGCCCTTGTCCTCAGCAGCCTTGACCATGGCGTTGTAGCAGGCAGCGCCCCAACCGCCGTCGTTGATGCTGGAGTCGCAGATCATGGCGACCTTGTAGGTCTTCTCGCCATCACCGGCGCCGTCCGTCTTGGTGTCGTCCTTCTTCTCGCCGCAGGCGACGAGGGCCAGCGTCATAGCGAGCGCCAGCAGCAGTGCAAGAAACTTTTTCATGGTTTTCCTCCTTGTTTTTTGTGACTTGCTCTTTGTTCTATAACAACGTCCTTGCGGACATCATTACCGTCATGTCACCGCTGTTCGCGGCGATAGGGCTGTCCATTGGCCTTGGGGCCCGCCTGCTTCGTACCGATGACGGAGAGGACGACCACGGTGGCCACATAGGGGATCATCTGGAAGAACTGGTACGGGATGGCGATGCCGGAGACCTGAAGCCGGATCTGCAGCGCATCGCAGAAGCCGAAGAACAGGCAGGCCAGCAGGATGCCGCCGGCACTCCAGCGGCCAAAGATCACGGCAGCCAGGGCGATGAAGCCGCGGCCGGCCACGATACCGTCGGTGTAGGTGCTGGAATAGCAGGTGGTCAGGTACGCACCGCCCAGTCCGGCCAGCGCACCGCAGATCATGCAGGCCAGATACTTCACGCCGATGACATTGATGCCCAGCGTAGCGGCCGCCTGCGGATGCTCGCCCACGGATTTATAGCTCAATCCCGCACGGGTACGGTTGAAGAAAATGGAGGTGAACACCACCAACAGCAGCGTCAGATAGACCATGGGACTCTGATCAAACAGCAGTGGACCGATGACCGGGATGTCCTTCAGGCCGGGAATAGCAATGCTGGGCATGGTAATGATCTGCTTCAGGTCTGAACCGGTACCGAACACGATGCGGTAGATAAACGACGCCAGCGCCGGAGCGAATATGTTGATGGCCATGCCATAGACCGTATGGTCCGCGCAGAGGGTGACGGTGGAAAAGGCGTAGATCATATTGACCAGCAGGCCCGCCAACGCACCGCACAGCAGACCGATCCAGTTGGAGCCGGTAATGTAGCACATCAGGAAGCCCACCAGCGCGCCGATGGCAGCCAGGCCCTCCAGGCCGATATTCACCATGCCGGCCCGCTGGCCGTACAACTCGGCCAGTGAGATAAGCAGCAGAGGGATGGCAAGCCGAACCGTTGCCAACAGTAAACTGGAGATCCAATCCATTACTTGTCACCCGCCTTTCTCTTGGAGAACACGCGATCCTTCCACGCCTGGAATTCAGGCAGCTTGGTCAGCGCCATACCGGCCACGGAGAACACGATGACCAACGCCTGGATGATATCGGAAACGCTGGTGGGAACACCGGTGGCCGCCTGCATAGTGGTGGAACCCACACGCAGCACAGCAAAGAACAATGCCACCACCATCGTCGCGATGGGGTGCAGCTGGCCGATCAGTGCCATAGCCACACCGTCAAAACCGTAGCCCGCCCCGAAGCCGTTGATCAGCCGGAACTGGGTACCCAGCAGCTCTGCGCCGCCGCCCAGGCCGGCAATGGCACCGGAGATAATGAAGCTGGTCAGCATACAACGCTTCACATGGATACCGTTAAAACGGCTGGCGGTCATGTTATAGCCCACCGCCCGCAGCTTGAAGCCGCCGCTGGTCCAGAACAGCACGTAATACAGCACCAGGCCCACCACCACGGCGATGACAAAGCCCCAGGTAAAACGCATTCCGGTGATTACACGGGGCAGCTTCACCAGGTCATCCACCGCAGGGGTCTGTGGTACGCTGGCGTCGCGGATCCAGCTGGTGTACAGCACGCCCATAAACAAGGTAGCTACATAGTTGAGCATGATGGAGATGATCATCTCGTTCTGGCCGCGGCCGATCTTCAGCAGGCCGGGAATCATGCCCCAGATACCGCCGGCCAGCGTACCGGCCAGCAGTGCCAGCAGCACACCGGCAAAGCCGGTAACACCGGAGAAATACGCCGTAACGAATGCGGCGATGGAACCCATGAGAAACTGGCCTTCACCGCCCAGGTTGAACACACCGCACTTGTACGCGAAGCAGGCACACAGAGAGGTGAACATCAGAGGTGTGGCCTTGGTTAGTGTCGTGCCAATATTGGCCTTGGAGCCGAAAGCTCCCTGGAAGAGGTACTTCACCGCGTCAAAGGGATTGGCACCCAGGGCCGCCATGATGATACCGCCGATCACAAAGGCCAGGATAATGGACAGCAGCGGGACAACGAAGCTGCCCAGAGAACGTTTTAACTTTTCCATATCGCAGCTCCTCCCCTCACTTGCCCGTCATGGCGAGGCTGATCTCCTCGATGGGCGGGTTCTTCCCGGAGAATTCGCCCATGATCTGCCCCTCAAAGCAGACCAGGATGCGGTCGGACATCTCCAATATCTCATCGAAGTCTGCGCTGATCAGCAGGATCCCTACACCGCGCTCACGGGCAGCGATCATCTGCTCGTGAACAAAGCTGGCCGCGCCGATATCCAGGCCGCGGGTGGGATGCGCCATCACCAGCAGGGACGGCTGGGACTCCAGCTCACGGGCCAGGATGACCTTCTGCTGGTTGCCGCCGGACAGGCTGCGGACCGTCTGCCCCACAGAGGTACAGCGCACGTCGTACTTCTGCACCATCTCCTCGGCATAGTCGTGAATGGCACGTTTGTTCAGCCGCAGCCCCTTACCCTGGCTGAACTTGGGAGAATCGGTCTCCTTGAGCACCAAATTCTCCGCAATGGACATATCGCCCACCAGGCCCTGGGCGTTGCGGTCCTCGGGCACATGGGAGACGCCGTCTGTAATGAAAGAATGGGGGTCAAAGACCGCTACGCTCCTATCCTTCAGGTATATCTTGCCGCCTTGGGGCACAATAACGCCGGTGATCAACTGCGCCAGCTGGGTCTGACCATTGCCGTCCACGCCGGCGATTCCTACGATCTCACCGCTGCGGATCTGCAGTGTCATATCGTTGACACCGCTGTGCTTATGTTCCTTGTCATAGTCCACATGGTCCAGAGACGCCACGACCTCAGCGCCGGAGGCATCCACCTTCTCGTACTGTGACTCGGTCAGTTCCTTACCGATCATCATATTGGCCAGTTTCTGACCATCGGTATCAGCGCGGGCCACGGTGCCCACCACCTCGCCCAGACGCAGGACGGTGATGCGGTCAGAGATATGCAGGACCTCGCGCATTTTGTGGCTAATGAAGATAATACTCTTCCCTTCGCCGATGAGCTTCTGCATAATGGCAAACAACCCCTCGACCTCGATATCGGTCAGTGCGGCAGAGGGTTCGTCCAGGATCAGCAGCTCCGCACCGTGGTACAGCGCCTTCAGTATCTCGGTGCGTTGCTGTTCACCCACGGATATCTCGGTGATAAGCTTGTCCAGCTGCACGTCCAGGCCGTACTTGGCAGACAGCTCCTCGATCTCCTTGCGGCGAGCCACCCGGTCGATAAACAGGCCCTTGGCGTGCTTGTCGCCCAGGATGATATTTTCAAAGACAGTCATTGCCTCCACCAGCATAAAGTGCTGGTGCACCATGCCGATTCCCAGCTTGACTGCCTGGCTGGGGGACTCGATCCGCACCTCTTTGCCATTGAGGAATATCTTTCCCTCCGTGGGCTGATAAAGGCCGATGAGAATGTTCATCAACGTGGACTTACCGGCACCGTTCTCACCCAGCAGGGTCAGTACCTCGCCGCGGTTGACGGTCAGGCTGATATCCTTGTTGGCGTAAAAATCACCAAACCGCTTGCTGATATGCTCCATACGCAGCAGCTCGCTCAAGTTCCCTCACTTCCCTTCGTTCGTGTGTTTGCAGAAGTTCTCATTTTCCACTTGGAAAATGACAACAGACCACGGTCTGTTCTCAAATATTAAATCGGGAGTAGTATACCATATCTGTCGGATTTTGGGAAGAATTTTTTTGTAAAACTCCTACATTTTTTTAGCGTTTTTTATCTATTGCACCGGTACCGTTCCCATAGTATAATCAAACGCAACAAAGCGAAAGAAGGTGTTGCATATGATACATATCCGTCCCGCAGTCTCTGATGACGCCCCGGCGCTGCTGGATATCTATGCGCCCTATGTCATCGAAACCGCCATCACATTTGAGTATGAAGTGCCCACGCTGGATGACTTCCGCCAGCGTATTAAAAACACACTGCACACGCATCCTTACCTGGTCATGGAACGCGATGGTGAGATCGTGGGCTATGCCTACACCGGACAGTTGGGCAGCCGCGCAGCCTACGCCTGGGCGGCGGAAACCAGCCTCTATCTGCGGCAGGACTGCCGCCGCGGCGGCATGGGCACCCGGCTGTACCACGCGCTGGAGGAGGCTTCACGCCGGCAGAACGTGCAGGTGTTGTACGCCTGCATCGCCGCACCTGTTTCGGACGGCGACCCCCACCTGACCCGCGCCAGCATTGATTTCCATACCCGGCGCGGCTACGAAATCGTGGGCACCTTCCACCGCTGCGGATACAAGTTTGACACCTGGTACGACGTGGTCTGGATGGAAAAACGCCTGTCCGATGCCGCTGTCCCTGCGCCGGTGACGCCGTTTTCCGCTTTTGTGAAATAAAGTATTGCTGTAATGCATATTCGCTTTACATCCGTTGATAGCCAATAAGTTTTGAAAGAGCAACAAGCGCTTGCTTGCCGATTTTCCCCTTCCCGGCTATGCTGGAGATACTGCCAGAGCTATGGCGCTGGAGGGGAGTAAAAAAGCAGGACGGCACCGGGAGGGTGCCGTCCTGCTTTTCTGTCATTGAAAATATTGACGCATTTTCGCATCTAATCTAAGGTCAATGCTTTACTCACTAAATTGATACATAGACTTCCTGCTCCCCAATATATTCATCCGCTGCTCTCCACCGAACTTTTGATGCACATATTGTAGTTCCTGTGTAGCTTTCTATATCCTTTTCTGATAGCCCTCCGCAATCACACCAATATATGCAATCTTCTTTTATGATCATAGATGCATCAAGTATCTCACAGGTATAGTTTTCGCCATTGGGGAATAGCTTTAAATACTTTAGCCCCGCAAATTGCATTTCAATAGCAGATGGATCTTCAAACTGCCGTTGAATGATCACGCACAATATTCTTTGGCTATTAACCGGCGACATACTTAATTTTTCATTCACATACGCACCGCTAATGTATTTGATCTCTTTCACACAACTGTCATGAAACCCACACATAATATTCATAAAGCTATCTAAATCTTTTTTGCATACAATTTCATTCCACATACATTCTCTCCTTCAGCCATGAGCAATCGGTGCAATGCTAAAATCAGGCCGTAAGCTCTCGTCTTTAATAGATTACCAGTGCAGATAGACTTTGTCAACGAAAAGCAACAGCCCCACGACAAATGTCGTGGGGCTGTTGTGTTGGCGCTACCTATCTTTCCGGGCCGTCTCCAGCCAAGTATTGTCAGCAGAAGCGAGCTTAACTTCCGTGTTCGGG
>ENA-OWPN01000924-OWPN01000924.1-human-gut-metagenome-genome-assembly--contig:-NODE-924-length-32075-cov-59.908463_pt1 | contig 32075 bp, 29 predicted proteins | sample MGYA00248266_ERZ651850 | MGnify/ENA primary metagenome ERZ651850 (study PRJEB26924, sample SAMEA4378296) | human gut metagenome | biome: human gut; feature: human-associated habitat; material: faeces... | reverse complement strand
AAAAAGAAAATCAAATTATTGAACTTGATCTCGAGGGCTTTGGCATTTGTATGATTGGAAAAGCTATGCTCTTATCTTGTAGAGAATGTGAGGACGAACATTGTTCGCCCGCGGACGTTGGCCGTATGCAGGGTGGAATATGTGGCAAGACCCGTCATGCGGGACGATGACGAGCATCGTCCCCTACAAATCATTTGCAGCGTTTATCACCATCGGCAAAGTTTTCCACAGTGCGCACACCCCTGCAGGTGTTCCATTAAACCACATCCCGTGTAATGATGGATTGCAAATTTGAAGTGAGAACACTTCCTTTGCGGGCATCTTACACAGAAAACAGGAATGGGCGCACACTGTGCGCCCCTACGGAATGCCTATCCGCGCTCAGTGGTTGAATTTATTCTGCGCTTCGCCCAGCTTGCCGGCCATCAACAGGCGGCAGGCGGCTTCCACGTCGGTGTGGCGGCCGGTCACAAGCTTGGCGTCATCGGGCGGGAACTTGCCCAGCACCCAGTCAGCCAGATCATAATCCGGGCGCGGCTTGGCGCCAACGCCAATGCGGATGCGGTAAAAATCCTCGCCGCCGGTGGAAGCGATAATGCTCTTTAGCCCGTTGTGCCCGCCAGCAGAACCGGAGGGCCGGATGCGGATGTGCCCCGGCTCCTGTGCAATGTCATCGCACAACACAATAATGTGGTTGCGCGGGATCTTGTAAAATGCCGCGGCGGGGGCGATGCTCTGGCCGCTCAGGTTCATGTAGGTCAGCGGCTTTAACAGCATCACTTTGCGGCCGTCCACCTGGGCAATGCCGTAAAGGCCCTGCCATTTGCTTTTGTTGATCTCGCACCCCCAAGCTTCGGCCAACGCATCCAGCGCGGCAAAACCGGTGTTGTGGCGGGTGCCGTCATATTTCGGCTCCGGGTTGCCCAGACCGGCAATCAGCCAGTCTGCCCCGGAACCACCTCCAAATAGTCCCATAGTAAAAATCCTTATAGTAATTTTGTGATTTTAATGTGCGCCAGGGGCAAAGCGTTCCACTGTGTCCCGGATGGTATCCAGGAAGGATTCTGCACCTAAGGTGTTGACCTTGAAAAACACAGCCTGGCTGCCGCCGGATGTGATGGCGGAAAGCCGGATCTGCCCGTCAGCTTCCAGCAGGGTCAGGCTCATGGTAACACGGCCATTGCCAATGGCACTGTAGCGTTCGTATACCCGCACGGCACAGCGGCCGGTGCTGAAGTTGAAATCACTGGAACCTTCCAGCGTGGCCGAAACACTTTGTTTTACAACAGCGTCCAGCTCGGTCAGGATGGTGGTAAAATCCCCGGTCAGGGTGCGTTCCAAAATGGCCATGGCAGCAATCCTCCTTGCAGCAGGTCAGGGGGCATCAGTCGTTTTTCTTTTCGGCTTCCAGCTTCTGTTTTTTGGCAACGTATTTTTCCAGCTTCTTGGCGCCCCAGGCGGCAACTTCGGCCTGTTTGGCGCGCTCAATGCCCAGGGCACCGTCCGGCACATCGTGGCCGATGGTGGAACCGGCAGCGGTAAAGGCGCGGCTGCCCACCTTGACCGGCGCCACCAGGTTGGTGTTGCAGCCGATGAACGCATAATCGCCGATGGTGGTGCGGTACTTGCCCTCGCCGTCATAGTTGCAGGTTACGGTGCCGCAGCCAAAGTTGCAGTACTTGCCCACATCGGCATCGCCAATGTAAGTCAGGTGGCTGACAGTGTTGCCCTCGGCAAAGTTGGCGTTCTTGGTTTCCACATAAGCGCCCAGGTGCACGCCCTCATCCGTCACGGTGCCGGTGCGCACATGGGTAAAGGGGCCAATCTTGTTGTTGGGGCCCAGATGGCTGTCATAACACTGGCTGGCGTTCACGGTGGAACCGGCCTCAACAATGGTGTTCTCCAATAAGGTATTGGGGCCGATGACGCAGTTTGCCCCGATGACGGTTTTGCCGCGCAGGATGCAGCCCGGCAGGATCACTGCGCCGGGTGCAATCTCAACTTCGGGGTCAATAAAAACCTGGTCGCTGATGAACTCCACACCGTTCTGCAGGTGCTTTTCAAAAGTTTCTTCAAAGGCCGCTTTGGCGGCAAGGTATTTGGCTTTCGCTTCGGACATAAAAATACCCCTTTCTGTTTTGGGCCAAAAGAGTATACGGCCCTACAAAAAAGCCCCGGAACAGGGCTGAAGCCTGCCGGGGCGGGATGAATTGAAAAAAGTGTTGCAGGATGTAATAAAATAATGTTTCCCAACTTCTCACCCATTATAATTTACCGCATTTTTGGTCAAATTGCAAGAGCCTGCCCCCAAAACTTTGTGAGATTTTCAGCGAAAATATTCGCCATTTATTTAACAATGTACTGGAAATTCCGGGGTGAGTCTGTTATAATGGACTTTGCAAGAGAGAAAATTCTTATTTTGCGGGTGTGCGCGGCACACCGGGAAGAAACCGTAATTTTGTTGGAGGTAACCTATGAGCAAGAAGTTTTTGTATTTGTTCAAAGAGGGCCATGACGCATTTGGCGGCGACCAGACGACCATGAAGAACATTCTGGGCGGCAAGGGCGCTGGTCTGGCAGAAATGACCCATGCCGGCATGCCGGTTCCTCAGGGCTTCACCATCACCACCGAAGCCTGCACCCAGTACTATGCTGACAACCGTGAGATCAACGATGAGATCAAGGCTGACATCTTCAAGTACATGGGAATCCTGGAAGAGCAGACTGGCAAGAAGTTCGGCGATATCGAGAACCCGCTGCTGGTTTCCGTTCGTTCCGGTGCACGTCAGTCTATGCCCGGCATGATGGATACCATCCTGAACCTGGGCCTGAACGACCAGGCTGTTGAAGGTCTGGCAAAGAAGACTTCTAACCCCCGTTTTGCATATGACTGCTACCGCCGCTTCATCCAGATGTACTCTGACGTCGTCATGGAGCTGGGCAAGAGCTTCTTTGAAGAGCGTATCGACGCTATGAAGGAGCGCAAGGGCGTTAAGCAGGATATCGAGCTGGACGCTGAGGACCTGAAGGAACTCGTCAAGGAGTTCAAGGCCATCTACCTGGAGAAGCAGGGCGAAGAGTTCCCGCAGGATCCGAAAGAACAGCTGATCGGCGCTGTCAAGGCCGTCTTCCGTTCTTGGGATAACCCGCGCGCCAACGTTTACCGCAAGATGAACGAAATCCCCTACGAGTGGGGCACTGCTGTCAACGTTCAGCAGATGGCTTTCGGTAACTCCGGCATGCGTTCCGGCACCGGTGTTGCTTTCACCCGTAACCCCGCTACCGGCGAAAAGAAGCTGATGGGCGAGTACCTGATCAATGCTCAGGGCGAAGATGTCGTTGCCGGCATCCGTACTCCTTCCCCGATCAGCAAGCTGCACGAGGAAATGCCTGAGGTTTACGATCAGTTCGTTGAGATCGCAACCCGCCTGGAAAACTACTACAAGGATATGCAGGACATGGAGTTCACCATCGAAGATGGCAAGCTCTTTATGCTGCAGACCCGTAACGGCAAGCGCACCGCACAGGCTGCTCTGCAGATCGCCTGCGACCTCGTTGATGAGGGCGTTATCGATCAGCGCACCGCTGTACTGCGCGTTGAGCCCAAGCAGCTGGATACCCTGCTGCACCCGCAGTTTGACGCTGCTGCCCTGAAGGCTGCTGAAGCAATCGGCAAGGGCCTGGCCGCTTCTCCGGGATCTGCCTGCGGTCGCGTTGTCTTCAGCGCTGAAGATGCTGAAGAGAAGGTCAAGGACGAAGCTTGGAAGAAGGTCGTTCTGGTCCGTCTGGAAACCAGCCCCGAAGATATCGTCGGCATGCAGGTTTCTCAGGGCATCCTGACCGTCCGCGGCGGCATGACCAGCCACGCAGCTGTTGTTGCACGTGGCATGGGTACCTGCTGTGTTTCCGGCTGCGGCAATGATAACGATGTTGCTATCGATTACGATGCAAAGGTTATCACCATTAACGGCCACACCTTCCATGAGGGTGACTGGATGAGCATTGATGGCTCTACCGGCAACATCTACGAAGGCCAGATCGCTACCGTCGCTTCCACCGAGAACGCTAACTTCAAGCGCTTTATGAGCTGGGCTGACGAAGCACGCCAGATGAAGGTTATGACCAACGCCGATAACCCGCGCGATGCACAGAACGCTGTCGATATGGGCGCTGAAGGCATTGGCCTGTGCCGTACCGAGCATATGTTCTTCGCTGAGGATCGTATTGCTGCTGTGCGTGAGATGATCTGCGCACGTACCGTTGAAGAGCGCAAGGTTGCCTTGGCTAAGGTTGAGCCGTTCCAGGAAGCTGACTTTACCGCTATGTACCGCATCATGGGCGATCGTCCGATGACCATCCGTTATCTGGACCCGCCTCTGCATGAGTTCCTGCCCACCAAGGCTGAGGATATCGAAGCCCTGGCAAAGGATATGGGCATGACCACCGAAGAGCTGAACAACGTTGTTGTCAGCCTGCATGAGTTCAACCCCATGATGGGCCATCGCGGCTGCCGTCTGGCCGTTACCTATCCGGAAATTGCCGAAATGCAGACCAATGCTGTGATCAAGGCTGCCATCAAGGTTTCTGCTGAGACCGGCAAGATGATCACCCCGCACATCATGGTGCCCCTGGTTGGCGAAGTGAAGGAGCTGAAGTACGTCAAGGACGTCATCGTCAAGACTGCTGACAAGCTGATCGCTGACGCTGGCGTTGACATGAAGTACCAAGTTGGCACCATGATCGAGATCCCGCGTGCCGCCCTGACCGCAGGTGAGATCGCTAAGGAAGCTGACTTCTTCAGCTTCGGTACCAACGACCTGACCCAGATGACCTTCGGCTTCAGCCGTGACGATGCTGCTAAGTTCCTGACCGCTTACTATGATACCAAGATCTACGAGAGCGATCCGTTCCAGCATCTGGACCAGATCGGCGTTGGCAAGCTGGTTAAGATGGCTGCCCATGACGGCCGCGCAACCAACCCCAACTTGGGTCTGGGTATCTGCGGCGAGCACGGCGGCGACCCCTCCAGCGTTGAGTTCTGCCACAACGTTGGCCTGGATTACGTTTCCTGCTCTCCGTACCGCGTTCCCATCGCACGTCTGGCCGCTGCTCAGGCTGCCATCAAAAATCCCAGAGCGTAAGGCTTTTGTAGCGAGTTATCGTTAAAAAGCGAGCATAAAATAAGGCTCACCGTCAATTTTGGCGGTGGGCCTTATTTGTTTGCTCATGTATGAGATGAATTGCGTTTAACACGGAGCTGCTTTCCAGAACCATCACAGATACACCTCCACGGTCAGGTCGGTCCACGCTGCACGGCGGAACTGGTGGGGCAGCTTGTTGGCTTTACGGTAACGCTTGGCGGTTTCAAAGTCGATGGTGAAGGTGAGGATGGGCTTTTCTGATACAGACATCAGATCGGCACGCTCCTCTTTGGACTTCTTGCAGCCGGTGTTCAGCTTCCAGCGGTAAGAGTAATCGGCAATGGGGGTGACCACTTCAACGAACTGCTCGATCAATTCGGGAGCAAGACAGGCACCGTGTACATTATGAGAACAGAATTTCCGTTCAGATGAGGCAGCAAATCAGTTTCCAGATACCGCTTAAACCTCTCCACAGTCGTTCCGCCTGAGAAAGTCGTATAGGCGTAATGTCCCATCCAACTGAATCGATGACAGAATGGTCGTGTTCTTGGGCTTGGAAAGTGGTGCGGAATCAACAGCTCTGCTTCCTCCAAGCGAATAGGCATAAATGCTTCGATGGGTCGCATCGCGGGCAGCATTAACCAAATTGCAAAACGCTGCAATGAAAATAAGTCAGTTCATACCAATGATGTGGAGCAGCTGCGCCGAGAATTTCTTGAACTGAAAGCCGACTATCCGATATATCTGTTATCAGCGGTCGCTGAGGAGCGGACCGCCCAAATGCAACGCTCCCAATGTGAAGGCATGGAAGCTCGAACTGATGGCACGAGAAATCTATAAAACAATTTGACAGGATCACCGGCAGGAGATTTTGGAAGAATATCGGCGGAAACCGGAAAACGGAGCTACCAATATTGAAAAGATAGAGGAAGCACTCAGCTGGCAAGAACCGTTTCCAAACGGTGAGATTAGCCGGGAATTTCTGGATAGATTTGTGCCGAGAATCTTCTCCATCGATGGACAAAAGTTCATCTGGGAACTAAATCTACTTCAAGAGTCATGCACCGTTCAATGCAATGTGCGCGGAACGTATAATTACCATTCGATTTCGGCGGAAAGAATCATGCCGGGAAAAACGAAATCAGAGAAAGGAGATGGGGCCGTCAATAGGATACTTGAGGATGCAAACAGTACGCGCTTTTGGGTACATGCCTATGATGACGACCCAAAAAGCAGGTTGCTATCAAGAGCCCCCGCAAGCAATCTTGCTTACCCTGCCTGATATGCGCCCAGGGCAATGGGCTAGACCTGGTTAATCTGTTCATAAGATAATGATTCCCCAGCCGCGGGCAACGGCGGCAGGAAAATTTTTATGCCCGAATGATGGAAATACCGCGCTCCGATAAAATCACAAAACAAAAAGTGCCCACCCCACATGCGGCGGATGACATGCCGTTGTGGGATGGGCACTTTTTGATTGTTGGCAAATGTTCTGAGGGAAAGGTGAGAAATGTGAAAAAATATTTTATTCATGCACCCGCTTGGAATGGCGGGCCTTTTCAAGATCTTCCTGGCGGAGCTATTCTTAGGGCAGCACCGCACAATTCCCGCCTAACGGCTCAAGCACCGCTCCGGCGGCTGCGGCACGGCATCTGCGTTGCCAAAATGCTCGATAATGTCGGGTTGCGGTACCCGCATCGTGCTTCGGGGGCAAAAGCCCCTCGCACTCTGCGACCGCTGCCCCTGCTTCGGTTCGCTGTTTCCGCCACTGGCGGCGCTCACCTTTGCAGCATCCAGTATTATCTGCGCTTTTGGCTTGGCATCTGCCGCACCTCGCTCGCCGTATCGGCACTTAGAATTATGCGGTATTGCCTTAAATCATCACATCGCCCACCAGCATAGAGCCGGAAGGTTCGATGGCGTAAACGGTGTACTTGCGCGGTTCTGCGCGGGTACCCGGCGGCGGGGGAACGGCCAGCCGGATGCAGCCCTGTTCCGGGGTGACGTAGTGGAACTGACGGTGCGCAGTGGTGGCATGGGGGTGCTCATCCAATGTGGACCACGCCAGAATGCCGCCATGTACCGGTGCTGCCTGGGAGGCAGTCTCCTGCGGAACGGGGATTTCGGCCGGGGAATCTGGAGTATCCGGTGCATCGGTGGGGGCGGCATCTTCTGCCGGAGCTTCTTCCGGCGCGGCGGGTGCAGCTGGGGCAGGCAGTGCAGCGCAGAAATCATCCGGCAGAACGTGCTGGGTGCTGCCGATGTACATGGCAAACAGATCCGGTGCAACCTTGGGCATCCGGCGCAGCCAGGCGGAGGTGCGGGCTGGGCAGCCAGGCAGGGCACCGTCCGGGTCACGCTTGCGCATGCACAGGGCGGTGTTGTTCCAGGCAACCAAAAAGTCATCCAGCAAAAGCTCGGTTTCGGTGTCAAAATCTTCCGCTGCGGCATAGGGATCCACCAACAGGGCGGCAGGCTGTGCCCCCTGGCGAAAGCCCCTTAGTGCCGCATAGCGCAGCGGCGGCATTCCAGCGGCCTGCTGTGCGGGGGTGGATTCCAGACCCACGATCACGCCGTACCCAGCGCGTACCTCACTGCGCAGCAAGGCAAGGTTGCCCCAGCAGGCCCAGCAGGGGAATCCCCAGCACCCGGCGGCGGCGGCGGCAAAGCTTAAATTACGCTCAGCGTCAGTACTGCGGCAGTCTCGCATGGCAAGGGCAAATTCTTCGGGCAGGATATCTGCGCCCCAGCGGTTGGTCAGGCTGGCCAGGCAGATGGCAAGGTCCATAACGGGCTGCAGCGCCGGGGCGCGCCGCGCAACGGCATAGGGCATCAGGTGCAGGCGTGCGTTGATGGGCCGCCCGCCCGCGGGGATCACATCTACCGCTCGCACGCTGACCCCCACCAGGCTGACGGAAGGGGTGGTGTGTTCGTCTTTGGTATACAGGTAGATGCGCAGCTGGGCCTGGGTGGCGGTTTTGCTGTCCAGCACAAGGCTGTCCGGCAGCAGGTTTACAGCGCCTTTGGTCACGGGGACTGCGCCTTCGCGCTCCAGATAGGGGCTCCAGCGGCCAAAGCTGGACCAGCTGGTCCAGTTACCGTCCACCATCACGCGGGCCTGGGCTTCCACGGCAGTTCCCGGCGGGGTGCCGGCGTTCCAGCTCACGCGCAGGGCGTCAAAGGTGGGCAGCGGTACGGCGGGGCTGGTGTAGCACCCATAGGGCACATGCCCGCCGGAGACAAGGTCCAATACAATGCGCCCGTGGGCAACGGTAACGTTATCCAGCTCGCCCCGCATAAACGCTTCGGTTTCATGCAGGATAAAAGTGTTCTTACTTTCCATAGGTTTGCCGCCTTATCTGGTTGGTATCAAACGGAAGTGTGCCCGTGCTGCTCCATCAGGTCGTTGATCTCATCCTCGCGCCGGGCGGTGATGGTCTTTTCCAGGTGGAACGCTTTATCCAGTGCCGGATAGATGATCTGCAAAGCGAGGGTGCAGGGCAGCCAGAAACCCAGTATCAACACCACCGGGATGGTGTAGGGCATCCAGGCAAGCATCACGCCCCAATAGATGCAGAGCACTGCCCCGGCTGCCAGGGTGCGCGGCAAAAATCCAATCATGAACAGCGCGGCGTTTTTCAGCCGCTCCGCCTGGGACACGCTGACCAGAACCACCTGCGCAAACAGATACAGGCAGAACACCAGCAAAAAGAAGATGCCAAGCACCATGCAGATCCATACCGAGATAGGCACGTTTTCCAGATCAGGCAGGGCGTACAGCAAAAAGGCCCACAGCCCAAGGCAAAACCCCGCCCCGGCACCGGGCAGCAGACTTTCGCGCCAGTTCTGCTTCCAGGCCATGCGGTAGGTGTGCCACCAGTAGCCGGGTTCATCGCGCAGAGCGCGCAGGATGGTATCCAGCATGCCGCAAAAAACAGGTGCGGCAATCAGCCCGCCTACAGCGCCGGACAGCAGGCACAGCGGCAGGCTGGCGGCCATAGTGCTGAACAAAACAGCGGCATAGCCCGGGGCGAAGCCCAGCACGCACAAAATGCTGGCTTTATAAAACGGCCACAAATCGCGCCCCAGCAGCTCAAAAAAGCGGGCCGCGCCAACTTTGCGTCCGCGGGTTTCGGTCGCCTCCACAGCATCGGGCTGCACAGGGGTATTTTTGTCTTCCATTGCCATATTCAAAAATGACCTTTCTGTGTTTTTAATTAGGGGTAAGCGGACTGGGCGGCAGTGCGCTGCCGCAGCTTTTGCAGCCCTGCTTACAATATTACAAGTTTATCATAGCGTTTTTTAGCGGGTTATGCAAGGCAGCGGGCACGGGATGGTCAAAATAATTTTACAATTCCAACATAAATTTATGGTATAATACCACTTACGTTAAAAAAATTAGGAGAGTTTTTAAGATGGCATGGGTCACAAAAGACAGCGTTGAACAGTATAAAACGCCCGAATCGAAAAAAGAATATACCAAACAGGAAAAAGCTGCCAACTGGTGGCATTACCACAAGCTGCACGTTGGCATTGCGGTCATCGCTGTGGTGCTGGTGGTGTGGATGGTGCACGATGTTGTTACCCAGGTGCGGCCGGACTACCGCGTTGGCTATGTGGGCAGCAGCAACTTGCCGACAGATACGGTAACGGCCCTGGAAAACACGCTGGCCGCCTACAGTGATGACCGCAATGGCGACGGCAAGGTGGTAGTGGAGCTGGTGCAGTATAACCTGGATTTTGATTCCGAGAGCGAAAACACCGATGCATACACCCAGATGGCTGGTGTGACCCGGCTTTCGGCGGATTTATCCAGTGAGGACGGGCCTTACATCTTTATCATGCAGGATACCGATTACGCGCAGCAGTTTGCGGAAACCACCGGCGCTTTGCAGTACCTGGACGGCACCATGCCTGACACGGAGAATGTGGATGAAAATGATAATGTGATCGTGGACTGGACCAAGATGGTTTACCGCTGGACGGACTGCCCGGCTCTGACCGGTCTGGATTTGGGCACCTACACCGGCCTGACGATGGTGGATGACCTCCAGGGCGAAAACCAGGACATCATGAAAAACACCTACATAGGCCGCCGCGCGTATTATACCGACAAAACCGCGCTGGAAAGCGAAACCTATGATGCCCTGTGGAATATCTTGACCGCGGGTGCCGTTTCCACCGTGGGGCAGCAGTGATGCGCTACCGCCCGGTAAAAAAGCCGGCCCCCATGCCGGAAAACCCCTACCACCGCATCTTTACCCCCATGCCAAGCTTTGAGGATCTGGTGCGGAAGGCGAGGGAAGAAGAGAAAATGAAGAAAAAATTAGAAATTAGGAATGAGCAATGAGCAATTACGCACGGGCCGAAATGCCCGCTGTGTACAGCTATACCGAATTTACTAATTACGAATTTCTAAGGCAACACCGCACAATTCCCGCCTTGCGGCTTAAGCACCGCTCCGGCAGCTGCGGCACGGCATCTGCGTTGCCAAAATGCTCGATAATGTCGGGTTGCGGTACCCGCATCGTGCTTCGGGGGCAAAAGCCCCTCGCACTCTGCGACCGCTGCCCCTGCTTCGGTTCGCTGTTTCCGCCACTGGCGGCGCTCACCTTTGCAGCATCCAGTATTATCTGCGCTTTTGGCTTGGCATCTGCCGCACCTCGCTCGCCGTATCGGCACTTAGAATTATGCGGTATTGACATAATTGCTAATTTGTAGCAGGGCTTCGGCCCTGCTTTTTTGCTTTTTTTGATGGTGCCCTATTGCGATACAGACCGTTTTATAGTATAGTAAAACATGAATAACCATGGAATGTGAGGAACCTGTCTATGGATCAGTTGCAGCAGGCCCGTGCGCAGATTGATGAGATCGACGCAAAGATGGCCGCATTGTTTGAACAGCGTATGCAGGCAGTGGGCCAGGTGGCACAGTACAAGGCGCGCACCGGCAAACAGGTGTTTGACCCGGCACGCGAAGCCCTTGTGCTGGAAAAGAATACCGCCCGCGTGCAGAACCCGGAACTTCAGCCCTATTACCGCGAATTTTTGAAAAAAGCGCTGGCGGTTTCCCGCGCGTACCAGCATGTTCTGATTGGGCAGGATGTTGCCGCCTACCAGGGGGTGGAGGGCGCGTGGTCCTACATTGCGCTGCGTCAGCTGTTCCCCTTTGCCAAGGCACAGGCGTACTCCACCTGGAACGAGGTGGTGGAAGCTGTGGAGCGGGGCGATGCTTACTGCGGCGTTCTGCCGTTTGAAAATTCCAACGCGGGCGATGTTTCCGCTGTGCTGGACCTGCTGTATGCCCACCCCGGCCTGAAAGTAGCCCGCATGTGCGACCTGCCCATCCGGCAGGACCTGCTGGCGCTGCCGGGCGCGCAGCTGAGCGAGATCAAAACGGTCATCAGCCACCAGCAGGCGCTGGCGCAGAGTGGGCCATTCTTGAAACTGCACCACTTTGCCACCAAAGCCTGGGGCAACACAGCGGATGCCGCCCGCTATGTGGCAGAACAGGGCGACCAAACCCTGGCAGCTATCGCTTCCGCCGAAACAGCCAAGCTGTACGGGCTGCAGATTTTGGCCGAGGGCGTGAACGAGGACGGCGACAACACCACCCGCTTTATCGTGATTGAAAAAGAGGGCGCCCAGCGGCAGCCGATCGCCGCCGCACCGGGGCAGCGGCTTTCGATGCTGTTTACGGTGGACCACAAGCCGGGGCGGCTGGCGCGGGTGATCCAGATCATCGGCGAGCGCGGCTTTAACATGGAAACCATCAAAAGCCGTCCGCTGCCCCATGTTCAGTTTGAATATTATTTTTATGTTCAGCTTGTCTGCCCGGCCAATGCCGCAACGGACGATTGCGCCAAGCTGGTGCATGAGCTGGAAAACGTGTGCCGCACGGTGCGGATACTGGGTGTATTTGACCTGTAAATGACGGAAAAACATGGGAGGAATTGTTATGAAATTGACCATGCAGCTTGGCAGCCGCAGCTATGATATCATCCTGAAAAGCGGGTGCCTGGCCAACCTGTACCAGTTTGCCAATGTTGCCAACCGCAAGGTGTTTATCCTGACGGATTCCGGCGTACCGGAGCAGTATGCCCAGACCGTGCTGGCCCAGTGCCCCAATGGAATGGTGTACACTGTGCCCCAGGGCGAAGCCAGCAAAAGCCTGAAAGTGTATGGCCAGGTGCTGCAGGCCATGCTGGAGTTCAACATGACCCGCAAGGACCTGCTGGTGGCCGTCGGCGGCGGCGTTGTGGGGGATTTGGGCGGATTCTGCGCGGCATCTTATATGCGCGGCATTGATTTTGTCAACTGCCCCACCACCACCCTTTCCCAGATCGATTCCTCCATTGGCGGCAAAACCGCCATTGACCTGGGCGAAACCAAAAACATTGTTGGCGCTTTCTGGCAGCCCAAGGTGGTGCTGGTGGATTTTGATGCCCTGGCAACGCTGCCCCGCCGCCACTTTGTCAACGGCCTGGCGGAGGCCATCAAGGCGGGTCTGATTGCTGACCCGGAGCTGTTTGCCCTGTTTGAGTGTGAACACCCCGAAGAAAACATTGAGCGCATCATCTACCGTTCCCTGCGCGTGAAGAAGAACGTGGTGGAAAACGATGAGCACGAGCAGGGCCAGCGCGCCTGCCTGAACTTTGGCCATACCATCGGCCATGGCATTGAGGCTGTTAAGGGGGTGCGCGGCCGCCGCACCAACGGCCTGTTCCATGGCGAGTGCGTGGCGCTTGGCATGCTGCCTATGATCGAGGATAAATCCCTTGTGCGCCGCACCCGCGCCATCTACCGCACTTTGGGCCTGCCCACCCGCACGGGTGTGGACAAAAATAAGGTGCTGAGCTATATGCAGCACGACAAAAAGAGCGCGGGCAGCACCATTACCGTCATCAAGGTGCCCGGCCTGGGCTGTTGGCGCGCCGATAAGATTCCCATGACCGAACTGCCCGCCCTGCTTGGCATCAAGGAAAACGAGGACTGAGCCGATGAAAAATACCTTTGGCAATGCATTGGGCCTGACCATTTTTGGCGAAAGCCACGGTGCCGCCGTCGGCGCTGTGCTGGACGGTCTGGCCGCGGGGTTGCCGGTGGATGAAGCGTACATCGCCGAGCGGATGGACCGCCGCCGCGCCCGCGGAGATGGGCTTTCCACCTCCCGCACCGAGCCGGATGTGGTGGAGTTTTTGAGCGGTGTGGTCAACGGCCATACCACCGGCACCCCCATCACCATGATGATCCGCAACACCAACACCCGCAGCGGAGATTATGCAAAAACGGCGGATCTGCTGCGCCCCGGCCACGCGGATTACACGGCATATGCCAAATATGAAGGCTGGCAGGATGCCCGCGGCGGCGGCCACTTTTCCGGCCGCATCACCGCAGCCAGCGTGGCTGCGGGTTCGATCTGTGAGCACATTCTGGCACAGCGCGGTATTAAGGTGTATACCCACATTGCCCGCTGTGCCGGGGTGGAGGATGCTCCGCTTTCCAGCTCTGCCGGTTTGATTATGGCGGAACCACAGCCGGGCCATTTTGCCCTGTTGGACCCCGAAAAAGAAGCCCCCATGCAGGCAGCCATCCGTGCAGCCGGGGCCGAGGGCGACAGCGTGGGCGGTATTCTGGAAACTGTCATCACCGGGGTGCCCGCGGGCATCGGCGAACCGTTCTTTGACAGTGTGGAAAGTGAGATCGCCCACCTGGCGTTTGCCATCCCCGCTGTCAAAGGCATTGAGTTTGGCGCGGGCTTTGCCTTTGCGGACCTGCGCGGCTCCCAGGCAAACGACCCGTTTACCATGCGGGACGGCAAAGTGGTAACGGCCACCAACAAAAACGGCGGCATCAACGGCGGCATTGCCAACGGCATGCCCATTGTGTTCCGCACGGCGGTAAAGCCCACCCCCAGCATTTATAAAGAACAGGATACCGTGGATTATATCGCCAAGGCAGATGCAAAACTGCAGATCAAGGGCCGGCATGACCCCTGCATTGTGCCCCGTGCTGCTGTGGTGCAGAACACCCTGGCAGCATTTGCCGTGCTGGACCTGCTGACCGTGCGTTACGGTACGCTGGGGCAAAAGTAATACAGCCGAAGCAAACAGAAAGGAAGCGCAATATGGAATACGGTCTGATCGGAGCCAAACTGGGCCACAGCTATTCCAAAATCATCCATGAGGCCGTGTGCGGCTATTCCTATGAGCTGCATCCGCTGCCCACGGAGGAAGAAGCCCATGCCTTTATGCAGGCAAAGTCGTTCAAAGCCATCAATGTTACCATCCCGTACAAAAAGCTGGTCATCCCATATTGCGATGAGGTGGAACCACGTGCGGCGGCCATCGGCGCAGTGAACACCGTGGTCAACCGGGATGGCAAGCTGTATGGCTATAATACGGATTATACCGGCTTTGCCTACCTGGCCCGCTGCCACGGCGTGAAGTTTGCCGGGGCTGTGGTGCTGGTGCTGGGCACCGGCGGCACCCACAACACTGTCACGGCTGTCTGCCAGGACGCCGGAGCCAAACAGGTGCTGACCGCCAGCCGCACCGGCAAGGACGGTGCCCTGACCTATGAGGAAGCCCAGCAGCATCCGGAAATCAATATCATTATCAACACCACCCCGGCGGGCATGTACCCCAACAACGGCAGCTGCCTGCTGGACCTGCATGCCTTTCCCAAGCTGGAAGCCGTGCTGGACTGCGTTTATAACCCGTTCCGCACCGAACTTTTGCTCCGTGCGGAGGAACTTGGCGTGCCCGCCTACTGTGGGTTCGAGATGCTGGTGGCGCAGGCAGTGTACGCGGCGGAGCACTTTACCGGCCAAAAGCTGCCGGAAGCTGTGATCGCTGACACCCACCGCAAGCTCAAGCGAGATCTTTCCAACGTGGCCATCATCGGAATGCCGGGCTGCGGCAAGTCCACCATCGGGCGTGCCTTGGCCAAAACGCTGGGCAAAACCTATGTGGATCTGGATGAAGTGATCGAGAAAAACACCGGAATGCCCATCCCGGATATCTTTGCGCGTGAAGGCGAGGCATCGTTCCGCAAGTACGAATCTCAGGCTGTGGCAGAGATCAGCAAGCAGACACGGCAGGTCATCTCCTGCGGCGGCGGGGTGATCAAAACACCGGGCAACGCCCGCGCCCTGCGCCAGAACGGCCCTGTGCTGTGGGTGCAGCGCCCGGTCGAACGGCTGGCAACCGGCGGGCGGCCGCTTTCCACCGGGCTGGACGCCCTGCGCAAGATGGAAGCCGAGCGGATGCCGCTTTACCGCGCAGCGTCCGATGCCGCGGTGGATAACACCGGCCGCCTGGAAAACACAGTAGAAACCGCCGTGCAGGCGTTTGAAACAACATTTGATGCCTGAACGGCACGAAAGAGGGGAACACCGTGGAAGCAACCGTTGCAGCCATTGAACCGGGCCGCCTGGCCGGAACCGCTGCCGTGCCGCCCAGCAAAAGCGCGGCACACCGCGCTGTGGTGTGCGCGGCCCTGGCCGCCGGTACCAGCCACATTGGCAATGTGGAATTTTCGCAGGATATTCTGGCCACGTTGGGGGCTGCCCAGCAGCTGGGGGCCAAGGTGGAGCGGGGCGAGCATGAGCTGATCATTACCGGCCGCGGCAATGCGGACGGTTTTGCCACCATTACCCGCCCGGTGTTCTGCAACGAAAGCGGCAGCACACTGCGGTTTATCCTGCCGCTGTTCAGCCTGACGGCCCAAAAAGTGCGCTTTACCGGCGCAGGCCGCCTGATGCAGCGCCCGCAGGAAATTTATGCCCAGCTGTTTGAGCGCCAGGGGCTGCGTTTTGAACAGAACGAACAGGGCATTACGATTTTTGGCCGCCTGTGCCCCGGTACCTTTACGCTGCCGGGCAATGTGTCCAGCCAGTTCATCAGCGGGCTGCTGTTTGCCACCCCGTTGATGGAAGCCCCCAGCACCATTGAGGTGCGCGCTCCCTTTGAAAGCCGCAGCTATGTGGACCTGACCACAGACGCGATGCAGAAATTTGGCGTTAAAGTTTCGGTCCGCGCCCGCAAGGATGGCTCCGCCACCTACAAAGTGGCAGCGCCGCAGCATTATGCGGCAGCAGACATGGATGTTGAAGGCGATTACAGCCAGGCGGCGTTTTTGGCCGTGCTGGGCAGCACTGTGGGCGGCATTACGATAACGGGTCTGCCCTCCGGCTCCCACCAGGGAGACCGGGTGATCCTGGATATCTTAAAGCAGTGCGGCGCAAAGTTTGAGCGCAGCGGCAGCCATGTGACCTTCCATCGCAGCCTGCTGAAGGCGGTGGAGATCGACCTGGCCGATTGCCCAGACCTTGGCCCGGTGCTCATCGCACTGGGGTGCTTCTGCAGCGGCACCACCATCATCCGCAACGCCGGGCGGCTGCGCATTAAAGAGTGTGACCGCATTGCCGCTATGCAGGAAGAGCTTGCCAAGATGGGCGGCACGGTAAAAGCGGACGGCGATACCCTGACAATTGAGGGCTGCGCCCTGCACAAGCCCACGGCGCCGCTGAACGGCCATAACGACCACCGCATTGTAATGGCAATGGCCGTTGCTGCCCTGGCCGCAGGCCAGCCGGCGGTCATCGAGGGGGCCAACGCGGTCAACAAAAGCTGGCCGGATTTCTTTGAGGTCATCAAGGGCCTGGGGGCCCATGTAACAAATCAGGGGTGAAAGCAAAATGGACGGGATGGATAAAAACAAAACGTTTTTAATTGTGGGCCTGGGCCTGCTGGGCGGCAAATATGCCCAGGTGCTCAGCCAGAAAGGCTACCGCGTGACCGGCATTACCCACAGCCAGAGCACGCTGGATTATGCGCTGGAACACGCCTATATCTGCGAGGGCCGCAACGAAAACTTTGACGACCTGGTGCAGAACGCGGATTACATCATCTTTGGCCTGTACCCCACTGTGCTGCTGGAATGGGTCAAGCAGTACGGCCACCTGGTCCGCCCCGGCACGCTGGTAACCGATGTTTCCGGCGTAAAGCGCGGCGTGGTGGAGCCGGTGCAGCAGATGCTGCCGGAGGGCGTGGAGTTCATTGCCAGCCACCCCATGGCCGGCCGTGAGACCAGCGGCGTGGCCCACAGTGCCGAGGTAAACTTTGCCCCGGCAAACTTTATCATTACCCCCACCGAAAAAAACACCCCGGAAGCCATTGAATGGTGCCGTACCCTGGCCCGCACACTGGGGTTTGCCCGCATTAGCGTGCTCAGCCCGGCAGAGCATGACCACATGATCGGCTATGTCAGCCAGCTGTGCCATGCCATTGCCGTCAGCCTGATGTGCGCCAGCGATAACACCGAGCTTGCCAAGTATACGGGGGACTCTTTCCGCGACCTGACCCGCATTGCGCACATCAACGATAAAATGTGGGCGGAGCTGTTCTTGTGGAACAAGGATAACCTGATTAGTGAGATCGATATGTTCAGTGATGCACTTGCCACCATGCGCCAGAAACTGGTGGATGACGACCGCGAAGGGCTGGAAAAAATGTTCCGCCTTTCCACCGAGCGCCGCAAGGCATTTGATAAAAAATAACCGGGAAGCCGGTCTGTTTTGCCGGAAGGGAGGCGGCCTTTATGCCCCGTAAAGAAGGACAAAAATTAAAGCTGCTTACGTTGTTGGAAATTTTTGTGCGGGAAACCGACGAAAAGCACCCCATCAGTGTGCCGCGCATGGTAGAACTGCTGAAAGAGCGCGGCATTGTGGCAGAGCGCAAAAGCGTGTATGACGATATCCAGACCCTGAACGAAATGCCGGATACCCCCTTTGAGATCGTGCAGCAGCGCGGCCGCGGGGGCGGGTATTATATGGTGGATACCCCGTTTGAACTGGCAGAGCTGAAACTGCTGGTGGACGCTGTGTATGCCAGCAAGTTCATCACCGCGCGCAAAAGCAAGGTGCTGATCGAAAAGCTGGGACGGTTCACCTCCCGCTACCGCCAGGAGGAGCTGGACCGCAAGGTGCTGGTTTCCGGCCGGGTGAAAAGCCAGGAGGAAAAGATCCTTTACAGCGTGGATACCCTGCACAGCGCCATCACCGCGGGCAACCAGGTGCGGTTCAAATATTGTGACTGGGACCTGCAAAAGCAGATGGTGCCCCGTCATGAAGGCCAGCTGTACACCGTCAGCCCCTGGGTGATGGTGTGGGAAAACGGAAACTATTATATGATCGCCTATACCGAAGGCCGTCTGAAGCACTACCGCGTGGATAAAATGCGCAAGGTGGAGCTGCTGCCGGATACCGAACGTGAAGGCGCTGAGGAATACGCCGAATTTGACGTAAACCAGTATATGCAGCAGATGTTTGATATGTTCAACGGCCCGGTGCGCAAAGTGACCATGCGGTGCGAAAACCGCCTGGCCGGGGCGATGATCGACCGGTTTGGCACGGGGGTTACCCTGGTGCGCAACCCGGATGGCGACCACTTTAATGTGGTGGTAAATGTGCAGGTCAGCCCCCGGTTTTACGGCTGGGTGGCAGGCTTTGGCACAGGGATCGAAATTCTGGACCCACCCAGCGTGCGTGCAGAAATGAAGAAAAAGCTGGATGAGCTGGAGGGCCTTTACCGCTGATGCAGACAGCAAAACAAAAGCTCAAACGCGCAGCACCGTGGCTGTTTTTGTTGCTGGTGCTGGCCGGGCTTGCCGCAGTGCGCGGTCTTGCCGCCAATTATGAGATCGGGTACGAGATCATGAACGGCGACTTCCAGAATTATAACCCGGTGCGCCACCTGCTGGCCGGGCAGGTACCTTATCGTGATTTTACCGTCTACCTTGGTGCGGGCGAGCTGTACAGCGTGGGCGGTTTGCTGCTGGTACTGGGCAACAGCTTTGGCCGCAGCATGTTTGCCACAAACTTTTGCACCTGGTTCTATTTTGAGCTGCTGGTGCTGGCGGTCTGCCTGGTGGTCATCGGCACTGCCCGTGCGGCCCGCGCGGCAGCGCTGGCGCTGTGCAGCGTGTTTTTTGCCTATGTGCAGGGGGCAAACCTGCCGTTTGCCGGTCAGGTGAACACCCTGCTGAGCTATGCCGCCGCCAACGGCAACAGCGCCCGCATGATGCGCTCCGCCGCTTTAACACTGGCGGTACTGGTCATCCTGCTGGGACTGCATTTCTGGCAGCAGGATACAAGCAGGCGGCTGTTGGCCCCGGCGGTGCTGGTGCCCTTTGCCGCAGGCTTTTTTGTGCCTTGGAGCAATGATATGGGCGGCGCTGCCTATATTTCCATTGCGCTGGGGTATGGGCTGTATCTCATCCGGCTGTATCGCAGTTCCATCGGTAAAATTGTGGTGCAGACACTGCGCTACATCGTTACCAGTGTGGTGGGGCTTGGCGTTTCGGTGCTGCTCATCAGCTGGGGGCACCCGCTGGCCTGGCTGCGCCAGACCCGCGGAACCAGCGCTTACCAGACTTGGTATTACGGCAATACCCTCAGCGACCGGGTGTGCAGCGTGGCAGACCTGCACTGGCCGGGCGCGGCAGTGTTCTGCCTTGCGGCGGCACTGGCGTTTGCCATCGGTATTTTTGTCTGCCGCAGCAAACGCTCTGCTGTGTTGGCGGCCGGGGGCTTTGCCCTGACACTGGGCATGGTGCTGTGGAACCTGCTGTACGGCATGGTCAGTGCCTCCAACAATGGGCCCACGGGCGGCGCGGCGGCACTGGCTGCCGTACTGGCCCCGGCGTGTATCATCAAAGCGGTGCTGCTGGTTTGCCAAAAGGTAAGCTTTCCACAGGTTGCAGCGCGCATTGTGCCTGCAGGCTGTGCGGTGCTGGGGGCCGCTGTGCTGGCCGTCGGCATGGCCGGGCAGGTGCAGACCCGCATTGGCGGGCACGAGGGCTATACCTTTGTGCCGGAGCTGGGCGGCTGGATCGGCGACCAGGCCGAAAAGCTGGCAACCGAAAAGGAACTGACGGCGGGCAAGCGGCTGTTTGGCACCTATTCCAGCGCGCTGGAAGCCATGACTGGCCAGCTGCAGCCTACCGGCACGGATTACATCATCCATGCCCTGGGGGATCGCCAACGCCTGGCGTACCTGCAAACCTTCCAGCAGGGGAATTTTGACATTGTCGTGACCCCCAGCCCCAAGGTGGCCCCGCCGGAGCGGTGGAGCCGCAACGCCAACTGGTGGTTCTACCGGGAGCTGTACCGTTACTGGCAGCCGGTGGCAAACACCTTCCAGTCCGGCGGCATGCACCTTTTCTGGGAGCGCACCGGAACCGATAACAATCTGAACGTGGAAGCCACGGCCGCTGCCACCCTGCAGGGAGATGGCACTGTGCTGGTGACCGTAACGGCGGCGGACGCGGATTTTTGCGGTGTGGCGGATGTAACGCTGCACTATGGGCTGGTCAGCTCTGACAGCATGGACCACCCGTTTGACCGGCAGTTCCTGCATGTGACCTGTGTGACGGAAAACGAACTCTGCGCCGCCGCGGAACGCGACACCAACCAGGGCGATTTCTACCTGCCCACCGACCGCGACAGTTACGAGGTTCCTATCACCATTTCCAACGGTGTGGGGCAAATTCTGCTGACGGCAAAATCCGGCAGCGGCACCGTGTACCCGCAGGTAAACGCAGTTGAAGTGAATGCGACGTATCAGGATTGGGAGTACTTCTTCGAGTAACGCGGAAAAAACTGCAGGTCCGGCAGCGGGAGTGGAAAGTTGTAAAATCTGCTTCAGCGCCGCAGCAAAACCGCCGTTGGTTGAAACCGGATGGATTTTATGATATACTAAAATGATTGAAATATGGCGTACAGAGAGGGGGCAGCAGGATTGCTCAGTGAAAATCAGCGTATCAGGGGCTTGATCAGCAGTGTGATTGATATTGTGCTGCTGATTGCCGCATACCTGCTGGCCAATTTCCTGCGCTTTAACTGGCTGCCTTTTTTTGAGGAGGGCGGCGCCGGCCCGGCACTGGATATTGCCCGCAGCCCTATGGTTGCCTTGGGGTGGGCGGGCTACGCCGTGGTGATGGTGCTGCTCTATTGGAGCCGCGGGCTGTATAACCTCTCCCGCCTGCGGGGGCTGTGGCAGCGCAGCACCACCATTGCGTTCGGCAACGCGCTGGGCGTGGTGGGCTTTATGGCGCTGCTCTTCGTTTTCCGCCTGCAAAACTTCTCCCGCGGGGTCATGCTGCTGCTGTACGGGTTCAGCACCGGCTTTTTGATCTTCAAGCGGATGATCAAGCGCTGGTATGACCGTGCCCGCAACCGGAAAGGGGAGGACCTGCGCCATATCTTGCTGGTCGGCGGCGGCGATATGGCTGCCAAGTACCTGCTGGCACTCGAACATAACCCGTATTATGGCTTCCATGTGGATGGCTACCTGGCGCCTTATGCCAACCCGGACTTGGATGTGCGCTACCTGGGCGGATATGACAAAATGGAAGTTACGCTGGATGAACCCGGCATTGACGAGGTGGTGGTGGCCCTGGATGCCGCCGAGATGCACATGCTGACCCGCGCCTTTTCCGCCTGCGATAAGCACGGCACCCGCATTACCATGGTGCCGTTTTATAACGATTACCTGCCCGCCCGCCCCACCATTGATGTGCTGGGCGATTGTAAGCTCATCAACATCCGGCAGACGCCGTTTGATAATATCCTGAACGCCTTTATCAAGCGCGCTATGGATGTGGTGGGCAGCCTGGTGCTGATCGTGCTCACCAGCCCCATCATGCTGGGGGTAGCCATCGGCGTCAAGCTGTCCAGCCCTGGGCCGATCATCTTTAAGCAGGAGCGCGTGGGGCTGAACAAACGCCCCTTTATGATGTATAAGTTCCGCTCCATGCGGGTGAACGCCGCCGAGGATTCGGCCTGGAGCACCAACAGCGACCCACGCAAAACGCGGTTCGGCAGCATTATCCGCAAATTCAGCCTGGATGAACTGCCGCAGTTTTTCAATGTATTAAAAGGGGATATGAGCCTGGTTGGCCCGCGGCCAGAGATCCCGTTCCATGTAGAGCATTTTAAGGAAGAAATTCCCCGTTACCTGGTGCGCCAGCAGGTGCGCCCCGGCCTGACCGGCTGGGCGCAGATCAACGGCCTGCGCGGTGACACTGATATTGCGGAGCGTATCCGTTATGATATCTGGTACATCGAAAACTGGACCGTTGCACTGGATATCAAAATTTTGTTCCGCACCGTGTTTGGCGGCAAAATGGTCAACGATGAAAAGATCCAGTAACCAACCAAAGGAGGGCTGAGGATGAAAAACGGTAAGCCGAAGGTAGCCATTGTGCATGACTGGCTGGTGGCATACGCCGGTGCAGACCGCGTGGTGGACTGTATGCACCATGTTTTCCCTGATGCACCCATCTATACCCTCGTCTATGACGAAAACAACATGCCTGCGTGGTTCAAGGATTATGATATCCGCACCACCTATCTCCAAAAGCTGCCTTTTGCCACCAAGCTGTACCGTGCCATGCTGCCGTGGATGCCCCGCGCGTTTGAAGCACTGGATCTTTCGGAATACGATATGGTCATTTCGTCCTGCTCTTCCTGCAGCAAGGGCGTGATCACCCGGCCGGACGCCGTGCATATCTGCTACTGCCATACGCCCACCCGCTATGTCTGGGATTTTTATTATACCTACCGCAACAATGCCAACGCGCTGGTGCGGGCGGTCATGCCCGGCCAGATGCTCAAGCTGCGCCAGTGGGATAAGTGCGCCGCGGACCGGGTGGACTATTTTATCGCCAACTCGCATTATATTGCCAAGCGCATCAAAAAATATTACCGGCGCGACAGTGATGTGATCTACCCCTGCGTGCATATCAACGAAGAACCCTTTGTGCCCAAAGAGGATTTTTACCTTGTGGTGGGCCGCTTTACCTGGTACAAGCGGATTGACCTGGCTGTGGCAGCCTGCACCAAGCTGAACAAGCCGCTGATCGTGATCGGCGGCGGCGGCGAGGGCGACAAGCTGCGCGCCATGGCTGGCCCGACCATCCGCTTTTTGGGCGGCGGCCTGAGCGACGAAGAGGTGCGCGGCTATTATCTGCGCGCCAAGGCGTTCCTGTTCCCCGGCGAGGAGGATTTTGGCATTACCCCTGTGGAAGCCCAGAGCGCAGGCACCCCGGTGCTGGCCTTTGGCCGCGGCGGCGCCTGTGAGACTGTGCTGGACGGCAAAACCGGCCTGCTGTTTGACGAGCAGACACCCGAAAGCCTGGAAGCCTGCATCCAGAAGTTTGAGACCGAAGGCGTGGATTATCCCCCACAGCAGATCCGGGAACACAGCCGCAGCTTCAGCGAGCAGCGCTTTGAGGACGAGCTGCGGGATTACTGCACCCGCCGCTATGCGGACTGGCAGCGTGAGCTGGAAGCCTGCTCTCACCACGAAACCGCCAAGGAGGCCGAAGAGTGAACCCCATTGTGATCAATGGCACAGTGCTGTGTGACCCCATCACGGGCATTCCGCGCTTTGTGTATGAAGTTGTGACCCGGCTGGACCCCCTGCTGGAAGGTACCGGCCTGGATGTGCGGCTGTGCTACCGGGACGATGGCCGCCCGCTGCACCTGCCCGAACTGAAAAACATCAAAATTGTTCCGCTCAAGGCCATTAAGTATAGTTACAATCTGGTGGTGCTGCCGCGCTACCTGCGCAAACACCACGCCTTTTACGTTGGCCTTGCCAGCGATATGCTCATGACCCGCCGCAGCGTGGTGGTGCTGCATGATATCCGCCCCCTGGTAATGAAAACCGACCGTGCGTTTTTCCGCTTCAAGTTCTGGTTCCACTGCCTTTCCACCAAATGGTTTGCCCAGCGGGTGTTCACCGTCAGTGATAACCAGCGCCACCTGATCAGCGAGCGGTTGGGCATCCCACTGGATAAGATCGGTGTGACCTATAACGGCTGGGAGCATCTGCAGAACGTCCAGCCGGACATGACGGTGTTTGACAAGCTGCCTGGCGTGAAGAAAAAAGAATACTATTACGCACTGGGAAGCCTGGCCGGGCACAAAAACTTTAAGTGGGTGCGCGAGGTTGCCGCCCGCAACCCGGATAAAACCTTTGTTGTGGCCGGCGGCAAGGACCTTGCTGCCTTTGGCAGCGCCGAAGCAGATGCTGCCCAAAACACCAGCAATATCTTTTACCCCGGCTATGTGACGGACGGCCAGAACAAAGCGCTGATGCAGAACTGCAAGGGCTTTTTGCACCCCGCTGTGTTTGAAGGGTTCGGCATTCCGCCGCTGGAAGCGCTCAGCCTGGGGGCACCCATCGCCCTGGCCCGTGCCAGCTGCCTGCCGGAGCTGTATGGCGATACCGCCCGCTACTTTGACCCCTATGACTATGATGTGGATCTTGACGCGCTGTTTGCCAAGCCTGCGGCCCCGCCGGACAAAGTGCTGGCCAAGTACAGCTGGGAGAAAACCGCACGGTTCTGGCTGGACGAGATCAAAAAGTGCGCGGAAGCGTAAGAGCAGTTGGGACAGCCCCCGAAAAATAGAAGCACATAACGGTTCGGCAGGGTGGGGCTGCCTCGCCCTGCAGGATAGGAAAAGCCCTCTCATCTCTGCAGCATACACGGTATACCTGCACTGTGCATAGATGCCGCGGACATCGCAATAGAACCCACCCCGTAGTAGAGCATTGAGGCTAAAACTTTACCTTTTTGCTCTATCTAAAAAATTAGAGCCGCTTCGTAACAAAGCCAAATGGAGAAAGTCTCCAAATCATTAAAAGTAAAGCTTTAGAATTACCACACTAGTAGGGGCGCACATTGTGCGCCCGCTGCATACCCCAAAATCACGCACCTGAAACACAAAAATCTACCCGCAAAAGGGAAGTGAATATCATTGGATAAAATAGCAGTTCTTATCCCCTGTTATAACGAATCTCAGACAGTACAAAAGGTTGTGATGGATTTCCGCCGCGTTCTGCCGGAAGCTACGATCTATGTGTACGATAACAACTCTACCGATGGCACGGCAGAGCTGGCCCGCACAGCCGGTGCCGTGGTGCGCCACGAATACCAGCAGGGCAAAGGCAACGTCATCCGCCGCATGTTCCGCGAAATTGACGCCGAAGCCTATATCATGGTGGACGGCGACGATACCTACCCGGCGGAAGCGGCCCCGGAAATGGTCAAAGCCGTCACCGAACATCAGGCTGATATGGTGGTGGGGGATCGGCTTTCCTCCACCTATTACACCCAGAACAAACGCCCATTCCACAATTTTGGCAATGACCTGGTGCGGTTTTTTACCAACAACCTCTTCGGCGGCCAAATCAAGGATATCATGACGGGCTACCGTGCGTTCAGCTACCAGTTTGTCAAAACCTACCCGGTGCTGAGCCGCGGCTTTGAAATCGAGACCGAAATGACCATCCACGCCCTGCACCGCAACATGCAGGTGGAGAATGTGATCATTGACTATCGTGACCGCCCCGCAGGCAGCGAAAGTAAGCTGAATACCTATTCGGACGGCTTCCGCGTGCTGCGCACCATTGCACGGCTGTATAAAAACTACCGCCCGTTCGGCTTTTTCAGCACCCTGGCTGCGGTGCTTGGCATTATCAGCCTGTGCTTTTTGGCCCCTGTTCTGGGCGAATATTTTGCCACCGGCCTTGTGCCGCGCTTCCCTACGCTGATCGTGTGTGCCTGCGTACTGGTGGCGGCGCTTTTGCTGTTTATTTCCGGCGTGATCCTTTCCAGCCAGCTGACAAAGGATGACCGCGATTTTGAATTCCACCTGCAGCAGGTGCAGCAGTGGAAAAACCGTTCCGCTGATCCGTTCAGCCATTCTGCCAAATAACAAGGAGGTTCCCCATGAAACAGTATGATTACCTGATCGTCGGCGCTGGTCTGTTTGGCGCAGTGTTTGCACAGCAGGCTACCAAGGCAGGCAAAAGCTGCCTGGTGATCGATAAGCGCGACCACATTGCCGGCAATATCTACACCGAAAATGTTGAGGGCATCAATGTCCACCGCTATGGCGCACATATCTTCCATACCAACAATAAAGAAGTGTGGGACTATGTGAACCAGTTCGCTGTGTTCAACCGCTATACCAACTCTCCGGTGGCAAACTATAAGGGTGAACTGTACAACCTGCCGTTCAACATGAACACCTTCAACAAGATGTGGGGCGTTGTGACCCCCGCCGAGGCCGAGGCAAAGATCGAGGAGCAGCGCGCTGCCCACTTTACCGCCGAGCCCAAAAACCTGGAGGAGCAGGCCATCAACCTGGTCGGCACCGATATTTACGAAAAACTGGTCAAGCACTATACCGAAAAGCAGTGGGGCCGCCCCTGCACTGAGTTGCCGGCGTTCATCATCAAGCGCCTGCCGGTGCGCCTGATTTTTGATAACAACTACTTCAATGCGCTGTATCAGGGGATTCCCAACGGCGGCTACACCCAGATGGTGGCCAACATGCTGCAGGGTGTGGAAGTTCGCCTGGGTGTGAACTACCTGGCTAACAAGGCTGAACTGGATGCTCTGGCTGACCGTGTGATCTACACCGGCCCCATTGACGCTTATTTTGATTACTCCCTGGGCACCTTGCAGTACCGCAGCGTTCGCTTTGAAACCGAAACGCTGGCCTGCCCCAACTATCAGGGCAACGCTGTCATCAACTACACCGATGCCGAAACCCCGTACACCCGCATCATTGAGCACAAGCACTTTGAGTTCGGCTCCACCGAGCCGGGCACCAAGACGGTCATCAGCCGCGAATACTCCGCTGAGTGGAAGCCGGGCGATGAGCCGTACTACCCGGTCAACGATGACAAGAACAGCGCCCTGTACGCCAAGTACAAGGCACTGGCCGATGCCGAGCCGCACGTTGTGTTCGGCGGCCGCCTGGGCGAGTATAAGTACTATGATATGGACAAGGTAATTGAAAGCGCGCTGGCCTGCGTTGCTGTGCAGATGGATAAGATCAACCAGTACAAAGCATAAGGCAGGCGTAAACCAGGATTTATAGCAAAACCGCATGATTCCAAATACCGCTGCGGCGGGAATGATGCGGTGCAATTTGAGATAAAGGACAAAGCAATGACGGAATTGAGTGTTTCCATCCTGTCTGCCGATCTGGCCAACCTTGCCGCCGAAACGGCCGATTCTATGGTGTGCGGTGCAGACATGGTGCATTTTGATGTGATGGACGGCCACTTTGTACCCAACATCACATATGGCGCGCCGGTGCTGAAATGCCTGAAAAAGGCCGTGCCGGAAGCATTTTATGATGTTCACCTGATGATCTCCGACCCTGCACGCTATGCACAGGATTTTGCGGCAGCAGGGGCAAACCTGATCAATTTCCACATTGAAGCTGTGCCCAACCATGTGGGGCAGACCATTGCCGCTGTGCGGGAGACTGGGTGCCTGGTGGGCCTGACCATCAGCCCGTCTACCCCGCCGCAGGCAGTGTTCCCCTACCTGGATGAACTGGACCTGGTGCTGGTCATGGGGGTGGAGCCCGGCTTTGGCGGGCAGAAGTTCATCCCCACAACCGTCAGCCGTGTGGCAGCCATCAAGGCAGAGTGCAACCGGCGCGGTGTTTCCCCCCACATTGAGGTGGACGGCGGCATTAACACCGAAACCGCCTCCCTGTGCGCCCAGGCCGGAGCCAGTGTTCTGGTCATGGGCAGCGCGTTCTTTAAGGCGCAGGACCGTGCCGCGCTGGCCAAACAGGTTCGGGCGCTGTAACCCCCAAAGGAGTATCCATGCCAAAACGTCATGATAAGATCACCAAAAGTGTAAACTATGATTATTATTGGGACATTTTGTTTTGCACTGTCCCGCTTTTGGCGGTCAGTTGTTTTTATTACGGGGCGCGCCCGCTGCTGATGATGGCGGCCGGGCTGCTGACTGCGTATGTGGCGGATTGTGTTGTTACCCCGCTGCATGCGGCGGGCTACCGCGCACATGAGCCTTCCAGCGAAGCTTTTGCTGCGCTGATTGTGCTGATGATGCCGGCTTCGGCCCCGTATTATATGGTGGTCACGGCAACGATCATTGCCGTGCTTGTCAAAGAAGCGTTCGGCGGAGAGGGGCACTATCCCTTCCACCCGGCGGCGGTGGGATTGGTGGCGGCAACGCTGGCATGGCCGCGAGTCATGTCGTCCTACCCGGCACCGGGTACAGTGCTGGCACTTTTCAGCAGCACTGGAGTGGTGCTGACCCAAGGCAGCAACACCACCCTGTCTGCCGGCGGCCTGCCGTCTGACAGTACCATCAACCTGTTGACCGGTAATGTGGCTGGGCCGCTGGGCTGCTGCGCTATTCTGGTCATTGTGGCCTGTGGGCTGTACCTGCTGGTGCGCGGCCACATGCAGCTTTCTACCTTTGTGCCGTACCTTGCGGTATGCGTACTGGTGCCCTGGCTGCTGCCCAACCTGAACGAACTTCCAGCCCTGAGTGCCCCATGGGAATATGTGCGCCAGCGCATCTACCTGGAAAAGTATATCCTGCTTTCCGGCAGCATGCTGTTTGGCGGGATATTCCTGGCGTGCGAGCCGGTGGTGCAGCCCAACCGCTGGAGCAGCCGTTTGATTTACGGCCTGTTCCTGGGCGCAATGGCAACGGCGTTCCGCTATTACAGCGTATACGAAACCGGCGTATGCTTTGCCGTTGTATTGGCTGGTGCTTTCCCCGAATGGCTGGACCGCCTGGCCCAGCGCGCAGAAAGGATCAGATTCATGCGGAAGGAGGAAAAGCGCCTTGCCCAACACAGAGAACCGTAAGAACAGCAACAAAAAGCCGACCCTGCAGGAACATTCCCAAACCGTTATCATCCCCCAGCTGACCCCCGAAATGCTGGAACAGGCGCGCCGCGCCGCAGAGCAGGGCAAAACCGCCGAGCAGATCGAGCAGGAAGCACTGGCCGCCGCCCAGGCGGAGCAGAAAGCGGTAGAAAGCAAGCAGGAAGCACCTACGGCCGAAAAGCCCAAAACGGTCCAGCCCGCCAATAAGCCCAAGACCCGCAAAGAGGCCGAGGAAGAGCTGGCCCAGAATATCCATGATGACCACCTGTGGCTGAATAACCCCGTTATGGTGCGCGGTCTGGGGCTGGCACCCATTGTGGCGGCTGCTGTAAGCGGCCAGAATGCCTGGATGCTGTGCGCTGCTACCATTCTGCTTGTAACGGCAACCCGTATGTTGGCTGTGGCAATCTGCCACCTGACCGGCAACCGCTTCCGCGGTGTGGTATACTCTTACGCTGCCGCTATTGTGTATATCCCGGCTTATATCATTTTGTACAACCTGTTTGGGGCGGATCTTTCGCTGCTGGGGATCTATCTGCCCATGCTGGTAGTGGAGCCCGCCGTGATCAAACGTATGGAATCCAACGACCTGGAAACGGTGGGCGAGGCGTTCCGCCGCGGCATCAACAATACCATTGGTATCTGCTTTTCGGTGCTGCTGGTGGGGGTTGTGCGTGAACTGCTGGCGGAAGGCACCGTGTTCGGCAACGTGGTATTTCCCGTGGCGCCGCTGCCGCTGGCCGACCAGCCGGGCACCGGGTTTATCATCATTGGCCTGATTGCCGCCGTGTGGACCGCCATCGGCGGTGCCTATGTGCATTATAAGATCGAGGAGGTGCGTCATCTGTATGGCAATAAACGCAAGCGCTGAGCTTTCCGTTTTGCAGGCTGTGGCGCAGTTCCTGACCTACGCCGTCATGGCTGTGTTTGCGGAGAATGCAGTGTTCTTCCGCGCGCTGGGCGTTTCCCGACTGAACAAGCTGGTCAACGACCCCAAAATCAGCACATGGCAGTACTGCATTCCCATCATTCTGGTACAGACCATCAGCGCCCCCATGGGTTGGGCTGCCCAAAGCTTAACGCTGCCCGCTTTGGCAAAGGTGCTGCCCGGCTGGCTGCCGGTCAACGCCCTGCGCCCGCTGGTATTTTTGAACTGCTCACTGATCGCTATGGGCATTGTGTGGCTGCTGTTGGGCCTGTTCCCCAAAAGCCGCGATGCCTGCCGCGAACAGCTGCCCGGCGCAACCTTCAACTGTTGCGTGCTGGGCACCCTGCTGGTTGCAGCCAGCCAGAACTATAACCTGCTGCAGTCCATCGGCTTCGGCTTTGGCAGCGGCGTGGGCTACCTGGTCGCCGTGCTGGTGGTGGATGAAGGCCGCCGCCGGCTGCGCAGCAAAGATATCCCACATATATTCCGCGGCCTGCCCAGTGTGCTGATTTATATCGGCATTCTCTCGCTGGCAATTTATGGGCTGGTTGGCACTGTGGATTGAGCCGCGCCCGGACGTAAAAAACGGCATCCGTGAAAGAGGAGTGATTACCATGCAGAATTGTTTTGTCCCTGCTGATATCCTGCTGCCCGGTACAGCGACCCCGCTGGACCCGTGGGCCTGCATTGCGGTGGATCAGTTTACCTCCCAGCCGGAATACTGGCAGAAAGCGGAGGAACTGGCAAAGGGTAAACCCAGCACCCTGCACATTGTTCTGCCGGAAGCTTACCTTGGAACCCCGCAGGAAGAATCGCGCCTTGCGGCGATCCGTGCGGCCATGCAGGATTACCGCGATAACCTGCTGACCCGCTGTGTACATGGCTATGTGTATGTGGAGCGCACCCAGATGGACGGTACCATCCGCCAGGGTCTGGTTGGTGCTGTGGACCTGGAACAGTACAGCTTTAAAAAAGGCAGCAAGCCCGCCATCCGCCCCAGCGAGAGCACAGTGGTGGCGCGCATCCCGCCCCGGCTCAAGATCCGCCGCGGGGCCCAGCTGGAAACCCCGCATGTGATGATGTTGGCCGACGATGAAGCCTGTACCCTGATTGAACCCATTGCCGCCCATAAGGCGGAGCTGCCGCTGCTGTATGATGGCGCGCTGATGCTGAACGGCGGCCACCTGGCCGGTTGGGCCGTGGAGGACCCCGCGCTGGTGGAGCAGATCAACACTGCGCTGGCAAACCTTGGCGATGCCGCTGCTTTTGCCGCACGCTGGCCTGCCGCAGCCGGCCAGCCCCCCATGACGCTGGCGGTTGGTGATGGCAACCATTCCCTTGCCACAGCAAAAGCCTATTGGGAAGAACTGAAACCCACCCTGCCGCCGGAACAGCAGCAGACACACCCGGCGCGCTGGTGCCTGGCGGAAGTGTGCAACGTGCATTCCCCGGCGATTGAGATTGAGCCTATCCACCGTGTGCTGTTTGGCGTGGACGCCAACACCGTTGCCGCAGACTTTGGCAGCTGGTTGGAACAGCACGGCGCAGCCCTCCAGGGCGGCGACCAGCATATCGTGCTGGCCGGTGCCGGTGCAGAGATCACCTTTGACGCCGCCAACGCCCCGGACCCACTGGCCGTGGGCACCACGGAACATTTTATTGGGGATTATCTGGCCCAGAACCCCGGCGTGACGGTGGATTACATCCACGGTGCCGCGGCTGCCCGCGCCATGGCCGCAGACCCCGCCAAACCGGCCACAGCCCTGCTGATGCCGGACTTTGCCAAAGCAGACCTGTTCAAAGGTGTTGTGCTGGGCGGCGTGCTGCCGCGCAAGACTTTCAGCATGGGCCATGCCGAGGAAAAACGTTACTATAATGAATGCCGCAGTCTGACCATGCCGGACTGACGATACAGGGAGCCAATTATGCCGAACAACGAAAAAAACGCTGAGCCCGCCGTGCGCGATGCTCAGTCCACAGCAGCGCGCCGTCGTCGCCGCCGCCACACCCCCCATGGGGATGCCCCGGCCCAGAACCCCGCCCCGCGGGCCCCACAGCCCAAAGATGCATCCCGCCCCTGCCCGCCCCGGCAGGCAGCCCCGAACAACCGCAGCAATGCGGCAAAGCCCGCTGCCCTCAAACCGGCTCAGCGCCCTGCACGCCCCAATAATGCCAATCAGGCCCGCCCTGTGGCTCCGCAGCTGAACGGCCAACCCCCGCGCGGGCAGCAAAAGCCCCAGCCCACCCCCCAGCCGCCGCG
>ENA-OWPN01000908-OWPN01000908.1-human-gut-metagenome-genome-assembly--contig:-NODE-908-length-32491-cov-5.339099_pt1 | contig 32491 bp, 28 predicted proteins | sample MGYA00248266_ERZ651850 | MGnify/ENA primary metagenome ERZ651850 (study PRJEB26924, sample SAMEA4378296) | human gut metagenome | biome: human gut; feature: human-associated habitat; material: faeces... | reverse complement strand
CCGTAGCACGGGATATCCCGTCCGGCCTGTGCCCAGGCCACCGCATGGACGCTGTGAGTATGCACCACGCCTCCGATCTCAGGGAATGCCCGATACAACTCCAGATGCGTTTTTGCGTCCGATGACGGATGGAGCGCCCCTTCCACGCTGTTTCCATTCATATCCAGCACCACGAGGTCTTCCGGGCGCAGCGCAGAATATTCCACCCCCGACGGCTTGATGACCATCAGGCCCTTGCCCCGGTCAATACCAGACACATTCCCCCATGTGTATGTGACAAGGCCCCGGCGCGGCAGCTCCAGATTGGCCTCATATACCGCTTTGCGCAGTTCTTCCAGCATATGGCCTCCCCTCCCTTAGCGCAGCGCGGCCGCGGCGGCTTTTTCCACCGCCAGTCCGCTTTTGTAATCCGTCAGAAAGCGCGCGAAACCCGCCGTATCGGCAGCGTCCGGCTGCTGCACGCTGCCCTGCGCCCCCCGGAACACCGTGTCAGCCAGATATTCTTCCAGTGTTTGGCCTTCGGCCCGGCGCACGCGGTAAGCCGCCAGAAGCGCCATCCCCCAAGGGCCGCCCTCTCCCGCTGTTTCCATCGCGGCCACAGGCACGCCCAGCGCGCCCGCCAGCAGCTTCTGCCCCGCCACCGGAGTCTTGAACAGCCCGCCGTGGCCCAGCAGCGTGTCCAGCCGCACACCTTCCTCCACCAACAGGATATCCATGCCCAGCTTCAGCGTTGCCATTGCCGCGTAAAGCTGCACACGGGCAAAATTGGCCAGTGTGAAGCGTGCATCCGGACGGCGCATAAACAGCGGCCGTCCGCTCTCCACACCTGTCACCGGTTCGCCGGAGTAATAGTTGTAGCTCACAAGGCCGCCGCAATCCGCTTCGCCTTCCAGCGCCTTTTGATAGAACAGGTCGTAAAGACGCGGCTTTTCCAGCTTCGCACCGGCGGCTCCGGCCATTTCGCCCAGCACGCGCACCCATGCGTCCAGATCAGATGTGCAGGTGTTGCAGTGCACCATCGCCACCGGCCGCCCCGTGGGGGTGGTGACCATATCGATCTCCGGATACACCCTGGCGAGCGGGCGTTCCAGCACCGCCATGGCAAACACGCTGGTGCCCGCCGAAACATTGCCCGTGCGCACGCCCACGCTGTTGGTGGCGGCCATGCCCGTGCCCGCGTCCCCCTCCGGAGGGCACAGCGGCACACCGGGGCGCAGCACGCCGGTGGGATCCAGCAGACACGCGCCCTCCGCCGTCAGCGTGCCCGCGTCCGCGCCGGCGCAAAGCACCCGTGGCAGAATATCTGCAAGGCGGTAAGGCATACCTTCCTGCGCCAGAAGCGCGTCAAATGTTTTTTCCATTCCCGCGTCGTAACCGCATGCCGCGCTGTCAATGGGGAACATGCCCGACGCTTCGCCCACGCCCAGCACCCTTTCCCCCGTCAGCCGCCAGTGCACATAGCCCGCCAGCGTGGTCAAGTATGCAATGTCCCGCACATGGGGCTCGCCGTCCAATATAGCCTGGTACAGATGCGCAACGCTCCACCGTTGTGGAACGTTGAACGCAAACCGCTCCGTCAGCAGCGCCGCGGCGCGTTCTGTTGTCGTGTTGCGCCAGGTGCGGAAGGCTGCAAGCTGCGCGCCGTCCCGCGCAAAGGGCAGGTATCCGTGCATCATACCGGAAACACCCATTGCGCCCACGGTATGCAGCGGCGTGCCGTACCGCTCCTGAACCTGCCGGGCCAGCCGGGCAAATGCATCCTGCACGCCCGCCCATACGTCATCCAGGGCATAGGTCCAGTATCCGTGCTCCAGACGGTTTTCCCAATCGTGCGCACCGCTGGCCAGCACAGCATGCTCCGGCCCAATGAGCACCGCTTTGATGCGCGTAGAGCCAAGCTCCAGCCCCAGCGCTGTTTTTTCAAGCTGTATTTCCGCCATGAATCTCCTTCCTCTCATCTCCGACAATTCCAATCGAACGGCCGGGATGCGCGATGGCGCCGGCCGTAGTTTTCCTTTACCGGCATCCGGGCAGTCCGGCCGCAAAACAAACCCGCAAATATTATACAAACGGATTCTCGCCGGGGTACGGCAGGCTCCTGGGCTGATTGTAGGCAATGTCCGTCACGCCCAGATACTTGAACACCTCAAACAGCGCCTTGCCCCAGTGCCCGAACGCCACCGCGCCGTGGTGCGGGTAACGCTTTGCAATCAGTACATGGCGGTAGAAGCGGTCCATCTCCGGAATGGCAAACGCTCCGATGGAGCCAAAGCTCTCGCAGTCCACGTCCAGCACCTGCCCCTGCGCGACGTATGCCTTCAGCTGTGTGTCCGCGGTGGACTGCAGACGGAAGAACGTGATATCGCCGGGCTTGATGTTGCCTTCCATGGTGCCGCGTGTGATGTCCGGCTCCGGCAGCTCCGGCTCCAGATCGCGTTTCATGATGAGCTGATAGCCCATGTGCGGGTCTTTCAGCATCGCACAGCTGGTGTTGCCGCAATGGAAGCCCATGAAGGTCTCGGGCAGGCGCACATCGTATCTGCCCCCGATGGCCTTGTCGTAAATGGATGCGGGCACGGTGTTGTTGATGTCCAGCAGCGTGGTGGGCGCGCCGGAAACGCACACGCCGATGTACTCGGACAGCGCGCCGTAAATATCCACCTCGCAGGAAACGGGAATTCCCATGGCCGCAAGGCGGCTGTTTACATAACAGGGCACAAATTTGAACTCCGTCTGGAACGCGGGCCAGCACTTGTTGGCAAACGCCACGTACTGCCGCGCGCCTTTGTGGGCCTCGGCCCAGTCCAGCAGCGTCAGCTCGTACTGGGCCAGACGGGGCAGAACACCCGCATACTTGTTGTTTCCGCCCAGCTCCGCCTGCATCTCGGCCATTTTGGCCGGAATGCGCGGGTCGTCCGCATGCTTGTTGTAGGCGACCAGTAAATCCAGCTCGCTGTTTTCTTCCACCGCCACGCCCAGGTCGTACAGCGCTTTGATCGGCCCGTTGCACGCCAGAAAATCATCGGGACGCGGGCCGAAGGTAATCAGCTTCAGCCCTCTCAGGCCCAGGATGGCCCGGGCGATTGGCACAAATTCCGCCACCTTTTCAGCCAGCTCCGGCGCCGTACCCACGGGATATTCGGGAATATACGCCGTTTTTCCCCGCAGGCCCAGATTGTAAGAGCAGTTGAGCATACCGCAGTAGGCGTCGCCGCGCCCGTCGTGCAGGTCTCCGTCGCCCTCGGCCGCGGCCGCATACATAATAGGCCCGCTGAACCATTCGGCAATCAGCGTTTCCGGCGTTTCCGGGCCGAAATTCCCCAGGAACACGACCAGCGCATTCACGCCCGCAGCCTGCACATCCTCCACGGCCCGCCTGGCGTCCAATTCATTTTCCACTGTGACGGGGCACTCGTACAGGCCCTCGCCATAGGCAGCCTTTATCGCTGCGCGGCGCCGCTCGGACAGCGCCATAGGGAAGCACCCGCGGCTCACCGCAATGATGCCCAGCTTTACTTCGGGAATATTTGCAAACATCTCCATCTCTCCTTTTCTGTTGTCCGGCCAGCTCACAGGCTGTCCGAAATATCGATATTTTCTCCTGCAAGGCCCACATAAGCGCCCTGCGCGGCTTCGTCCGACGCAGCGTGTGCCAGCAGCCATTTATTGCGCGCCCACAGCAAAGCATCCTCCCCGCCGCGCTGTACAACGGACGGCTTTTCGGTATTGGTGCCGCGCGGCAGCACAACGGCCGTGCAGAAGCCTTCCGCCGCATTTGTATGGCAGGGCGCATAGTGCAGCGTGGTGGCGTACACCTCCACGGCCATACCCGCCGGCACGCGGAACGCCTTTACTTTTCCGGTGTCCAGCACCCCGTTTTCGATCTCGTCCTGCTTTCCCAGCAGCAGGATAAAATCCCGCGCGCCCACATTCACCTCGCTGTCCCGGTGGTATTCCAGGCAGTTCAGCCTTGTGTTGTAGCCCCAGCACAGGCCCAGCTGTATGGGCATCCCTCCATAGGCGTTATTTTGCAGCGCGCCGTACAGCGCACATTCCTCCAGTACGGGGATGGAAGGTTCGTAGGCCGTGCCCTGCTCCGGCATGGGGATGGACCGCATGGCCGCACACAGAGGCGCGGTGTCGTAACCCTCCAGTATTTTGCCGTACGGGCGGAACGCCGCGTCTGTAACAGAATAAATTTTCATCGCACTTCTCTCCTTCGTCTTTGTAAACGCATACCGGGCCGCCGTTTACAGCAGCTTTGGAAACAACGCCCGGCATACCGGATAGATCTGTCGGAACTGTCGGTAGCGTTCCTCGTACAGCGCCGTCAGGGAAGCGTCCGGCTCCACGGTATCCACTGTGCGCACCAGCACGGAACATGCCTGCGCCACGGTCTCATATTCTCCGCAGGCAACCATCGCCAGCAATGCCGCTCCGTAGCCCGGGCCTTCGGAGGTTTTCACCACATCCAGCGGAATTCCCAGCACATTGGCCAAAATGCGTTTCCATAGCATGGAGCGCGAACCGCCGCCGCAGATATTGGAGCGCGGAACGGAAAGCCCCAGCCCTTTCGCTACTTCAAAAGAATCCCGTATGGCGAACGCCACGCCCTCCAGCATGGCCTGTGTCATATCCGCACGGGCGGTGTCCATCGTCATTCCCACAAACATTGCGCGGGCGTTGGTGTCGTTGATAGGGCTGCGCTCGCCCATCAGGTATGGCAGGAAATACACATGATTCCTGCCCAGCATTTCGGGTGCGATCTTTGCTTCCTCGCCCTTGTAGTCATTCGTGCCGATGATCGCATCCTGCCACCATTTGTTGCAGCTGGCTGCGCTGAGCATACAGCCCATCAGATGCCAGCCGCCGTCCGCATGGGCAAAAGCGTGCAGGCCGTTGGTGGCGTCCACGCCAAACTTTTCCGAGGAAATAAAAATGGTGCCTGAAGTGCCCAGAGAGATATTGCACCTGCTGTCCGCATGGGCCGCTCCTGTGCTCACCGTCCCGGTGCCCACGGCTGCCGCCGCGTTGTCCCCCGCACCCGCGCATACCGTCACGCCCTGCGGCAGACCCAATGCCGCGGCAGTCTCCGGAAGCAGCGTGCCCACGGGTGCAAAGCTTTCGTACAGGCGCGGCATCTGGCTTTCCGAAATGCCGCACAAAGCCAGCATGTCGCGGCTCCAGCACTTGTGCTCTACATCCAGCAGCAGCGTACCGGATGCGTCGGAGTAATCCGTAGCATGCACACCAGTCAGGCAGTAGACAAGATAGTCCTTGGGCAGCATGATTTTTCGAATACGCGCGAACAGCTCCGGCTCATGCTTTTTCATCCAGAGCAGCTTGGGCGCTGTAAAGCCGGCAAACGCGATGTTTCCCGTGCGCGCGCTGAGCACCGGGCGCCCCACCGTATCGTTCAGCCAGGCTGTTTCTTCGGCGGTACGGCCGTCGTTCCACAAAATGGCCGGGCGCAGCACCGCGTCCGTTTCATCCAGCGCAACAAGGCCGTGCATCTGGCCGCCCACGCCCATGCCGCGCACCTCCCGCGCGTCAAAGCCGGCCAACAGCTCCGGCACGCCCTCCCGGCACGCCGTCCACCAATCCCCGGGGTCTTGCTCGCTCCAGCCCGGATGTGGGAAGCAGAGCGGATATTCTTTGGAAACGGTATTCCGCACACAGCCTTTTTCATCTACCAGAAGAAGCTTGCAGGCCGAAGTGCCAAGGTCGATACCAATATACAGCATAGACACACCTCCTGTTGTCTCTTTCAGTATACCGCTGCGGCGCCCTGCTCTCTTTGACGATTCCGCATTTTAAATTAGACAAATTAGCTGTTTTTGAACTTTTGCCATTCTGTCCAGACGGAAAGGTGTTTCTTTATTCAAAACAGCAAAACCCGCCGGAGGCAAACGCCCCGGCGGGTATCCGTTTCCGGCCTGATATCTGCCCGCATGCCTTCCGCACCGGTTTGCGCATCGTGCGGCTTATACGCCGGGAGCGTATTTCGCCTCGAAACGTTCCAGCAGTTCCAGGCTTTTTTCACGGGAATAAAACCGTTCCAGTGAATGGAGGCTGTGGTGTACCTGCATTTCATCCAGCACCGGGCTCTGGGGCTGGCGGCTGTACTCCTCCGGCGTCATACCCAGCCGCTTTTGAAACGCCGCTGAAAAATACCTGTAATCGGAAAAACCGGACGCTACGCATACATCCAGCATTCGCCGCTGTCCCGCGGCGATGAGCTTGCACGCGCAGTGAAAGCGTACCGTATTCACATACTCCTGAAAGCTCTGTCCCAGCGCCTCTTTTACAAAATGCGAAAGATAGCTCATGGAACGGCGCTCAGCCCGGGCAAAATCCGACAGGCGTATCTTGTGCATATAGTTCTGGTCCACAAAACGGATGAGCCGCAGCAGGCGCGCGTTCCGCCGCTCGCGTTCGGCATTTTCCTCTGCCGTGAGCAGAACATGCGGCGCCGCAGCCAGCAGGCGGTACATCAGCAGGTGCACGTGTCCGGCACAGCACAGCTCGTAGCACGCGGGGCGCTCCAGATATGCGCGCATCACGTTCAGCAGGCCGCGCTGCACCTGCGCAAAAACGTCAGGAGACAAATATATGCCGGGGCACACGCCGCCTGTCCGGATGTTCCGTATGGCGGGAAAGCATCCCGCAAGCATCGTGGGAGCAACCTGCAGGCACAAAAAGGTGCAGCTCTCCTCCACCTTATGGAATTCATGAGTCTGCTGCGGGTCGAACAGCACCATCTCACCGGACTGTGCCACATGCCGGAAGGGTCCCGCCTGCACGGAGAGTCTTCCCTCCATCAACCAGATCAGTTCGAATTCCTCATGAACATGCGGCGTGCGGTAATCCACTGTGTCAAAAAAAATCCGCAGCCCGTCGATCTGCGGGTGTTGAATAATCTCGGTTTCGTTCATGCGCTTCCCCTTCTTTCCACTTTTCGGGCCGCCGCACGCCGGCATTTGAAACAAGCCCGAAGAACAGCGGTCTCTGTCCTTCGGGCTTGTTTTGATTTTCCCATGTGCTTGCTTCATTGCTTCCGGTAAAAAAACTGCTGCCCTATACAGCCTTAAAACCGAAGCAGATTCAGCCCGATCTGTTCGTCGTAGTACCGGTCCACGGTTCCCTCCAGGATATTGACCACCATTTCACAGGTGGCGCTCACCACCGCTCTGTTCAGGTGTCCGCCAAAGACCTCTCCCTTATCATTGCCCGCGCTCATGTGCAAATGGCAATAAAACGCTCCATCCATGGTATTGATCGTTCCGGTCAGAGAAACGATTTCAAAGCTGCCGCTGAAATCATTTGCAAGATACTTCTTATCATCTGTTTTGAACACACCCACAGTAAAACGGTCGACTGCACCAAGCGCCTGAACGCTGGCCAGCTTTATCCGTTCCTTCAAGGCAAGCTCTTTTACCTGCTCCAGTATCTCCTCGCCCTTATCCAGCCGCACTATGATGGTTTTGTCAAATCTTCTGTATTCCAATATCTTCACTCCCACTCGTTGCTGAGTATCATATTCTAACGAATTTTGCTTTGGAAATAATTATTTGATATATCCATATCATCCAGCCTATAGTTATCAATTTGTTATCAGGTGTGATAACGGTAGACAGCGCACATCACCTTTTCTCTGGTAGTTTGCGACTCTATTATACCATGACGCCGCAAAGCGGCCCCAACAAAACCGCACCTGCTGCGGTTTTGCATGGTTCAATGTTCTCAAAGCCCTGTGCGCCAGCACAGGAGCGTGTGCGGCGCACACGCGCAGCCGCGCAAGCGGCAGCTTTGGGGGTTATTATACCATATGACGGGTCCGCTGAAAAGCACCAATCTAAGCCAAAAGATTTGTTCCGCCCGGGCCTTTCCTTCTTCCAGGCTCCACCGGTGGCGCTTTTTTCATTTTCCGCTTTATTTCCGAAAAAAACGCCACAGCTTTTCCAAAGAGCTGCGGCGTTTTTCTCCCAATTAAACAAAATTTAATGTGCTGCCTCACATAGGATCAGATAGCGGTGTATGACGGAAAGCCCCAGCTTTCCGCTTTTCTCCGGGTGGAACTGGCAGCCGATGACACTGCCCTTCTGCGCCGCCGCACACAGCCTGCGGCCGCCGTATACCGTGTCTGCCAGGCGGTGCGCGTCATAGGCGGGCTTCGCCTCATAACTGTGAACGAAATACAGCTCCCCGCCTGGAGGAATATCCTCGAACACCGTTCCTCTGAAGCTTCCGCCCCGCTTCTGCGGCGGCAGAACGGGCGCCCATCCCACATGGGGCACGCGCTGCGGCGCGCCGTCCGTGTCCACGCCGGGAATGCGCTCCACTCGCCCGGGGATCAGTCCCAGCCCCCTGTGACGTCCGAACTCATCACTTTCATCGAAGAGCATCTGCATGCCCAGGCAGATGCCCAGAAGCGGCGTGCCTACAGCGCATTTATCGGCGATGGCATCCGCCAGAGAAAGACCGGAGAGGCCCGCCATGCCGTCCTTGAACGCGCCCACGCCGGGAAGCACCAGCGCCTTCGCGGACAGGATGCGGCTGCGGCTGCCGGTAACCTCCACCTCCGCACCGAAATACTCAAAGGCACGCCGCACGCTGAGCAGATTCGAAAGCCCGTAATCGATCACTGTTATCTTCATTTTCAGCGCACCTCTATCCCGTGTTCCCGAATGCCGGCCTTGAGCTGCGGCACTGTTGTTTTCTTGTAATGGAGGATACTGGCTACGGCCACGGCGGACGCGCCCGCCTGTGCCGCGGCTGCGGCGTCCCCCGGGCCGCCGCACCCACCCGAAACGATGACGGGCACGCTGACGGCCGCGCACAATTCACGGATGAGCGGGCAGTCCATGCCCCGTTCAAATCCCTCTTTGTCCACGCTGGTGAGCAGGATCTCGCCCGCGCCCAGCGCCACGCCGCGCCGTGCCCACTCGATGACATCCTTGCCCGAGTGTTCCCGCCCGTTGTCATAATAAGCCTCATAACCCGGGCCGTCCCGGCGTTTTTTCGCCTCGATGCCCAACACCATGCACTGGCTGCCGAACGCCTCGGCCACCTGGGTAATGATGCTCTCGTCCTTGATGGCCGCGGTATTGATGGCCGCCTTGTCCGCCCCCATCTGAAGAATGCTCCGCACATCGTCCACACTGCGCAGGCCGCCGCCTACCGTGATGGGAATGAACACGTCGTCCGTGGTGCGCCGCACGATAGCCGACAGGTTGTTGCGGTTGTACAGACTGGCGACGATGTCCATATACAGCAATTCGTCGACACCCTGCCGGTAATAATCTGCCGCGAAATCATGCGGGTCTCCCAGCTTGCGCAATCCTTCCAGCTGAATCCCCTTTACCAGATGGTCGTTCTTTACGTCCAGACGGGCGATGAGGCGTATTTTTTTCGCCATGCCGCTTCCTCCTTTAACGTTTTTCGGCAGGCACGCCGTAATTGCATTCGGAATCCCCCTCAAAGGGCTTATGGCGTAACTCCCACCGGCCATTCCGGTACATCCAGATGTGCGGTGAACGGAAGCGGTCCGCCAGGTGCATGAAGTATTCTCTGTCCATGGCGGGCTGTTCAAACAGCCTGCTCGCGTAGGGGAAATGCCTTTCATCAAGAGAGAGGTAATCCCATATCTCCTGCTCAAAGCGCGTGGGGAATTCGCCGTCATAGCGCTTGCAAAGCGCCACTCCCTCTTCGCGGGTGATTTCTTCGTTGCGGATCTCCTGGGCGGCGTCATAGCTGGTGCGGCCGATGCCATATTTGATATAGGTGGTGTAATAGAAGAAATCGTCGATCTTATCGTCGATGGAATTGTATTTGGAATAGGTACCCTGCGTGCGCTCCGGGCTGGGTTTAAAGCCGCCGTGCTCCACACTGTAATAATAGGCGCCCTGCGGGTGCCATTTGAGATAATAGCCCAGATAATGTACCTGAATGTGGTTTTTTTCGATGTCCGAGGTATCGCTGGGCAGATAGATGGCAAGGTCCGCCGGGTCCACCTTGAAATCCTCCTCCAGCTGCCGGAGAGACACGCCGCCCAGATAGATATTATCCCGGGAATTCGTGGCAAAGAAATGCTCGTCCCGCAGAGCGGATTCATTGTCCGCAATGGGATTGCCGAACTCGGCTTCATTTTCGCCGTAGAACACCAGTGGGATGCCGAATTTCGCAGCCATTTTCGGAGCAAGCTGTTTCTGGCCCAGAATGAACGCCTGGAACGGATGGAACAGGTTTTCGGTGGCGAGCCGTGTCAACAGGCGGTGCGTCATGCCGTTGGGCGTACACAAGTAATTATCAAAGCCCGCGTGAATCCATGCCTGAAAGTTCTCCCACCCCCAGGGCGTATAGATATGCGGCGCCCAGGTGACGGTGAGCGGGTGCATGCCGTACTTGTATTTGAGCATATGCGCCGCGTAAAAACTGTCTTTGCCGCCCGAGCCGGGCACAAGGCAGTCGTAGCTTCCGTCTGTTCTGCGGTAACGGTCGCACAGCTCCCGCAGCCGGCGCTCCCGGTCCTCCCAGTCGATCCTGCCCACCTTGTTGCGGCAGGCGTGGCAGGCGTCACACACACCGTCCTCCCCGATGTGCATGCTTTTTTTCACGCTGTTGATGGTGTGCTCGAACTCATAGCATGAATTGGGCTTCTGGTTGCTCATCACACATTCCCTGCAGAACTGCACATGGGCAGGCAGACCGTATCGGGCCTCCAGCTCCGCCTCAGACAGGTCCGGCGCGAATTTTGCATAATCGATGGGAACATAGCGTTTATACGGTTCCATACTTCATTTCCCCTTATCCTCATATTCCTTGCTGTATCCGGCAGCAAAAAAGGCGCCGCCCGCAGGGTATACCATCCCCTGCGGGCAGCGCCTTTGCTGTTCACACGCATTATCATACCACAGTGCCCGGCAGCTTTCAAGCCTGCGGCCCATTTTATCCGAATTGTACATTTGCCCGAAAAAAGTATATAATAGGGAATAACAAAACAACGAAGGGCGCCGACGGCCGCGCCCCCCGAAAGGAACGACTATATGGAAAATGACGGAAAGGTCATCGCGCTGCTCATCGACGCGGAGAACGTCTCGCCCAAATACATCAAGACGATCATCGACGAGGTGAGCATGTACGGCACCCCCGCCTACAAGCGCATTTACGGAGATTGGACGGCCCCCGACATGGTGAGCTGGAAAAAAATGCTTCTGGAGCACAACCTGACGCCCATCCAGCAGTTCAGCTACACACAGGGCAAAAACGCGTCGGACTCCGCCATGATCATCGACGCAATGGATATTCTGTACACAAAAAATGTGGACGGGTTCTGCATCGTCAGCTCAGATTCCGACTTCACGCGGCTGGCCGCGCGCCTGCGCGAGAGCCGTATGTTCGTCATTGGCATGGGAGAGAGCAAGACCCCCACGGCGTTCAAATCCGCCTGCGACACCTTCAAATACCTGGACGTGCTGATGGGAATGAAAAAGGAGACGCTGCCCGTGGCTGTGTCCGAAAAGGCTTCCAAGCAGCCGGCCCAGCAGCCGAAAGCCGCGAAGAAGCAGGCCCAGCCCGCTCAGCCAAAAAAGCCGCAGGCAAAAAGGGTCAGAAGCCGGAGCCGGAAAAGGAACCGGAGCCCGTTCCCGCCGCGCCTGCGGAGCCGCATCACGACGAGGAGCTGGCCGCCGCGTTCGTCTCTTTGGACGAGATCGTAGCAAAAATCCGCGAGATCGTAGAGCACGACTCCGACGAGGACGGCTATATGCCGCTTTCCCAGGTGGGCGTGATGCTCTCGCGTATTTACGCGGACTTTGATTCCCGCAACTACGGCTTCTCCAAGCTGCACAAGCTCATCGACTATACCAAAGCGTTCGAGACGAAGTACGAGCAGTTTGAAAACGGCGGAAAGAACCTCGTTATCCGCAACAAGGGGTGAACGGGATGGCGCCGGAGCTGGAGAGGCAGCTTGCCGCATACCATCCCTGCTGCGAGCAGGAAGCCGTGGACCGGGACGTGATGCTGCATTTTCTGCGGGAAAACACGGATGCGTTCACGCGGGAAAACCTTGTGGCGCATTTCACCGCATCGTCGTGGATCGTAAACAGCAGCCGTACCCATGCGCTGATGGCCTGGCACAACCTGTACCGGGCATGGAGCTGGACGGGCGGCCACGCCGACGGCGAAACAGACCTGCTTTCCGTGGCTCTGCGGGAGGCCCGGGAGGAGACGGGCCTCGTTCACGTCGCGCCCGTATTTCCGGAGATCTTCTCACTGGAGACCCTCTGGGTGGAGGGGCACGAAAAGCGCGGCAAATATGTGCCGTGTCATCTGCATCTGAACGTAACCTATCTGCTGGAAGCCGACGCAGGAGACGCGCTGCGGGCAAAGCCCGACGAGAACAGCGGCGTGCGCTGGTTCATGCTGGACGAAGCCGTGGAGGCCTCCACCGAGGAATGGATGCGCGCCCGCGTGTACGAAAAGCTGAACCGCAAGGTGCGCGCGCTGGGCTGACGCCCGCAAGTCTTTGAAAAAGCTGCCGCGTCCGGGACGGGGCGGAGGATAGCCCTTCCGCCCGCCGGGCGCTTTTTGAGGAAAACTCTATGAAGATCGACCGTCTCATCGGCATCGTCACGATCCTGCTGCAAACCGAAAAAAGCACCGTGCCCGCGCTGGCGCAGCGGTTTGAGGTGTCGCGCCGCACCATCGAGCGCGACATCGACGCACTGTGCCGGGCCGGTGTCCCGCTGGTGACGGTGCAGGGCTACGGCGGCGGGGTATTCATTGAACCGCGCTATAAGCTGGACAAGACGCTGCTCTCCGGCCCGGAGCTGGCCGCTCTGGTGGCCGGAGCTGCGGGCGTAGGCAGCGTTTCCCCCGCGCCGCTGGCCCGCAGCCTGGCCGAAAAGCTGGGCGGTTCAGGCACGGACGACCTGCTCATCGACCTCTCCTCCCATTACCGGGAGAGCCTGACACCGAAGATAGAGCTGCTTCGCACGGCCATCGCAGAGCATGCCCGTGTGCGCTTCACCTATTACTATGCCAAAGGCGTTGCAGAAAAATGTGCGGAGCCCTACCGCATCGTATTTCAGTGGGGAGACTGGTACATGTTCGGCTGGTGTCCGGACGCGGCAGGCTGGCGCATGTACAAGCTTAACCGCCTGACGCTCCTGTCCGTCACGGCGCAGACGTTTGAACCCCGCGCCATACCGCCCGAAGCGCTGGATTTCAACGCGCGCTTCCACGACGGCACACTGCTGCGCGCCCGCGTCGCGGCCAGCGAATGCTACCGCCTCGTGGAGGAGTACGGCCCGGCCTGCTATACCCGCCAGCCGGACGGAAGCCTGCTGCTGGAGATCGGCTACACCAACGAAGACGTCGCGGCAGCCTGGCTGCTGGGGTTCGGGGCAAAGGCCGAAGTGCTGGAACCGCCCGCGCTGCGGGCGCGCATGGCGTCCGAGGCGCAGGCTCTGTGCGCGGTATATGGCGCGCCAAAAAAATAAAAACACAGGGACACGACACGCAGATGTCGTGTCCCTGTGTTTATAATCAATGCAAAGGAGGCGAACCGCCATGAAAAAAATTGAGACCGGGGCCGCACGGCCCGAAACGTTTCCCGAGCAATGGCCGGGACAATGTGAGGTGTTTTCCCATTTGGAATACGCCTGCGGCATCCCGTCCATCCTGTACGCCGTTACAACGTATAAAGAAAACGGCCTGGGCAATGTATGCTGCGGCGCATGGGCCAGCTTTCCCGGAGACGGCGGCGGCTTTTATGCGCTGGTGCCGCTGCCGGCCAGCACGCACACACTGGCGAATATCCGCCGCACCGGAGAATTCTGCGTCAACTTTCTTCCCGTCCGGCACTTTGACGCGCTGATGCGCACCGTGCGCCAAAACGGCATGGAGGACGATGAGTTTACCGAGGGCGGCTTCACGCCGGAGCCCGCCCGCACTGTGGGTGCTCCGCGCATTGCGGAGAGCTTTCTCACGCTGGAATGCAGAGCAGAACGCATCGAAGCTCTTTCCGATTCGGGACGCATGATGTTGGTGAAAGGGCGGGTACTCAACGCGGTATCCGCGCCGGATCACGCACAGGGCGTGGACAAACGATACGGTCCGGAGGGCTTTGTCCTCAACATCAACGAGCCCCGGAACCTGCTGGCGCATCATTCGGACGCCCCCAGTGCCCTGGCCACACTGCATGTGGAGCGGGAATATCAATAACAGACAAAATCACAAACGCCCGGCGGAACACTCCGCCGGGCGCTTGTGCTGTTATAAAATCATCCCCGCCTGGCAATGTTCCGCGCGCAAGCCGCGCCCAGCAGGCCCGTGCATCCCAGCGTGATGGCCAGCGGAAACGAGACCGGCGTGTCCACGCCGTTCATCCCCTGCCATACGGCCTGGGGCAGTGCAAGGCAGGTGCAGAAGAAGAAAGCCAGCAGCCCGCAGCGGCTGAGTGCCGGCGCCGTGCCGACGCCGCCGGGCAGATACAGCGCCCGCAGCAGCGCCGTCACAAACAGAAGCGCCGCCAGCGCGGAAAAAATCTCCACCGCCGGCAGGATGCGGTACAGGCTGGCGGGCTGCTCCACAAAACGCACCACTGTGTGCAGGTAAAACGCGGCGCTTCCGGCCACGCCCAGATACAGCATCCAGCCGCCCCGTTTTTCCCGGGCGCGGTTTTCAAAAAACACCAGAAGGCACCACACGCCGAACACGACGAACAGCGCCGCGCGCGTCACATCCGCCAGCTGCCCCAGCAGGATGCGCTCCGCCGTCTGGTGGCGGCCCGCCTGCTCCGGCGTGCCGAACAGCACGTTCAGCACTGTCAAAAAGCCGTACAGCTCACTGCAGAAGGCCAGCGGCACAAACACAAAATTCACGCCGCTCATCCACACGCCCGCACCCGGCCGCAGCCCGCAGGGCTGCTTGCGCGGCACATACAGCCCGGCCAGCCACGCCAGAATGACAACAGGCGCCATCAGCCAGTACCGGGTCCAGACGCTGCCGGAAAGCAGAAAGCCCGTGGCGGTATCCGTATTCAAAAACAGGTCTGCCGCGCGCGCGGCCCCCAGCAGCAGGCTCACGGCCAGCGTGCCGGTGCAAAACGCTTTTTTCATCCACGTTCCTCTAACGGTATATATTCCTGCTCATGCCCCAGATATTTGTAAGCCGGGCGCATGATGCGGTTTGCAAACACGACCTCCTCCACGCGGTGCGCGCACCAACCGGGAATGCGGCTGATGGCAAACAGCGGCGTGAACAGATCCTCGCTGATGCCCAGCATCCGGTAGATCAGGCCGGAAAACAGGTCCACATTGGCGCACACGTCCTTTGTGCCCTTTACCTCGCGCACCGCGTCCGGCCCAAGGCGCTCCACGGCGCACAGCACGCGGAACTCATCCTCAAAGCCCTTTTCAACAGCCAGATGCTCCGCGTTGCGGCGCAGGATCACGGCGCGGGGGTCGCTTTTGGTATACACGGCATGGCCCATGCCATAGATAAGGCCGCTGCCGTCGCCCGCCTCTTTGCGCAGGATCCTGCGCAGAAACGCAGCGATCTCGGCGTCGTCCGAATGGTCCTTCACGCCTTCCATGATATAGCCCAGCATCTCCATGACCTTGTGGTTGGCGCCGCCATGCTTGGGACCCTTCAGGCTGCCGATGGCCGCCGAGATGGCCGAATAGGTATCCGTACCGGAACTGGACAGCACACGGCAGGCAAAGGTCGAGTTGTTGCCGCCGCCGTGGTCTGCATGCAGCACAAGGCAAAGATCCAGCAACTTTGCTTCTTCCTTGGTGAACTTCTGGTCCGCCCGGTATGTGGAGAGGATATGCTCCGCCGTGCTCTGTCCCGGCTGAGGCAGGTGCAGGTACATGCTCTGGCGGTCGTACACGCGCCGTTTGATCTGGTACGCGTTCACCATGATGGTGGGCAGGCTGGCGATGAGCGCGATGCTCTGCGAAAGGATATTCGTCAGCGACTGCTCTTCCGGGTTGTCGTCATAGGAATACAGCGCCAGAACGCTGCGCGCCATCTTGTTCATGATATTCGGCGAAGGCGCCTTCATGATCATGTCCTCGGCAAAGTCCTTGGGCAGCTCGCGGTGAGCCTCCAGCACCTGCTTGAACGAAGCCAGCTGGTGCGGCGTGGGCAAGCTGCCGAACAGAAGCAGCCAGATGACCTCCTCGAATACGAAGCGGTCCTCCGCGTATGCCGCACGGACGATCTGTTCCACATCAATGCCCCGGTAGATGAGCTTGCCGTCCGTTGGCACGCGTTTGCCGTCCACAAGGTCGTAGCCAACGACGTCGCAGACGTTTGTCAGCCCCGCCAGAACGCCGGTGCCATCCGGGTTCCGCAGGCCTCGCTTGACCCCCAGCCGTTCGCTGGCTTCCGGGTCGATGAAGTTATTTTTGAGATACTCGTCGCATAGATATGCGATAGAGCCTGTCTTCTCAAATTTCTGATTGACAGACATGCCTTTACGCCCCTTTCCCTATTCCTGCATTTCTGCACCCCTCTTCGGCTTTCCAAAAGCCAGATGCATACAGTTTATTATACATTCTGCCGGTGCAAAAAACAAGGCGCAGCCGGCCCGTCCTCAACAAAGCGTCTGCAAACGCTGTTGCGGCGGCCACTGCGGGAAAGCGGCGCCCCGCCCCGTGCGCGTTCCGGGCGGACAACCCCCGCGGAAAAGAACGCACAAAAGTAAAAAACGGAGGGATCGTTGATGAAAAAGGTATTGCCGCTTGTGCTCCTGTTCGCCGTGCTCATTTATATTCTGCCGCTGGCCGCGCTGTTTTTTCCATCCGGGAAAAACGAAGAAAGCGGCTCCGGTACAGCTCCCGCACCGTCCGCCTCCGCGCCGCCGGTCACGGACGGTACGCAAGCGCCATCCGCGCCGCAGCCCGGCACCAGCGCCGCAGACGACGCGGAGCCTCCCCTGCTCATTCTGGACGAAAACACCGGAGAGGTGGCGGAGGTATCCGTGCGGGACTTTGTGCGCGGCGCAGTGGCGGCCGAAATGCCCATGACCTATCCGGACGAAGCCCTGCGCGCACAGGCCGTGGCCGCGCACAGCTACGCACTGGCCGTCAAGGCCCAGGCCGACCCGGACAACGAGGCGTTGAAAGGCGCGTATTTCAGCGCCAACCCCACCCAGCGGCTGGGCTACATCACCGACACCGTAATGCGCGCCATGTGGGGCGAGGACTACGAGGCCAACCGCACCCGGCTGTACACCGTGGTGGATTCCGTGCTGGACGAGATCCTGCTGTATGACGGCCAGCCCGCCATGGCCTGCTACCATGCGATATCCGGCGGAAAAACGGAAGCCGCTGAGGCCGTGTGGGGTGCGGCGGTGCCGTATCTGGTTTCTGTGGATTCTCCCCTGGACCTTACCAGCCCCGATTATGAGCAGACCATCACCGTGACCAAACAGGAGGTGGCGGAGGATATCGCCGCGGCGTTCCCGGATATCGTGCTGGAGGGCGACGCAGCGGGATGGTTCGGCACGCCTCAGCTTACGGCCGCGGGCTATGTGGACAGCATCACCATCGGCGGCGTACCCTGCAAGGGTACGGCTGTGCGTGCGGCGCTGCGGCTGCGCAGCGCGTCCTTCACCATAACCTGGACGGAGAAGCATCTGTTTGAGATCACCACTCGCGGCTACGGCCACGGCGTGGGCCTGAGCCAGTACGGCGCAAACGCGCTTGCATTGACGGGCAAGAGCTATCAGGAGATCCTGTCCCTGTACTACCCCGGCACCACGCTAGGCCCCGCGCCCCGGTGACGCCGAGTACGGGCTGGCACGCGGGCGTGTGATATGGTATAATATGTCCGGTTGGTGAATGCGAGCCGCAGGCGAAGCATGAGCCTGGCGGCATAGATACCATGTTTCTTAGTGAACGCGAGCAGTGCGCGAAGTGTGAGCTTAAAAATATGGTATAATAACCTCAAACCCGCCGCTTGCGCGGCTGCGCGTGTGCGCTGCACACGCCTCTGTGCCGGCGCGCAGGGCTTTGAGAATAAGGAGGAACCGGGAAATGACAAAGGACGAGCTGCTTGCCCTGTGCGCCGCATATCCCGGCGCTGCTGTGGACTGCCCGTTTGAGGACGGCGGCAATGTTGTGGTGCGTCACGCCGCCGGGCGCAAATGGTTTGCTCTTGTTTTTGAACGCGACGGAAAATTATGCGTAAATTTGAAATGTGAACCAATGAAAGCCGATTTCTGGCGGGCGGCCTACCCCGCCGTTACGCCGGGCTGGCATATGAACCATACCCACTGGAACACCGTGGAGGTGAACGCCGGCGTCCCGCCGGAGGACCTTTGCGAAATGATCTCCGACAGCTATCGCCTGACAACCTCTCCCGCTCGCGCGGAACGGAGTACGCGCCGCGCAAAGCAGCGGCCGCAGCCGTGAGACCTCGCTTCCGGCAAAAAACGTCCGCAGAGCCTCCTGAGGCTCTGCGGACACTTCTTTTCTCTTTACACCCCAAAGGATACGCTCATGCGCGCCAGGCGTCGTACAAGGCCTGTACCTGCGCAGCCATGCGCTTGAGTTCCTTGTTGGGTCTTCCTCCCGCCCCCTGGGCCAATGCGGAAAGCTGCTTGACGGCCCGCTGCAGCTCACTGAAGGCCGCCATTGCGCGCGGGTCGCGCGCGGCCTCCTCCGGCTTTTTGCGCAGCACTCCGGCGGGCTGGGCCAGAAACGCCCCGGCGGCCAGATCATAACACGTTCCGCTGTACGGGGCCATCGCATTGTAACCGTATTCTTCTCTCAGGCACTGGGTAAAATCCGTACATGCTTCATCGTCGCCATGATTGACGAATATCTGCGCCGGCTTCGGTGAAACACCCTGGAGCCAGCGGATGAGCCCGTTTTTATCCGCGTGCCCGCTCACGCCCGCCAGCACGCGGATTTCTGCGTTGACTGCGATCGCTTCGTCGAATATTTTTACCGATGGTGCGCCGTCCACCAGCGCGCGCCCCAGCGTGCCCTCCGCCTGATAACCAACAAACAGCACCGTATTTTCGCTGTGCCACAGATTATGCTTTAAATGATGCCGGATACGCCCCGCATCGCACATTCCGCTGGCAGAAAGGATGACCTTCGGCACGGCATTCGCATTGATGGCTTGGGAATCCTCCTTCGTCACGCTGGTCCTAAGCCCTTCAAACCAGAGCGGATTTACCCCGCTCCGCACCAGTTCCCGCGCCTCAGGGTCCAGATTTTCCGTGGGGCATTGCAGGAAAATGCTCGTTGCCTCATTGGCCAGCGGACTGTCCACATAAACAGGGAATCCGTCGTGCCCGTGCACCCGGCCCTGCTCCTTGATCTCCCGGATAAAATACAGCATTTCCTGCGTGCGGCCCACAGCAAAGGAGGGAATGACCACCGTGCCGCCCCGGTCAAAGGTCTGCTGCAGGATCTCCGTCAACGCGCCCACATAATCCGGGCGCTCACCGTGCAGCCGGTTGCCGTAGGTGGATTCCAGCACCAGATAATCTGCCTGCTCCACCCGCTGCGGGTCGTTGAGGATGGGCTGATGCGTATTCCCCACGTCACCGCTGAACACCATCTTTTTGGTAACGCCGCCCTCGCTCATCCATATCTCAATGGCGGCGGAGCCAAGCAGATGCCCGATATCCGTAAAGCGCACCGCAACGCCTTCGCCAACGGCCGTCAGCTTGTTGTACGGGCACGGACGGAAGCGGGATAAAACGCCCTCTGCGTCCGCCATCGTGTACAGCGCCTCCGCCTCCGGGCGTCCGGCCCTGCGCGCCTTTCGGTTTTTCCACTCCGCCTCGCTCTCCTGAATATGCGCGCTGTCGCGCAGCATGATCTGGCACAGGCTGGCAGTGGATTCCGTAGCATACACGGTGCCCCGAAAGCCGTTTTTGTACAGCAGGGGCAGATATCCAGAATGGTCGATATGGGCGTGCGTCAGCAGCACGCAGCTCAGTTCTGCCGGGTTCACAGGCAGCGGGATATTCTCGAACCGGTTTTCCCCCTGCTCCATCCCGCAGTCCACCAGGAAAGCGCTGTTCCCCACCTCCAGCAGGGAGCAGCTCCCCGTAACCTCATGCGTGGCGCCGATAAACGTTACCTTCATGGCTTTTGCATCTCCCTTTTCCGCGGCCCTTCCCGCCGCTTTCGCCTCCGTCCGTATGCGGACGAAGGACGTGTTTTTTTCATTGTATCACAGCCTCTGCCGCCGCGTCCCGTATTTTCCGCAAAATTTACAGGATGTACAAAAAGCCCCCGAAGGGATTATCCTTCGGGGGCTTTCGTTATGGATTTGCCTGAGGTTCGCGTTCCGTGCTTACGCCTGAGCCGGGGTCTGCGCGTTGTCATCGGGCTCTTCTTTTTCCTTGCGGGCAAAGATGCACACAATGACCTGCACCAGAGCGATGAGCACCATGAGCCATGTCCAGCGGTCCACGAACACCATCGGATTGCGCATATTCTCCGTGAGGAGGAAGGCGATGATGGAGCCAATGGCCGGGATGAGGCTCAGCACACGAGTCACGCCTTTGCGCTTCACCGTGTACTCCACGTTCTCGTTCTCATCCTCTTTCTTCTTTTTGCCCAGGAAGCCGATGAGCAGCAGGATGCTGACAAGGGCCGTGCAGAGCATCAGGATGAGGTTGAGCAGCGCCCATGCGGCGCCGGAAGCGAGCGGCGTATCGGCTTCCTCGATCTCCTCTTCGGCGGGCTCTTCCGCAGGTGCTTCGGGTTCAGCCGGAGCAAGCGGGGTTTCAGGCTCGTCGATGGTTTCCTCCGGGCCTTCTTCCGGTGCCGTCGGACCTACCGGGGTCACCGGAGGCACCGGGGGTTCTTCCGGAATGACGCCTTCCGCATTGAAGTCCGCCACAAAGGTGATGTCGCCTGTGATGGCGTAAGAGGTCGTCGGAGTCGCCGGGCCCCAGAACAGCGTGTTGGCGATGTATCCCAGATTCGCCAGCGCTGTCGGGATCTGTGCTTCAGTCAGATAACCGGTACCGTTCTCAGCGGGTTCGCCGTTCTCGTTCAGCAGTGTCACGACCGTGGTCATCTGCTTCGTATTCTGGGCGTCCGTGCCGCCCTTGGGCTGGAGTACGCCGTTGATCGCTTCAAACGTGACAGTTGCCTGATACTTATCCGGGATGTTGTCACCCGGGACCTCCGGGTCGGGGTCTTTGGTCGGGTCGGACTTCTCATCCTTTGTGAAGTTGACGTTCACGATATTCGCAGCCGCATCCTTCGAGATGAGCTTGCCCGCGCCGTCCACATTCTCCAGCACGTAGTTCGCGCCGTCAAAAGTGGTCTTGCCGGTGTCGTAGGGAATCGCGTCGCCAATCTTGCCGGTGGCATTCACAGCAGAAGCGGTATCCTCAACGCCGTCGTAGTAGTAGTGTACCTGGTAACCGGAGATCGCCAGCTCCCACGTCACTGTAAAGACAGCGCCGTCAGCCGTGATCTCAGCCCCTTCGGCCGGTACGGCCGGTGTCCAGCGTTCGGTGGCCGGGTCGTAATCCGCGGCTGCGGCTGCAGTCGGGACCTGAGCCTCAGCCAGCTTGCCTGTGCCGTTCTCGGCCCACTTGCCGTCCGCGTCGAACAGAGTCACATAGGTGACCAGCTCAGTGCCCGTGCTGCCGCCCAGCGTAACTGCGCCATTGACAGCCTGATAGGTCACTTTCGCCTGATACTTGTCGGGCACATTGTCCGGCTTATCCGGGTTTTCGGGGTCAGTGCCCTTTGTATCAACGTCGAAATATGCGGTGAATTCTGCATTGTCCGTGTATACCTCGCTCTTCAGCGTCTCCATACCGGAGGTCACATCGCGCTTGGTTCCATCGGTCCAGTAATCGAATGCATAGCCCTCACGTCCCGCCGCATTTGCACCGGCCGGGCTGGCTTTCTTCTCTTCGAGCAGTTCGCCGTTCAGCCGTTCAAAGGTGTGGATTTCCACACTCTTATCAACTGTGCCCTTCTGGACGTCCGCACTCTGATAGGTAAATACGATCTGCGCATAATCGGGGATGCCGTCCGGTCCATCCTCGCCGCCCTTTTCATCGGTGGCATAATAGACGTTGATCTCACCCTCGTGCGCAATTACCGCCGGGATCTCTGCAGGAGATGTATAGTCGAACGTAAAACCTTCGTAGCGGTCGGCAGAGGTATCCACCGGCTGCACGGTCAGCGTATCCGGCTGCAGCACCTGCACTGTCTGTTCAACGGAAATATTCTCTACGAATTCCCCGTCCTTGTAGTAGTTGACTGTGTAGCTCAGCGTCTTCGTCTGGCTCTCGTCAACACCGTAGTTCACGGTGATCGTCGCGCCATTCTCAATCACTGCGGGCACTTCCGCCGGCTCGGTGCCGGTCTTCACATAGCCCGTATAGCCCTGGTCGGCTTCCAGCGCTTCGTTCCGCGCAATCGTATTCGGCTGCAGCACCTGCACCGTCACGCTCTCCGTGAAGGTATCGCGTACTTCGCCGTCTACAACGTGGTTCACTGTGTAGCTCAGCGTCTTCGTCTGGCTTGCGTCAACTTCCGCGGTGACCTCGACGCGGTGGTTTCCTGTATGGTCCACCGTCACACTGCCCGCTTCAAGAGCCGCCGCCAGCGCGTCGCCCGCCAGAGCCGTTCCGTCTACCGTTACAGTTGCAATTTTGTAACCGCGGTTCGCCGAAAAGTTAACGGTCGTGGCTGCCTGTGTATCGTAGCTGTAACTTCCGCCCGCGTCGATTACGGAATTTGCATCCGCGACCGTCGTCAGGGTATAGGTGCACAATTGCCAGGTCGCCGTGAACTCCAGGTTCCCGCGCGAGCCCTTCTGGATGACTACCTCTTTATCAGCGCCTACATGCGCGCCGTCGGAGGAGGCCGTCGTCGTCCAGCCAAGGAATTCATAGCCTGTTTTGCTGGGGTTCACCAACGTAATATCATCGCTGTTGACGGTGTAGCTCGTGGGGTTGTTTTCCGCGCCCGTCGAGCCCTCCAGGCCATGATATGTAATGGTAAAGCCTGCGTCCACCAGCGTGAACGTGACAATATTTTCCCCGCCCGGAGTCAGCGTCACGCGCTGGCTGCGGTCCGCCTCCGGCAGTTCAACGCCGTTCGCCTGCAGCAGGCTGTTCAGCACGTTTTCATCCGCCGTTACGGTAAAGGACTGCGCCTCCGCCGCAATGGGGGCGGTGGTATGCAGCGCTGTGCCGTTGTAAACATACTGCACCGTATACTGCATATCGGCCAAAGAGGTGTAAACGAATGTAATCATATTCTGGGACGCCGCTGGCTGGAGCGTAAGGCTCTTGGAAAGCGCGTCCACCGCGTACCCGGCATACTCGCCCGCCGCAGCAACGGCTTTTTCCAACACCGTGCTGCCCACGATGCCGTTGCGTGTCACAGACGGTGCAACATCATGCACCACGCCGTCCGCGTCCGTATAGATGTAATGGACGGTATAGGTCGTGTTCCGATTTGCTTCCCACTTTGCGTAAATCGTAGTATCCGAAACAATCGGAGCGTTCACGTCAAACGGCGTGGTTCCGGCCTCGTCCTCGTACCAGCCCTTGAACGTATAGCCCTCGCGCTGAGGCGTGGGGGTCTGCGCCGTCTCGCCCTTTTTCACGGTAACGGAGCCATTCTCCGTGCCGTCGTTGTAAACCAGCGTTACCGTCTTTTCCGGCGCGGCCCACTTGGCGTAAAGCACCAGGTTGGAGCCGGGCATTGTTGTGAAGCTGTACGGGTCGCCCGCCAGCTCGGCGTTGTCGTACCAGCCCGCAAACGTATACTCGCTGTCCAGGCCGGCAGGACGCTCCGGAGTATAATTATACTGGGAGCTGTTGATGGACGAGCCGAATCGGATGTTGGTTTTGGTCTCCAATACCGTATCGTTGTAGCGGTATTCGATGCTGTATTTCGTCCGGTTGTAGTAGAAGCGGTAGACATACTGGCCGTTCTCTTCACCGCTGCCCTGATACCCGCTGGGCGTATTGATCTTGGTATAACCGTAAATCGTCTTCGCACTCAGATTGTTACTATTTACATTCTGGCTGTATCTTGCTTCAATTGCGTAGCCGGTGCCGTCCGCGTTTTCCAGCCAATATTCCACGCGTCTGTTGTAGCTGTTCGTGGTCCATTGCGCCTTGTACGTCACCGTGTAGTCGTTACCGGCATTCGCATCGCTCACAAGGTCGGCCGTCAGTTCAAACCGCTTTGTCTTATAGCTGCTGCCCCATGTGTCAAAAATATATGGCTTCGGATTACGTCCACCTGTGGTACTGGTCGTAGAAATATTCTCATCGACCGGCCACAGTGTGGAAATATCCTGTCCGATTACTACATCTTCAATTTTGTAGTTTTTGCCCGTATATGTGCTTCCATTGATCTCAATTTTCGCATTGGAATCATCGAGATCAAACACAATCGTGTATTTAATCAGGTCATAATACGCGTACACAACCGTGGAACCGTCCGCTTTCACGGACGCACTGGTGCCATTGACAAACGTGCAGTTTGCAATCGACTTTCCAGTACCCGCCGCCGTAACGGTCTCGCCCGCTTTTGCCGAACGCACCACGGAAGAATCATACACATAGTGAGCGGCGTTGGCGCTGTTGTCCCACACCTGCTTCATATATACGACCGTGTAATTCACGTCCTGCGCAGTCCACTTGGCATAAACCGTTTTATCTTCGGTCATTACAACAGTGGTCTCCGCAGGCTGGGTGCACTCGGCGTCCAGATACCATCCGTCAAAGGTGTAGCCTTGCCGGGTGGGGAGCGGACCGCCTGTTGTTGTATCAGGATTCTGTTTGTAGCAAGCCGATGTATGCGTATGCTCTTTCAATCCCAACTTACAGCAGCTGTCGTCATGCCACCAATGACGTAGACTCGTACCGCCATATTCACAGCATGCATCACTATGCGTATGTTCGTAGGTGTATCCACAAATCTGTTCTTCAGTGCCCGGTACTGTAACGATATCGTGCACAACAACTGTTTCCTCATACTTGCCACTTTTACCCGGCACGTAGCTGCCGCCGTTGGTGTTGTACGTCAGGTTATAGGTGTTGCGCTCATACAGCACCTCCACCGTCACCGCGTCGCCGTCCAGCAGCTTCTGCTCGACGGGCTGCACGGTAAAACCTTCTTTTGCCTTTTCCACGGCTTCGGTAAGCGCACCGTATTTGCCGCTTTTGGTTTCGGCTTCCTCTGTGTATGTACCATCCAGGTTCGGGTATTTATGCACAACGGTATAATCTACCATACCCGCGGTGAATGTTACTGTAAGCTCATACCGGTCTGCTTCACCCAGCATGCCCGTGATGGTCTTCCCGTCTGCCGCTACCGCAAAGTCCGGATCGCTGATGGTCATTGTGTATCCGGCAGGAAGAGCCACTGTGTAACTGAACGGATACGCGCCGTCCTTTTCGTCCACCATAATGGTTTCAGAAGGCAAAGCAGTTACACCGTCTTCATCGACAAACGTCAGCCTGACAGCCTTCTGCCCCACAGGAACAACCTCTACATCGTCAAAAGAGCCAACGTAGATGGCGCGGGCGCGCAGCATGCCCGATGCGCCGCCTGCCGCGGATTTCCGCACGGCCTTGTAGCCCTCGGCCACCTGATAGGTCAGACGGACATACGCCTCGCCGTTCACAAAATCGTCCAGCGAGACCCGGGCAGATTCAACAAGCTGGATGCCCGTGCGCTGGTACGCCAGCGCAGCAGCATCATAGATGCCCTCTGCAAAATCCTTTTCAGAAAGTGCAACCGCCACGTTCTGGTCGGCAAACGTACCAATGTCTGTATTCAGTACATGCGTGACATACAGCGTGTACGGCTGCACCGCCGTCTCCGAGCTTGCAGGCTCCGACGAGGATGCAGCCTCCGAGCTTGCAGGCTCTGTCGAGGACGCAGCCTCCGAGCTTGCAGGCTCTGTCGAGGGCGCAGCCTCCGAGCTTGCGGGCTCTGGTGTGGTTGGCTCTGTCGTTTCAGACGAAGCCGGCTCGGACACCGTCGTAGACGGGGCCGGGTCGACAACATCCTCAGCGAGCGCGCCTGTGGGCATGCTGGTGAACATCATCGCGAACACCAGAACCACACTCATGACGCGACGCAGAGCGTTGGATGTGTTTTTCATGCGTTTTTCCTCCTTTTGGAATGCGTGTTGATCGTCCACTTGGGGCGGGAAATGTATCTTACATACTCAGTATAACGGTCGCCGGTCACAACTTGGTCACAAAACGATTTTTTGCTGACTTTTTTTGAAAATATTTTAAGCAGCAGCCCTTCACCGCGTAAAACCATGGCTTTTTCACCCCTTCGGCTGCAGGGGAAGCTCCCCCATGGGGTAAACGTCATACCGCAGCAGCAGCCCCGCATCGGGCGCAACGCGCGACATAAACCGCGTGTGGATGCGCCCGGCGATGACGGCCGCGTTCTCGCTGGACGCGCCCAGCACCATCAGCAGATATTGGCAGCCGCTGTACGGCGCGAACAGGTCGCCGCTGCGCAGGCTGGCCTGCAGGTCGTCGCTGAGGCGGCTCATATACTCCTCGCGCGCGGCCAGCGGCACAAACTGCCCCTGTGCGTCCGTAAGGGTCATCAGGATAATATATGCGCTCTGCCCGCTGCGCTTGAGGCCGCGCTCCACAAAACGGTAGATCTGTTTGAAGGTCTCGTAATCCTGACAGAACGCGCCTTTGGGCGGGTCTTTTTCCCGCAGCTCACGCCGGATGAGCGCCATGTCTGTGCAGATGCTGCGCTCTCCTCCGGCATCCGCACTGTCTGCACGGCGGGCGCGGCGGGCTTTTTTGCGGGCCAGGAGCATCTGGTCGGCACGGTCAAACAGGGAAATATAATCGTCCCCCGCCTGCTTTTCCGCAAGGCCCAGCGTAAAGGAAAGGTTCCACTGCATGCCGTAACGCCGGCCCGCCTTTCGCAGGCGCTCGGCCAATTGCGCCGCACGGCCGTCCACCGCCTCCTGAGAGCATCCGCCCAGAATGTAGATGATGAACTCATCGCCGCCCACGCGGCCGATGATATCCCGCGGAAAAAAGATATCCCGCAGCGTGCGCGCCGCCTCGCACAAAAGAGCGTCGCCGATGAGATGGCCGTAGCGGTCGTTCACTTGTTTGAAATGGTCGATATCCAAAACCAAAAGCACCCCGCCGCCGTTTTTCAGCAGCGCTTCATCTACATGCGCTTCCGCAGCACGGCGGTTGTACAGGCCGGTGAGCCAGTCGTGCTCCGCCAGCACGCGCAGACGGGTGTTTTCGTCCTTCAGCATGTCAAGCTCCTGGTCCACCAGCATCCCCCCATTTCACATGCGCCCTGCGGCCGCCGGGCATTTCTCCGGGAATGTTCCCGGATTTTCCGCGTTTCCCGGACGGTCGGAGGCGCACCTTCCCCTCTTATTCTTTTATTATAGATTCATAAATTTTGACCGTCAAGAGTATTTCATAAAACAGTCTATTTTTTACGTGATTTTATCTTTTAAAAGACTTTTCCTGTGTTATCCTATGATTTTACTGTGTTTAAAACCACCTCATTTCCAGCGGCACTTGTATTGGAGGGCGCAAAAGGATTACAATAAAGAAAAACGCCCGGTGTGCTGCGACACGCGGGCCGGGAGGGAATTGAAATGACTTTGACGGAGACCGTGCGCGCCCAAACGCGGCAGGCCGTGGCGGAGCTTCTGGCGGCAGCCCGGATGCGCGCGGGAGATATTTTTATCATCGGCTGTTCGTCCAGCGAGGTCGTGGGCCAGCGCATTGGGCGCGGCTCCAGCATGGAGGCCGCGCAAGCTGTGTGGGAAGGCGCCGCGCCCCTGCTTGCGGAAAGCGGATTGTATCTGGCCGCGCAGTGCTGTGAGCACCTGAACCGCGCCATCGTTGTGGAACGGGCGGCGCTTCCGCCGTGGGCGGAAACGGTAAACGCCGTGCCTCAGCCCCACGCGGGCGGTTCCTTTGCCACCGCCGCATATGCGCACATGGCGGACCCCGTGCTGGTGGAGAACATCCGCGCGGGCGCGGGCATTGACATCGGCGGCACACTCATCGGCATGCATCTGCGGCCTGTGGCCGTCCCCGTGCGGCTCAGTCTGGCCCGCATCGGCGAGGCCGGCATTCTTTGCGCGCGCACGCGGCCGAAATACATCGGCGGCAGCCGCGCCGTATATCAAACAGACGAATTGGAGGTGCCGCGTTAAATGACGGCAGAAGAGATCAGGCGGATGGAGGAACGCGTCGCACAGGTGCGCGCGGAAATGGAGCGGGCGTGCCGCGCAGCCGGGCGCGCCCCCGGGGAGGTTCTTCTGTGCGCCGCCAGCAAAACGCAGAATTCCGAGACCGTGCGCGCGGCGGCTGCGCTGGATATCGACCTGTTTGGAGAAAACCGCGTGCAGGAGCTTTGTGAAAAATACGCCGCCGGCGCATACAGCGGCAAGCCGCTGCATTTTATCGGCCATCTGCAGACCAACAAGGTGCGCCAGGTGGTGGGGCGTGCGTGCATGATAGAATCCGTCGGCTCGCACAGGCTGCTGGAATGTGTGGCTGCAGAAGCTCAGAAGCAGGGCATCCGGCAGGATATCCTGGTCGAGATCAACATTGGGGCCGAGGCAAGCAAAAGCGGCATCGCGCCCGAAGAGCTGCCCGGGCTTCTGGAATGCGCCCATGCTTTGCCCTCCCTGCGGGTGCGCGGCCTGATGTCCATCCCGCCTGCTGCGGATGCGCCGGGCGCGAGCCGCCCCTACTTTGCACAGATGCGCGGCCTGTTCGAGCGGGCGCAGGCCGCGCAGGGCGGCAACGTGAGCATGGAGTACCTTTCCATGGGCATGAGCGCCGATTTTGCAGACGCTATTTTGGAAGGGGCAAATCTGGTCCGCGTCGGGACCGCACTGTTCGGCGCGCGGAGCTATCCTGCACAGTAGCTTTATATAATATGTATTATAAAGGGAAAACGGCACCGGGATATTCAAATCCCGGCGCCGTTTTCCAAATTCCCAGAAACAGATCCTCCCTCTGCGTCAGCGCCCCGGCGGGCGGCGGCGCGGCGGACGCGGACGGGCAACGTCATGTTCGGCCCGCTCCCCCACATACACACAGGCATATACTGCCAGCGTGATGGGCACCGCTACCACGAACACCGCTTTGAAGATCGTATCCCAGATAGTCATCCTGCACTCCCCCTCCGTCCCGCTCATGCTCCTGCGGCCGGATACGCTGCCTGAGCCCTTTATAACTTATATGGACATCTTTGCCGCGGATATTCATTGAAAAAGGCGTACGAGGTGGAAAGTTCTTCCTTGTGCGGAACGGCGGCTGCCAGACAGGATTTTGTCACACCGCTCCTCTTTACATCCGCCGCAGGGCAAAGTATGATAGATGCGGAGACCGCATTCGTGCGTTAAGAAAGGAGCCGGCAATGAAACACGAGCCGTCGTCTGATTTGCTGCAGTTTCTGCGCAGCAAAAACATCCTGCCAAACGGGTACTTTTCCCTTGAGGAGCCGGACGGAACGTATACCTTTTACAGCGTATCCCGTTCCGGCGTGCTGTACACACTGGATCTGGAGCCGGCGGCTTTAAGTGCGGATGACGTTTGGGAAAAGCTGGACCGTATTCAAAAAATCTCCCGGGAGGTTTTCGAACAGGCACAGGAGTCGCTTTGGGACGCACGGAGGCTGGCGCGCGGCCTGCCCACCAACCGGGAACTGAAGCCGGTTGCGGAACAGTTTTACAAGGACTACACACAGCATTATGCGGAAGGCCGCTGGAAAACCGTCGCCCGGTATGACGAGGAAACGATCCGGCACATTCTGAATATCGTCTGTTCGAATCTGCAAGGGGGCGGCAAAAATCAGCAGGCCGCTTGGGACAGAATGTTCCGGGACCTTGTCCAGGCAAAGGTGTTTCGAACCCAACGCGATATTTAAAAAATAAAAAGCGCAAAAGTATTGACAACGGCGTTATTATTGGATATACTAGATAAGCACCTTAAAGAGGCGCAGACAATTTATATCGCGGGGTGGAGCAGTCCGGTAGCTCGTCGGGCTCATAACCCGAAGGTCGTCAGTTCAAATCTGGCCCCCGCAACCATCTATGATTACGCCGTCAGCTTCGTTGCTGGCGGCGTAGTTCGTTTTTACTTCCTTCATAAACGGCACATCAGCATTCCCTTTGGCCCAATCAGCCGTGGAACGGATGCCAATGAGGTCTTCGTATACGTCCACACTAAAAATATATTTGCACAGCGGCTCCTTGGTGCAGTCCGGGTTTTCCTGTAAGGCACGAATGTCCTCAGACAGTTCCCCTGTCCGCTGCGCCCGTGTCACTTCTGCCTGCGGTCCCTTAAGCCATGGGCGCAGCCCGTGGCCGATTTATGGTCTGCCGTATTGGTTTCCGCCCTTTATCTTGCAACGGTCCAAAGAATGTCAAGAGAGGAACGGTATCATGAAAGGCGCCCGAGCCGCTGGCGCCGGAGCTCATCCTTCACGCCACCGCGGACAGGGAGCTTGCCTGAAAAGACAGGAGCTGAGCTGACCGCAAGGCATCGAACATACCACACACCGTATCCAGGGAGGCTATATGCTGAAAATATTTTTGTGTGAACCCATCCATCCCCGCGCGCTGGCGCTGCTTAAAACCAGGGCTGAGGTTTTTTCGGACCCCGCCTGTCTGGGCCGGGCCGACGCAGCCATCAGCCGAAACCTGCGCATGGACGCAGCTTTTCTGGAGCAGTGCCCGGCTTTGAAGGTCATCGGCATACACGGCACGGGCACGGACAGAGTGGACCTGGCTGCGGCAGCGCAGCGCGGTGTGCGTGTGGTATATGCCCCGGGCGAAAACGCGCAGTCTGTGGCGGAGCTTATCGTAGGACTGACCCTCGCTCTGGCGCGGCGGGTATATCTGGCGGACCGCATGCTGCAAACCGGCGAAGCCCTCGCCATAGCAGATGCACGGCTGACGGGCATGGAGCTGCACGGCAAAACGCTGGGCCTTGTGGGCGTGGGCAGCATCGCCCGACGTGCCGCAGAGATGTTCCGCCGTGCGTTCGGCATGAGCATTGTAGGGTATTCGCCTTCTCTGACAGAGGAACGCGCGGCATGCCTGGGTATAGCCCGCTGCACTTGTGTACGCGAGGTATTTGCCCGGGCGGACGTTGTGAGCATCGGCGTACCCCTCACGCCTCAGACGCGCGGGCTTGTAGGTACGGCGGAGCTTGCCGCGGCAAAGCCCGGCGCGCTGCTCGTCAATACGGCGCGGGGCGGCGTGGTGGACGAGGATGCATTGTACCGCGCTCTGACGCAGGGCCCTCTGGGAGCTGCCGCCTGCGATGTGCTCGCCCACGAGCCGCCCGCGCCCGGCCTGCCGCTGCTGCGTTTGCCCAACTTTCTGGCGACGCCGCATCTCGGTGCAGCCACGGACGAAGCGCTGCTGCGTGTTGGCATGTGCGTTGTGGAGCAGATCTTCACCGTGCTGGACGGCAAAACGCCCGCTCATGAATGCATCGGCACAACAGACCGGACGGATGTAGAATCAGAACACAAATGAAAAAACGGATTTGATGATAACGCGGGATTTATTGAGAAATAAGAGCGGAGGGAAGAATTTGAATCTGATCCGAATCGGCATAGAAGATGCTCGCAAATTGTGGCAAATGCAGACAGAAGCATTTCAGGATTTATATAAAAAGTACCAAGACACGGAAAACAGCCCTGCGGCTGAAAATATTGATAAAACCATTATGAGGTTGCAGCAGCCCTTCACCTATTACTATTTTATTCAGGAATTCGATGAAAACGTCGGCGCAGTACGGGTCGTTGACAAAGGAGAAAAAGACACAGCTAAAAGAATATCTCCTATTTTTGTGCTTCCTCAATATCAACGGCTCGGCATTGCACAAAAAGCCATCCGTATGGTTGAAGCTCTGCATGGCAGTTCAAATTGGGAATTAAGTACGATTTTACAAGAAAAGGTGAATTGCCGTCTTTACGAAAAAATGGGTTACCGTCAGACGGGAAAAACAGAAGTTATTACCGATAAAATGACGCTGGTATTTTACAAAAAGGACTGAGCTGCAAAAGACAGCTGAAAGCCCAAGCCTTAAGGGGATGGTCCTAAAAACGGAAATCGCCGTCGTGCGGAGCGCCACGTTTTCGGCGCCGCCCTTCGCAGGGAGGCCGCAGCGCGCCCGACACGCGCTGGCACGCTGCCTGCGCCCTCCCCGTTGCGGCCTCTGCTTTCCCGTCTTTTTCCAACAATACGAATCGGGGCGCCCTCCGCAAGGAAGGCGCCCCGATTCATACTTTTTGTGTCGTCTTGATAAATACGGCAGCGTCAATGACCACGCCCGGCGCCGCCGCCGCGAAAGCCGCCGATAGGTATTCCGAATGCGGAAGGCGGATTGCGCCTTCATAAAAAAAACGGCGGACAAATATCCGCCGTTTCTATCAGGAGTTCATCAGGCTACCCGCGCTTTCTGCGATAT
>ENA-OWPN01000906-OWPN01000906.1-human-gut-metagenome-genome-assembly--contig:-NODE-906-length-32515-cov-4.425015_pt1 | contig 32515 bp, 24 predicted proteins | sample MGYA00248266_ERZ651850 | MGnify/ENA primary metagenome ERZ651850 (study PRJEB26924, sample SAMEA4378296) | human gut metagenome | biome: human gut; feature: human-associated habitat; material: faeces... | reverse complement strand
ATATTGCTGAAGTATTAGGAGCGAAAGATAGAAGAGACGGATATATTGAAGGAAACGGATACCAGGTGACCTGGACATTCGGTCACCTCTGTACACTTAAGGAACCGCACGAATATACCCCGAACTGGAAATCATGGAGCTTGGGAAGTTTGCCCATGATACCGCCGCGTTTCGGAATAAAACTGATCAGCAACCCTACTTATGAAAAGCAATTCCATACGATAGAGACTCTTATGCAGAAAGCCGACATGATCATAAACTGTGGTGATGCCGGGCAGGAAGGAGAGTTAATTCAGCGTTGGGTGATGCAGAAAGCCGGTGCACACTGTCCGGTAAAGCGTCTGTGGATTTCATCTTTGACGGAAGAAGCCATTCGGGAAGGTTTTGCCAAATTGAAAGATCAGAAAGAATTCCAACCGCTTTATGAGGCAGGATTAAGTCGTGCAATAGGTGACTGGTTATTGGGAATGAATGCAACACGGCTTTATACCATGAAGTATGGGCAGAATAAGCAGGTACTTTCTATCGGTCGTGTGCAGACACCTACATTGGCACTGATTGTAAACCGGCAGTTGGAAATAGAGAACTTTGTGCCCAAGCAGTATTGGGAATTGAAGACAGTGTATCGGGATACGACATTCTCCGCTATCATCAGGAAGAGTGAAGAAGAATTGGTTCTGGAAGCTGAAAAGAATAAGGAGGCAATTGCTGCCGGGAAGAAACCTAAAAAGGAAGAAGAGAATAGAGGTATCGACCCTATTGCCAACCAGGAACAGGGTATGGCACTGTTGGAACAGATCAGGAATTCTCCTTTTACGATTACGGATGTAATCAAGAAAGAAGGAAAAGAAGCTCCCCCCCGTTTGTTTGACTTGACTTCCTTACAGGTGGAATGTAATAAGAAGTTTGCTTATTCTGCCGATGAGACTTTGAAAATCATCCAGTCATTATATGAAAAGAAAGTGGCTACCTATCCTCGTGTAGATACCACCTTTCTGAGTGATGACATTTATCCAAAATGTCCGGGTATCTTGAAGGGTTTGCGTGATTATGCAACATTTACAACACCTTTGGATGGGACCACTTTATTGAAATCGAAGAAGGTATTTGATAACTCAAAGGTAACAGATCACCATGCCATTATTCCTACCGGACAATATCCGCAAAACCTGACAGATATGGAACGTCGTGTATTCGACTTGATAGCCCGCCGGTTCATAGCAGTATTCTATCCTGATTGTAAGTTTGCTACTACTACTGTACTGGGCGCAGTGGAAGAAATAGAATTCAAGACTACCGGAAAGCAGATTTTGGAACCGGGTTGGAGAGTTATATTCGGAACTCCGGGTACACAGTCACAGGAAGAAAAAGATCCGGGAGATGAAGAAAATGTATTGCCGGCTTTTGTGAAAGGTGAAAGCGGTCCTCATGTACCCGATTTATATGAGAAATGGACACAACCTCCCCGTCCTTATACTGAAGCTACTTTGCTGCGTGCTATGGAAACAGCAGGTAAGTTGGTGGATAACGATGAATTGAGGGATGCATTGAAGGAGAACGGAATCGGTCGTCCATCCACACGTGCCGCTATTATTGAGACTTTATTTAAACGTAATTATATCCGCAAAGAGAAGAAGAACCTGATAGCTACACCTACAGGAGTCGAGCTTATACAGATTATCCATGAAGAGTTATTGAAATCTGCTGAACTAACGGGTATCTGGGAAAATAAGCTCCGTAAGATTGAGAAGAAAACCTTTAGTGCTGCACAATTCCTTGAGGAGCTGAAACAGATGGTTTCTGAGGTTGTGATGAGTGTACTTTCAGATAATAGCAATCGTCATATTACTATTGTGCAGGCGGTGGAGGAAGCATCCGGTAGTAGTAAGAAGCAAGGTGGAAAGGCGGTAAAAGAGAAAGATACTACCAAACCTAAACGCCAAAGTAAACTGCGCAAGAAGGTTGTGGAAACAAATGCTGCTGACACTTCTCAAATACAAACTATTGAGGGGCAGACCTGCCCATTGTGTGGTAAAGGAACCGTGATCAAGGGGAAAACGGCTTATGGTTGCTCGGAGTGGAAGAACGGATGTACTTTCCGTAAACCATTTGAATAAATGATGGTCATACAATAATCAGCCGACTTTTCAGTTTATATGAATGATAACTTGTGAGGCATGAAATTATATAAACTGTTTTTATTTCTTCTTTGTGCTATCTTATTTCTCACTTCTTGTGGAGTGGGGCGGAGTCTGCGTCAGGCAGAGCAAAGTTATGCCCGTGGAGAATACTTTGATGCTGCACGTCATTACAAAACGGCCTATACCCGTACTCCTCCTAAAGATCGTTCGCAACGAGGTGTGCTTGCCTACAAACAAGGTGACTGCTACCGCCGTATCAATTACACGTTGAAGGCTAAAGCTGCCTATATGAATGCCGTCCGTTATCGCTATCCGGATACTCTTTCTCATTTTTATCTGGCGGAGATGCTTCGTAAGAATGGCGAATATACTGCTGCCATACCTTATTATGAGAATTATCTTGCTTGTGCACAGAATCAGTCTGATATAAAAGGGCGTAAAGACTCTCTGGCACATATCGGAATCACTTCTTGTTCTTTGGCACAGGAGTGGAAAAAAAATCCTACTCGTCATATTGTAAAGCGCATCCCTATTCTTGTTTCCCGCCGTAGTGATTATTCTCCCATGTATGCGGGCAATGATCCTGATATCCTATATTTAACTTCTACCCGTAACGAAGCCAAAGGTGCCGATCTGAATGGCATTACCGGCATGAAAAGTGCTGATATATTCCACTCCAAGCGAAATGAAAAGAAGCAATGGCAAAAGCCTGAACCGCTTGCCTCGGAAGTAAATAGTGAATTTGAAGAAGGGGCTTGTTCTTTTTCGGCAGATGGTAAAACGATGTATTTCACTCGTTGCCGGACATTGCCCAATGCACCGGCTTATGCAGAGATATATGTTTCTCAACGTGCCGGGGCAGAGTGGGGGAGTCCTCAGAAGTGTGCAATCCTGAATGATACCCTTTCTTCTGTTGCCCACCCTGCATTATCTCCTGCAGGTGATTATCTATATTTCGTATCTGATATGCCAGGTGGACAGGGAGGGCTGGATTTATGGCGTATCAACGTGACTCGTGATGGTTTCGGTTATGTCGATAATCTGGGACCTGAAATTAATACTTCCGGTGATGAAATGTTTCCCTCTTTTGCACCGGATGGTACCCTGTATTTCTCTTCCACCGGACATCCCGGCATGGGTGGTCTGGATATCTTTCGTGCTGTGTCGGATAGCCTGACGGGGCGTTGGCGTGTTGAGAATATGAAATCTCCGGTAAATTCGCAAAGTGATGATTTTGGTATGACGTTCGAACCGGGTGCGCCCAATCGAGGCTTTTTCTCTTCTAACCGGGGAGATGCCCGTGGATGGGATCACATTTACAGTTTTGAGCTTCCGGAGACACATCATATCTTGAAAGGATTGGTTTATGATAAAGAGGGGGATGTACTTTCTGATGCGCTGGTTACTTTGGTGGGAGAGGATGGTACTTATATGAAGATCAATGTGAAGAAGGATGGAACTTTTACTCAGGAACTTACACCGGGATGCTGTTATGCCTTGCTTGCCTCTTGTCGTGGTTATCTGAATGACAAAGAGGAGTTGATGACAGAAGATATTAATGAGGATCGTCATTATGAACTTGAGTTTCCTTTGTCTTCCATTACCCGTCCTGTACTGATAGAGAATATCTTCTATGAGTTTGACCGGGCTGACCTGACTCCGGAATCTACAGTAGCCTTGGATGAGTTGATACAATTACTAAATGATAATCCGAATGTTGCTATCGAACTCGCCGCACATTGCGATTATAAAGGGAATGATGATTATAATCTTCGTCTTTCGCAGCGTCGTGCAGAATCTGTAGTACGCTATTTAATTAAAGGAGGCATTGATTCGGAACGTCTCACACCGAAAGGGTATGGAGAGCAACAGCCTAAGACAGTCACTAATTTCACTCTGAAATCTGCACCTTTCCTGAAGGTGGGAGATGTATTGACAGAAGAGTTTATAAAAAATCTCCCACTGGAACAGCAGGAGATTTGTAATGCTATTAATCGTCGCACAGAATTTAAAGTGCTGCGAACCACGTATCAATGAGTTACGAGGTACAAGCTAATACTTTAAATGAAATTCAACGACTGCTTCGATTCCTTTTCGGAAAATATCCAATGGGAAGTTCTCATTCGGTGAATGGATAGCATTTGATTCCAGTCCGAATCCCATAAGTACAGTCTTGATTCCAAGTACTTGCTCGAATGTGGAGATGATAGGAATACTTCCTCCCCGGCGTACTGCAAGTGGTTTCTTCCCGAATGCTTTTTCAAAACCTTTCTCGGCCGCCTGATAGGCTGGAAGGCTGATTGGGCATACATAGCCTTGTCCTCCATGCATGGGTGTCACTTTTACCTGTACGGTATCCGGAGCGATGCTTAGGATATAATCTGCAAACATTTGGGAAATCTTGTGATGATCCTGATGGGGAACCAGGCGACAAGAAACTTTGGCTGTAGCTTTTGAGGGAAGCACTGTCTTGGAACCTTCGCCGGTATATCCGCCCCAAATGCCACAAACGTCGAAAGAGGGGCGACAACTGTTACGCTCCAGAGTGCTGTATCCTTTTTCTCCGAATAGCTCTTTTACACCAATGGCTGCCTTATATTTTTCTTCATTGAAAGGGATATGGGCGATCATGTCACGTTCCGCCTGTGGAACTTCTTCTACATCATCGTAGAAACCGGGCACTGTGATACGTCCATCGGCATCTACTACTTTGGCAATCATTCCGCATAATACATTAATGGGATTGGCAACGGCACCTCCGAAATGTCCTGAGTGTAAGTCACGGTTAGGTCCGGTTACTTCAATTTCCCAGTATGCCAATCCGCGAAGACCTGTAGTCAGTGAGGGCAGGTCGGCACCCAACATACTGGTATCCGATACCAGAATAATATCTGCTTTTAATAATTCTTTATGCTCCTCACAGAAAGCTTCCAGACTGGGTGAACCGATTTCTTCTTCACCTTCAAAGATGAATTTGACATTGTTCTTTAGCATGCCATGTTTCACCAGATATTCGAATGCCTTTACCTGAATGAATGATTGCCCTTTATCGTCATCGGCACCACGGGCCCAAATGTGCCCATCGCGGATTTCCGGTTCAAAGGGATTGCTTTTCCATAGCTCCAACGGTTCTGCCGGCATTACATCATAATGTGCATATACCAAAACTGTCTTTGCTGCCGGGTCTACTATCTTTTGTCCGAAAACAATCGGATTGCCTTTCGATGGCATTACCAGTGCTTCGTCTGCACCTGCTTCAAGCAATAGTTGTGCCCAGCGTTCTGCACAAGCCAACATGTCGTCATGATGTTCAGGTTTTGCACTGATACTTGGAATACGGATGAGGCTGAACAAGTCTTCCAGCATCTTCGATTCATTCTCTGAAATGTATTTCTGTATTTCGTTCATAAATATATATGATAAGGTGATAAAGTGATAGGGTGATAGAGTGATAAGGTGATAGGATAATGTCACTTTATCACCCTATCACTTTATCACTTTACTATCCTATCACCCTACCACTTCTATAATTGTGTAGTACGGTCAATCAGATAGAAGTCCAGTATTGTCAAGGCAGCCATAGCTTCTACTATAGGCACTGCGCGTGGTAATACGCATGGATCATGACGACCGCGAGCTTTCAATGTTGTATCTATACCATCTATATTGACTGTATGTTGCTCCATCAATACAGTGGCTACCGGTTTAAAGGCAACCCGGAAGAAGATGTCTTGTCCGTTACTGATACCGCCTTGGATACCACCGGAATGGTTGGTTTTCGTTTCAATGCGTCCGCAGTTATTGAAGAATACATCGTTTTGTTCCGAGCCTTTTTGTTTCAGACCTTTAAATCCGTCACCATACTCAAATGCTTTAGCTGCATTGATGCTGAGCATACCGGAAGCAAGAGCAGCATGTAACTTACCGAATACGGGTTGGCCTAATCCGATGGGGCATCCTTTGATGACACAGGTCACTACGCCGCCAATGGTATCACCTTCTCCTTTGGTCTTGAAAATAAGCTCCTCCATCTCTTTTGCCTTTACTGGATCCGGGCAGCGTACTGGATTCGTTTCTATTAAATCAAGATCATAAGCAGTATAGTTTTCTTCCAGACGGATTGGACCTACTTGCGAGGTATATGCTGTGATTTTCACCCCCAGTTGACGGAGTGCCTGTTTGGCAAGGGCACCTGCCACTACGCGGGAAATGGTTTCGCGTGCTGATGAGCGACCACCGCCACGGTAATCACGGATACCATATTTTACCTTATAAGTATAGTCAGCATGCGAAGGACGGTATACCTCTTTCATGTTATCATAATCACTGGAATGTTGATTTTCATTCCATACAATGAATCCAATGGGACATCCTGTTGATTTGCCTTCAAAGATACCTGAAAGGAATTCTACTTTATCGCCTTCTTTCCGGGCCGTAGTAATAAGAGACTGTCCGGGACGGCGACGATCTAGTTCCGCTTGCACGAAATCCATGTCAATGCGGATGCCCGCGGGAAATCCATCTATGACGCCTCCGATGCCTTTACCATGTGACTCCCCAAAGCTGGTAAGGCGGAGAATGTTGCCGAATGAGTTGAACATAATCTTTTGCTTTAATGGTTTATGTATAAGGTTTATTCATGCCAAATCCTTTGAATAAAAGCTTTTGGTTGCATAAAGATAACAAATAGTTATGGATTTTTCTTATGAAAAGGGAGAAATATTATATTTTTTATGGAATGATGAGCTCTTTTCTCAGGGCAAACGATTTGTTTCAAAGCATGAAATGAATTGTTTCCCGGTATGAAACAAGTTGTTTCACACTGAGAAACATTCTGTTTCAAGTAATGAAACTGTTTGTTTCATACTGGGAAACAAATGCCGCGTAGACTGTCTCATTTCAGTTGGTTGTTTCTGAAAAAACACTTGCGGCTGCGAAGGCTTACACTTGCGCAAGTGTTGATCAACGGACCTGCAATCATTACCTTTCGCAGCCGCAAGTGTTTGCTTTATTTTTAAGTGAATCGAAAGGTGGTAATTTACTCTCTAATGCTTAAAAAAAGAACATACCAGTTTTAGAATAGACCTTGCCTAATATCTTAAAAAACTGTTATTTTGCACCCCGAAATCTTATTAAATTTAAAAGAAACATGACTACCCGGTGACGGGGAGCTATTATTAATTAAAGGAGAACAATATGAAGAAGAATTTATTTTATTTGTTTGCATTGATTTGTTCAATGAGTCTGTTCACTGCTTGTAGTGATGATGATGAAGAAGTAAGCCCTTGGGCTGGAACTTATAAAATGGCGGATTACACGACAGCAGATTATGAATGGACCAAAGATGAGACAATTTCCAATTGGCCTATGACAGGTGCGTTGTATTCGGATTGGCAATATACTGGTGATGACGATTATCCATCAATACTTGCTGCTTTATTCCGGTATTTGGGTGGCTCTATTTTACCCCAGGCTTTGAATTCAATTACATTAGATAAAAGCGGTAACATTATTGCCGACTATGTGGCTGGTCCGGAAATAGCAATGGATCCTACTACGATAATGTCGATTTTCATTACAGGTGCTTTTCCAACAGCAAGTAGTGTGAAAGCTGATTTTGCGACAGGTGGCTTTACTACCTCTCCTAAGGAACTGGCATACTGGAGCGAGAATAATGGGAAATTTGTTGTAAAGCTAAATATTCCTGCTATCATAACAGCAGCTACCGGAAGTGATGCAAGTGGTCTGACTAGTATTATAGAAACTGTTTTGAATGGAGATCCGGCTACTGTTAAAACATTGCTTGGGGGAATTTTGAATGTTGATCTGAGTGGTTTACAGAATGCTACTATTAGCCAGATTGCAAGTTGGGCTAAAGATGGAATTCCTATGAATATTAGAATTGCTGACAATGGGCATACTTATATTTATTTGGATAAGAGTGCATTTGATAATCTGTTTACACTTCGTGATACAGGTGAGGTGGATGATTGGGGAGATCCGCAGTGGACAAATGATTTGATGATACTTTGGAATGCATTGGTTGAGGGTGGCGTAGTACCGGAAGAGGCGCAGGCCGCTGGATTTATGATTCAGTTGATTGGATCATATTGGAAAGTTACAACAAGCTTTAATTTAGGCTTGGATTTAGTGAGAAACTAGTTCAAAAACTTTATATGTATTGGGATTAAGGATATTCGAAAGAATATCCTTAATTTTTTTATAGGGTATTGCTTTACTAGGTAATTCGATAAATAGTTTTTTATTTTATAGGTTGTTTTTGAACCAGATAGTATAGCCAGATGTTATCTTTAAAATAAAGATAAGTGATATGCTCTTAAAAATAGAACATCATTTGTTTAAAATTGACCTTTTGCATGTGTTTGAAAAGCTGTTTTTTTGCAAACTTAAATTTCGTAATGTAAAAAAGGACATTATAGCCTTCGCAGAGAAGACTTGTATTAACTAAACAACAAAATTATGAAGAAAAAATTATTTTACTTGTTTGCATTGATCTGTTCAGTGAGTTTATTTATCTCATGTAGTGATGATGATGAAATCAAGAGTCCTGTTGCTGAAACCACATTTACAGATGCTAATGGATTATCCTTAACTTATAGTGGCCAATCGATGGTGGGTAAACAAGTGCAGTTTACTCCACAGGGAAATAAAGCTGTTATAACTTTATCTGGTACCGGTATAGATTTATCTGGACTGGTACGTTCTACAGGGCAGTCTTCTGGTAGTATGGGTGTAATCCCTGGACAGGCTATTACAACGCTGAATGTTGATCTGAATATTGATGGAAATAAAGTTTCTTTTGAAGGTACGAGTGATCAAAATGGATATACCATTGCTTATAAAGGCGAAGCTGAAGGCAATTCAATGAAATTAGATTTGAATGTAACCACGCCCAAGAATGCATTGACTGGTACTTCTTGGAATCTGATACCTTTAGATTCAAAAGATGCAACGGTGCCATTGCATATTGTATGGAAGTCTACTCATACGGTTCAAATGGAAGGTATTATTAAAATGATGATTCCTATGATTCCGATTGAAGATCAAACTATTCCTAAGTTACTTTCTGCTGTTTTAGGAAAAGTTACTTTTTTGCCGGATGGAAATATTCAAGCTGAATACAAAGATAACCCGACAGACGAAGTTTTTAAAACTTCTCCTTTGAATCTGGCTATGTATACTGTTGTAAACAATCAAGTGTTTGTGCATCTGAATATCAATCAGATTATGGCAATTACGGCGAATCCGGATACTCGTGCATCTTTGGAAGAGGCTTTACCGCAATTAATAGCTATTGTGTTGCCTATGTTGAGTAATGGTATTCCGGTATCTTACGCACAAGATGGTGATAATATGGCATTTTATTTGGGCTACGATGTAATGGCTCCTTTGTTGGATGTAGCTGCCAAACTCATGGAAGATGAAGAAATGAAAGCCACTGTTATAGAACTTGTTAGAGAGAATGCAGGTGAAATGGGCTTTTTGGCTGTTGCATTTGTAACGCAAATTCTGAATCAGCTTACAGATATTGTAGCAGCTACGACAGATGTACAGATTGGAATAGATATGGTTGCTGCAAAATAATAGCCTTATTTATAGTTGATTAGCATTGAAAATATAGTTAAAAAGATGTTCTGTATTATATAATTGTGTCTTTATTTTAAAATTAGAGGAACGAACTCTCTATTTTTTATTATATTTGCTCAATTTCTTATATTCCTGCATAATACTCTGTGTTAGAGGGAATTCTTTAGATTGAATAATTTAAATAGTTTGACAATGAAAAAAAGTATTTTTTATTTGTTTGCTGTAGTCTGTGCAATGTGCTTGTTTACAGCATGTAGTGATGATGACGATGATGATAACAAAAGTGTAACTGTAAATAGTGTTGTAGGTACTTATAAAGGGACATTGAAAGTTTTGCAGGAATCTATTCCTAATATTTCTATATCTCTGACAAAAGTAAGTGACAGTAAAATTAATATTGAATTAAAAAACTTCACTTTTAGTAGTATTCCTGTTGGTGATATTAAAGTGGAGTGCGATGTGTGGTCTAGTGAGAATGGATTGGAAATTACTGGATCGGGTAATGTTACAATTGCAATATTAGGTATTACTGTGCCGGTATCTGTTGAAGGTGTAGTAAATAATACTACGTTGGATATTGATATTGATATATCGGAAATACCTGCTCTTGGCTCTATAAAGGCAGAGTTTACAGGGAAGAAGTAAGAGTTTTGTTAAATAAAGCAAGCGGGAGTTATCTGTAATTGATAACTTCCGCTTTTTTATTTAAAGACTTATTTAAAAAGATGTAGTTAAGAATCATTGTTATTATGAGTTAACTCTTTATCCTTTAGATGAACTTTTCTTGATATTTAAATTAAAAATAGGACATAAATTAAGTGAAATAGGTCTTTTAGGATTGCTTAAAAAGCTGTAATTTTGCATGCTTAAAAATGCTAAATTAAAAAGAGAACATAACAGCCTTTAAAATAAGGATATTATTAACTAAACAAGAAACCTAATGAAAAAGAATTTATTTTATTTATTTGCATTGATCTGTTCAATGAGTTTATTCATAGCTTGTAGCGACGATGATCCAGATTACTCTACGGTAATTGAAGGAGAGATTGTAGGTAATTATAAAGGAACATTGGATGTCACAGTACAAGGCCAATCTTTGGGAAAGGATATTCCACAAAAAATATCTGTAGTGAAAGCAGGTCCTGCAGCTATTAATCTTTCATTGAAAGATTTTAGTTTTATGGGTATACCGGTGGGTAATGTTGAATTGAGTAATTGTGGATTATCTAAAAAAGGTGATGCTTATACTTTTACAGGTGTTCAAAAATTGGATGTGCAAGCTTTGTCTTGTACTATTAATGCTGCGGGTACTTTGGAAAATGGTCAGGTAAAGATTGACATGGATATTGCTGCCGTAGTGAATGGCGAGAATCAACAGGTAAAAGTAGTATATGAAGGAAAACGTCTTAACGGCTCAGAAAGTAGTGAAGCGAAGATGCTTAGTTTTACCTTTGATCAAAACAATGAGGCAAATACAATTGTAATTGAACAACCCAAGTTGGATGAAGCAACTAATACATTTACTTTTAGGGTACTTGATGAAGCTACTTCGGAAGAATTGAAAGCTTTGGTTCCTACTATTAAAGTATCCGAAAAAGCTACTTACTCTGCAGAAGGTGGAGCTACCGATTTTTCTCAAACAGTGGTTTATACAGTAGTTGCAGAAGATGGTACTAGTGCTATTTATAAGGTGACACTTCCCAGCAAAAACTCATTGATGAAGTTCTCTCTTGATGAATGGGAAAGTGTGAAAGAGGGAAGTTATGCTGAATATTGGGCTCCGTTACCTACAGATCAGTTAGCATCATCTAATGGTGGTGTGAAAATGGTGAATGGTAGCGCCAATCCGGTAGGATACCCTGTAATGCTAGAAGAGGCCGGGTACAAAGGAAAAGCTGCTAAGTTGGTGACTTTGGATGCAAGAGGAAATGCTTTGACCGCAAAGAATGCTCCTTTAGCTTCTGGCTCTTTGTTTACAGGCAAGTTCAATTTTAATTTTATGACAGCTATAACTGCTCCTTTGAAGATGACTGAATTTGGAATTCCTTATAATAAAGTTCCCCTGTCATTAAAAGGAGTCTATAAGTATAAAGGTGGCGATAACTATGTTGATGGCTCTGATAAGAATAATATAAAGGATAATCTTGATATAAAGGATGAATGTGCTATTCAAGCAGTTCTTTATGAGGCAGTAGGTACAGATGGTAAAGAAGTCATTCTTACGGGTCTTAATATCAATGATTCTGATTATCGTGTAGCGGTTGCACGTTTGGCAGATGGTACTGATAAGGCAGACTGGACGACATTCAATATTTCATTTGAATATTTGGAAGGCAAGGCTTATGACAAAGAGAAAACTTACAAATTGGCTATTATCTGCTCTTCAAGTAAAGAAGGTGACAAGTTTAAAGGTGCTGTAGGTAGTACACTTATTGTTGATGAACTGGAAGTTCTGGGAGAATAAGAGAATAGCATATTAGAATATAAAAAAATCCGGAAGTATTAACTTCCGGATTTTTTTGTTATTTGATTTAGCTTCTTTACTCAGCTCAGGTTAGAATGAATATCCAAATCCTACATTCAGATAAATAGGATACATGGCAAAGCTAATAGTATTGAAGTCTTTCTTGAAGATATCATTCAAGCCCCAAGTTAAGTCAGCATAGACATTCAGATGTTTGAAAGCTTTCCATTCTCCACCGAATTGTATACCCCATTGAAACTTGCGAAGATCATCAGAGAAATCATAGGTTGCAACACTTTCTCCACTAAAGTCTACACGTGAGCCTGTTTCATCAGGAGTACGGAGGTGTCCTTCGTAGACATGACCGGAGAAATCCCCTTCCAGTAAATAAGAAAAATAAGGTCCGGCTACGAGTTTCCAGCGTTTGCTGACCTTATAGTTAGCAAGAACAGGAACAGTAAGATAGGAGTTCTTTACTTTGGTTTTTACGCCTCCAGTCCACAGACCTTCCAACTCACCGCCATTAGTATTGATAATCTTCATACCATAGTTTTTGACGGTAGCTTCTGTTGTCATATTCTTAGTTTCCAGACGTAATCCCAAAGTTAATCCCCATAATTTTTTTTCATCGAGCCATTTAGTAGCATTTCCTTCGATGGAGATCGTCATGCTGGGGACATAGCTATCTATTTTACGTATTTCTTCAGGTAATGGTAGGGGGGCAGTGCCACCAATACTGAATCCTGCTTTTAAAGAATATTCCCATCCGCGGAGGTAGGATTGGGTGATACTGTGAGTTCTATCTTCCTGCGCTTTTACAGATATGCTTCCCACTATAGCCAGCAGGAATGCTATAAAAATAACGTTATATTTCTTCATAATTATTTTCGTTTTTAGTCCTCACAAATCAATTCTACTTCGTCTATATAAAGTGTGCTACCTACTGCACCTTTGAAGCGGTCACCATCTATGCTGGAAGAGAAAATGATGCCAAGTTTGTATTTCCCATTTTGAAGCTTTTGCTCATCAATAGACTTGTTATTTTGGGGTTCGAACGGTAAACTAAATTCGGTCCATTGATCTGTTTCTACAGCTGCATCTGCTTTTATCTGTGCCAGATATACAAGCTTATTGGAAGTTTTGGCATTGGTACCATCCAGCATGAATGAGTTATCATCAGCTTCATACATAATGGCATAGATATCGAATCTATCCTTTACACCACTTTGTGGTTGATTGTTTTCTGTATAAACAGGACCGGCTTTGTATTTATAATATCCTTTTAATGTTTTAGGATGCTTATAGAATTGAAAACCGAAAGTGGTTGCTTTGAGAGCACCTTCTTGTCCTGCCAATGCTTTGGTTACATCAAAATTACCAATGAACAGATTACCGGCAGCAATATACATCTTTACCATTGAACCGAAACTGCCGGTATCTTTGGTTTCTAATTTGACACATTTGCCACTGTATCCATTCTCTGATCGTACGGTAGGATAATCGATAGGACTCTTGGCCATTCCTGTTAGCGCAAAGCCTGGATTTCCACTGGACCATTGTAGTACCTTTGATATTCCCTGTGAGGTACTTGGAGCAAATTCATAGAGGATATGATAGGGAGTGTTTTCCGCAACTAGTAAGTCCTCAAAGTGATAAACTGTTGGCAGTTCTGTTGGTTTAATATTTATGGTATAAGTGGGCTTGAATTCACCATTTTCAGATGTTACTGTAAATGAGCGTGAATTACCCTCTTCACTGAAGTTATAGAAATCTCCGGTATCTCCGTCTCTGCTATTGTTGGGTTTGATGGTAGCTCCTTCCGGTAGAGTAAATTTTAGTTCTTGTTTAGTGAGGTCTGCACCTTTATGTACATATACATCGACTATTTTTTCATTCGCATTAATATTGGCCAGCTGCACATCTGCACCCGTACAACCATCAATGGCCGCTTCAGAATTAAGCGCTTCGTTTTGTATACAAGAAGATATGGCAAATGCCAAAAAGAAACACGAGGTTAGCGTTTTAATCTTCATTTAATTCAGTTTTTGGTTATTAATAATGTAAAACTCGGGCGCAAAGTTAAGTTTCTTTTTTGAAATAGAAGACTTTGCGCACGTATTAAAAACATTTTTTCTAAATTTGTGTCCATTAAAATCAGTGAAATAATGATAACGGAAACGGAGAGAAAACGGATAATCGACCTGATACATCAGGAAGTGGTGCCGGCTATTGGGTGTACAGAACCCATTGCAGTGGCATTGTGCGTAGCTAAAGCAACAGAAACACTGGAGACAAAACCGGAAAGAATAAATGTGTTGCTAAGTGCTAATATTCTAAAAAACGCTATGGGAGTGGGCATTCCGGGTACCGGAATGATTGGCTTACCCATTGCTATTGCCTTGGGAGCGCTGATAGGAAAATCAGAATATCAGTTGGAGGTGTTAAAAGACAGTACGCCTGATGTAGTGGAAGAGGGGAAACGTTTCATTGAGGAAAAGCGCATTCATATTTCGTTGAAAGAGAATATTGAAGAGAAATTATATATTGAAGTATGCTGTGAGGCCGGAGATGATAAAGCAACAGCTGTGATTGCCGGAGGACATACCACCTTTATATATATAGAACGTAACGGAGAAGTTCAATTTCAGAAACAACATACGGCAAGTTGTGAAAAAGAAGAAGAATGCCTGGAACTGACTTTACGTAAAGTTTATGATTTTGCTCTGAATACTCCGCTGGATGAGATCAGCTTTATTCTGGAAACAGCCCGCTTGAATAAGGCGGCTGCCGAACGTTCCTTTGAAGGCAATTATGGCCATGGCCTGGGTAAGATGTTGCGTGGTACTTATGAACATAAGGTGATGGGAGATAGTGTCTTCTCACATATCTTGTCTTATACATCAGGTGCTTGTGATGCTCGTATGGCAGGGGCTATGATTCCGGTAATGAGCAATTCCGGCAGTGGGAATCAAGGTATATCTGCTACTTTGCCTGTACTGGTCTTCGCTGAAGAAAATAATAAATCAGAAGAAGAGCTGATACGTGCTCTGATGTTGAGCCATCTGACGGTGATCTACATTAAACAAAGTTTGGGGCGTTTGTCTGCTTTATGTGGCTGTGTGGTTGCTGCTACAGGTTCCAGTTGCGGTATTACCTGGTTGATGGGGGGAACTTACGATCAAGTGGCTTATGCCGTTCAGAATATGATAGCCAACCTTACGGGTATGATTTGTGATGGTGCGAAGCCCAGCTGTGCGTTAAAAGTAACCACTGGTGTATCTACCGCTGTTCTTTCTGCCATCATGGCTATGGAAAACCGTTGTGTAACTTCTGTAGAAGGTATTATTGATGAAGATGTGGATCAAAGTATCCGTAATCTGACCAAGATAGGGTCGAAGGGAATGAATGAAACGGATAAATTGGTACTGGAGATAATGACGGGGAAATAGTGATTAGTGGTGAGTGATTAGTGATTAGAAACTGTGCAGCATAATAGCGCAGCATGCTAATCACTAATCACTTACCGTTAATCACTATCTTAATGATTGCATCCGCATCCGCATCCCTGGTGATCGTGATCGCCGCATCCGTCGCCGCAATCGTCACCACAGCTATCGCAACCGCAACTACATCCACCACCGCTCATCATACGAGCGATTTCAGCTAATTCTTCATTGGTTGCCGGGCGGCTTTCTATTACTTCACCTACAAAGTTCAGGTCGCAACCTGCCAAGGGGTGATTCATATCCATTACCACTACGTCTGCTTTTATTTCTTGTACGGTTCCGTTGATACGCTGACCTTCAGAGGTCATCAAAGGCACTACGTTACCGGCTACAATACGTTCGTTATCGAATTTACCATCTACTTCAAAGATTTGCTTCGGAAGGTCGATTACATGTTCTTCGTCAAAGTCACCGTAAGCATCTGCACAAGCGATTGTGAAATCAAACTTATCACCTGCTTTCAGACTTTTCACCTGATCTTCGAAAGACTCTAAAGTCAGACCCAGACCGGAAATGAATTGGAAAGGGTGTTCTGCGGTGGCTTCTTCGGTGAAATCTTTTTCACCATCTTCTATAGCGTATAATTTATAAGCTACGGTAATGTACTTGTTTTCTACTGTTTCCATTGATATATTCCTACTGTTTTAAGTTAGTAATTCCTGTTTTTTCTTTTTGGAAGGGACAAAGATACGAATAATTTAGTTGGCGAATGAGTAAGCTCTTGTAATTTTCAGATTATTAAATGCTTCGAACCCTCTTGAATAATTCCTGTTCATGGTAGCGAATTACTCAGATTTGCCTTAAATAAGTGATAAAATAAGATTTTAATGCGGGGTTTTCTTACGATTAATCATAATAATCTCATTTTTTTCTTCAAATTGTTTGGAGTTTATAAAAAAGCCCTTACCTTTGCAGCACGATTAACGAAAACAGTAAAGTAAATAAAGTTATGAACTTACATACATCTATTAACCTGGCAGTCTTGCATATTATTCGCGTCGTGGTCCTGGAATCAAGAGCGTGAGAAAGGTTGTGTATGTATTCGTACGTTAAGATATCAATTTAGGAGCCTTTCTCACCATATGTGAGGAAGGCTTTTTAATTAAAAGGAGATTTGAAGATGAAACACCAATTACGCAGTTCGTTCAGCACACAAGGCCGCCGTATGGCAGGGGCTCGTGCGTTGTGGATGGCAAATGGCATGAAGAAAGAGCAATTAGGAAAACCTATTATCGCAATAGTCAACTCATTTACACAGTTTGTCCCGGGACATGTGCATCTGCACGAAATCGGACAACAGGTGAAAGCTGAGATTGAGAAGCTGGGATGCTTTGCTGCCGAATTCAACACGATTGCCATTGACGATGGTATTGCGATGGGACACGATGGAATGCTTTATTCGCTTCCTTCACGTGACATCATTGCCGACAGCGTAGAGTATATGGTGAATGCGCATAAAGCGGATGCGATGGTTTGTATCAGTAACTGCGACAAGATTACTCCGGGTATGTTGATGGCAGCAATGCGCCTTAATATCCCTACTGTATTCGTTTCAGGCGGACCGATGGAAGCCGGCGAATGGAACGGTCAGCATCTGGATTTGATCGATGCTATGATTAAGTCGGCTGATGAAAGTGTAAGTGATGCCGATGTGGCTCAGATAGAACAACATGCTTGTCCTTCTTGTGGTTGTTGTTCCGGTATGTTTACCGCTAACTCAATGAACTGTCTGAACGAAGCCATCGGACTGGCATTGCCGGGTAACGGTACGATTGTAGCTACTCATGCCAATCGCACGCAGCTGTTCAAGGATGCTGCCAAACTGATTGTTGAAAATGCTTATAAATATTATGAAAATGGGGATGACAGTGTGCTTCCTCGTAGCATCGCTACCCGTCAGGCTTTTCTGAATGCTATGACGCTGGATATTGCGATGGGTGGTTCTACCAACACAGTGCTTCACCTCTTGGCTGTAGCACACGAGGCAGAGGCAGATTTCAGTATGGATGACATCGATATGCTGTCACGTAAGACTCCCTGTCTGTGTAAGGTTGCCCCGAATACTCAGAAGTATCACATTCAAGACGTAAATCGTGCCGGAGGCATCATCGCTATCATGAGCGAGCTTGCCAAAGGCGGATTAGTCGATACGAACGTAAAGCGTGTAGACGGTATGACGCTGGCGGATGTAATCGACAAATACGGTATTACCAGCCCGAATGTTTGCGAAGAAGCTGTGAAGAAATATAAGAGCGCTGCTGCCGGAAAGTTCAATCTGGTACTGGGTTCGCAAGATGTCTATTATAAAGAATTGGATACTGACCGTGCCGGAGGTTGCATTCGCGATCTGGAACATGCTTATAGCAAAGACGGTGGTCTGGCAGTATTGAAAGGTAATATCGCTCAGGATGGCTGTGTAGTGAAAACGGCAGGTGTGGATGAAAGCATCTGGAAATTTACAGGTCCTGCTAAAGTGTTCGATTCACAAGACGCTGCTTGCGATGGCATCCTTGCCGGGAAAGTGGTCAGTGGTGATGTTGTGGTCATTACACACGAAGGTCCGAAAGGCGGTCCCGGTATGCAGGAAATGCTCTATCCGACTTCTTACATCAAATCGCGCCATCTGGGCAAAGAATGTGCACTGATTACGGACGGTCGTTTCAGTGGCGGTACGTCAGGATTGAGTATTGGACATATTTCTCCCGAAGCAGCTGCCGGAGGTAATATTGGTAAGATTCAGGATGGTGACATCATTGAGATTGATATCCCCGGACGTGCTATCAACGTCAAACTGACGGATGAGGAACTGGCTGCTCGCCCGATGACTCCCGTCACCCGTCAACGCGAAGTCTCAAAGAGCCTGAAGGCATATGCCAGTATGGTAAGTTCTGCCGATAAGGGTGCAGTGAGACTGATTTAGTTGAGAGTGGAGAGTTGAGAATTGAGAGTTTAACTTGAAAATAGAAGAGATGAAAGATATAATAACAGGCGCTGAAGCATTGATGCGTTCCTTGGAACATCAGGGAGTAAAGACCATTTTCGGATATCCGGGTGGCTCCATCATGCCGGTATTTGACGCTTTATACGACCATCGGAAGACATTGAACCACATCTTGGTTCGACACGAACAGGGTGCTACTCATGCCGCGCAAGGCTTTGCCCGCGTATCAGGCGAAGTAGGTGTCTGCCTGGTGACGAGTGGTCCCGGAGCGACGAATACGATAACAGGTATCGCAGATGCTATGATAGACAGTACCCCTTTGGTAGTAATTGCCGGTCAGGTAGGTACGGGATTCCTTGGAACGGATGCTTTCCAGGAAGTTGACCTGGTAGGTATTACGCAGCCTATCACGAAGTGGAGCTATCAGATTCGTAGTGCCGAAGATGTGCCTTGGGCTGTAGCCCGCGCTTTCTATGTTGCAAAAAGCGGTCGCCCCGGTCCTGTTGTATTGGATTTTGCCAAGAATGCACAAGTAGAGAAAAGTGAATATGCTCCTGCCAAGTTGGATTACATCCGTAGTTACCAGCCTGTTCCCGAAATGGATGAAGAGGCTGTGAGCCAGGCTGCTGAACTGATCAATAGCGCTGAACGTCCATTGGTATTGGTAGGACAGGGGGTTGAGTTAGGTGATGCACAACAGGAACTACGCGCTTTCATAGAAAAAGCCGGAATACCTGCCGGTTGTACACTGTTGGGACTCTCTGCTTTGCCTACTGCGCATCCTTTAAATAAAGGTATGCTGGGAATGCACGGTAACTTGGGACCGAACATCAATACGAATAAGTGCGATGTACTTATCGCCGTAGGTATGCGCTTTGACGACCGTGTAACCGGAAAGTTGGATACGTATGCCAAACAGGCGAAAATCATTCATTTCGATATAGACCCTGCTGAGATAGATAAGAATGTGAAGACAGATATTGCCGTGTTGGGTGACTGTAAGGAGACTCTTGCTGCCGTTACGGCACTTCTGAAACCTGCTACTCACCAGGAATGGTTGGATAGCTTCTTGCCTTACGAGGAAGTAGAGGAAGAAAAGGTGATCCGTCCTGAATTGCATCCGGCAAGTAAATCTTTGAGTATGGGAGAAGTGATCCGTGCCGTAAGTGAGGCAACGAATCATGAAGCTGTATTGGTTACTGATGTTGGTCAGAATCAGATGATGTCTGCCCGTTACTTTAAGTATAGTAAGGAACGTAGCATTGTAACTTCCGGTGGGTTGGGTACAATGGGCTTCGGACTTCCCGCAGCAATCGGTGCAACTTTCGGACGTCCCGACCGCACCGTATGTGTATTTATGGGTGATGGTGGTCTGCAAATGAACATTCAGGAGATGGGAACCATTATGGAACAGAAAGCTCCCGTTAAGATGATCTTGCTGAATAATAACTTCCTGGGTAATGTACGCCAGTGGCAAGCGATGTTCTTCAATCGTCGCTATTCGTTCACTCCGATGCTGAATCCGGATTATATGAAGATAGCTTCTGCCTATGACATCCCTTCACGACGTGTAATGACGCGTGAAGAACTGAAAGGTGCAATAAAGGAAATGCTTGCTACGGATGGTCCGTTCCTGTTGGAAGCCTGCGTTATGGAAGAAGGCAATGTGTTGCCGATGACACCTCCGGGTGGTTCGGTAAACCAGATGTTGCTGGAATGCTAATTTTATTCTTCGTTCTTAATTCTTAATTTAGTATGGATAAGACATTATATACGATAATCGTTCATTCGGAGAACTTCGCCGGTTTGCTGAACCAGGTAACCGCAGTGTTTACCCGTCGCCAGATCAATATCGAGAGTCTGAATGTTTCGGCTTCGTCCATCAAGGGCGTACATAAGTACACCATTACCGCATGGACGGATAAAGACACCATTGAGAAAGTGACCAAGCAAATCACCAAGAAGATAGATGTGCTGCAAGCACACTACTTCACGGATGATGAGATCTATCAGCACGAAATTGCATTGTATAAGATAACAACCCCGATACTGGAAGAAAAACCGGAGGTATCGAAAGTAATCCGCAAGTATAATGCACGTATCGTAGAGGTGAATGCTGTGTTTGCTATCGTAGAGAAGAATGGTATGGGTGAAGAAATCACCAATCTTTATGACGAGCTGCGTGCCCTTGATTGTGTACTTCAGTTTGTTCGTTCAGGACGTGTGGCTATCACCACAAGTTGCTTCGAACGTGTGAACGAATACCTTGCCGACCGTGAAACGAAATATCGCTTGAAAAAAGAAAAGGAGCAAAACAATGAGTGAGAATAGTAGTAAGATAGGAAAATATCAGTTTGTAGCGGAGCCTTTTCATGTGGACTTTACCGGGCGTCTTACCATGGGCGTGTTGGGAAACCATTTGCTGAATTGCGCTGGTTTCCATGCCAGTGACCGTGGATTCGGTATAGCTACGCTGAATGAAGACAACTACACATGGGTACTCTCCCGCCTTGCCATCGAACTGGATGAAATGCCTTTTCAGTATGAAGACTTTACCATCTGGACTTGGGTGGAGAATGTATACCGCCTTTTCACAGATCGTAACTTTGCCTTGTTGGACAAAGACGGAAAGAAGATTGGCTATGCGCGTTCCGTATGGGCTATGATTAACCTCAATACCCGCAAGCCTGCTGATTTGCTGGCATTGCACGGAGGTAGCATTGTAGATTATGTGTGCGATGAACCTTGCCCTATCGAGAAACCTTCACGCATCAAAGTGACTTCTACCGAACCGGTAGCTACATTGAAAGCTAAATACAGCGATATCGACATCAACGGACATGTGAACAGTATCCGCTACATCGAACATATCATGGACTTGTTTCCGATAGAGATGTATAAGGAAAAGCGTATCCGTCGTTTTGAAATGGCTTATGTAGCCGAAAGTTATTACGGCGACGAACTTACACTCTATAAAGATGAGTTGGGCGATGGAGCTTTCGATATTGAAGTGAAGAAGAATGGCAGCGAAGTCGTTTGTCGTTCGAAAGTGATATTTACAGAGAAATAATTTTATTAATCATTAGTTGGCGTAAGCCACAAATAAAAAACTAAAAAAGAAAATGGCACAATTGAATTTTGGCGGTGTTACTGAGAATGTAATGACACGCGAAGAATTTCCTTTGGAAAAAGCACGTGAAGTTTTGAAAGATGAAACAATTGCAGTGATCGGTTATGGTGTACAGGGACCGGGACAGGCATGCAACCTGCGCGATAATGGTTTCAACGTAATCGTTGGACAGCGTCCGGGTAAAACTTATGAGAAAGCAATAGCTGACGGATGGGTACCGGGTGAAACACTGTTTGGCATTGAGGAGGCTTGTGAGAAAGGTACTATCATTATGTGCTTGTTGTCTGATGCAGCCGTAATGTCTGTATGGCCTACTATCAAACCTTACCTGACTCCGGGAAAAGCTCTTTACTTCTCTCATGGTTTTGCTATCACTTGGAGCGACCGTACAGGTGTAGTTCCTCAAAAAGATATCGACGTAATCATGGTAGCTCCTAAAGGTTCGGGTACTTCATTGCGTACTATGTTCCTCGAAGGTCGTGGCTTGAACTCTTCTTACGCTATCTATCAGGATGCTACGGGTAAAGCTATGGATCGTACTATCGCATTGGGTATCGGTGTAGGTTCAGGATATTTGTTCGAAACTACTTTCCAACGTGAAGCTACTTCTGACCTGACAGGTGAGCGTGGTTCATTGATGGGAGCTATTCAGGGATTGCTGTTGGCTCAGTATGAAGTATTGCGTGAAAACGGTCATACTCCGTCAGAAGCATTCAATGAAACTGTAGAAGAATTGACTCAGTCATTGATGCCGTTGTTCGCAAAGAATGGTATGGACTGGATGTATGCTAACTGTTCAACTACTGCACAACGTGGTGCTCTGGACTGGATGACTCCGTTCCACGATGCTATTAAGCCGGTAGTACAGAAATTGTATGCAAGCGTTAAGTCTGGTAATGAAGCTCAGATCTCTATCGACAGCAATTCTCAACCTGATTATCGTGAGAAACTGAACGAAGAACTTCGTCAGTTGCGCGAAAGCGAAATGTGGCAGACTGCTGTTACGGTTCGTCAGTTGCGTCCGGAAAACAACTAATATCCTGATTTAAGTTCGGGAAGAAGACAATGGGAGGAGTAACGTAAGTTGCTTCTCTCTTTATATATAATAAGGTGTGAAATTATTGAAAACGTATCCTCTTTTAGGGCAAAATACATGATGCAATCAATCAAAACACACCATCTGTTGAGGTAAAACGAATAATGTAATGGAGGTAAACATATCATCTGTTTTGCGAATGATGTAATGGATAGACCAAGCTTTTCTTATCCTGTTAATACTTTATAAATCTGCTATTGACAGAAATCGTGTAATTGTTTATAATTGGAAGATAGATTTTCTTATTTCGAGTAATAGTTGATTCATAAATGCTAAAATTTGTGTATTTTGGAAATAGTATTCGCTTTTTATGCAATATGTGACTGTTTTTTGCTACTTTTGTACCAAATTAACAACATAAAGACAAGCGTGCTATGACTAAAGAAATTAGATTCAGAGCAATACGCGACGCATTCTACTTTTTACTATGCAACGTATTGGTCATTTTTGTAATGTTGGGTTGTACCCGTGATGTATATGATCCTAATGGTAATGGAGACGAAGAAACACCTAATTCCTTTCCATTTTCTACTACCACTACTATTCAACTGAATGTGAAGTATGATGTCCCCAAAGGATATAAAGTACTTTTCAATGTCTATCTTGAAAATCCTTTTATGACGAATGATGAGGGACAAGTGGTACTGCGTACCGATTTGGCTCCTGTGGTGACTCGTATGACGGATGAAAACGGTGTATATAATGGCAAAGAAACCATCACTGCTGATCATGGTTCGGATGCTTATATTTATACCTCCTATGTCGGAGTTCCTGGATTATTCAAGACATCGCTTAGTGATAATGCGATTCATGCAGATATTAAATGGGAATTGACCGGTGATACCCCTCATACGCGTGCAGGTAAATGGACTGCTCCAGAGGGATATGGAGTTTTGGGAGATTGGGCAGACAATGGGCGTCCCAATTACTTGGATACTGAAGGGGAGCTAAGTTTATCGGAATCTATTCTGAATACGATTAAGAAAATAATCCCGGATGATAAAACTTGTCCAAAGGAGTACCGTCAGTCTGTTGATTTTGAAGTGAATGATCCGGCAGGTAGAGGTGCTGAAATATCTGTTCGCTTTATTGGTGGAGCTAGTTCGGCTGCGAGTGCTTTTGGGTATTACTGTTATAAATCCGATGCTTCTAAGAAAGAAATAAGAGCAGCTAAGAAATATATTGTATTTCCCAATACATTTACAACGGGAACCGCTAAAAAACCGATTGGTCTGAAAGGCGGCGAATGTGTCAAATTGCATTTTATTGATGAGAATGGTGTAGATAGGGGAACCGAGTTCCCTAATGGAGTAAAGATTGGTTGGTTCCTACTGAACGATTCTTATACATATGGAGGAAGCGGACGTAGGGCTTTCTACTCAACTACGGCATTGAATGAAGATGGACGTACACATACGGCTGCTTTCCGCATCAATGACTTTGTGGTACTTTCATTTGAAGACTGGACCGATCAGGATTATAATGATGTTCAGTTCAATATATGGTCCAATCCGATAGAGGCGATAACTCCTGATGTGCCCGAGGTGAAACCTGATGAGGGTGATAAAGATGATGAATCTGTAGCTTACCGTATGACATATAAAGGTATTCTTGCATTTGAAGATAACTGGCCGAATAAAGGCGATTATGATTTGAATGATGTCATTGTGAAATATAATTCTGTTTTGAGTTTTAATACGAAGAATGAAGTCCTCTCTACTGAAGATACTTTCACGGCGCTTTGGTCAGGTGCTTCTTTCCATAATGGTTTTGGATATGAGATGAATACCGACCGTTCTAATGTGACTACTACATTTGTAGAAAATCCGGTGGCTGATATCAATCAAGGAATAGACAAGGCCCTTTCTAAAGCCACGATCAATGTATTCTTCAATGCGCTTTCTGTTACGGGTGACAATACGAAAACAGAAACTTATAAGATTAAGAATAAGTTAAGTACTCCTGTAGATCATGAGACTTTTGGTATATCTCCTTATAATTCGTTCATTATGGTTCATGATAATGCCGGAGATAACAGATGTGAAGTGCATTTGATAAACAATAAACCAACAGAAAAGGCAGATATGGCTTTATTTCATACGGGCAAAGACTTATCTTCACCCAATGCCGGAATCTATTATGTAGCTGCTGAGAATTATCCTTTCGCCATTAATCTGGTTGATGCGGAAGAATTCAGCACCACTGAAACTCAGAGTGTGGATAAAAGCTATCCTAATTTTGTGAGATGGGTTGAATCCAATGGTAGCGAATGTAAGGATTGGTATAAGTAGGAAGATTCTTTTTAAAGTTATTATAAGAAACTACGCAACTTTTGTGCATTGTGCACGAAGTTGCGTAGTTTTTTTGTGCTTATGGAATTGTATTATTCAATGGTTCCATAAATGAGTTCTTTCTTTAAATAAGTGGATTTAGTCTTAAAAATAATATTAGATTACATAATTCAACCGACCGATAGAGGAACTATTTTTTGATTTATCAATATTTGCATGTTTATAAAAGATCGATGACAGTATAGTATATTTGTAGTAGTTTATAAATGTTAAATATATATTGTATAATCAATAAATGAATCTATATATGCAAGTTATAAGTCGATTAAAAATAGATTACGAAAGTATTATATTGATTATTTATGATTCTATAAGAGTTGTTAATTGGGTGATTTATCCTGAAAAATAAACTTGTAGATTTGATCATTGTGACAAAATAAGTTGTATGTTTGTAACGATATCAATTTTATAACTCACAATAATATGAAACGGATTAAAAGAAACAGTTTGGTTACAGGTCTCTATGCACTGATGTTGATGGGGATTGTAACAGGATGCGACAAGGACGTTTATAATCCAGGTAACGATGATGATGGCAAACTACCACCAAAAGAAGATTACTTTGATTTCGCTTTGACGGGGGATGTACAGTTAAATGTAAACTATGATGCACCAGGCTATCGGGCCGTTATTGAGGTGTATGATCAGAATCCTATGGCAGACTACAAAACAAAGAAAGAGGGGATTTCACCTATTTTTGTGGCGTATACGGACATTAATGGAAAGTATGAAGGCAAAATGAATATTCCTACGGCTGTGAAAGAGGCATACCTCTATACAGGCTTGTTCGGTTTGCCGACTTGTGTGAAATTGGGAGCTTCGGCAAGCGGGGATACGTATGACGCTACGAAGAGTACACCAGGAACACGTGCTACTAATGGGGTCATAAATGATGATAAGGTTCCATTCAAGTTGACGCATGGGCTATCAGGTACTGATAGGTATGATAATGTATATTCATTAACCACTTGGAATAGTAACGGGGTTCCTATTCTAAGTGGTTATTTGACACGACCTGATAAAGTAGGAGCAGCTAATGAGAATATTGGTGTAGTCAGTACAAGAGTACGTGATTTCCTAATAGCATACAATGTGGATAAGAATAATATAGTCGCTGGTGCTTGTGGAAATGCTAAATTACTTAGAGAACCCGATCAGGTGAACATAAAAGTGCCTGCAGGAGGTTTGTCGATGAGTGTATCATTCACAGGAGAATTGGCTGCATATAAGAATTCATTTGGTTATTACTATTACCCCACAGGTCAAAAAATAGGTCCTGCGGAATTTTACAAGATGAAAAAGTATCTTGCTTTCCCGAATGCAGATCTTGACGCTTTGAAGGCAGGAGATACGGTGAAGCTATTGTATTTTGATAATAATGGTAATGCATCAGAAGTCTTTCCGGAAGGATATACTATTGGGTGGTTTTTGATAAGTAATGGCTTTGGAGGAGTTATGGGAGTTAACAGTGCAACTGGATATGTTAATCAGATAGAGGATGTTGCATATAGTAGTTCGTCTCCTAATTCTACTTATAGTAGATTTCGCAATACCTGTATGTCTGATGATACTGGTACTGATCGTCGTTTTATATCCGTATATGATCAGAAGTCTAAAATGTATGTTATTGGTGTTGAAGATGCTGTACAGGGAAATACTCCAGATGATTATATGGATTTAATGTTCGCTGTTACCACTTCTAAAGATTTAGGTGGTGGTGATCTGGAACCGGTACCTCCTACTGATCCGACCCCGGAACCGGGTGTCCTCCCATTAAGCGGTACTCTTGCTTTCGAAGATATATGGCCCGGTGGCGGTGATTATGACTTGAATGACGTAATGATTGAATATAATCGTAACATTACTTTTGATGCAAACAACAAAGCTACTAAGTCTGTAGAAACCTTTAAAGCTGTTCAGAAAAAAGGTAGTGCTACCAATAATAACTTCTTTGCTTGCCAGTATAAAAAACTGGGAAAAATGACATTACCTGCAGGGGTGAAAGCTGAGACTGCAACGAATTCATTTGTTATTGAAACCAGCGCAAAAGAGATTGTTGAGGGTACGGTTTATCAGATTGAACGTGATTTGACAGGATTGAATCTGTCGCAGACCGATGTAGCCAGTGACTTTAATCCGTATATCATCACTAAAAAATATACCACAGAAAACAGAGTAGAGGTACATTTGCCACTGGCTGATATGACTTCTGCTGCTGACGCATCGTTGATGACGAAAGATAATGCATATTATGTAGGTTCGAAAGATGGTAGTCAGTATCCATTTGCTATCAATATACCTATTACAGGCTTTGTTGCGGCTGATGAAACTTCTAGAATTGACTTGGAAGGACAATACCCGGCATTTGCCAGTTGGGCTAAATCTAAGGGTACGACGAATCAAGATTGGTATAAAACAGGTAAAGGAGCGAAATAAGCCAATGTAGATTAGTAAGTAGTTCTTCTCTCTTAATTTTGCGCGGGCTCTATGAAAGCAATTCATAAGCCCGCGCTCTTTTTATGGTTTTATAGTACCTGTATATTCCAGAAATTTACGATAAAAAGCATGATGCGCTAAAGTTGCAGCTTCTCCCAATATCACCAGTTTCATGCGGGCACGGGTGATGGCAACATTCAGGAAACCGATCTGTCCTTCTTCGTTGGCACGCACAAGGCTGATGAAAATGACATCACGTTCCTGTCCCTGAAACCCATCTACTGTGTTGACTGTGAGTAGACTTCGGTAAGGTTTAAGTGAACCGCTTGCTTTAATCTTATTGCGGAGGTACTGTACCTGGGCTTTGTAAGGAGAGATGATACCGAAATCGATCCGTTCTTCTAAGACACGTTTTCCACCGATCCGGTTAATATAAGCTTTTAATTCCTGAAGAAGTAAATCAGCTTCTGCTTTATTGATACGCCCGAATGTTTCTCCTATGAATTCTTCCTTAAAATCCATGTCAGAAGTGTCTATCCAACTGATAGGAGTATCCCAATCAAGGATGCCGCGGTATCGTATCTCAGGAGCCGCTTGCAGTTCTCCATTGTAAAACCATTGGGAAGGAAATTTCATGATTTCCTCATGCATACGGTATTGTACTTTCAATAGAGAAACGGTACTGGGTTTATTGGCAACGACTCTTTCCATCAATGTACATTCCAATCCTCCGCGGGCAGCTTCGTAACATTTTATAGTAGGTGGAAGTTGGCAATGATCACCTGCCAGTACTATACGGTCGGCCTTGCGGATGGCTATCCAGCAAGCAGCCTCCAAGGCTTGGGCGGCTTCATCAATAAAGAGTGTACCGAAGCGGCGCCCGTTCAGTACGCGGTGATTGCTGCTGACGAGAGTGGAGGCTATAACATGAGCACTGTCGAAAAGATCGGCATTGATTTGTATTTCCAATTGTGTGGCACGATCACGCAGGCGACTCATACGATTGCGGGCGCTTTCACGCTCCTCATAGCTGCCTCGATGCTTTCCGCCCATTTCACGCATCGCTTTGCGGATACTCCATAGTTCAGAATAGGCCGGATGCCCTTCGAAGCGGCGCTCATAAGTGAAAGAAAGCATTTTGTCGTTTACCCGGGTAGGATTACCAATGCGCAGCACATTCACACCACGATCTACGAGCTTTTCACTGATCCAGTCGACAGCTGTATTACTTTGGGCGCAAACCAGTACTTGAGGTTCGCGGTGTAATGTTTCATAGATAGCTTCTACGAGAGTAGTTGTTTTCCCTGTTCCCGGAGGCCCGTGTACAATAGAAACATCGCGGGAGTACAACACTTTGTTCACTGCATTTTCCTGTGTAGAGTTCAGCCAGGGGAAGCGGACAGGGTAGAGTTCACGGAATCCGGGTTTTAAAGTTCCCAGCATGATATCTCTCAATTCTGCCAATCGATTGCCCTTAGCGCGAATTACATCGGAAAGGGCTTCGAACATAGTGCGGTAGGACGTTTCATCAAAATAAAGCTGCACTCCGAGGTTTTCGGCAGATTGCACTTCCAGTATAGCACCTGCACCGGGCATCACAACAACCATGCGTGTTTCGTTGGCATAACTGATAGTACCGATGGAATTGAAATATGTGATTTTATCGTCGTATCCTTTGCGGAAAAAACAAACGGGACGCCCGAATTCGAAATTATGTTCTATATCAGTATCTTCCGTATGTGTAATTTCTATTACTAATTGATTCAGTGAATTGTAGTAACTTCGTCCGGGAGTAGCAGGATACCAGCAGAGTCCCCGTTTCACCTTGCGGGCGATACCCATGGTTTCGGTCTGCCTTTTGAATTCTTCTTTTTCGAATTCATATTCCATGCGCAGGAGCAGTTCTTGTTGCTGAAGATGGTCGGTTGGAGAAAGGAGGTTATTGCTCATATATAATAAGTGTTTAGTGATTGGTGATAAGTGATTAGTGGGCTGCGCTATTATTCCGCATGGTGCTAATCACTAATCACTAACCTCTAATCACTAATCGCATAGTTTTTTCGCAAAGGTAATCATTCTTCGCTTTTGCACGAAGAAAAGCTTTAATTTGTTAAACCTTTAACGAATTTAGTTTGTTTATTATATTAATTTGTAATCTTTACAATATTGGAAAACTAAAAAATAAATGTGATTATGGTGTATGACGTAACTATGTTAAAGGCCTTTTATGCTTCTTATAAGGGGAAAATGGAACATGTGCGGGCAGTACTGCAACGTCCGCTGACATTAGCAGAAAAGATTTTGTATACTCATCTGTTTGATGAGAAGGGGATCAAAGACTACAAAAGGGGAGAAGATTATGTAAACTTCCGTCCTGACCGTGTAGCAATGCAGGATGCAACCGCACAAATGGCATTGCTGCAATTTATGAATGCAGGTCGCGAACAAGTTGCCGTACCTTCGACAGTACATTGCGACCATCTGATACAGGCCTATAGAGGCGCTCGGGAAGATATTGCCACTGCTACCAAGACAAACGAAGAAGTATACGACTTCTTGCGTGATGTTTCTTCCCGATACGGTATCGGTTTCTGGCAGCCGGGTGCGGGTATTATACATCAGGTAGTATTGGAAAATTATGCGTTTCCTGGTGGCATGATGGTAGGAACGGACTCTCATACACCCAATGCAGGTGGCCTCGGTATGGTTGCTATCGGTGTCGGCGGTGCCGATGCGGTGGATGTAATGACCGGTATGGAATGGGAATTGAAAATGCCTCGCTTGATTGGTGTACATCTGAAAGGTGCACTAAATGGTTGGGCGGCTCCAAAAGATGTGATTCTGAAGTTGGCAGGTATCCTGACGGTTAAAGGCGGTACAAATGCAATTATTGAATACTTTGGACCGGGCACGGCTTCTTTGTCCGCTACCGGTAAGGCTACTATTTGTAATATGGGTGCCGAAGTCGGTGCCACCACATCACTTTTCCCTTATGATGATCGTATGGCTACTTATCTGAAAGCTACCGGAAGAGAAGAAGTAGCAGAGATGGCTGATTCTGTGGCGGGGGATCTTCGTGCAGATGCCGACATCATGATTGCCCCGGAGAAGTATTACGATCGGGTAATTGAGATTGACCTATCCAGGCTGGAACCTTATATTAATGGTCCTTTTACTCCAGATGCCGCTACGCCTATTTCTGAGTTTGCAGAAAAAGTATTGGTTAACGGTTATCCGCGCAAGATGGAAGTTGGCCTTATAGGCTCATGTACCAACTCATCCTACCAAGATTTAAGTCGTGCAGCTACCATTGCCCGACAGGTGGCCGAGAAGCATTTGGCTGTGGCGGCTCCGTTGATTGTAAATCCGGGTTCGGAACAGATCCGCGCTACTGCCCAGCGCGACGGAATGATAGATGCTTTCCAGAATATAGGTGCTACCATCATGGCAAACGCCTGCGGTCCTTGCATCGGGCAATGGAAACGCCTGACGGATGATGCCACCCGCAAAAACTCCATTGTGACTTCCTTTAACCGTAACTTTGCCAAACGTGCGGACGGAAATCCGAATACCCACGCTTTTGTGGCTTCTCCGGAGCTGGTATTGGCACTGACCATTGCAGGTGACCTGTGTTTCAATCCGTTGACGGATACATTGATCAATCAGAATGGTGAAAAGGTGAAACTGAGAGTGCCCGAAGGAGATGAATTGCCCTCAGCAGGCTTTGCGCAGGGAAATCCGGGGTATCTGGCTCCCGAAGGGGCGCAGGTGGCCATCAGTGTGAATCCCGAATCGCAACGCTTGCAGTTGTTGGCTCCGTTCCCGGCTTGGGACGGCAAAGACTTTGCAGAGATGCCGTTGCTGATAAAAGCGCAGGGCAAATGTACCACCGACCATATCTCGATGGCAGGTCCGTGGCTCCGTTTCCGTGGTCATCTGGAGAATATTTCGGATAATATGCTGATGGGTGCGGTGAATGCCTTCAACGGCGAAACCAATAAAGTATGGAACCGATTGACTGATGCATATGACAGCGTATCGGGCACTGCCAAGCAGTATAAGGCAAAAGGCATCGGATCCATCGTAGTGGCGGAAGAAAACTATGGCGAAGGTTCCAGCCGCGAACATGCCGCCATGGAGCCCCGGTTCCTGAATGTAAAGGTGATCCTTGCCAAGAGTTTTGCCCGCATCCATGAAACGAACTTAAAGAAGCAAGGTATGCTGGCAGTGACTTTTGCGGACAAGGCGGATTATGACAAGATTCAGGAACACGACCTTATCACCGTAGGCGGACTGGCTGCTTTTGCTCCCGGCAGAAACCTGACAGTGACCGTGCACCACGAAGACGGCAGCAAAGACACTTTTGAAGTGCAACATACATATAACGAACAGCAGATCGGCTGGTTCCGCGCCGGTTCTGCCCTAAATGCAAGATAAAAGATGAAAAAGATAGTACCTTATATAACAGGCGACGGAGTGGGAGCAGAAATTACTCCCGCCATGCAAGCCATAGTGAATGCAGCCGTGCAAAAGGCTTACGGCAGCGATCACGGAATAGAATGGATAGAAGTGCTGGCAGGCGAACGCGCTTTCAACGAAACGGGTTCATGGTTGCCGGATGAAACAATGGAGGCTTTCAAAGAATACGGTGTGGGGATTAAAGGCCCGTTGACTACCCCGGTGGGTGGCGGCATCCGTTCCTTGAACGTAGCTTTGCGCCAAACGCTTGACTTGTACGTCTGCCTGCGTCCCGTGCGCTGGTTCCGCGGAGTGGTTTCTCCGGTAAAAGAACCTCAGAAGGTGGATATGCACATTTTCCGCGAAAATACGGAAGACATTTAT